>ENA-UOJB01002727-UOJB01002727.1-human-gut-metagenome-genome-assembly--contig:-C48-NODE-2727-length-11041-cov-7.249954_pt1 | contig 11041 bp, 8 predicted proteins | sample MGYA00242338_ERZ723885 | MGnify/ENA metagenome assembly ERZ723885
ACCCCCATATATTCTCAAGCACTGTACCTATAAGATAATAAAAATAAAGTGAAAAGAATACAAAAATAATACTTGTTGAAGGTGGCTGTATTATAAATGTGACAATACGCCATACCTGTCCAGCAAATATCTTAGAAAAATCGAGTGAAAGATATGCACTGTAAACACCTGGTGCAAACACTTCAAATACAAATCCAACAGCATACAATATAATTATATAGACCATGAGATTCTTTATTGCATACTTTGAATATTTCCTTTCAAACTTAGAAAACCAATTCATCAAACTCCTCATTTCCGTGAAAAACATCACTAATTAATGATATAACATATACAAAGTATAAAAATAATAATTTCCTTTGTCAATTAAGTTCTCATTTTAGTATTATTAATTTTATATAAACAGTCATATTTATGGTGTTGAATTATTCTGTTATTTCTTATATAATATGTCAGTTGTAATTTATTCGATGTGATTTTTCATTTTTCGACATTGTAATTTTGGAATACTTTAACATTTACATCAATATATACTAAAACAAGGAGGACGGCTCTGCCGTAATGAATATGAATAAATACAGATTAGGTATTGATATTGGTTCAACAACAGTAAAGATCGCAATTCTTGATGATAATAATAATATTTTATTTTCAGATTATGAAAGACATTTTGCCAATATCCAGGAAACTTTACAGGGTCTGCTTGAAAAGGCTGTAACAAAGCTTGGTGAATTCGAAGTATATCCTGTTATAACAGGTTCGGGCGGACTTACTCTTGCAAAGCATCTTGAAGTTCCATTTACTCAGGAGGTTGTCGCTGTATCAACAGCACTTCAGGACTACGCTCCACAATGTGATGTTGCCATAGAGCTTGGTGGTGAGGATGCAAAGATTATCTACTTCACTAACGGTATTGACCAGCGTATGAATGGTATATGTGCTGGTGGTACAGGCTCTTTTATCGACCAGATGGCTACTCTTTTACAGACAGATGCAGCGGGTCTTAATGAATATGCTAAAAGCTATAAATCTATCTATCCTATAGCTGCAAGATGTGGTGTATTTGCCAAGTCTGATATACAGCCTCTTATCAATGAAGGTGCAACTAAGCAGGACTTAGCAGCCTCTATATTCCAGGCCGTTGTTAACCAGACTATTTCAGGTCTTGCATGTGGTAAACCTATACGAGGTAACGTTGCTTTCTTAGGTGGTCCTCTTCACTTCCTTTCAGAATTAAAACAGGCATTCATCCGTACATTAAGCCTTACTCCTGAACAGACTATTGCACCAGAACATTCACATCTTTTTGCTGCTGTTGGTTCAGCCATGAACTACGACAAAAACGTATGCGTTGATGTATCTGACATAATTAAACGTCTTCAGGGTAAGATAAAGCTTGACTTTGAAGTTGAACGTATGGAACCACTTTTTGCAGACCAGCTTGCTTATAACGACTTTATCAAAAGACATAGTGTCCATCATGTTAAAACTGCGGACATATCCTCTTATGAAGGTAACTGTTATCTGGGTATTGATGCTGGTTCTACTACAACCAAGGTAGCACTTGTAGATGAAGATGGTAATCTTCTTTATTCATTCTACTCAAGCAACAACGGTTCTCCGCTTGCTACTACGATAAAGGCAATAAAAGAAATATATTCGCAGCTTCCACCTAAAGCCAGAATCGTACAGGCATGCTCTACAGGTTACGGTGAAGCCCTTATTAAGTCAGCTCTCATGCTGGATGAAGGAGAAGTTGAGACAGTATCACATTTCTATGCTGCTGCATTTTTTGATCCTGATGTTGACTGTATCATAGATATTGGTGGTCAGGATATGAAATGTATTAAAATCAAGAATCAGACAGTTGATTCTGTACAGCTTAATGAAGCATGTTCATCAGGCTGTGGTTCATTTATCGAAACATTTGCCAAGTCACTAAACTATTCTGTACAGGATTTCGCAAAGGCTGCTCTTTTTGCAAAGCATCCTATTGACCTTGGTACAAGATGTACTGTATTCATGAACTCTAAAGTAAAACAGGCACAAAAGGAAGGGGCTGAGGTCTCTGATATATCAGCAGGTCTTGCTTACTCTGTCATCAAAAATGCATTATACAAGGTTATTAAAATAGCTGACCCAGGTGATTTAGGTAAACATATCGTTGTCCAGGGGGGTACATTCTACAACGATGCCGTGCTTAGAAGCTTTGAAAAGATAACAGGTGTTAATGCCATAAGACCTGATATCGCAGGCATAATGGGGGCTTTTGGTGCAGCACTTATTGCAAGAGAACGCTATGATGGTATATCAGAATCATCTATGCTCTCTATTGACAAAATAAACAGTCTTACTTACGAAACTACTCTTACAAGATGTAAAGGATGTACTAACAGCTGTCATTTAACTATTAACAAATTCTCTGGTGGACGTTCCTTTATAACTGGTAACAGATGCGAGCGTGGACTTGGAAAGGAACGTAATAAAGAAAAGGTTCCTAATCTTTTTGATTATAAGTTCCACAGACTTTTTGACTATGAACCTTTATCAGCTGATCTGGCTGTAAGAGGTGTTGTAGGTATACCAAGGGTACTTAACATGTATGAAAATTATCCTTTCTGGTTCACCTTCTTTACAAAGCTTGGTTATAAGGTTGTTCTTTCACCGCAGTCAACAAGAAAGATATATGAGCTAGGCATAGAATCCATTCCATCAGAATCAGAATGTTATCCTGCTAAGCTGGCTCATGGTCATATAAGCTGGCTTATAAAGAAAGGTGTTAAATTCATCTTTTATCCTTGCGTTCCATATGAACACAAAGAAATAGATGGTACTAACAACCACTACAACTGTCCTATTGTTACTTCTTATGCTGAAAATATTAAGAACAATGTTGAGGAACTCAAAACTGAAAATATAGATTTCAGAAACCCTTTTATTTCTTTTGAAAACGAAGCAATCCTGGCTAAAAGATTGCATGAAGAGTTCCCTGATATCCCATCGGGTGAAATAAAAGCTGCTGTTTTGGATGCATGGAAAGAGCTTATGCAGTCCAGAGAGGACATGCATAAAAAGGGTGAAGAAGTCATCAAGTATTTAAAGGATACTGGTAAACGTGGTATCGTTCTTGCAGGAAGACCATATCATATTGACCCTGAAATCAACCATGGTATACCTGAACTTATAAACTCATATGATATTGCCGTATTAACAGAAGACAGTGTTTCACATCTTGGAAATGTTGAACGTCCTCTTATCGTTATGGATCAGTGGATGTATCATTCAAGATTATATGCTGCAGCAAGTTTTGTTAAGACACAGGACAACCTTGATCTTATACAGCTTAACTCTTTTGGCTGTGGACTTGATGCCGTAACAACAGATGCTGTAAATGATATATTAACTAAATCAGGTAAAATATATACAGTATTAAAAATAGATGAAGTTAACAACCTTGGAGCTGCACGTATACGTATAAGATCTCTCATCGCTGCACTTAAAGTAAGAGATAAGAAGAATTATAAACGCACTCTTGTTTCATCTGCATACAACCGTGTTGAATTCACACCTGAGATGAGAAAGAACTACACTATTCTATGTCCTCAGATGTCACCTATACATTTTGACTTATTAGAGCCAGCACTCAATTCATGTGGCTATAATTTCGAGGTCCTTGATAACGATAACAAATCATCAGTTGATATGGGGCTTAAATATGTAAATAATGATGCCTGCTATCCTTCCCTAATGGTTGTCGGCCAGATTATGAATGCTGTCCTTTCGGGTAAATACGATCTTTCAAAAACAGCAATCATTATTACACAGACTGGTGGTGGATGCCGTGCCTCTAACTACATTGGATTCATCAGACGTGCTCTTGAGAAAGCCAACTTAGGATATATACCTGTAATATCTCTTAGTGCACAGGGACTTGAAACTAACTCTGGTTTTAAGTATGACCTTAAGATGCTTAAAAAAGCTATGATGGCGATTGAGTATGGCGATATATTCATGAATGTTGTATACAGAACAAGACCTTATGAAAAGGTTCCTGGCTCTGTTAACGCTCTACATGAACACTGGAAGGAAATATGTATTAAACAGATTACACAGGACAAGGTAAAAATGAAAGACTTTAACAATAACCTCCGTGCTATCGTTAAAGACTTTGATAACATTGAGTTACTTGATATAAAGAAACCAAGAGTTGGTGTTGTTGGTGAGATTCTTGTTAAGTTTCTTCCTGCAGCCAACAACTATCTTGTTGATCTGCTTGAATCAGAAGGTGCAGAGGCAGTTGTTCCTGATCTTATGGGATTTCTTCTCTACTGTGCAGAAAATGCTAACTTTAAGCATAAATACCTTGGTACATCTGGAAAATCTGCATTTATTAATAATACAGTCATAAAGATTCTTGAATGGTTCAGAAAGGCTGGTAACCAGGCACTTGCAGAAAGTAAACGTTTTGATGCACCTTCATCCATAAAGGATACTGCTGCACTTGCAAAGGATCTTGTATCACTTGGAAACCAGACTGGCGAGGGATGGCTTCTTACTGGAGAAATGATTGAGCTTATACATAATGGTGCCGGCAATATCGTATGCTGCCAGCCATTTGCATGTCTGCCTAACCATATAGTAGGTAAAGGTGTTATAAAAGAATTACGTGCTGCTTTCCCTGAGGCTAATATTATTGCGGTTGATTATGACCCAGGTGCTTCAGAAGTTAACCAGCTCAACAGAATCAAACTTATGCTTGCTACTGCTAACAAGAATATTAACAAATAAGTTTTTGACTTATCATAAAAAAGTTGTATAATAATAAAAGAATATTCGGAGGATAAGCATATGAACTTTTTATTATTTTTAGGACCTATTATAGGTGTTGCAATTTCAATATTTGCCGTTGTAGTTATCATTTCAGTTATCGGCGCAGTTGCTGGATCTGAAGAAGATATTGATGAGTAAATAAACAAATATTGATACAAAAAATCCGCATCCTGATTATTTCATGACGAAATAATACAGGATGCGGATTTTTTCATATATTATTATTTTTATATATTTTCAATCTGCCAGTCTATTGGTGTGACTCCATGATTTTCAAGAAACTCGTTACATTTGCTGAAATGCCTGCATCCAAAAAAACCTCTGTTAGCCGATAGTGGACTTGGATGTGCACTTGTTAATATAAGATGCTTAGGATTCGTAAGCATAGGAATTTTATCCTTTGCTGAATTCCCCCATAACATATAAACTATTGGTCTGTCCTGTGCATTAACAGCGTTGATAACTGCATCTGTAAACTGCTCCCAGCCTCTTCCCTTATGTGAAAATGCTGCATGTGCTCTTACCGTAAGTACAGTATTCAACATAAGTACTCCCTGGTCAGCCCACTTTTTAAGGAAACCATTGTTTGGATAATAGCACCCAATATCAGACTGTAATTCTTTATATATATTCTGTAATGACTTAGGTATAGGATTACCCGGAAGAACTGAAAAGCTAAGACCATGAGCCTGATTCACCTCATGATATGGATCCTGTCCAAGTATAAGCACCTTTACACTTTTAAGTGGTGTAAAATGAAATGCATTGAATATATCATCTGCTGGGGGATATACCACGCAACTGTTATATTCATCCTTTACAAATGTATATAATTTCTTGTAATAATCCTTTCTAAACTCATCACTTAAAGCTTCCTGCCAGTCACCTGTTATCATAGACATAATTATGTTCCTCTTTTCCTCATATACTTCCTGCAGCATGTATTATATGATGTAATGATTATCCCTTTTGTGCTGTAACACAATATATTATAATCTCATAGGAATACCCTTATCAGACAAATATTTCTTAAGGTCTTTTATTTCCATCTCTTTATAATGGAATAAAGAGGCTGCAAGGGCTGCATCAGCATTACCCTTTGTAAATGCATCATAAAAATGCTCCATATTACCAGCACCACCAGATGCTATAACAGGAATTGACACATTTGATGCAACTTCACTAGTAAGCTCTATATCATAACCTGCCTTTGTACCATCACAATCCATGCTTGTAAGCAGTATCTCACCAGCACCAAGACTCTCAGCTTTCATAGCCCACTCAACGGCATCCATATGCATATCTACTCTTCCACCATTTTTATATATACTCCAATGCCCATCTTCCTGCTTTTTAGCATCTATCGCTACAACAACACACTGGCTTCCAAACTTGTCAGCAGCCCGCGAAATAAGTTCTGGATTCATGATTGCAGCTGAATTAACAGATATTTTGTCCGCACCTTCTCTTAAAAGCACCTTGAAATCTTCAACTGTCCTTATTCCACCGCCTACTGTGAATGGTATAAAAACCTTTTCAGCTACGTTTCTTACAAGCTCTACTGTTGTATTTCTTCCATCACTTGATGCTGTTATATCAAGAAATACCAGTTCATCTGCTCCTGATTTATCATACATTGCAGCAACCTCTACAGGATCTCCTGCATCCTTAAGATCAACAAAATTAGTTCCCTTAACAACTCTTCCATCTTTGCAATCAAGACAAGGTATTATTCTTTTAGTAAACATTATGTGTACTCTCCAATCTATAATTCTGCAAAATTCTTAAGTATTCTAAGACCTGTTTCACTACTCTTTTCTGGATGAAACTGGCATGCAAACACATTATCCTTTTCTACAGAAGCATGAATATGAGTTGAATATTCTGTAGATGCAGCCACAATTGCTTCATCATCAGCTTTAAGATAATATGAATGGACAAAATAAACATAAGGATTATCTGAAAGTCCCTTAAAAAGTTTTGCACCCGGCTTAACTTCCAATGAATTCCATCCCATATGTGGAATCTTTATTCCTTTAGCTGCTGGTATTTTTAATATTTTACCAGGCAGAATATTAAGGCCTTCTGCTCCTGGTGTTTCTTCACTTTCCTTGAACAAAAGCTGCAATCCAAGACATATACCAAGAAATGGTGTCTTATTATCAACAACCTTTTTTATCGTATCTACAAGTCCGAAACGATCAAGATTATTCATTGCATCTCCAAATGAACCCACTCCTGGTAGAATAACCTTATCTGCCTGTAATATTTCGCTCGAATCCCTTGATACAATAACTTCTTCACCAAGCGATATAAGAGCCTTTTCAACACTCTTTAAGTTACCTGCGTCATAATCGATCACTGAAATCATTTTATTGCCTCTCCATATGCTTCAATCTTATAATAATAACTTGTAAAATCTAACTTTGACAATTCAACTAATGATATTGCTTCTGTTTCGGACATTTTAAACTTATCCTTAAATGCCTTAATGATAAGATTATACACTTCTGTCATCTTATCCTCAACGCCTAATTCTTTTGCCTCACTTCTGTATGTCTGGTATCTGTCAACTCCCTTTACAAGAGCATTTAGTGCCTCTGTATGCATATTCATTTTTTCATAATTTTCATATGATTCATACTGTCTTTGAACATACATAACAACCTTTGCCTGTTTATAAAGCGTCTCATCATCTCCAGACAGCTTTATTCCATCTAAACTATTATATGCCTTGTCATATTCCTGATTAGCATAATAATCTTTAGCAAGACTAATATTTCCACTATAGCTAATAGTATATCCAAACATCTGTACAAGCACTACTATTCCAACTATTAACATAACAAACACAATTATTGATTTCGGTTTGAATCTGATTATATCTCCAGGTTTAGGCGGCTGTTTAACCTTAGGTTTCTTTGGCTTCTTTTCTTTCTTAGGCTTCTTAGCCTTTGCTTTTTTAGCTGCTTCCTTTTTAGCTGTTTTCTTTTCAGCTGCCTTCTGCTTCTTTTCAGCTGCCTGGGCCTTTTTGGCTGCAACCTGCTGTTGCTTTTCCTGTCTTTCTATCTCTTCCTGCTGTTCCTCAGCCTCACATTCTTTAGCCTGTTTAGCTTTAAACTGCTGCATTCTGTATTTTATCTTTGCAAACAGACCTTTCTTAGGTGCAGCTGAATCATCAAGAGTATCCTTACCATGAAATACCTCTTCTATCAGAAGCTCGTTTTCATCTTTTCCTTTAGCTGCAGGTACCTGCTCTGCATCTGTTGCTTTATTCTTATCGTTCTTATCAGCTTTAGCTGCCTTTTTCGCCATTTTGGCTTCTTTCTTAGCTGCTCTGCCTGACTTTTCTAAGGTATCAGCTGCATCTTCTGTTTCATCATCAAGACTTTCAAAGAATATATCTTTAATAACTGATAAAATACCTTTTTTTCTTTTTTTCTTATTAACTGACTTTAATTCTTCTTCAAGCTGCTTCTTAACATCATCACCCGCAGATGTAATATCTGAGCTGTTATCAGCTTTATTGTCTTCCACTGCGCCAGTCGCTGCTAAATCAGAGGCTATGTTATCAGATGCCTCATCATCAGCCTGGTCACTTCCCTGATTAATCTGTGCAAGTAAATCATTAACAGCACTGACTCCGCTTTCGTTTGTAGAACCAGCATCTGTGTTAACATCATTTAATAAATCATCAAGATTCATATTTACCAGTCTGTCTTTTTCACCATCTGATAAATCCATATCCTTAATAAGCTCATCATCTTTACTTAAGTTAGAGCCAGCTGCTTCATCTTTTTGAGTTTCCTCAATCAGCTTATCAAGTGCTTTATCTGCATTTGAACTCTTGACTGATTCATCAACCTTTTCCTTCTCTTCTTTTTCCCTTGCAAGCTTAGCCACTTCCTCAGGCGTAACTGATGAAACCGGTTTTGGTGTATCAGGTTCATCATCTACTATATAAGATTCATCAACACCTGGTGCTGCCATCTTTCGTGGAACAGTCATTACATCTTTCAGAACCTTTTCCACATGCTCATCACTTACCTGCTTACCATCATTTTCTACCGGATCATCCATGTATATATTTTCAAACTTGCTATTAGGCGTATTAGACTTTTCAACCGCCTCTCTAACCTGTTCTTTAATCTCTTCTTCTTCCTCGTCTTTTGCCTGCTTCTCTGCATTTTCCCTTTCAGACATTGATTTTAAAAGACCATCAAGGTAATCTTCTTCATTTTCAGCCACAATTCCACCACCTTTATCAATATATATAGAATACTACCATAAAGTCGTCTATTTAACAATATTTACCAGCGTTTTTAATGATTGGACATATTTACCAGTGTTTTCAATACTTCATAGGCATCATATTTATATGTAACAGACCTATCCTTTATTTCTGGTGGTATTTGATAAAACATACTATGAATTCTGTAAAAACGAGCTTTTTCATTAATCATAACTATTCTCTCAAATGGCCATTTAATAAGATTAGGATTATTAAATCCCTCTCCTAATTCTACAACAAGTAATTTTTTTGCTAATGTACCTGATAACCACTTATTATATAAATCCCATTGCTTATCTTCATTTGTCTTATCTGTTTCTCCTAAATAAGGGCAGACTATTCTTTTCTGATTTAATTCTGAATTTCTTAGTATATCATCTTTAACAGATGATATTATAAAATAATTTTTATGTTCAAGATATTTTGCCAGACAAGCTAACACATCATCTATCCCATCATTTTTATATTTCAATAACTCAGTTCCAAAACCTAACAGTATACTATCATATGTATCCATATCATTAAGAATATCTTCACATAACTTTTCCAATGTGCCGAAATCTTTGTTATTATCCATATACTACCTCATCTATATTATTTGAATTAACAAAAGCATAGATGGTGTTACCTATAAAAAGGGATAACACCATCTAACTAATCAAAATCATCGACATATATTGATATAAATGTAAAATACAAGTTACATCATATAATAAAATGATAATTATACATTTTATTTTCTAAGAAGCTTGTCTATTTCATTAACTAATAAACCAATTTCTGGTTTTGACAACTGAATATCAGCTCCTAATGCTTCACCTTTAGCTCTCATCTGATCATTTATAAGTGATGAGAATATAACAACTGGTATATCCTTAAACTTATCATCAGTTTTTATAAGCTTTGTAAGTCTGTGACCATCCATAAGCGGCATCTCTAAATCTGTTATAACACATGCAACATCCATTGAATCGGAATCTTTCATCTTGACAAGACATTCCCATGCCTCCTGTCCATTGGCACATAATGTTAAATTATCATAGCCTGACTTAATAAGTGAATCTGATATAAGCTTCATAAGTAACGGAGAATCCTCAGCTATTACTATATGTGATTCATTTCTTTCTCTTCCTTCGAGCTTATCAATATCAGAAACCTTTAGTCCTGTTTCAGGACTTATATCAGAAACTATTCTTTCAAAATCAAGGATGATAATAAGCTGGTCATTGATCTTTACTACGCCTGTAGCAATACCACTATCAGCACTGCTTATAGTACTGTCAGGCTTTATGATATCTGTCCATGATACTCTGTGAATACCTACAACAGAAGCAACATGAAATGCAACATTAAGCTTGTTGAAGTTAGTTATAATAAACATATCCTTCGTTATATCCTCTGATGGTTTACACTTAATAACCTTGGCAAGATCTACTATTGTTATCATAAGATCTCTTGGCATAAAAACACCTTCTACACAAGGATGTGAATTAGGTACTGGAGTCACTTTACTATATGGAACTATTTCCTTAATCTTAGCAACATTAATTCCATAATGATTTCCACCAACCATAAACTCAAGCACTTCCAGTTCATTAGTACCACTTTCCATTAATATATTAGTTTCCATATATTTTATCCTCCATAACACACGTACTATTTCACTATATTATAGCAAAAAATGTTATTTATGGCAATTAATATTTGTATAAAAACTCACGATAAAAACTCACAATAAAAATTCATTTCATAAAATTTGTCTTCCTACACCATATGCAGCTTAGTAAACTAAAAAACAAAACAAAAAAAATAGTCTGAAAACAAAAAAAAGAGGTACCAGACCTCTTTCATGATTATTTTTTCAAAACTGCACATTAAATATTCTATATTTACATCCGTATTCTTTACTTCAAGAAAAAC
>ENA-UOJB01002743-UOJB01002743.1-human-gut-metagenome-genome-assembly--contig:-C48-NODE-2743-length-10973-cov-3.328265_pt1 | contig 10973 bp, 9 predicted proteins | sample MGYA00242338_ERZ723885 | MGnify/ENA metagenome assembly ERZ723885
AAAACCTTGCACCTGAACAATTCAAAAGTTTACACCAACATGCTTGGGTTAAGGTACTTTTGAATTGTTCAGCAGGCATTAAATTAAGCCCTGCAGGTGTTCGGAAAGCCGTGACACCCGCAGGGCTTAATGCTGTTAAAATTATTTCGAATCAAACGGCTCGGTCTTTTTCCGCCTTTTCAATGCGGAATTATTTCAGTATTTTGACCTTGCCGACAAGCGGGAGCTCCTTTGCAATGCCCTGTGCGGCGTTTACGATACCGATTACGGCAAAGACCACAAAAACAAGACCTACCGCGCCGGTTGCAAACTTTACGGCATTATAGACTATACGCAGCGGTCCCCACATAGTGAGACGCAAGACATAAACCAAAACGCTGCGCATAATATTGTAAGCCACCTCGCCGATTAAGAGCACAAGACCCTGATTGGCATGGAAGCGCGCGAACTTTGATTTCGGCACGGCGATAAGCGGAACCAAAACCAAGAAGCCTATGTACGCCAAGATTGCATAAACCTTATTTGCCGATATATCCGCCTTATCAAACTCGGCGGTTCTGTCCTCGGTATCGGTAAATTGGTCAAATTTCTGCGCAAAATCAGATGTAGTATTCTGCTGATATGTGTTCTGTTGATATGTGTTCTGCTCGGGCTGCTTTTCTTCGGCAGCCGGCTCTGCCTTTTGCTCTGTCGGAGCGCCGCAGGAAGGGCAGAATTTAGCATCCTCTTTAAGTTCAGTGCCGCATTTAGTACAAAATGACATTTTTAACATCCCCCTGAATATTTACTGTAATTATATTAACATTTCCGCCGTATTATTTCAAGTACAAAATGCAAAATAAAACGATAATTTGCAGAATAACAATAAGCGGTATGCCGATCATAAAGCTTTTGTGCAGGGTTTTGTGCCGTATAAGCCGCATTGTAAGGTACATTCCCACGCCGCCTCCCAAAAGTGTCAGTGCCCAAAGCGTTCTTTCACGCACACGCCGTTTGCCGCGTTTTGCGCGGCTTTTATCGGCTGTACATACAATAACGGAAATAAAATTTATTATAACAAGCCATACGGCAAGTATTTTTTCATATTGTTCCAAGAAGCATCACCGTGTATATTTTACCAGCCCTACACCGCTTTTTCAAGCTGTTTTTTAAGCTTACATATAATTCGCTTTTCAAGCCTTGATATATACGACTGGGAAATACCCAGCGCGTCCGCCACCTCTTTTTGGGTATATTCCTCGTATCCGTTCATACCGAATCGCATTTCCATTATCTGTTTTTCTCTCGGCGGCAGCTCGCACACAAAGCTTAAAAGCAAAAATTTTTCGTCCTCCTGCTCGATTCCCCTGCCTACCTCGTCGCCGTCGCTGCCTAAAACATCGGATAAAAGCAGCTCGTTTCCGTCCCAATCAATATTGAGCGGCTCGTCAATCGACACCTCGTTCTTCTGCGAGGCGTTTTTTCTTAAATACATTAAAATTTCATTTTCTATGCAGCGCGAGGCATAGGTTGCAAGCTTGATGTTTTTATCCGGGCGAAATGTATTTACCGCCTTGATAAGACCTATGGTGCCTATCGATATGAGATCCTCAATATTAACGGCAGCGGAGTCAAACTTGCGTGCGATGTATACCACAAGCCGCAGATTATGCACAATAAGCTTATTGCGGTTTTCCTGCCCGCCCTCACGCAAAAGCCTTGTTTCCTCCGCCGTGCCGAGCGGCGGCGGAAGTGTTTCCGCCCCGTTTATGTAAAACGAGGGCTTTACTATTCCGAATTTAATAAGCCACTTTATTATTAACGCTCTGATATTCATTTCGGTCGCCCTTCTACATAAAAATTCTTGGATTTACTATTGCCGCATAATCATCCTTAAGCGGTGTTTTCGATACGGCAAGTATCGGCTTATTAAGCCTGACGCTCCTTTTGCCGTCGCTTACAAGCGCGGTATCGCACCTGAATGCCTCAAGCGTCCCGCCGCCCGTTACCGTGCCGCAGGGCATGACCCTGTAGCGCGAGCGTATTTCCCTGTTAAGGGCAGGGTCGATTTCGCCGAAAAGGGTTTTTACATACTCGCCGTCCGCAATTATCACCTCGCCGCCGCCGAATATATCCTCAACCGAGTTTCCGGTATCCACAATTCCCTCCAGCGTTATGCTGTTATTCCCTGCCGAAACGGTAATCTCACATCTTTCCGCCAGCTTTGATGTACCGGAAAATATAAGCTGCAGCAGCCGCAGCAGAAAATACGCCGCAACGGATGAGAAAATCAAAAGTGCCGGTGAAATATTGAAATAAACAACCGAGTTTATAACCGTCATGCCGTTCGGTCTTAATAGATACCAAAGCGCCGTCATAGCTCCGCCGTAGCCGAAGGTCACAAGCAAAAATACCCCAAAGCTGCGCAAAAAGCGTTTGATTTTGCCGAAGCCGAAGCAGATAAATGTCATAGCGGCGCAAACGGCTGTACGGAACAAAATATCCAATATTACTCCACGCGGCGGCAGGAATATGTAGAGAGAAGAAATGCCGCCCGCAGCGGTGGATAAAAGTATACGCCAAAGCGGCGGGTTAAGGTGCTGCAAAAAAGCTGCGGCGCGCAGCAGAAAATAATCCACCGCAAAATTCAGTATTATAAGTATATCCGCATATACAACCAAAAGCGCCGCCTCCCTCGTATAATTATTATACGGCGGAGGCGGCGCAATTTATGTCACATTCGCGTGGCGTATTTTGTTGTTTTTAACAGACAATACACTCCGGACACAATGCTTCCCATAACGGAAAATCATCCGATTGTATTGATCGAGTTCACTTTATCTCTTTTCGCCGAGGAAAAATACCGCGAGCGTTCCGGGACCCGAGTGCGCTCCGATAACCGAATCAATATAATTAACAACAGTCTTTTTGACTCCGTAGCGGCGCTTGATTTCATCGGAAATATAGAGCGCTTCTTCCTCGCAGTCTCCGTGGCCTATAAAGACCTCCTGCTCCTTAATATTGTCAAACGACATCTCGCCGACCGAGTTTATAAGATATTCGACCGATGCCTTGCGGCCTCTGGTCTTCCCGGTCACATAAAGCTTGCCGTCATCCGCAGTGTGCAGAAGCGGCTTTATTCCGAGCAGCGTGCCGAGCATTGCGCTTGAACCCGAAAGTCTGCCGCCGCGCTTTAAGAAGAACAGATCGTCGATGGTGAAAATATGGCAAATGTGCAGCTTGTTTTTCTCAATCCAATCAGCCACCTCTTCAATTGAGCGGCCCTCGTTTTTCAGCTTTACGGCATACTGCACCGCCAGACCCGCGCCCAAGGATGCACAAAGCGTAGCGATAACTATAACCTTGCGCTCGGGAAATTCGTTTTTGTAATCCTCAGCCGCGTTCACCATATTCTGATATGTTCCCGAAAGCCCGGAGGAGAAAGCAAGCAGCAGTACATCCTCGCCCTTTTCGAGTATCGGCTTTATAACGGCGTCGCAGGTGTCGCGGTCAACAAGCGAGGTGGTGATCTTCGCCTTATCCCGCAAAAGCGCATAGGTCTCCTTGTAATCGGTCTTGACGCCCTTTTGATAGCTTATGAAATCCTTGCCGTTGATATTGTATTTAAGCGTTATAATATCCACATCATAATCGCTTATCTGTTGATCGGTTAAATTCGCGCACGAATCGGTAACTATTCTGTAAGACATTTTTGCATCTGCTCCCAATTATTTTTTTATTATTATACAAATTCATGTATAAAATATCACCCTAAAGTTAAAAATGCAATTCTACTGTAAAAAATATTCGCGGTAGAGTGCGTTTTTTCACTCTACCGACATTAGAATTTCCTTTATTTCCGAGGGTTTATTATAACATTTTTTCCGAAAATAAGCAAGACTGAATTTTTCCGTATTTTTGTGGAAAGTTATTAAAAGAAATCATCAGGAGGTATATTATGAAAAAAGCGATTTCTTTAATAGCGTCTTTTCTCTGCGCGCTTTCCTGCCTTACAATGGCGGGCTGCGGCAAGAAAAAAACAACGGAAGTGTATTTCCTTAATTTCAAGCCCGAATCCGCAACGGTTTATGAGGAGCTGGCAAAGAAATATGAGGAAGAAAAGGGCGTTAAGGTAAAGGTGGTAACCGCCGCCGCAAACGGCTACGAGCAGACCTTAAAGTCCGAAATTGCAAAATCCAACGCACCTACGATTTTCCAGATCAACGGACCTATCGGCTATGATTCCTGGAAAGACTACTGTCTTGATTTAAAGGACAGCAAGCTGTACGACATTTTGTCCGATAAATCACTCGCCATTAAGGACGGCAACGGCGTTTATGGTATTCCTTATGTTGTTGAGGGCTACGGAATTATATACAACAACGCCATTATGAAAAAGTATTTCGATTTAAAGGATAAAAAATCAACCCTTACCTCAGCCGACCAGATAAATAATTTCGCGAAATTAAAAGAAGTAACCGAGGATATGTCCAAGCACCTGAAAGAGTTAGGAATTGAGGGCGTTTTCGCCTCTACCTCGCTTGCAAACGGCGAGGACTGGCGCTGGCAGACCCACCTTTTAAACGTTCCTCTATATTATGAATTCTCCGAAAAGGAAAACGGCAAGGACGCAACCCTTACAGGCCTTGCCGCAAAGGAGATCAAATTCAAGTATAAGGATAACTTTGAAAAGCTCTTCGACCTTTATATCAACAATTCCATTACCAAGCCTACGCTGTTCGGCTCAAAATCGGTTGCCGATTCAATGGCGGAGTTTGCGCTCGGCAAGGTTGCAATGATTCAGAACGGCAACTGGGCGTGGTCGCAGATTTCGGGCGTTTCGGGCAATACCGTTAAACGGGACGACATTAAAATGCTGCCGCTCTATACGGGAATTGACGGCGAAGAAAAGCAGGGTATCTGCATAGGCACCGAAAACTACCTTGCAATAAACAAAAAGGTAAGTAAGGAATTGCAGGATCAGTCGCTCGATTTCCTTTACTGGATGTTTTCAAGCGATACGGGCAAGCGCTATGTTACCGAAAAGCTGAATTTCATTACGCCGTTTACCACATTTTCACAGAATGAGCAGCCCGACGATCCGCTGGCAAAGGAAATTGTGCGCTATATGAACGACGACAGCCTTAACACCGTGCCGTGGATTTTCACCTCCTTCCCGAGTGAGGCTTACAAAAAGGAAGTGGGCAGCGCGCTGCTCGATTACGTTCAGGGCGATAAAAAGTGGGAGGATGTTGAAAAAAGCATAACCGAAAAATGGAAGAGTGAACGCGCCTAAATGAACAGAACGGTAAAACGCTATTTTCCCATATTTGTACTGCCTACGCTTATAGCGTTTATTATAGCCTTTGCGGTGCCGTTTGTAATGGGGCTTGTGCTTTCCTTTACCGAGTTCAGAACCGTAACCGACGCAACCTTTGTGGGCTTTTCAAACTATGTGCGCGCGTTTACCGACGATAAGCTCTTTATAAACGCTATGTGGTTTACCGTTAAATTTGCGGTAATATCGGTTATAGGCATAAATGTTTTCGCGTTTTTGCTGGCGCTGCTTTTCACAAAGGAGCTGCCCGGCACAAACTTTTTCCGCACCGTGTTTTTTATGCCGAATTTAATCGGCGGCATAGTGCTCGGCTATATTTGGCAGGTAATAATAAACGGCGTGCTTTATAAGTACGGCTACTCTATAACCTCAAGCCCGACCTACGGCTTTTGGGGGCTTGTAATTCTTATGCACTGGCAAATGATAGGCTATATGATGATAATATATATAGCGGGAATACAGAATATCCCGGGGGATATTATAGAGGCGGCAAAGGTGGACGGCGCAAACTCGGTTACCACCCTTTTCAGAATTATAATACCGTCGGTTATGCCCTCTGTTACCATTTGCCTGTTTTTAACCATAACCAATTCCTTCAAGCTGTTCGACCAAAACCTAGCCCTTACCGCCGGCGCACCCGGCGACAGGACGCAGATGGTCGCGCTTGATATTTACAACACATTTTATTCAAGGAACGGCTACGAGGGCGTAGGACAGGCTAAAGCCGTCATATTCTTTATAATAGTGGCGGTTATAGCTCTGCTTCAGCTGCGCCTGACCCGCAGAAAAGAGGTTGAAAGCTGATTGAAAAGAAAAGTGCTTAATACGGTTGCCTTTTTACTGCTTATCGCCCTTGCCGCCGCGTTTATTTTCCCGGTTGCCGTTGTGGCGGTGAATTCCTTTAAATCAAAGTTTTCCATTGCGGCGTCGCCTTTTACCGTTCCTATGGGAGCGGAGTTTGCCGGTTTTTCAAATTACACCACAGGTATTGAAACAACCGGCTTTCCCGTAGCTTTCGGCTGGTCGCTCTTTATAACCGTAGCCTCAATCGCACTTATCACCGTTTGCACCTCTATGTGCGCATGGTATATAGTGCGGGTAAAGGGTGTGTTTTCATGATTTTTTTACTATGCGCTTGTGTTTTCAATGATAGGGCCCTTTCAAATGGTTATGTTCACAATGTCGAAAACCGCGAATGTGCTAAGCCTTGATAACCCGATAGGGCTTGTGTTTATCTATTTAGGCTTCGGCGCGGGGCTTTCGGTATTCATGTATTCGGGCTTTATTAAAACCGTGCCGCTGGGAATTGAGGAGGCTGCCACTATTGACGGCTGCTCGCCGCTCGGCACATTCTGGCGGGTAGTATTTCCCATTTTAAAGCCCACGGCTATAACCGTTGCGATACTCAACACTATGTGGATATGGAACGACTATCTCCTGCCATACCTTGTTATCGGCAGAGATTATAAAACCATACCCATAGCCGTACAATATTTAAAGGGCGGCTACGGCTCGGTTGATATGGGCGCTTTAATGGCAATGCTTGTGCTATCAGTCATTCCGGTAATTATTTTCTATCTTTCCATGCAAAAATATATCATCAAAGGGGTTGCGGCGGGTGCTGTTAAGGGGTAACGATACAAAATATCCGAGAGAGAGCGGGATACTTCTTCATATCACCTCGCTGCCGTCCCCCTACGGTATCGGCTCATTCGGCACCGCGGCTTACAGATTTGTCGATTTTCTTAAAAAAAGCGGTCAGACCTACTGGCAGCTGCTGCCGCTGTGTCCCGTCGGCAAGGGCAACTCGCCATACAGCTCGGTTTGTTCCTTTGCCGGCGAGCCGCTTTTAATAGACCTTGACGAGCTTGTAAACGACGGGCTTTTATCCCCCTCCGATATTCCGGAGGGTACATTTTCACAGAATGTGGATTATAAGCGCGCGCGGGAATTCAAGCTGCCGCTGATAAGACGCGCCGCGAAAAACTTCAACCGCAAGGATCGCGGTTTCCGCGACTTTCGCCGTGAAAACGCCTACTGGCTGCAGGATTATGCGCTGTTTACGGTAATAAAAGCGTCCGCACGCAATAAAAGCCTTTCAGAGCTTGACGACGGCATTAAATACCGTCTGCCGAACACCCTGAAAGCCTTTAAAGCCGCCCACGCGGAAGAAATTGCAATATGCGAAATTATTCAGTATTTCTTTTTTAAGCAATATATGAAGCTTAAAAATTACGCAAATACCGCGGGAATTAAAATAATAGGCGATATTCCGTTTTACATTCAGTTAGACAGTGCGGACGTATGGAGCAACCCCGATTTGTTTAAGCTGGGGCGCGATATGACCCCCACGCAGGTGGCGGGCGTACCGCCCGATATCTTCTCGGAAACGGGTCAGCTTTGGGGCAACCCGATATACGATTGGGATGCAATGAAGACCGACGGCTACGACTGGTGGAAAAAACGCCTTGCACATAATGCGCGGCTGTATGATGTTATAAGAATAGACCATTTCCGCGCCTTTGCCGATTATTACACAATACCCTACGGCGCAGAAAACGCCAAAAGCGGAAAATGGGAAAAGGGCGCCGGGCTTGCCTTTTGGAACATGGTGAAGCCCGCGGTTTCGGCGGAAATTATCGCCGAGGATTTAGGCGGGGACACGCCAGAGGTGAAGAAACTCATTGAAGACACGGGCTTTCCCAACATGAAAATATTGCAGTTTGCATTTGACACTGACCTTGATAATCAGTTCCTGCCTAAAAACTACGATAAAAACTGCGTTTGCTACACCGGCACACACGATAACGACACCGTGCGCGGCTGGTTTGAAAAGGCAACGCAAAAGGAAAAAATAATGTTTTCGGGCACTGTGCCCGCCGATAAAAGCTGCTCGGCGGTACTGAGCCTTATTGCCGCAGGTATGCGCTCGCGCGCGCGAATGGTGATAATACCCATGCAGGACTGGCTGCAGCTTGATTCCTCCGCCCGAATGAACACCCCCGGCGTGCCCTACGGCAACTGGGAGTGGCGAATGAGCGGCGATGATATTACCGACGAGCTTATAAGCACGGTAAAACGGCTCTCCGGCGGGAGAAACGGAGGCTGATTTAATGCGGAATTCGGAACAAAAAAATGCAGCGTTACCGCCGCAAAAACAAATTTTAGGGTTTATCGACAGACTGAAGGCGAGAAAGAGTGCGCTCTTTCCCGCCTTTCTATCATCTGCGCTTTAAAGTGCAGAAAAAACAGCAGTTCCTTTTTTCTTAAGCCACAAATAAATAAGAACAGACAAAATCAAATTAATTGCGGCAACAGCCAGCAAAAACTGCACCGCGCCGAGCTTGTAGCCCACCATAAAGAACAGCGCGCAATAGATTACGGTATAAATAAATCCTCCGAGCATTGCTATCATCACTCCGCCGCTCTGCTTTATCGGAGTTATTTCGCTCGTCCAGTTAAGGTTGGGCATTTTAAGCCCTACAAACAAATCGAAAAGCGCCAAAAGCAGGACAAATGTAAGCGCCGAGACAAACGCCGAAACAAATTGCAGGGGAGTGAACATAAACGCCGCGCAAAGCATACAAATTATAACCGGCACGCCCGTTAAAATAAGCTGCATATTAAGCTTTGCCATTAATACGTCAAGCGGCTTTACCGGCAGCGACTGCAGGGTCCAAAGCGATTTACCCTCAAGAGAAATTGAGGGCGCCACCATATCATTCATTGAGGCAACAGCGCACACCGCGGTAAACAGCAGTATAACCGCGCTGCCCGAATTTTTGCCGAAAAGCTCGTTCATTACAAGCATAAGCGTATTGCCCTTTATAAGCAGAGCTATGCCCAAAACCGGCAGCAGCAAAATTCCCAGCCCGCAGTTAAGCATATAATTGGGGCTTGATACGAACCGTGCAAACTCCTTGTGTAAAAGCGCCGATTGTACACTCCTCTTCCGAGCGACGGTCTCGCGGTACTTTTTCTTTATCGTTTTGCCGGTGGCGGTCGCAATTTTCAAAAAGCTGCGGGAAATAAGCACCCACATAAGCGCAAACAGCAGCAAAACAACTGCCGCCACAATAAGCATTGCAGTAAAATCGCCCGTTCCCACTTTGCCGAAAAGGTAAATGGGGTATGCCGAGCCTTTTATCCTATCGCCGTATTTTGCGGCGTTCATTATTAGATTGCTTATAATATCCTGCGCCTTAAAGCAGACAAAATAATACGCCCCTAAAAACAGCAGCGACACTATTACGGTAATAAAGCTTTTGTTTTTAAGCTTTAGGCTGATTTTTGCCACTATCCAGCCAAGCGCACTTGAAACGGTAAGCACAAAAGCCGAAATTAAAAGCACAAGCAAAACGCAGCCGATAACGGCAGGCAGGCTGTGCGACGCGATTATAAGATAAACCGCCGCCGCGGGAATTATTACAACACCCGAATACATAAGCCCCATAAGGTAGACCCCGAGCAGGCGGGAAACCATAATAGTGCCGACGGGTATCGGCATAGACAAAAGCAGATCGTTATCCTTTGCGAGGTAGAGCCCCGAATAGGTATTGAAAACGCTGCCAAAGGCACCGAGAAGTATTGCAAGCAAGCTCATTATCGCAAAATAGAGCCAGTCAAAGCCGACCGCCGTCAGTGCGCCGCAAAGCGAAACCGACAAAAAGGTGAACATTCCGCCGAGAATACCGACCATTAAAATTACAAACAGCACTATATAGCCCGTAATTGCCGCTTTGGAACGGGCTTTGTTTTTCTTAGCGTCGTAAAAATAGCTGCGGAATATTTCGGTAAGCTGCTTTTTAAGAAGTATTTTAACCATACTCAATCCTCCAGCTCAAGGAATACCTGCTCAAGGGATTCATCGCCCTTTACTTCTTCCATTGTGCCCGAGCGTATGAGCCTGCCCGCCTTTATAATAGCAACCTTATCGCAAAGCTTTTCGGCAACCTCCAAAACGTGGGTCGAGAAGAATATTGCGCCGCCCTTATCGCACTCCTCGCGCATCATTTTCTTAAGGATATGCGCGGCTTTCGGGTCAAGTCCCACAAAGGGTTCGTCCATTATTATAAGCCTCGGGGTATGCAGCCACGCCGCTATTATTGCAAGCTTTTGCTTCATTCCGTGAGAGTAGGCGGCAATAGGCTCTGCAAGGCTTTCGGTCAGCTCAAAGGTATCGGCATATTTCCTGATGCGTTCGGCGCGCTCCTCTGCGCCGACACCGAAAATATCAGCTATGAAATTAAGGTATTTAATTCCGCTCATAAAATCGTACAAATCCGGGTTATCGGGAATATAGGCAATATCTTTTTTACATTCAAGCGGCTGCTCCTTTATGGATCTTCCGTTTATGTATATCTCGCCCGAGTCAAATTGCAAAATTCCCGCAACGGATTTAAGCGTGGTTGTTTTCCCCGCGCCGTTATGACCTATAAAGCCGTAAATTTCGCCGGGGGCTATGTGCAGGCTTAAATCGTCCACGGCTTTTTTATCGCCGTATACTTTAGTAAGATTTTCAATTTTAAGCATAAATCTCTCCTCCTGTGTATCTTTCATTATATGACCGCCCGCCGCATTTTTCAAGTCGGTGTTAAGCTTTTGTATGGTTTTCATTTATGTGTTAAAATGATGAGGGCTGATAAAAAGAGAAGTT
>ENA-UOJB01002750-UOJB01002750.1-human-gut-metagenome-genome-assembly--contig:-C48-NODE-2750-length-10961-cov-5.436732_pt1 | contig 10961 bp, 9 predicted proteins | sample MGYA00242338_ERZ723885 | MGnify/ENA metagenome assembly ERZ723885
CGTGGAGGAAGGACCGGGCTGTGCGTCGGAATATCGGGGGAAGGGGGGCAAATGAGTTGACTGGCTTTTCCTCCCCGTTACAATGAAGCCCGCTCCGGGGACGGAGCCTGTAATGATGATTATTGCCTCCCTTTCCGATTCCGCCCGTTACGAAATGTTGAATCCCCTGTTCAGGAGAGCTTTCGATTTTATCAGGGAGATTGCTCCGGCAACCCTGGAAACCGGCCGCCATGTCCTGGAGGAAGACGCCCTGACCGTGATGGTGAATGAACCGGTGATGAAGAAGCGGGAGAACGCCCGCATGGAAGTGCATGACCGGTTTATTGACATTCACGTGCCCCTTTCCCGGGAAGAGGGATTCATGTGGAAAGAGCGCGCGGCGCTGGAAAAGCCTTCCGAACCGTTCAACAGGGAAAAGGACGCGCAGCATTATGATGATGCTCCGGACACCTCTTTTGTCGTGAAACCAGGGCAGTTCGCCATTTTTTTCCCGGAGGATGCGCATGCCGGCTGCATTGGGGAAGGAAAGCTTCTGAAACTGGTGATTAAAGTCAGAACGGCCTGAACCTCATTCCGGAAAAACAGTCCGGAATGGAGAACAGGCCGTTTCTTCAATTTGCGGGCGGGAGTTGCGTTATTTTCCGTCTTCCTTCCGGGCGTCCTGTAAAGCATTTTCCGGAATCCATACGGCCACATTGCCGCCGTGGACAAGAAACCGGCCGTTGCCTTCCCCGTCAATGGAGACGGTTTCCTCCACGTTGCCGGTGGCTTCCTTCCAAGTTTCCCCTGCGTGCTGCTTGCCCACGTTCATGACTTTGTCTCCATCCTCTCCATTGGAAATGAGCACAGCCACGCCGGAATGCGGGTGTTCTTCATCTCCCACACGGGTGAAGCCGATGGTGTTCGGGTGGTCAAAGTAGTAATTTTGTTCCCCGAAAGCATGGTTTTTACGGATTTCCAGCAGATTGTCGATGATGGCGCGGTGCATGGGCGGGTTGCCGCTCACACCGTAATAGTCCCCGTAGAAGATGCAGGGATAACCTTCCTTCATGAGCAGGATGAGCGCATAGGCGGAGGGTTTGAACCAGTCTTCCACAGCTGATTCCAGGGAACTGCCCCACTGGGAATCATGGTTGTCCACAAAGGTAACGGCCAGCGTAGGGTGGTTCTGAACCAGGGTTCCGTCCAGAATTTTGGAAAGGTCGTAATCGCGGCCCTGCTTGGAGGCCTGGTACATGTTGTAGTGCAGGGGGACGTCAAACAGGTCCACTTTGTAGCGTTCCTCCTTGAGGTAATCGTCCAGGGATTCCAGATCCTGTTTCCAGTATTCACCTACGGCGTAGAAGTCTGCTCCCCTTTCCTTGCGGACGGCTGCCAGGAATTTCCTGATGAATTCGTCATTGATATGCTTGATGGCGTCCAGCCTCATGCCGTCCAGATCCAGTTCCCGGGATACCCATATTCCCCATCTTTCCATTTCTTTCACCACTTCCGGGTGGTTGAAGTCCAGATTGGCGAACATAAGGTAGTCGTAGTTGCCGTTTTCTTCATCCACGCCTTCGCTCCAGCTTTTGCCGTCTCCCATAATCTTGAAAATGGAGGTTTTTTCCGTGCGTGCGTCATAGTCCGTTCCGGTGAAGTGGTACCAGTGCCATTTGAAGTCGGAATATTTGTTTCCGCGGCCGGGAAAGTTGAAGCCGGTCCAGCCTTCAATCTCGTAGGCATCCGTAATTTCCTTGTCGCGGTTCTGCTGGTCCACTTCCTTGGCCATGAATTTTTCCGTATAGTCCGCCCCTGCTTTGTGGTTCATGACGGCATCCAGATAAACGCCTACATGGTGTTCATGAAGAGCCTTGATGGCCTCCTGGAGTTCCTGCCTGGTGCCGTATTTGGTGCGGACAGTGTTTTTCTGGTCGAATTCCCCCAGGTCAAAAAGATCATAGGTGCCGAATCCTACGTCATTTTGTTCCTTCCCTTTTTAGGCTGGAGGAATCCAGACGGCCGTAACACCCATTTCCTCCAGGTGGGGGGCGTCTTCCTTCAACTTGTTCCAAAACTGTCCGTCGTTGGGCAGATTCCACTCAAAATACTGCATCATGATTCCGTTTTTCATTTGATCTGATTCCTTGTCATACCGTTCGGGTTGTCGTGCTTCCAGGGGCTGTCCGGTGGAAAAAGCGGTTTTCCCGGGCGAGGTTCCGGATGATGAATCCATACGAAGCCCCCAACAGAATAGAGTCCTGAAAGTACGGCGCGTTAGGCATACTGCCGGTCTTATGTCCTGCAAGAATGCCAGCGGCAAAACGGTAGGCGGGAAGGGTTTTTCTCCGAAGGATGGGAAAAAGCGGTTTCACTCCCCCCTGCCGCACCCCGGAAAGAATGGGCCGGGAACGAGGGTTCGTGTAAGTAAGACAGGTGGGAAGAAAGATTATGCCTTTCCCGTGCCGGGAACCAGGTAGTGCCTGTTTTTCAGCCGGTAGTATTTCAGGAACCGGCGGATGAAGAGCAGGGTGACGATAAAGGAAAGCACGTCTGCCAGAGGAAGGGATGCCCAGACTCCGTCCTGTCCCCAGAAACGGGGCAGGACCAGCAGGAACGGCAGGAGGAAGAGCATCTGGCGCGTCAGGGACAGGAAGATTGCCAGACGGGCTTTTCCAATGGCCTGGAAGAAGTTCCCGATGATGATCTGGCTGCCGATGAGCGGAAAGGCCAGCACGCAGATGATCAGACCGTTGGCCGCCAGGCTGATGAGCGAGGCGTCATCCGTGAAAAGCCCGGCAATGCCGCGGGGAAAGAAGACGCAGGCCAAGAATCCCAGCGAGGTGAAGGATGTCCCTGCCAGAACTCCGTATTTGAGGGTGAGCAGAACGCGGCCCGGCTTCATGGCTCCGTGGTTGTAGCCGATGATGGGCTGCATTCCCTGAGTGAGGCCGATGACGAGCATGGCGAACAGAATAAGAATGCGGTTGATGATGCCGTAGGCCCCGATGGCCAGGTCCCCCCCGTGATCCGCAAGCTGCCTGTTGATGGCGACGGTGACCGCGCTGCCGCAGACGTTTACCAGGCAGGGAGCCATCCCGATGGACAGGATGCCGGTGACGATGGTCTTGCGCAGCTGCCAGATGCCGTGGCGGAAGTGGACCGTGCTAGCCGCATCGGAAAAGTGTAACAGCACGCGCACCATGCCGACGACCTGGGCGAGAAGGGTGGCCACGGCTGCTCCGGTAATGCCCCATTTGAACCAGAAGATGAAGATGGGAGCCAGGATGATGTTGATTCCTACGGAAAGAAGGGTGGAGCCCATGGCTTTTTTAGGGTAGCCGGTAGCTCTCATCACATGATTGAGGTTGAAGAAGACGTACGTGACGGGCAGGCCCAGCAAGGTAATAAGCATGAAGTCGTACGCATAGGTGAGGGTTTGCCCGCTGGCGCCGAAGGCGGTCAGGATTTCCGTAAGGAAAAGAAGCGTGGGAATCACCAGCACCACAGCGGCAATCAGACTCATGATGAGGACGTTGCCAAGCGTACGCTCAGTTCCTTCCTGGTCTTTTCTTCCCAGCCGGATGGAACTGATGGCCGCCCCGCCGATGCCTACCAGCGTGCCCAGGGCGAAAGTCAGGTTCATGATGGGGAAGGTGACGGCCAGGCCGGACAGGGCCAGAGGCCCCACGCCGTGACCGATGAACACGCTGTCAATGATGTTGTACAGGGAGTATACCACCATGCCGGCGATGGAGGGCAGGGAGTACTGGATCAGCAGACGCCATACGGATGCGTTTTCCAATTCTGCGATGTTGCGTGACTGGGCTGCCATGGACGTTCCTCCTTTCAAAACAGGTGGCAAACTATAAAAACGCACGGATGGGTTGTCAAGCTGTCCACCTGTCCGGAAAACGGCCTTTTTCCCCCAGTTCCAGAGAGTGGGCTGTTTTTGATTGACTGTGGAAGCTTTTGGAGGTTGAGTCCTTTCCGCCTTTTTCAGAAGCACGCCATGACCATGTCCGTTTTCCCTTTCCTGCGTCTTGTCTCCGTTTGCGGCGCCGCTCTTATGGGTTCTTCCTGTCTGCCCATGTTTGGCGCCGGGCAGGTGCTGGCGGGAAGCAGCCTCGCGGAAGGTCTGCTGCCCTCTTCCTCTCTGGATCTTGTGTGGAGGGGAGATATCCGTTCTTTTCCCTCTTCCGGTTTGAGGACGCCCCGCGGGTTCAAAGTTTCTCCCGCGGATTCTTATTCCCTGCTGATGGAAGCGCGCCCGGGGATTGCCGGAGAGTGGGCCTGCTATCATGACCGCAGCAATTACTACTGGGCTTTTGTAGCCGGAAAGAAGGAGGAGGAAGCGGGGCTTTACGCCGTGCGCCGCGGCGTGGCCGTAAGCGGCATTTCCGGAGAAATTGAAGATGCCCCTGCCGTGCAGGATGCTCAGCCATTCTCCGCCATGTAAGCACAGGTTCTGGTCTTTTTGCAAAAAATGCTGCCGGAACCCCGTTTTCCGGCAAGTTGGACACGATAGGTTTGACAGGCAGCTGTTATTGCGGGCGTATTATGAACCGCATGAAGTTCCTTTTATTATCGTTTGCATGGGTGTGCATGGCTTGCGCCGGAGCATGGGGGCTGGATACGGCCCCGTCTTTCCCGGCTAACGGGGCCAATTACAGGCTGTTTCCGGCGGACCGGCCTCCGCTGGTTCCCAAACCCCAGCAGCTGCGCTGGGACGGCAGGGCCATTCCCGTGCAGTCCGTACGCATTTTGGCTCCGTCTCCGTCCAGGACTTCCTATCCGGAACAGATGAAGTTCATTGTTTCCGAATTGAAATCTTTTCTGGCGGAGCACCGCGTGAAGGTGGCTCCGGACGGGACTTTTGCCGTTAAATTCGTCAAGGGGGATGTGAAAGCCGGCACGGGAAATTCCAAGCTGAAGGAGGAGTCTTATTCCCTCCGTGTAACTCCCGGCGGCGCACTCATTACGGCGATGGATACCAGAGGATTCTATTACGGCATGAAAACGCTGGAGCAGCTTCTTTTGCGCCGCGGCGGGACGACGACCATTGCCGCCTGCGATATCGTGGACTGGCCGGATTTTGAAATCCGCGGATTCATGAACGATGTGGGACGCAATTACATGCCGCTGCCTCTGATTGCACGGGAGCTGGATTCCATGGCGCAGCTCAAGCTGAATGTTTACCACTTCCATTTTACGGAGAACCCCGGCTGGCGGCTGGAATCCAAAATTTATCCGGAGCTGAACGCCCCCGAAAATTATACGCGCATGCCTGGCAAGTTTTACACGCAGAAGGAGTTTAAGCAGCTGGTGGAGTACTGCCGCCTGCGCAATATCCTGCTGATTCCGGAGATGGATATGCCGGGGCACAGCCAGATGTTCCGCAAGGCGCTCAACGTGAAGATGAGCGATGAAAAAGCCACCAAAGCCCTGGTGGCCCTGATCAAGGAGTTGTGTTCCCTGGTTCCCAAGGAGAAAATGCCCATCATCCACATTGGCACGGACGAGGTGCGCGGCAAGGATGAGCAGGTGAACAATGAGATTCTTAAGGAGTACATCCATGCAGTGGAGTCCTGCGGCCGCATTCCCATGAGATGGCAGCCCGGCCTGACGCCGAAGGGCTATAACGGCTCCATCCAGCAGTTATGGTCCGGCCGCCAGAACCGTGGCGCATGGCCTACCGACGGAGCGAAGTATGTTGATTCCCTGGAGACTTACCTGAACCACCTTGATCCGTTTGAAACGGCCATGACCATGTATTTCCGCCGGGCATGCCCGTTTCGGAATGCGGAAGGACTGGGCATGATGCTGTGTTCTTTCCCGGACCTGGAAATTACGGATCCGCGCAACCAGGTTCTTCAGACGCCCGTTTACGCCGGCATGGCGTTCGTTTCCGAACCTTTGTGGAATAATCCCCATGAGAAGGTGCTGGGAGACCCCAACCAGGACGAATATATGAAGTATTTTTCCAATCTGCCCGTGCAGGGGGATCCTCTGCTGAAGGGGTTTGCGGATTACGAGAACCGCGTGCTCGCCATCCGGGACCGTTTTTTCGTGGATAAGGAGTTTAATTACGTACGGCAGGCGAATATTCCCTGGAAATTGCTGGGGCCTATTCCCAACGGCGGTAAGACGGAAAAGGAATTCGCTCCGGAGGAGGACAACAAGGCAGGGAAGATGAGGGATTCCTACGAGATTGACGGCGTCACCTATGAGTGGTCCGGAGACGATTACACGGGGGCCACCATCATTTTCAAGCATTACTGCGATTTTCCGACGCTGTTCAATGGCGCAAAGATGGGAGCTTATCCCCACAAAAACCACACTTATTACGCGCAGACCTGGATTTATTCCCCCAAGGCGCAGACGGTGCCTTTCTGGATCAGCGGACATACCTGGGCCACGTCCGATTGGCGCAACGGTCCGGCGAGCGTTCCCGGCAAGTGGTTTCATGCGGATCCCAAATTTTTTGTGAACGGCCGGGAGATTGCCCCCCCGCAATGGAAAAAGCCGCGTAACAGCGGCGTGATGGTGGATGAAAACTACCATTTCCGGGAGCCTTCCATGGTTCCTCTTAAGAAGGGTTGGAACCGCGTGCTGGTAAAGAGCCCCAGCAACAATTCCGCGCGTCGGTGGATGTTCACATTCGTTCCGGTGCTGGTGAACCCCAAGACGCCCGGCTGCAATGTGAAGGAGTATCCCGGCCTCAAATTTTCCACACGTCCGGAATAGAAAATCCCGTGATGAGCATCCGGAGCTGGAATGAGCCGGTTGCAGTATCCGCCATCATCATTAAAAAAGAAGCCGCGCTTCTGGCAAAAGCGCGGCTTCTGATTGCATGCAAAGGACACGGATACGAAGTTAAGCGCTCCGGCGGCGCGTTATCGGAGCGGCAAGTCCCGGCAGGCCAAGGGAAGCCGAGTCCAGTTCCGGCACGGGAAGAGCCCCTTCATTGTAGATTCAATGGAGCAGGGTAATCCTGTATTGTCACAGTATTTTCCAGGGAATATGTTCCAATAGTTCGTCAAAGCCGAGCCCCGTGCCTCCAGGAACAGCTGCCTGAGGGTCCATGCCTCCCATCCGGTCTATAAAGGGGTCCGGCTCAAACAGGAGGTGGGTGCAGAGGCCGCAGAGGGGAATTTCCGTGGGCAGGGAGTTGCGGTAATATTCCGCCGCCTGGTAAACGGCCCAGAGCTGCCCTACGGGGTGATCCATGACAGTGGTGAAGACGGGAGGTTCGTAAAGATATTCCGGCGTTGCTTCCCGTGCGGGTTTGACGATGCGGATGATGGGCAGGTCCGAGGAGATGGCCGGCTGGTGTTCCACATCCGAACCCATGTCCAGGGCCAGAGGCATGCCGGCGTCTACCAGACGTTCCCAGCTCTGGATGGAGAAGGGGCACGGGTCTTCTATGAAGTCTATTCTGGTTTTCAGATGGTGGGGCAGGGATTTCCAGAATTTCAGGGCATCGTTTTCATTCAGGCATCCGTTGAAGTCCAGCCGCCAGCGCCAGGAGGGAACCATGGATGCCAGCATCGTCAGCCGTTCCAGGGCGGCGGCCAGATTGGCGCTGGCCTTAATTTTTCCTGCCTTGAATCCCTTGGATTCCATGATGCGAATGGTAGCGGGGCTGACGCAGGAGGGCAGCGTGGCGTGGCTTTCCGGAATGTGAAGACCGTCAAACAGGCTGACGCCCCTCGCGCGTGCTTCCCCGTCCGTTCGGGCGCACTCCGCGGCGCGAACGCCCAGAGGCAGAGGGCAGCCCTTCCTGAGCGCGTCCAATTCCTCTTGCAGGGTGGCGTCTCCCAGTTCCGGCCACGGCTGGATGCAGCCGTACCCGCCTTCATCCGTTTTAATGAGGGCTCCCTTCCTGCACACTTCCGCGGCTCTGGCGTTCAGAGGGCCGCAGGCTGTTAAAGAATATTCATGGTAAAACACAACTTTAATTCAAACAACCTTTCCTTCTTTTGTCACGATGAAAAAAGGTTTTCATTGGATTTTGGAGGGTGAAACGTCTAAGCTCTGCGTCATGTACAGAACATTGGTGTTCGGGGCGGACGGCCGGGTGGGAAGCCGTCTGGCAGCGTATCTGGAAGAACATGGCCTGGAGGTGGTGAAGTGCGGACGGGGCTTTTGTGATTTGAAGGATTTAAGCGCTTTGAAACGTGTTCTGCTTTCTTCCGGAGCCACTCATGTGGTGAATTGCGCCGCTGTGAGCGGATTGGAAGCCTGCTTGGATGATCCGGAGACGGCCCACCGCGTCAACGCCATGGCTCCGGAGATGATGGCGCGCATTTGCCGCCTGGAGGGCATGCGCTTTATCCATTTGAGTACGGATTATGTGCTGGACGGCAGGAGGAGAGGTTTGAAAACGGAGGAGGGGAAGTGCCGCCCCGTAAATGTGTACGGAGAGTCCAAGCTGGAGGCGGAATTCCGTGTGCGGGAGGAGATGCCGGACGCTCTGATAGCCCGCGTTTCCTGGGTATTCGGCAATCCGGAACGGCCCTCATTCCCGGAAATGGTGCTGCGGCGGGCAATGAAAAGGGAGCCTCTGGCCGCTGTGGCGGATAAATGGTCCATGCCTACATGGATGGAAGATTTATGTGCATGGCTCCGTTTTCTGGCTTATGAGAGCGGGGCGTCCGGCGTGCTGCATCTGTGCCAGTCCGGAGAGCCTGTTTCCTGGCACAGTTATGCCGTGGCCGTGCTGAAATGCGCCGTGAAGCACGGGTTACTGCCTTCTTTGCCGCCTGTGGCGGAACAAAAGCTCGACGAACAGGCCGGTTTCAGGGATGCTCGGCCCCGGCATACCGCCATGTCCAGCGAACGCCTCTCTTCCCTGATGAAGCAGCCCGTGAGGGCGTATGAAGAGGCCATTGACATGGCCGTGGCCCGCTATGCCGCAGATCCAACCTTTCTCTCCAGCATTTCATGAATGATTTCCACAATTCCCGTGATTCCCGCCCCAAGCCCGTTTACCGGGACCGCCGTTCCCAGCCGGGCCGCCCGCGCACAGCTCCCAAAAAGAACCTTTTTGCCAACAAGTCGCCGGAAGGGAGCGAACAATGGCTCAAGCCCTGGGTGGAGCTGAAGTATTTCACATACAATCCGGCCGTGTTCCCCCGCATGCTCGGCTCCGTAAGCGGGGAAATAGCGCCGGGAAGCCTGGTAAACGTCTATGACAAGAACGGCGAACTGTTCGGCGCCGGATTCTGGAATGAGTCCAGCCGCACGCCCCTGCGCATGGTGTACCACGGGAAGGACGTTTTTGCCGAACGTGACCTGGATGCTGCGCTGGAACGCGCCGTGAAGCTGCGCAGGGAAGTTCTGCGCCTAGATGAAACCACTAATGCGTACCGTGTGCTGCACGGAGATTCCGACGGACTGGGCGGCCTGGTGGTGGACCGTTACGCGGACGTGCTGAGCCTGGAGGTGAGTACGCTGGCCGTCTGGCAGAGGCTGAACCGCTGGCTGCCCCTGCTGCACCGCCTGTGCGGCACAAAACGCCATGTGGTGCAGGTGGATGAGGGCATTGCCCGCATGGAGGGTATCCGGGCGGAGGAGGCGCCGGCATCCCCGGCCCCCGTCAGGCTGGTGAAGATTGTGGAAAACGGCATCACCTATGAAGTGGACTTCGCCCAGGGGCACAAGACGGGCTTTTTCTGTGACCAGCGGGACAACCGCCTCAAGTTCGCCTCCCTGGTGAAGGGGGCCACGGTGCTGGACCTGTGCTGCTACAGCGGCGGCTTTTCCATTGCCGCCAAGATGCTGGGCGGAGCGGCGGAGGTAACGGCTGTGGATTTGGATGAGAAAGCCGTTGCCATGGCTAAAAGAAACGGAAATATCAACCATCAGCGCATCGACTTCGTGCATGCGGATGCCTTTGTCTATGCGCGCCAGATGGTGCGCAACGGCCGCCTGTTTGACGCCGTGCTGCTGGACCCGCCCAAATTCATTGTTGGCAGGGACGGATATGAAGAGGGCATCAAAAAATACCATGACCTCAATATGTTGGGGCTGCAATGCGTGCGTCCCGGCGGCCTGTTTGTCACCTGTTCCTGTTCCGGGCTGCTTTCCCCCGCGGAGTTTGAGCATACCGTCATCAAGGCCGCCCAGCGGCAGGGGCGCAAGCTTCAGATTATGGCGATGACCGGCCCCGGCTGGGACCACCCTTTCCTGAGCACTTATCCGGAGGGCCGTTATCTGAAGGTTCTGTGGGCAATTGCCCTGTAGCTGGAGGTTGAGGCCCGGGATGCATTTCGGAAAAACCTTTCAGGCGTGTTGACGTTCTTTGCCACTCTCTGCTTTCGTGGTGAGGAATATGGCAAAACAAGTATTGCAGCGGCTCAGTTTTACGGCCGGGGAGCTGACCCCGTGGCTGGCCGGACGCGCCGACCTGGATCCCGTGTCCCGTGGTGCCTCCCGGCTGATAAATTTTCTGGTCAGCCCCTTCGGCGGTCTCCGGCGCAGGCCGGGAACACGCCTGGTCGCCCGCGCGGGATGCCGGGAGGGCATGGTGAGGCTGGTTTCCTTCAAGTACTCCACGGGCGTGCAGTTCATGTTGGAAGTGGGGCGCGGCTACGTCCGGTATTTTAAAAATGGCGCGCTTCTGACGGATACGGAAGGCGGGGTGCTGGAAACGCTTACTCCGTGGAAGACGGATGAACAGGTAAGCAACCTCCGGATGCAGCAGCTGAATGACGTGATTTACTGCGTGGAACCTTCTACGCCGCCTATGACGCTGGCCCGCTACGCAGACGATGACTGGCGGCTGGAAGCGTTGGAGTTTTCCGGAATTCCTTATGAGAGTTCCCTGTTGAATGCCGTGCGGCTGGAATGCCGCATGGTGCGGGAGGGGAGCGTCAACAGGCTGCTGGCGACGGCGGACGATGATGTATTCACTCCGGAAATGGAGGGAAAGGAGTTTCTGCGCATCACCAGGAAATATGGAGAAACCGTGGCGGAGG
>ENA-UOJB01002763-UOJB01002763.1-human-gut-metagenome-genome-assembly--contig:-C48-NODE-2763-length-10899-cov-4.857802_pt1 | contig 10899 bp, 10 predicted proteins | sample MGYA00242338_ERZ723885 | MGnify/ENA metagenome assembly ERZ723885
ATTCTGGCGATGCGGTCGCGCGTGACATTGGGCTTCAACGCCAGCATGTATTCATTGGCGAACACATTGGAATCCAATGCTTTCAAACCCTCCTCCGTAATCGGCGCACCCCCTGCTTCCTGGGCGGAAAGCACGCCGCCGCCCAGCACGCCGCAGAGGGCCAGTAAAAGAACCCCCTTTTTCAACAATGGTGAGAAAATCATATTTGTTAAATAATACTGTTCAGTTTCCGGAATTGTTTCAAGGAAAAACGCCCGGCCCCTCCCATGCCCGGGAAAAAGCCCCTTTGTGTGACATGGAACGCTCAGGCCCAGGGAGAAAAACTGTCCATCCCCCTTGACGGGGGCCGTATAATGACGCTCGCAAAACATTTTTCCATATGAATACAGAAACACATCAATTTCAGGCGGAAGTCCGGCAGCTGCTGGACATTGTCATCAACGCCCTTTACAGCGACCGTGAAATCTTTGTCCGCGAACTTGTCTCCAACGCTTCCGACGCCCTGGAAAAACTGCGCCTGAAGCAGCTGACGGACTCCAATATTTACCAGCCGGACAAACCCCTGGAAATCACCGTAGCCACGGATAAGGAAAACAAAACCATCACCATCGCGGATACCGGCATCGGGATGACGGAAGCGGACCTGGTGGAAAATCTGGGAACCATCGCCCACTCCGGCACCAAAAAATTCATGGAAGCCCTTAAGCAGAAGCAGGAAGGCGGAGCGGACCTGATCGGCCAGTTCGGCGTGGGCTTCTACAGCTCTTTCATGGTGGCGGACCGCGTGGAAGTGTTCACCCGCTCCTATGAACCGGAAGCCGCCTCCCTGCGCTGGTCTTCCGACGGACGGGAAGGCTACAGCATCGAAACGCTGGCGGAACCGCTGGACCGGGGCACCCGCATCGTCATCCGCCTGAAAGACGAATATGAAGAATTCTCCCAGGAATACCGCGTCAAGGAACTCCTGCGCCGCTACTCCAACTTCGTGGGGTTCCCCCTCAACTTCAACGGAGAACACATCAACACCGTCCAGGCCATCTGGTCCAAGTCCAAATCCGACGTGAAGCCGGAGGAATATGACGAGTTTTACCAGTTCATCTCCCATACGGATGAAAAGCCCCTGTCCTACATGCACTTCAGCGCGGACGCCCCTATTGCCCTGAATGCCCTGCTTTTCATCCCCAGGCGCAATCCGGAAATGTTCGGATTCGGCCGCGTGGACGCCAACGTGTCCCTGTACTGTAAGCGCGTGCTGATTGACGCCAAGCCGGAAGGCCTGCTGCCGGAATGGCTCCGCTTCTTGAACGGCGTGGTGGACAGCGAAGACCTGCCCCTGAACATTTCCCGCGAAATGCTTCAGGACAATTCCCTGGTGCGCAAAATCAGCGACATCATCACCAGGCGCTTCATCAAGCATCTGGAAAAACTGGCGAAGGACGATAAGGAAACCTACAGGGAATTCTACGCGCAATTCTCCCGCTACCTGAAAGAAGGCGTCGTCACCTCCTGGCCGAACAAGGAATCCCTGGGCAAGCTGCTCCGTTTTGAATCCACGTCCACGGAACCGGGGGAAACGACCTCATTTGAGGAATACCTTACCCGCATGAAGGAAGGGCAGACGGCCATTTACGCGCTTACCGGCCCTTCCCGCTCCCATCTGGAAAACAGCCCGTACCTGGAAGCCTTCAAGGCCCGCGGCTATGAAGTGGCCTTCTTCACGGACCACGGGGACGAATTCGTGCTGGACTCCCTGTCCAGCGTGGACGGCAAGCCCGTCACGATGATCGACCGCGCCGACGTGGAACTCCCCGCCCTGGAAGAGGAACAGAAAGACGCCCTGCCCCAGGAGGAAGCCGCGGCCCTGGAAGAATGGCTGAAAGGACTGTACCCGGACAAATTCTCCAAAGTCACCCTGGGCAAGCGCCTGGTCAGCGGAGCCGCCGTAGCCCTGCAAAGCGGCAATGACATGGGGCCGGAAATGAGGGCGTACATGAAAGCCATGGGGCAGGAAGTGCCGGAAAGCCACCCGCAGCTGGAACTGAACCCCTCCAACCCTCTGGTGAAAAAGCTTTCCGCCCTGCGGACGGAAAACCCGGAACTGGCGCAAATGGTGGCGGACCAGATCGCGAATACCGCCCTGCTCCGCGCCGGCATGCTGGACGATCCCGCCGTGCTGGCCCAGTCCTCCCAGGCCCTGATGGAACAGCTCCTGCTGAAGTAGGGGCCCCGGAAGAAACAGCTTCCTTCCCCAACGCCGCTCCCAGCCCTCCCCGCCGGGGGCGGCTTTTTCATTTCTCTTCCCGCCATGAACGCGTTACGCCACATGCCCCGCCACGTTCTATTCCTGAGGCTGGCCTATCAAGCGGGCATGTGCCTGCTGGCCCTGGTCGCCGTAACGCTGACCGCCATTGACCTGACAACGGAAGCGGCGGAATGGGAAGTCACGGCGGACCGCACCATCTACTGGATTTTTGTGCTGGATTATGTGATCCGCTTCTCCATCAGCCGGTCCAAATGGCTCTTCGTTAAGGAACACCCCTGGGATTTGCTGGCCATTATTCCCTTTGACGCCCTGTTCCGCCTGTTCAGATTCGCCTCGCTGGGAGAAATCTTAAGGCTCGCCAGATATCTGGACCTGTTTTCCTATGCCATGAGGTTCACCACGCGCATCCGGCGTTTCTTCAACACGAACGGATTCAAGTATATCTGCATCGCCGCCCTGGTCATCATCCTGCTGGGGGCCGTAGGCATCCATCTGGCGGAAGGCATGAGCCTGCCCAACGGCATCTGGTGGTCCTTCGTCACGGCTACCACGGTAGGCTACGGGGATACCTATCCGGTCACCACTTCAGGCAAATTCCTGGCTGTATTCCTGATGCTCACGGGCATTGGATTCGTGGGAACGCTCACCAGCACCATCACTTCCTTCTTTCTGAGTCCCCACGGCGGAGAAGCGCTGCCGTACCGGGAGGAGGAAATTGAGGCCATCAAAAAGAAACTGGACGACCTTTCCTCCATGACGGATGAAGACATAGACACCATGGCGGCCCTGCTGAAGACCCTGCGGGACGCTCCCCATCCCCACGCTGAAGCAAAGGAGGAAACATCACCTTCCGGCTCTTCCACAATCTGAAAACAGGTCATCTTCAGGAGCGTGACAACTCTGTGGAGTTATGAAAATTCCCTATTCCCTCCTTCGGCGCCACAACGCCGCCGCAAGTCCCAGCAGGGATAACCCCGCCGCTCCAGGTTCCGGGACCTGGGAACCCGGATGGTTATAATATAGGGACAACATGCCATTGCCATATTCCTCCACTTCAACGTGGGGATTCTTCCAATTAACCACATGAAGCACTGATGCAACTGTTGATTTTGTAGTTGTAAATAGCAGGTAACGCCCCGTCTCCAAATCGGCAGAAGCCGTTATATCCCATTTAATTTCCACCCATTCCATAAGTACTGAATAATATCCAAAAAACTCAAAAGACAAAATAGCTTTATTCAAATTTTGCTTTCCCAGCTCTGCATGCAAAGTTAAACCAGCTAACAGTAAATAGGGATTATGGTAGGAGTCGCCATTATAATGATTCCCCAGATATATAGTATTGCATCCTTTCAAATACCAATCCGAATCATTATTTATTACCCTCTCAATATCCTCATAAACAGCCTGATCATCATTCCAGATACTTTTCTCTATGTAAATTTCACTTGCCTGGCCAATTCCTCCCAAAAAAAACAAAGTGAAAAAAACACTTAGAAGAGCCGTTTTCGTCATTTTTCCCAATAATCTTTTGCAGCATTGTTCCATGGACAAAGAAATAACGGATTCCTAATCCGTACACATTTTTCAATAATTTAGAACAAAATCCAACATATTTTTCCTTATACTCTCTGTAATCATTGTCCAAAATATTTTCGTTTTTATCTGATTTTCATATCTATCTAAATCACATTTCAGACTTGCATACGGATTAGGAATCCTCTGCTACAACGTTCTTCATGAACATACCTACTTCCTCTTTCCCAACTGACGCATACCAGGCCGGAATCTTCCTCATCCGTTCCCTGGGCATTCCGCCCATGGACGCTTTCCTTCTTTTAAAGGATCTCCTGGACACCAGCCGCGGAAGAGGCGACAGAATAACCCGGGCCAAACGCTGCATACGGCTGGGAGGAGAGGCTCTTGCCGACAGGGAAAAAAGCGTATCGTTTTCCCAGGCTGTCCGCGCCAGCCTGGAAGCAAGGAAACACCGCCGTCCCCGCACGCTGCAGGAAATCCGCTATATGGCCGCCCGGATGATGAAAAAATGCCCGGAGCTGGCAAGGAAGCAGGTCCGTTCCATCACTCCGGAAGATTGCGGGCGTTATCTCCGCAAAAGCTTTTCCACTCCCCGCCAGCGGCACAAGGGGCGGCTGATCCTGAGCGGCATCCTGAATTATTCCCTGAAGCGCGGATGGTGCCGCAGAAACGCGGCCTTTCTGGTTCCTCCCCCCATCCTCAGGGAAAAACGCATCAGGGCCCTTTCCCTGTACGAGGCAAAGCGACTTCTCCACACTGCGGAACAGTTGTTCCGAGGGGAATGCCTGCCGGCCTGCGCCCTGATGCTGTACGCGGGTATACGCCCCCACGAGGTCAAAAGGCTGACGTGGAAGCATATCAATCTGAAATCCGGCCTGGTTTCACTGGCGCCCACCCATACCAAAACGGGAGGGAGCCGCCATGTTTCCATCCTTCCCGTGCTGGGTTCCATCCTCAGCCGGATGTCTTCCGCCGGTTCCTCCGCCCGTTCCGTCTGCCCGCCCAACTGGGAAAAGAAATGGAGGGAAGTAAGGCGCCGGTCCGGCATCCTGAAAAAAAGCGGATGGGTTCAGGACGTGCTGAGGCATACCTACGCCTCCTACCACCTGGCCCATTTCTGCAATCAAAACCTTCTCCAGAAGGAGATGGGACACTCCTCCCCCTCCCTGCTGCTGGCCCGCTATCTTAATATGGAGGGCATCACCTCCGCAACCGGCGCCATGTTCTGGACGCACAGCTTTGTTTCTCCCGTTCCGTTAAAGGAAGACTGACAAAAATCCGTCTGGAATTGCGTGGCCAAAGGCGGACAATCCCCTGCGCCGGGAGCGTCCGTCGCCCCTCTTTTTTCAACCTTTCCGCCATTCTCCAACCATGCCAGCAACCAGCCCTCCCCGCGCCTGGGCCGAAATCGACCTTGGGGCCATCCGCCATAACCTGAATGTCGTCAAACAGGCGGCCAAAGGGGAATATTACATGCCCGTCGTGAAGGCTGGCGCCTATGGCCACGGCCTGGAACAGGTTTGCCGCACGCTGGATTCGGAAGGCATCGCTTTCTTCGGGGTGGCCAATGTGGGAGAAGCCCGGCGCATCAGCCAGGCGGGCTGCCGCACCCGCCCTTACATCCTGGGCCCCGCGTTCCCGGAGGAACGGGAGGAAATCGTGCTGAACGGCTGGCGCTCCTTCATTTCCACCATGGAGGAAGCCGCGCATTACAATTCCCTGGCGCGGCTGTACGGAAAGACGCTGCCCATCCACCTTTCCGTGGATACGGGAATGGGCCGCGGCGGATTCCTGCCGGACCAGCTTGAAGAACTGCTTTCCCGCCTGGGAGAACTGGACAGCCTGCATCTGGAAGGCCTGGGCGCTCACCTTCCCTGCGCGGACGAGGACCGGGAGATTACGCTCAGGCAAATCTCCCGCTTTGAACAGATGGCCGCCCGCATCCGGGAAAAACTGCCTTTGAAGTACTGCCACCTGGCCAACAGCGCCGCCTCCCTGGATTATGAAATTCCCTCCAACAACATGTGCCGCCCCGGCCTGGTGCTGTACGGTTTTTCCCCCATTCCCTCCCCATGGGCCGCGCAATTGAAGCCGGCCATGGCCCTTTTTTCCCGCCTGACGGTGGTGCGCACGCTGCCGGAAGGCCACGGCATTTCCTACGGGGGCACCTTTGTGACGGACCACCCCACCAGGGTGGCGACCGTAGGCATAGGCTATGCGGATGGCTACCTGCGTTCCCTGGCCCACAAGGGCGCCCGCGTCATGGTGGACGGCGTTTCCTGCCCCCTTCTCGGGCGCGTGACGATGGACCAGATCATGGTGGACGTCAGCCGGGCGCCGCACGCGGAACCGGGCATGACCGCAGAAATCATGGGGCCGCATATCCCCGTGACGGAACTGGCGGAAAAGGCCGGCACCATTTCCTGGGAGATTTTTACCGGAATAGGCCCCCGGGTACCCCGCCACTACACCCACTAAACCAGACAGGAGGGAAAAGGGCCAAGCCGGCCGCCCATTTCTGGGGGCTTCTTTCCCGATTGACGGACAGACAGAAATATCGTTTAGTTAGCCAGTATGATGAAGGTTTCCACCAGAGGACGTTACGCGCTGCGCCTGATGATTGACCTCGCCCAGCACCGCGACGAGGGTTACATCTCCCTGAAGGAGATTTCCGCCAGGCAGGACGTTACCGTACGTTATCTGGAACAGATTATCGCCATCCTTTTGAAAGCGGGATTCGTCCAGAGCTTCCGGGGAAAGGCCGGCGGATACCGCCTTTCCAGGCATCCGCGCGAATATACTACGGAAGATATCCTGAAACTGACGGAAGGCTCCCTCCTGCCCCTTTCCTGCACGACTTCCCACGAAAATCCGTGCCCGCGGGCGGCCGGTTGCGCCACGCTGCCTTTCTGGCGCGGGCTGCAACAAGTCATTGAGAATTATTTGCGCCGCGTAACGCTGGAAGATCTGGCCGAGCAGCAGAAGGAAATCGGCTGCGACTACGGAGCAGGCATTTAAGCAGCGGCCGCGGGCCTGAACATTTCCCCTTCCTTTTCCATTCCGGCCCATGTCCCGTTTTTTTTACCCGGAGCTTGACATCTGCTTTCCTTTTCATTATCTATTCCCTAGTTTTCCGATAGGAATATAAAAACCATGAGTAAGAACCATCGATTTGAAACACGCCAGATCCATGTGGGTCAGGAAAGTCCGGATCCGGCCACCGATGCGCGCGCCGTGCCTATTTACGCCACCACTTCATATGTCTTCAAAGACTCGGAACAGGCGGCAGGCCGTTTTGCCCTAGCGGAGCCGGGCAATATTTATAACCGCCTGATGAACCCTACCGCAGATGTTTTTGAAAAACGCATCGCCTCCCTGGAAGGAGGGGCGTCCGCGCTGGCCGTCTCCACCGGGGCTGCCGCTGTCACGTATGCCATCCAGAACATCGCCCGGGCCGGGGACCACATCGTTTCTTCTTCCACCGTATATGGCGGGACGTATAATCTCTTTGCCAATACGCTGGCGGACGCCGGCATAGAAACCACTTTTGTGGATGCAAGGGACGTTCAGAATTTTTCCAGGGCCATCCGGAACAATACCAAGGCCCTGTACGTGGAAAGCCTGGGCAACCCGAACTGCGACATCGTGGATATGGAAGCGCTGGCGGAAGTGGCGCACGCCCACGGCATCCCGCTCATTGTGGACAGCACGTTCGCCACGCCCTTCCTGTTCCGCCCCCTGGAACACGGAGCGGACATCGTGGTGCATTCCGCTACCAAATTCATCGGCGGCCACGGCACGGTGATGGGCGGCGTGATTGTGGACGGCGGTAAATTCGACTGGACGCAGAACGACAAGTTCCCCGGCATCAGCAAGCCCAACCCCAATTACCACGGAGCCGTGTTCGCTGAGGTATGCGGCAATCTGGCCTATATCGTCAAAATCCGGGCCACCCTGCTGCGGGATACGGGAGCCACCATCAGCCCGTTCAACTCCTTCCTGCTGCTCCAGGGGCTGGAAACACTCTCCCTGCGGGTGGAACGCCATGTGCAGAACGCCCTGCGCGTAGCGGACTATCTGGCCTCCCATCCCCAGGTGGAGAGGGTGAACCACCCCTCCCTGCCGGACCATCCGGACCACGACCTTTACAAGAGATACTACCCGAACGGGGGCGGCTCCATCTTCACCTTTGAAATCAAGGGTGGCGCGGAAAAAGCTCGCAAGTTCTGCGAAAGCCTGGAACTATTCTCCCTGCTCGCGAACGTGGCGGACGTCAAGTCCCTGGTGATTCATCCGGCCTCCACCACCCATTCCCAGATGACGGAGGAGGAACTGAAGGCGGGAGGCATTACGCCATCCACCGTGCGGCTTTCCATCGGGACGGAACATATCGACGATATTCTGGAAGATCTGGAACAAGGCTTCCGCGCCATTCTCTAACGATTTAACGGCAGCAACGCTCTTTTCCTACAAGCCATGAGAATTTATAAAAACATTACGGAACTGATCGGCGGCACCCCGTTGCTGGAACTGACCAATTACGAACGCAGGAATGGCCTGAACGCCACGATCCTGGCCAAGCTGGAATACCTGAACCCTGCCGGCAGCGTGAAAGACCGCATTGCCCAGGCCATGATTGATGCGGCGGAAGCCGCCGGGAAGCTGAAGCCGGATTCCGTCATCATTGAGCCCACCAGCGGAAACACGGGCATCGGCCTGGCGGCGGTGGCCGCTTCACGCGGGTACCGGATTATATTGACCATGCCGGAGACGATGAGCGTGGAACGCCGCAACCTCCTGAAAGCCTACGGCGCGGAACTGGTGCTGACGGACGGCGCGCTGGGCATGAAGGGAGCCATCGCCAAGGCGGAGGAACTGGCCGCGGGACTGCTCAACAGCTTTATCCCCGGCCAGTTCGCCAACCCGTCCAACCCGGAAGCGCATTTCCGCACCACAGGCCCGGAAATCTGGAATGATACAGAAGGCAAAGCGGATATTTTTGTGGCGGGCGTGGGTACCGGAGGCACCATCACAGGCGTGGGCAAGTACCTTAAATCCCGTAATCCGGACATCCGGATCGTGGCTGTGGAGCCGTTCTCCTCTCCCGTGCTGACCCAGGGCACGGCCGGCCCCCACAAGATTCAGGGCATTGGCGCGGGCTTCGTGCCGGAAACGCTGGACACCTCCGTGTACGACGAAGTCATCGCCGTCACCAATGAAGACGCTTTCTCCACAGGGAAGGAACTGGCGCGCACGGACGGCGTGCTGACGGGTATTTCCTCCGGAGCAGCTCTCTGGGCCGCCACACAGGTGGCGCGGCGCCCGGAGAATGAAGGAAAGACCATCGTCGTCCTGCTGCCGGACACGGGGGACCGCTATCTTTCCACCCCTCTGTTTACGGACTGATTCCTTCCATTCCCTGCCATGAAAAAATTCAATCTCCATCTCTACCTGGTCACGGATGAAGCATCCAAATGCCGCCTCAGCCTTCTGGAAACCGTACGGGAAGCGGCGGACGGAGGAGTTACCATCGTGCAGTACCGCTCCACCAATCCGGATGCGGGAACCTGTTACCGGGAAGCTTTGCCCATACGGGATTTCCTGGCTTCCCGCGGTATTCCCTTCATCGTCAACAACCGCATTGACCTGGCTCTGGCGCTGGAAGCAGACGGCGTCCACATCGGCCAGAGGGATCTTCCGGTTCCATCCGTCAGAGCCATGATCGGCCCGGATAAAATCCTGGGACTGTCCGTCTCCAATAAGGAACAGCTCCGCGCCGTGGATGCCTCCCTGGTGGACTACCTGGGCATGGGCCCCGTCTTTCCCACCATTTCCAAGCTGAACGCGCCTCCCGTGCTGGGCGTGGAAGGCTTCGCCGCTCTGGCTTCCCAATCTCCCCTGCCCGTTGTCGCCATCGGCGGACTGGACGCGGAACGGGCCCGTCAAGTGCGCGCCACGGGAACCGCCTCCGGAATTGCCGTTGTCTCCGCCATTTGCGGAGCGGAGAATCCGGAAGCCGCCGCACGGGCTCTTGCCTGACGGACGGACCGCAGGAAACACTGGACAATCAAGCACTTTTTAACGCCATGCTTTCATCGACAGACCTTGTTCAAGCCGTTACCGCCGATTTGGAAAAAATCAGGGAAACGGCCCCGCTGGTTCTTTCCCTGACCAATTCCGTCGTCCAGCCCCTGACGGCCAATCTCCTGCTGGCCATAGGCGCCGTCCCCGCCATGCTCAACGACGCGGAAGAAGCGGTGGACATGCTCCGCAGCGGAACAGGCGCCCTGCTGGTCAACCTGGGCACCGTGACGCGCGAACAGGGAGCCGCCATGCAAACGGCGGTGCGGGAAGCCAACCGGCTGAATATCCCCTGGGTGCTGGATCCTGTGGCCGTAGGGGCTCTTTCCCTGCGCACGCGGCTGGCGGGGCAATTGAAGGAACAATCCCCCCGCATCATCCGCGGAAACGCTTCTGAAATCATGGCCCTGGCCGGCTATTCCTCCGTCACGAAAGGGCCGGAAAGCACCAGCTCCAGCGCAGACGCCCTGCATGCGGCCAGGGAACTGGCCCTGCACACGGGGGCGGCCGTGCTCGTTACGGGGCGTACGGATTATTCCACGGACGGCCGCCAGGTAACCGCCACGGAAAACGGCCACGCCATGATGTCCCGGGTTACGGGCGTGGGCTGTTCCATGGGAGCCCTGTCCGCCGCCTGCGCCGCCGTCTCCCCCACCCCCCTGCAGGCGGCCGTTTCCACAGCCGTACTCATGGGCATTGCCGGAGAAATGGCCTTTGAACAAAGCCCCTCCCCCGGTTCCTTTGCCGTATCATTGCTGGACAGCCTTTACGCCCTTTCTCCGGAAGACGTTGTCCGCAGAGCGCGCTTTCTTTCCCTTTGACAGTCTTCTCTTCCCCGGAAAGCAACTCCACTGCCATGCACACGGCCTGACCCGGAAATCTCCGGAAGGGGAAGCACATCACCATGAGCTGCCCGGGAGAGGGGAACCTCCGGCAACCTCCCCGCTAGAAAAACCTGCGCCATATTTTCATGCATCCCGCCTCCCGAGCATGAAGAGGCAAGCCGGAGAACAGAC
>ENA-UOJB01002767-UOJB01002767.1-human-gut-metagenome-genome-assembly--contig:-C48-NODE-2767-length-10870-cov-6.620157_pt1 | contig 10870 bp, 6 predicted proteins | sample MGYA00242338_ERZ723885 | MGnify/ENA metagenome assembly ERZ723885
CTATGAGATAATCCCGCATTCTATCATTTGCCGTTATCCCGGAAAAGGAAGCCAGAAACTGTTGGAGCAGTTCCGGGCGGAAAGGACAACGGTCTCTCGCATGATTTGCGACTAACCAAAACTATTATCCTTTAATCTACAAAGATATGAAGAAAAAAAGTATCAGGCAATCAAAGAACCTGATAATCTCCCTTTTTGCTGCGTTTTTGTGCCTTGCCGCCGGGACCGTCCGGGCGCAGGCAGGCCGTGTGACTATTGATATGCAACAGGTGAAAATGACGCAGATAATGGATGAGATCGAAAAACAAACCAAATTTCTGTTTATTTACGACAAGAATATCAGCGTTGACCGCACGGCCAGCGTGCAGGTGCGCGAACAGCCGGTTGCCGAGGCTCTCGCGCAAATGCTCGCAGGCACCGATCTGACGTATGAGATCAACAGTTCGAACATCATTCTTTCGAAGCGTTCGGCGGATGCGGCGGCATCCTCATCCCTGCACAATGTCGCGGGTGTGGTGCTCGATGCACACGGACAACCCATTATCGGCGCGTCGGTCGTTATCAAAGGTACGACGATCGGTATCAGCACTAATGTCGACGGCAGTTTCGGACTGCAGATTCCCGCTTCGGTGAAGGACCCGGTGCTCGTGGTCAATTATTTGGGCTGCGAACCGCAGGAGATCGCTGTGGGAAGCCGCGCCGATTTCCGTATCACGATGGTCGAATCGGCCGTCGCGCTGGATAACGTGGTGGTGACGGCCCTCGGTATCAAACGTCAGGAAAAGGCGCTCTCGTACAACGTCCAGCAGGTGAAATCCGAGGACATCGTTACGGTTAAGGACGCCAACTTCATGAACGCCCTCAACGGCAAGGTCGCCGGTGTGCAGATCAACTCCTCGGCGGCGGGCGTCGGCGGCGCGGCCCGCGTGGTGATGCGCGGTGCCAAATCGCTCTACAAGGACAACAACGCCCTCTATGTGATCGACGGTATTCCGATGTCGAACGTCAGCTTCGGCTCGAATGACGACGGCCTGCAGGGCAATTACATGGGGTCGGACGGCGTGGCGGACATCAACCCCGACGACATCGAGTCGATTTCGGTACTGACCGGCCCTTCAGCCGCGGCTCTCTACGGCTCGGACGCTGCCAACGGCGTGGTACTCATCAACACCAAGAAGGGACAGGCCGACAAAACGTCGGTGACCTTCTCCAACAGCACCACCTTCTCGTCGCCTTTCGTGATGCCCCGCTTCCAGAATACCTACGGCAATGTTTCCGGGTCCTACCAGAGCTGGGGCGACAAAACCTTGCGCCGCTTCGATCCCGAAGGATTCTTCAACACGGGGTCGAACGTCAACAACTCCCTGACCTTCTCGACGGGTACGCAGAAGCACCAGACCTATTTTTAGGCCGCGACGACCAAAGCCCGCAACATCCTGCCCAACAGCGGCTACAACCGCTACAACTTCACGTTCCGCGACGTCACCAAGTTCCTCAAAGACAAGCTGACCGTCGATCTGAGTGCGAGCTACATCCTGCAGGACAACAAGAACATGATCGCAGCGGGCAAATACTTCAACCCGCTGCCGGCGCTCTATCTCTTTCCGCGCGGCGACGACTTTGACAACGTGCGTCTCTACCAGCGTTGGGACGAATCGCGCAACCTCTATACGCAGGCATGGGATTACGGTTCGGGCGACATGTCGTTCCAGAACCCCTACTGGATCATGAATAAGATGATCAACCAGACTAAAAAGCGTCGTTATATGCTCAGTGCCAACCTCAAGTACGACGTAACCGATTGGCTCGACGTGACGGGCCGCGTCAAGGTCGATAACGCCGATATGGACATTACCGAGAAACGCTATGCCGGCACCGACACCAACTTCGCGGGCGAGAAGGGTATGTATTCAATCATCAAGCGTAACGACCGTCAGATCTATGCCGATGCCATCGCCAACATCGATCTTACCTTCGCCGGGGACTACCACCTGAGCGCCAATGTCGGTGCGTCGCTCAAGGACGTCCGCATGGATTTCATGGGCTGGGGTGGCGACCTGCGCAAGATTCCCAACTTCTTCTCGATTACCAATATATCGACCACCAACTACAAGGAGCGTGAGGACGGTTCGCACATTCAGTCGCAGAGCATCTTCGCCAACGTCGAGCTGGCGTGGAAGAGTATGCTTTACCTGACCGTCACCGGCCGCAACGACTGGGAATCGGCTCTCGCCTTCTCGAAATACAAGTCGTTCTTCTATCCTTCGGTCGGACTTTCGGCCGTCGTTTCCGAGATGGTCGATATGCCGGAATGGTTCTCCTTCCTCAAGGTGCGCGGTTCCTATTCGGCCGTAGGCTCTTCCTATGCGGCCTACTTGACCAAACCCTACTATGATTACAAAGGACAGACGCACGAATGGGACTCGCTTCACCGCTTCCCCAACGAGAACCTCAAGCCGGAGAAGACCAAATCGTGGGAAGTAGGTCTCAATGCCCGTTTCTTCGGCGGCAAGCTCAACTTCGACGCTACATGGTATCGTTCGGATACCTTCAACCAGACCTTCGAATCGACCCCTTCGTCCACGTCGGGTTATTCGTCGGTACTCGTGCAGGCCGGTCAGGTCCGCAATTCGGGTCTCGAAATGCTGCTGAACTACCATAATACGTGGCGTGACTTCACATGGAACACGAGCGTGACCTACACGATGAACCGCAACAAGATCATCAGGCTCGCCAACGGCGTCATCAGCCCCGTCGACGGACAGCCTATCGATATGCCCTATCTGGAGAAGGCGACCCTCGGCGACGCCGGTTCGCCGCAGGTCATCCTCTACGAAGGCGGCACGATGGGCGACCTTTACATCAACCGCGAACTGCGCACCGACCTCAACGGAAACATTTATGTCGATCCGCAGACCAACAAGGTAGAACTGACCACCACCGAGCGCCGCAAGGTCGCCAGCCTGCTGCCCAAGGGCAATATCGGCTGGAGCAACAGCTTCGCATGGAAGGGGCTGAACCTGAATGTGATGTTCGCGGCCCGTCTGGGCGGTTCTGTCGTTTCGAATACCGAGGCGTTCCTCGACTACTACGGCGTTTCGGAACGTTCGGCGGCAGCCCGTGAGGCCGGCGGCGTGCGGATAAACAACGGCATGGTCGACGCTCAGAATTACTATCAGACCATCGGTGCCGGCACGGGTGCCGGCGCATACTAGATTAACGACGCGACCTACGTGCGTATGCAGGAGCTGTCGCTGGCCTATACGCTGCCCAAGCGCTGGTTCCGTCAGAAGATGGCAATGACCGTTTCTCTCGTGGGCCGTAATCTGTGGATGATTTACAACAAGGCTCCGTTCGACCCCGAACTGACGCCCTCGACGGCCGACAACTTCCTGCAGGGCGTGGACTACTTCATGCTGCCCAGCTTGCGGAACATCGGATTTACCGTGAAGTTACAATTCTAAAATCCTGACCAAGATGAAAGCAAACACTATAATTCGTCGGTTCGGCCGTTTTGCGGCTTGTGTGGCCATGCTCGCCGCCGCGGCCTGCACCGGTAATTTCGAAGATTACAATACCAAACCTTTCCGCCCGTCGGACGACGACCTGAATGGCGACAACGTCGGCGTGGGCATTCTTTTTCCCTCGATGATGGAGTTCGTCACCCATTTTCAGGTCAATGCTTCGCAGATGCACGATGTGCTTGTGGCCGACGAACTGGGCGGTTACGCCTCTGCCGTGAAGTCCTACCAAGGACAGAACATCGCTACCTACAATCCGTCGGACAAATTCAACGACTATATTTTCGAGCAGACATTCGCCAATTTCTACGGCAACTACTTCAAGGTCGAGACCCAGACCGGCGGCGAGGGTCCCGTTTACCAGCTGGCCCGTATCCTGCGCGTGGCGGCCATGCTGCGCGTGACCGACGCCTACGGTCCGATTCCCTATTCGAAGATGCAGAACGGCACCTTCTCGGTGCCTTACGACAGCCAGCGCGATGTCTACATGGCGATGATCGACGATCTGGATGCGGCGATGGAGACGCTCTACACGTTCGCGTCGGCCGGAGACGGCATTCTGATGCGCGATTTCGATATCAGCTCTTTCAAGGGCGATTCGCGGCTGTGGGTGAGCTTCGCCAATACACTCAAACTGCGGATGGCCATTCGCATGAGCGGTGTGGAGCCGGAAGCGCGCCGCATCGCCGAAGAGGCTGTGCGCGATATGGCGACATACGGTCTGATAGACGCCAATGCCGAGAACCTGAGCTTCTCGTCCGATTCCCGTCAGAATCCGTTCTACACGCAAGCGACGAGCACCTCTTGGCAGGACCTGCGGTCGAACGCCAGCATCGTGATGTACATGAACGCCTACGAGGATCCGCGCCGGGCTTCCTATTTTTCGAAGTCGGGCTACGACGGGATCTACGTCGGTGTGCGTGCGGGCATTCAGAATGTGACGCCGACCGACTATGCGACCTACTCTTATCCGCTCTTCGCCGAAAAGGACCCCGTGCCGGTGATGTACGCTTCGGAAAGCTGGTTCCTGCGCGCCGAGGGCGCTCTGCTGGGCTGGACGATGGGCGACACGGCCGAAAACCTCTATAACACGGGTGTCAAAACCTCGCTCGAACTTTGGGGAAACGGCTCTTCGTACGAGACTTATATCGCTTCCGAAACGGCTCCCGCGCTCTCCTATGCGGATCCGCGCAACAAGCATAACGTTTCGGATTTCGGTACGGCCGTATCGGTCAAATGGGCAGACGACGGCAACGAACTGGAGCGCATCATCACCCAGAAATGGATCGCCAACCATATGATCGGCCACGAAGCATGGGCTGACGTGCGCCGGACGGGCTATCCCCGCCTGTTGCAGGTGGTCAACAACCTGAGCGGCGGCATGTGGGGCAATGTAGACAGCAGCAAGGGAATGCGCCGCCTGCACTATCCCCAGTCGGAGTACGACAACAACCGCGAGAACGTACTCAGGGGCGTCGAATTGCTCGGCGGCAGTGACCTGCACGGCACCGATGTGTGGTGGGCGAAGAAATAAGACCTTAAAATGAAAATACCAAGTGTGATATGAAAAAGAAGATAATTTCCCTGATGATAGCGGTCCTCGCGGCCGGGGCCTTTGTCTCGTGCAGCGACTGGACCGAACCCGAAGCGCGGGACTTCACGCAGCACAAGCCCGCATCCTATTACGAGAACCTGCGTGCATGGAAAGCCGACAAGAGCCATCCCATCGCCTTCGGTTGGTTCGGCGGCTGGGACCCCACGGGGGCCACGACGGCGACCAGCCTGATGGGGATTCCCGACAGCGTTTCGCTGGTGGCCAACTGGGCGACTTTTTCCCTTACGCCCGAACAGATGGAAGAGGTTGTTCAGGTCAAGAAGCTGAAAGGTACCGACGTGGTCGTGACCATCCTGCTGACCAACGTCGGCGCCAAGGCGACGCCCGAAGAGGTGACCGCCGGTGTCGAGGATACATGGGAGCAGGTGCGCCTGATGCGCGAGTATTGGGGCTGGACGGACGATGCGGATGCCGCCCAGATCGAGGCGGCCATCCGCAAATACGCCAACGGGTTGGTCGACGAGGTGCTCAAGTACGGCTATACGGGTCTCGACCTCGACTATGAACCCGGTTTGGGGTCTTACCACAACGGCAATATCGTGATGAATCAGTCCCAGCAGGGCGATATCTATGCCGGCACCTCCCCCTCGCAGCGTACGACGTGGTTCGTCGATGAATGCTCCAAACGTCTCGGTCCGAAATCGGGAAGCGGCAAACTGCTGATCGTTGACGGACTGGTGTCGTCGATGCCTAAGGAGACAATCGAATGCTTTGATTACTATATTCTGCAGACATACGCTTTGACAGCCCAGTCTTCGCTGGATTCCTACCGTTTGGCCGGGCTGGTCAACGCCTTCGGTGACATAATCGACGAGGAGACCATCACCAACCGCACTCTTGTTACCGAGAATTTCGAACCCGAAGCGATGTGGAAATACGGCGGAACGAGCTGTCGCCTTCCGGACGGGACCTACACCAATTCGCTGCAGGCCATGGCGCTCTGGCAGCCGGCCAACGGATTTCGCAAGGGCGGCATCGGCGCTTACCAGATGCAGAACGACTTCAAGAATGACTGTTACAAATATTTCCGCGCCGCCATCAACGCCATGGACAAGTTGGAAAAGGGCGGAACGGAAGCTGACGACCAGCAATAATAAAACCGAATGAGATTATGAAAAATATGCTGAATATCCGCACCTGCCGGGCCTTATTCGCAGGTGCGCTGCTGACCGGTCTCGTTACCGGCTGCGACAATGCCGATCTCGGTGCGCTCGACAATGCCGCCTATATCAAGGAGGCTCAGAAAGCGTCGAGTACGACCGTCAAGGTCGAGGATGACGGCGGTAAGACTTCGCTTACCGTTCGTCTGGGCGGCAAGGGCGATACAGAGACCGCTTTCCGCTTCGAGATGAATCCCGACGTGCTGGAGCGTTATAATGCACTTAACGGAACTTCGTACGTACAGCTGCCGGAAACCTGTTTTGAACTGCCGGCCGATCCTGTCATAGTTCCGGCCGGCGAAGTGGCTGCCGCACCTGCACAAATCGACATCCTGCCCTTCACCGAAGAGATGGACGATTCGGGTTCTGTCTACGCTCTGCCCGTGACGCTGCGCTGCGTAAGCGGCGGTATGAAGATGTTGGGCGACGCATCCGATTTCCTGATCGTCTGCGAGCGCAAGAAGATTATTCCCGTTCCGATCTTCAATAGCGAATACCGGACCGGAGGCTTCAGCAAACTGAACCGTGTGATGCTGAACATGAAGGATGCGCCCATCACCTTCAATGCCTATACCATCGAGTTCAAGATGTACAAAGAGGAGTTCACGGCCCGTAACTACATGATCGTCGGTTTCGACAACGGCGAGGGAAATATCAACAACCGTATGTGGGTCCGCTTCGAGGCTTCGTCCACCACTTCGGATGTGGTGAACCGTTGGATGCAGATGAACACCATGGCCCAGCCCGGCCAAACTGCCGTGACGCCCTGCGAGGCGAAGAAGTGGCAGCATGTGGCCATCGTCTTCGACGGCTCCGCGACGAGCCTTTACCTCGATGGCGAGCAGGTCGTACAGAAATCGGCTCCGCGCAATACCGTTACGTTCAAGTATTTTGCCCTGCTGCCGCAGCCCAGCTACTGCAATACGACCATCTCGTTCAGCGAAGTGCGCCTGTGGAACGTGGCCCGCACCTCCACTCAGCTCAAGAACAACGTGAATAACGTCGATCCCAAGAGCGAAGGCCTGCTGGGCTACTGGAAGATGAACGAAGGCCATGGGTACACGTTTGAGGACGCCACTGGCAACGGCAATACCGCCGAATGCGAATATTCGCGTGCCGGCGACTTGTGGGACCCGCAGTCTTACGGCCCTGCGACCGGATTGGAATGGGCGCCCGATATGGACAATATGTAACTCTTGTTCCGTTCGCTCTTTTTTGCTAATTTAGAACCGAGTTAATGGAGCGCAGGGGCCCTGCAATACGCCCCTGCGCTTTTTCAGCGATAAAAACTACTGGAATATGGAAAAAAGACTCTTTCTGTTCGGCGGTTTGGCCGCCGTCGCTGCGACGGGATGCGCCCGGCAGTCCGAAGCGCCGGCCCGTCCGATGAACATCCTCTATATCATGACCGACGACCATACGGCGCAAATGATGAGCTGTTACGATACGCGTTACGCTTCGACGCCCAATCTCGACCGCATCGCCGCCGAGGGCGTGCGTTTCACCAACAGTTTCGTCGCCAATTCCTTGAGCGGTCCCAGCCGCGCCTGTATGCTTACGGGCAAGCATTCCCACAAAAACGGTTTTTACGACAACACGACCTGCGTCTTTGACAATACGCAGCAGACTTTCCCCAAGCTGTTGCAACAGGCCGGATACGAAACGGCTGTCGTCGGCAAATGGCATCTCGAAAGTCTGCCCACCGGGTTCAACCATTGGGAGATCGTTCCCGGACAGGGCGATTACTACAATCCCGATTTTATCCGCCAGACAGGTGATACGGTGCGTTCCGAAGGGTACATTACCAACCTTATTACCGACAAGAGTCTCGATTGGCTGCGTTCGGGGCGTGATCCGGAGAAACCTTTCTGCCTGCTGGTGCATCATAAGGCCCAGCACCGCAATTGGATGGCCGACACCTGCAATCTGGCGCTTTACGAAGAGCTGGACTTTCCGCTTCCCGATACTTTTTTCGATGATTACGAGGGGCGTCCGGCCGCCGCAGCGCAGGAGATGAGCATTATGAAGGACATGGACCTGATCTATGACCTCAAAATGTGGCGGCCCGATAAGCGGAGTCGCCTGAAAGGCACCTACGAAGCGTTTGTCGGGCGGATGAATCCCGAACAGCGGGCGGCGTGGGACCGATTCTATACGCCGCTGATCGAGGATTTCTACCGCCGCAATCCGCAGGGCCGTGAACTGGCTCAATGGAAATTCACGCGTTATATGCGTGACTATATGAAAGTACTGAAATCGCTCGATGACAATGTCGGCCGCCTGCTGGATTATCTCGACGAGTCGTGGCTGGCCGAAAACACGCTGGTGGTCTACACTTCCGATCAAGGCTTCTACATGGGTGAGCACGGCTGGTTTGACAAGCGTTTCATGTACGAGGAGTCGTTCCGCACGCCGTTGGTGATGCGTCTGCCGGGCGGTGTCCGCGGCGACATCGCCGAAATGGTGCAGAATATCGACTATGCGCCGACATTCCTCGAACTGGCCGGAGTCGCCGTGCCCGACGACATACAGGGTGTTTCGCTGCTGCCGTTGCTGCGGGGCGAACATCCTGCTGGCTGGCGGCGCTCGTTGTACTACCATTTCTACGAATATCCGGCCGAACACATGGTCAGGCGCCATTACGGCGTGCGTAACGACCGCTGGAAGCTGATCCATTTCTACAATGACATCGACCAATGGGAGCTTTACGACCTGCAGGAAGATCCGCACGAACTGCGGAACCTTTACGGCCTGCCGGAATATGCTGCGCCCCGGCGGGAAATGACGGATGAGCTGGTGCGCCTGCAGACTCAGTACGGCGATACGCTGGCTCTGCGCAGGAACGGACGTGTAACGGCCGCAAACGGCAATTGATCGTGACCGGGCGCATGACACTTGTTCGCATTTATGCTGCGTTGGCTGTGGGAATGTGGCTCATGGCCTGCACCGGGCCTGCGCCGGATGAACGGCCCGTGCTGATTCCCGCTCCGCAGAAAACGATATGGGGCGACGGGACCTACCGGCTCCCTGAACGGTTGCAGTTGGGCATCGCCGATACGGTTCTCATCGCCGCGGCCGGCTACGTGAACGAGGTGCTGGCGCCTTATGGCACTGTCGCCGTAGATCGGTGCGACCGGGGAGATATCGTGTTGGAACTCGATTCGGCCGCCTTGCCGCCTGAAGGGTACCGCCTGTCGGTGACGCACGCCGGCGTACGGATCGGGGGCGGTTCCTACCGGGGCGTCGTCAATGGCATCGCCACGCTGCGGCAGCTGTTGCCAGCGAAAGCCGGAAGCGGAGCGAAGATTCCTTATGCGGAGATCGCCGATCGGCCGGCGTTCGGATGGCGCGGCGTGATGCTCGACGTGAGCCGGCACTTTTTCGACAAAGAGGAGATTTTTACGCTGCTGGACCAGATGGCCCGGCTCAAGCTCAACAAATTTCATTGGCATCTGACCGACGATCAGGGCTGGCGGATTGAGATTCCGTGTTATCCCGAACTCACGCAAGAGGGGGCATGGCGGCTTTTCAATCGGCAGGACACGTTGTGCATGGGCCGCGCGGCGCGGGAACAAAACGACGATTTCCTGCTTCCCGTCCGGCGGCTGCGGACCGATGGCGCCGACACGCTTTACGGGGGATATTATACACGGAAGGATATCCGCGAGGTGGTGGCCTATGCCGCGGTTCGAGGTATCGACGTGATTCCCGAAATCGACATGCCCGGCCATTGCTTGCAGGCCATCGACAGCTATCCGTGGCTGGCCTGTTTCGGACGCGGTTCGTGGGGGCAATCCTTCTCTTCGCCGCTGTGCGTGGGCAAGGACCGGACACTGGCGTTCTGCGAAAGTGTCTGGGAAGAGCTTTTCGAACTTTTCCCCTATGAATATGTTCACATGGGTGGCGACGAGGTCGATAAGAGCAACTGGAAACGTTGTCCCGACTGTCAGACCCGTATGCGTGCCGAAGGGCTGCCTGACGAAGCGGCTCTTCAGGCGTGGTTCATGCACCGTATGCAGCGCTTTTGCGAAGCCCGCGGACGCCGCATGATCGGCTGGGACGAGATACTGGAAGGCGGAGCCGTTCCCGGTGCTACGGTCATGTGGTGGCGGCCGTGGGAACCGCAGTCCGTGAGTGCGGCCACCCGGCAGGGCTGTGAGGTCGTCCTCTGTCCGCAGTCGTGGTTCTATTTCTCGCTGGAAGAGGACGCAAACTCGCTCGCGCGCATCTGTCGCTTCGATATGCTGCCGGACTCGCTGTCCGATGCGCAGAAAAGACAGATCAAAGGCGTGCAGGGCAACCTCTGGACCGAAAAAATCCCAACGTGGTCCCGTGCGGAATATATGTTTTACCCGCGCCTGCTCGTTCTGGCCGAGAAAGGGTGGACCGAGCCGGGCAAGTTTGACGAGGACGCTTTCATGTCGCGGCTGCTGGACTATTGCCGACGGCTGGATGACGAGGGTGTCAACTATCGGATTCCGTCGCTGACGAATTATCATGCTGTCAGCGTCTTCACCGATTCGGTCCGGACTGCCGTCGTCTGTCCGCTGCCCGGTGCCGTTTTGCGCTATACG
>ENA-UOJB01002774-UOJB01002774.1-human-gut-metagenome-genome-assembly--contig:-C48-NODE-2774-length-10859-cov-5.945391_pt1 | contig 10859 bp, 11 predicted proteins | sample MGYA00242338_ERZ723885 | MGnify/ENA metagenome assembly ERZ723885
GGATTCAGAGTAAAAAACTCTAAGTTTTCAAAATTTCCAGATTGTTTCTGGTGTAATATTCCATCTTTACAAACGGAACAGTTTGTGGTATCATGAATATGATGAGCAATATCATACGATTTTCAAAGAGAAAGGGGCTTTTATCCATGCAAAATTATGTGATTACAATTACACGGCAGTTCGGCAGCAGAGGGCGGGACATCGGCATTGCTACGGCAAAAAAGCTGGGCATTCCCCTATACGACAGAAATGTACTGGAAAAAGAGGCAGAGGAAATCGACAGCACCCTGCACTCTCTGGTGGAGTTCAGCAAAAACGGCATGAGTTCCTCCGGCTACTATAAAATGGCGTACCCGCTGGGCATCGGCAGTTCTCTGAAAAAGGACCGCATGTTTGAGGTACAGAGCAAGTTAGTGCTACAGCACGCCGAAACGGAAAACTGCGTCATCATCGGCCGCTGTGCGGACTATCTGCTACGGGAACGGGAAAACGTAATACGCTGCTACATCTTTGCCCCCTATCAGGCAAGAATCCGCAACAGTATTCTGACGCTGGGGCTTGCCACCGCAGAACCCCAGCGAATCATTGAAGAAGTGGACAAGGCACGGGCGGAATATTACCGTTCGCACACCGGCTGTGAAGTGAACAACACCCGTTACCGCGACCTGTTTCTCAACAGCAACCTGCTGGGCGTAGAGGGCACGGCAGACCTGATCGTTGATGCAGTCCGGAGAAAGTTCGGGCTGGAAGCACCGGCAGAAGAACAGATCTAAGAGTCTGTTTCGTATCTGACGCATGCAGATTGCGTCGTCAGATTTTTGGAGAGATGAAGGGAAAAACGGAGAAAATCCTTTGTGGATTTTCGAGTATTTTCCCGAAATATCTCGGAAAATATGCACGCAAGATGCGTGTAGGAAGATGCGAAACAGACTCTCATGCACCAGATTCCGGCATGCTGCATACCTTGGTATTGAGGTGATGCGTGATGCAGGAATTCCGCAGAAGTGTCTGGATCGGATTTCTATGGAGCATTGTCTTTGGGACAGTGCTCCATTTTTTGTACGGCTGGACAGGAGAAAATCGGGTCGTGGGGCTGTATGCCGCGATCAGTGAAAGTCCGTGGGAACATCTGAAACTGTTGTTCTTTCCGGTGCTGGTCTACACCGTCTGGGAGTACATCTGGGTGGGACACCGCTGGAAGGGCTACGTCCTGACACGGGCAGAGGGAGCACTGCTGGGCATGCTGACCATTACTGCCCTCTTTTACACCTATACCGGCATCTGCGGCAGGCACTGGCTCTGGGCAGATATTCTCACATTTGTGCTGGGTGCGGCAGTGACGGCATTCTGGACATGGAAACACACGCCCCACGCCAAAGGCGGTTCATGGCTGGGGATCCTGCTGTTTGCAGGCGTTGCCGTCTGCTTCGGGATCTTCAGTCTGTTCCCGCCGACGGTGGGGATATTTGGGAACCACTGAAAGAGAGGTGTCACAGATGAACGGACTGGTTTGCCTGCTGGTGTTCGGGCTGCTGGCGATCACGGCACTGGCAGCACTGGGACTGTGCCGGCGGCTGTTTTCCCATGAGCTGCCCCGACATATGGCGACCCTTGCCCTGCTGGAAAATCCACAGCAGTGGGAAACACAATGTGCAGCACTGGCGGCACAGCTGACGTGGACGGACCGCGACATGGTGCGGACAGTCTGGCTGGTGGACGCGACACCGGACGGCTCGCTGGAACCGGCATGTACAGCGTTTTGCAGCCGGCACAAGGACTTTTGCTATTGCCGTCTGTCGGAGTTGACGAAAATTTTTGGAAGCGGCACAGATTGTGAAAAAAGTCATTGCAATTTGTCGAAAAAACAGGTATAATAAAAGAAGTGTACTCTCCCGCCCACAGGAGAGCCAAATTCCGGCAGCCGTAGAAGCAATGCAGAACGCCTGCTGCCGCTGTCAAAGGAGGGACCCGCAGTGACACCAAACGAAAGAAACACGCTGCACCTGGAAGGCACTGTGGAAAACGTGCTGTACTGCAATCCGGATAACGGCTATACCGTACTGGAACTGGACGCAGACGGCACACTGGTCACTGTGGTGGGCGAAATGGGAGAAACCGAAGAAGGCGAACGGCTGTCGGTAGACGGTGAATACACCACGCACCCCCGTTTCGGCATGCAGTTTCGGGCACAGTACTGGGAACGCAAGCTGCCGGCAGATGCCTTCAATATCCAGCGATACCTTTCCTCCGGTGCGATCAAAGGCATCGGACCATCGCTGGCGAAAAAAATCGTGGAAAACTTCGGGGACAGAACGCTGGAGATCATGGAAAAGGAGCCCACCCGTCTTCTGGAGATTCGGGGCATCTCCCCGAAAAAGTGCGAAGCAATCGCCGCAGAAGTCCGGCAGATCTTTTCCCTGCGGACACTGATGCTGTTTCTGTCGCAGTATGACATTCGTTCCAAATATGCCATGCGTGCCTATCAGCACTGGGGCACCGGTGCCATGGACATGCTTGCCGCCAACCCCTATCTGCTTTGCAGCTCCGGCGTGGAACTGGACTTCCAGAAAGCCGATGCCGTGGCTCAGGGCATGCAGTTTGCCCACAATGCTCCCCAGCGGATACAGGCGGGCATCTGCTATATTTTACAGTACAACACCAACGGCGGCAACGCCTGCCTGCCGCTGGATCGGCTCCGTCCTACGGCGTGCAAGTATTTGCAGGTCAACGAGGCGGAATTTGAAATTGCCTATGCGGCAGCACTGGAAGACCACACCCTCTACGTCTATGAAAAGAACGGACGGGATTTTGTCTATCTGGAGGACTACTACATTGCGGAACGCTATATCGCCGACCGCATCGGTGTGATACAGGACTTCAGTGCACCGGAAGATCAGGAGATCTTCGAAAAAATGATCGATACACAGCAGCAGGAACAGGGCATGCAGTATGCGGCGTTGCAGCGAAAAGCCATTGTCACTGCCCTTTCCCGCAGCATTATGATCCTCACCGGCGGCCCCGGCACCGGTAAAACTACCACGCTGAATGCCATTATCGAACTGTACGAAAAGCAGGGCTACCGCGTGATGATCGCCGCCCCCACCGGTCGGGCAGCCAGCCGCATTTCTGATCTCACCGGCTACGAGGCAAGCACCATTCACCGCATGCTGGCGGTGGAATACGACATGTCCGGCAACATGCGGTTCCAGCACAACGAACACAACCCGCTGGACTGCGATGTAATGATCGTGGACGAAATGTCCATGGTAGACGTGCTGCTGTTTGAGCACCTGCTCCGTGCCTTGCGGCTAAGCTGCAAGGTCGTTCTGGTGGGCGACTGCGACCAGCTGCCCTCTGTGGGAGCCGGCAATCTGCTGCGGGATCTGATCCACAGCGACAGAGTGCCGGTGGTGGCTCTGAAAGAAATTTTCCGGCAGGCACAGAAAAGCAGCATCATCACCAACGCCCACAAAATCATTCAGGGCGAACACCCCGACCTGTCCCGCAAGGACAGCGACTGTTTCTTCTTCCAGCGGTTACAGGAAAAGGACGCAACACAGCTGATGCTGGACTTGGTGAAAACCAGACTGCCCAACGCCTATGGCTACTCCCCCATGGAGGACATTCAGGTCATCACCCCGTCCCGCAAGGGCAGCATGGGTGTCATTGAACTGAACCAGCAGCTACAGGCGGTACTCAACCCCAAATCCGTGGACAAGCCGGAATGCCGTTCGATCCTGTACACCTTTCGGGAGGGCGACAAGGTGATGCAGATCAAGAACAACTACGACATCATCTGGCACAAGGACGGCGAAAGCGGCACCGGCATTTTCAACGGGGACATCGGGTATCTCCGTGCGATCAACCGGCAAGGTCAGGAAGTCATTGCAGAATTTGACGGCAGACGTGCCACCTATCCCTTTGAACAGCTGGATCAGCTGGAACTTGCCTATGCTGTCACCGTACATAAAAGTCAGGGCAGCGAATTTCAGGCGGTCGTCATGCCTCTGCTGGGCGGATTCCCGAAGCTGTACTACCGGAATCTGCTGTACACAGCCGTCACACGAGCCAGACGGCTGCTGATCCTGATCGGCTCTCAAAACGTCATTTATCAAATGGTGGACAACAACCGCCGTATGAATCGATATACCTGTCTGCGGGATATGCTGGAACAGCAGAAGCCCACGCAGACACTTCCGATTTCCCAGTCTGACGAACCGGACGGAGAAATCAAGGACACCCAGAAACAGGAGGAATCGCTATGAGCAAAACAGATATTGGTATCGACTTAGGAACGGCAAACACGGTCATCACCTTAGGAAAAAAGGGTGTCGTGCTTAGCGAGCCCTCTGCCATTGCCTATCACACCCACACCAAAGAAGTACTTGCAGTGGGCAAGCGTGCCTATCAGATGATCGGAAAAACACCGGATTATATTGAGGTCATTCGCCCGCTGTCCGGCGGCGTCATTTCGGACGACCGCATGACACAGTACATGATCCGCGAATTCATTTTACAGGTCACCGGCCACCGGCTCACCAAGCCCCGCATCATCATCTGTGTGCCGTCCTTTATCACAGATGTGGAAAAGCGTGCTGTCGTGGAAGCTGCCATGAGTGCCGGCTCCCGAAAGGCATACCTGATCGATGAGCCCATTGCCGCCCTGATCGGTGCCGGCGTGAACATCGGCAAGGCACGGGGCAACATGGTCGTGGACATCGGCGGCGGCACCACTGACGTGGCGATCGTTTCCATGAACGGCATTGTCACCTCTCACTCCGTCCGTGCGGCGGGAAACACGCTGGATCAGGCAATTATCCGCTACATGCAGACCAAGTACAAGCTGCTGATCGGCGAACGCACTGCGGAACGGCTGAAAATCGAAATGACGAACCTGTACGACCCCAGAGCCGATGTAACATCATGGGTCAAGGGACGGAATCTGGTCAGCGGTCTGCCGGAGATGCAGGAGATCAGCGAACTGGAAATTTTTGAAGCCGTGGAAGATGTGATCGCCGACATCATCGAAGCGATCAAGACGGTTCTGGAAGAAACGCCGCCGGAACTGGTGGGCGACATCTACGAAAACGGTGTGCTCATGGCTGGCGGCGGTGCGATGCTGGGCGGTCTGCGGAAGCTGGTAGAACGAACTTTGCAGGTCAAGTGCGTAGTCGCCAAAGATGCCATTCACTGCGTGGCAAAGGGCACTGCCATTGCATTCCGCAAAATGGACACCCTGCTGGACGGCTTTGAAAATATCGCCGTATATCAGTTTAAGTGATCTCACATTGAAAAGCCGGATCGGTTGGAAACAAATATTGCAAACGGGTACAGCATGCTGTGCCCGTTTTTCTTTTCGATACGCATTTGCAGAGTTAGCACTCATTATTAGCACTTGTTAGCACTCTTTTGCTAAGAGTGCTAATTTTCATCTAGTTTTCACAGAACCAACCTTGAACTTTCACACAGCGGGGGTAATATGATACTTGTAAACGGAAAGGAGCTCCGGAAGAAGCAAACAGCAAACCGGTCAGCACCGTTCCGCAAACCACTAAATCAGAACACCATGCATAGGAGGAATGCTTTATGATGACATATTTGACACCTTTTGAACGTACCGGTTATGACCTGTTCCGTTCCATGCGGGACTGGGAGAATGAATTCTTCGGCGAAAAGTCCACAGCGATGAGTTCCTGCAAGACCGACATTCGGGACACTGGTGACAGCTACGTGCTGGAAGCAGAGCTGCCGGGATTCCAGAAGGACGAGATCAAGATCAGCGTAGAGAGCGACACTCTGACACTGTCCGCCGTCCACAAGGAAAAGACCGAGGAGGAAAAGGCAAAAGACGGCACTTATCTCCGTCGGGAACGCAGCACCAGCTCCTATGAGCAGAAGCTGGACATCAGCAATGTGGACACTTCCAAACTCCATGCAGTTTATGAAAACGGCGTGCTGACACTGACGATGCCGAAAAAGCAGCCGGCTGCTCCGGTTTCCCGTCAGCTGGAAATCCACTAAAAAACGAGCATAAGAACAAAGAGAGAAAGACAAATAGACAGAGAGAAAAAGTGCTGTTTTCGCAGCATGCAGAACAAAGAAAGAACAGCAGCATGGACTGCTGGAGATAATTCCAAGGAGGAATGACTTATGATGACCATTTTTCAACCGTTTGCAAACACACTGTGGAATTCTCTGAAAGACACAGAGATCACAAAAGTGCCGAAAACCGACCTGCGGGATACCGGTGACAGCTATGTGCTGGAAGCCGACATGCCGGGGTTCCGGAAAGAGGAAATCAAGCTGTCCTTGGAGGGCGATGTTCTGACAATTGCGGCAGAGCATACCGCAGAGAAACAGAACGAAAAAGCCCCCGAGAAAGACGGCGAATCCGGCGAAACAAAAACGGCGGAACAGCCCGAAAGCAAGGGCACCTATTTACAGCGGGAACGCAGCTTCTGCAAGTATTTGCAGCGGCTGGACATCAGCAATGTCGATGTGGAACACATTGATGCCGCCTATGAAAACGGCGTGCTGACCCTGACACTGCCGAAAAATCAGCCGGCAAAGCCGGAAGTAAAACAGATCGAGATCCAGTAAACCTGCTGGGATCTGTCCATTCACAGGTTCTCCCCCTGCGGTAATTACGCCGCAGTTTCATAAAATGTATCTCCTATTGAAAAAGGGGAAGCTTCTCACGGGAAGCTTCCCCTTTTTTGATGTTTGTCCAACAGAAATTACTTTTTCAGATACGCCCGCAGGAATGCGAACAGCGATTCCATTTGAGCATCGGTGCCGATCGTGATCCGCAGATAGTTCCGGATTCTGGGAGAATCAAACCAGCGGACGAAAATATGTGCCTCCCGCAGTGCCTCGAACAGTTCATGTGCATCGCAGTCCGGATGTGTCACAAACAGGAAGTTGCTCTTGGAGTCCGGAAACCGGAAGCCCATTTCCGCCAGCACCTGCTTGGTGTGTTCTCTGGTCTTTACGATCCTGGCGGTGGTCTCCTGCAAGTATGCGGCATTCTGCACAGCTGCGGTTCCGGCATCCAGTGCGGAACGGTTCATGGTGTAGGAGTTGAACGAATACTTCACATCATGCAGAGCCTTGATCAGTTCCACAGAGCCAATGGCAAAGCCGATTCGTTCGCCAGCCATAGCACGAGACTTGGAGAACGTCTGCACCATGATCAGATTTTCATACTTTTTCAGCAGCGGCAGAACGGTTTCTCCGCCAAAGTCCACATAGGCTTCGTCAACGACCACCAGCGACTCCGGATTGTGCTGCAAGATCTCCTCAATTGCCGCAGAGGGCAGAGCGATGCCGGTGGGGGCGTTGGGATTCGGGAACACAATGCCGCCGTTGGGCTTGTAGTAGTCCTCCGGCACGATCTCCAGCTTCTCGTTCAGGGGCTGCACCTCGTAGGGAATCCGGAACAGGTCGCACCACACCGGATAAAACGCGTATGTAATATCCGGAAACAGAATCGGCAGATCGCTGTTGAAAAAGGTCTGGAAGATCATTGCCAGCACGTCGTCCGAGCCCACGCCGGTGAATACCTGTGCTTCCTCTACGCCGTATGCCTCGGCAATGGCAGCATTCAGCTGGTGTGCGGTGGGATCCGGATAGAGCCGCATCTGTTCAGCGTTGCTCTTTGCCAGAACCTCCTGCACTTCCGGAGCCGGCGGGTAGGGGCTCTCGTTGGTATTCAGTTTGATCATATCGGGAAAATCCGGCTGATCTCCCGGCACATACGGCACCACTTTCCGGATATTCTGCTGAAATCGCTTCATTTACATCACGTTCCTGACTTTTTGAATTTCCGTTCCGGAAACGAACGGTTTGGGAATACTTTTAGTATAGCACATTTCCGGCGGGTTGTCCAGTGCGGAACGGGATTATTCGCTGAAAGGCAGCGTATTCACCAGATGCACCAAGAATTTCAGAAGCACCACTGCATCATCGCTGCCAATTTCGCCGTCGCCATTACAGTCGGCGTTCTTCTTGGCAGTGCTGTCCAGCATAACCGTACCGGCACAAGCCTTGTTCAACAGAACCGCATCGGTGATGTCCACCCGTCCGTCAAGGTTGATGTCGCCGTAGATCGCGGTGGGTTCGGTGAGAGTGGAAGATGTGGTGGTTGTCTGTTTTGCGGTTGTGGTTGTTGTTTGAGTTGTGGTCGTTGTGGTGGTTTGTTTTGTAGTTGTTGTTTGTTCAGTGGTCGTTGTGGTGGTTTGCTTTGTTGTAGTAGTCGTTGTTGGCTTATCTATCACTTCAAATGGAATGTTGTTTGCAGTGGCATATCGTTGTGCGTAGGAATCAGCGTAACCATAAATGGTTAAGTTGTCGCAAATGTAGAAAGCAGACCAATCAATACTTGTCACATTTTCTGGTATAGTAATTTTTGTTAGACCAGTACACCCTTCAAAGACATGTGATTCAATCCTTGTTACGCCATTCGGCATGGAAATATCTGTCAATTGACTACAATAAGCAAAGGCACACTCCCCAATATTTTTCACACTATCCGCCATAATAATACTTTTCAAACTAGTACAGCCAAAAAAAGTGTTTTTTTCAATATTTGTTACACTGTCAGACAGGGTAATTTCTTCTAAATTTGCACAATTTAAAAAGGCTCCTTCTCCTATATATGTTACACTATTGGGTATAGTAATATCTGTTAAAGTACAACCACCAAAAGCATACTCTCCTATACTCGTCACACTTTCTGGTATGATTATGTCTGTTATATTGCAGCCATAAAAAGCACTATCTCCAATACTTGTTACTCCATACGGTATAGAAACATTGCTAGGACAAGCTGTTCCATCAATCAAAATATTATTAACTATCACCAGTACGTTTTTTTCTTGTTGTTCTGACAGCCAACGTGTATGGGAAAAAGCATATCCGCCAATTTTTGTTACACTATCCGGAATAGTAATCTCCATTAAACAACTACAAAAAAAGAAAGCAGAAGCTCCAATGGTTGTCACACTATCTGGAATAGTAACGCTTTCCAACTTATAGCAATCAGAAAAAGCACAACCGCCAATACTTGTTACACTATCTGGAATCGTAATCTTCGTCAAGCTAGAACAGTGAGAAAACACCCATCCTTCAATGCGTGTTATGCCAACTGGAATGATTATTTCAAGCAAATTAGTGCAATTTTCAAAAGCAGCTTTTCCAATATGTGTAACGCTATCTGGAATGTTGATTTCTGTCAAACCCGCACAATGAGAAAAGCTACGCTCCCCAATACTTATCACGCTATCTGGAATAATGACATTTGTCAAACTAACACACTGAGAAAAAGCATCATCTCCAATACTTGTCACAACTTTATCATCAATTTCTGCCGGAATTTCTAAATCACCCACAGCATCTTCTTCACAATCCACAATTTCTACTGTATCATCATCATACACGCTATAAGTCAATTCAGTAGTTCTTGTACCTACACGCACTGTAGTTGTTCCAGTACTTACCAAAGTCGAGTCATTTGCCACAGATTCCTCTGCATGTACAATCAGTGCATGCCCCACGCTTTCCAACACGCTCTGCACCCCAGACGCACCAACGCTGCCCAGACAGAGCATGCCGGCGGTGGCGGCGGCAAGCACTTTTTTCCACAACCTCATCTTCATTCCTCCGTTTCTTTTTTGTTGCAAAATGTCTGCTTTTCCATTATAGCACAGATGCTGTAAAAAGTCAAATGATTTTTCAAAAATTTCCATTTCAAAAAGGAAAAACGCCCACAAAAAACCGGCTTCTGCTCTCCGCAAAAACCGGTCATTTCCATTATCCCAACGCCACGTCCAGCGTCATCATCAGGGCAAATCCCACGGCGAAAAAAATCGTTCCCACATTGGAATGAGGTGCCTCCGACATTTCCGGAATCAGTTCCTCCACTACCACATAGATCATGGCACCGGCGGCGAAGCTCAACAGATACGGCAGAATCGGCAGCACCAGCCCTGCCGCCAGAATCGTCAGGATCGCCCCAATGGGTTCCACCACGCCGGAAAGGGTACCGTACAAAAATGCCTTGCCCTTTCCCATGCCCTCTGCCCGCAGCGGCATGGAAATAATGGCACCCTCCGGAAAATTCTGAATGGCGATGCCGATAGACAGTGCCATTGCCGCGGCTGCGGTGATCGACACATTGCCCGATGCCCAGCCGGCATAGACAACGCCTACCGCCATGCCCTCCGGAATGTTGTGCAGCGTCACCGCCAGCACCAGCATGGTCGTCTTTTTCAGTTTGCTTTTCGGTCCCTCGGCTTCACTGCTGTTCATGTGCAGGTGCGGGATCAGGTGATCCAGCCCCAGCAAAAAAAGGATTCCCACCAGGAAACCGATCACCGCCGGCAAAAATGCCAGCTTTCCCATATTGGCACTCTGCTCCATTGCCGGAATCAACAGGCTCCACACCGAAGCCGCGGTCATGATGCCGGCAGCAAATCCCGTCAGGGCACGCTGGATTCCCGTGGACAGGGTGCGTTTCATAAAGAACACACACGCCGCCCCCAGTGCAGTCCCCAAAAATGGGATCAGAATGCCCCGAAAAATGTCTGCATACATAAATACCTCCAGTCTGTCCGGCTTTGCATGTAATCTGCTTGCAGATTCCTCCGCTTTTTTGTTGCAAAACATCTGCTTTTCCATTATAGCACAGACCGATTTAATAAGTCAAATGATTTTCAAAAGCCCCCATTTCAAAAGGGAAAAATGCCCACAAAAAACCCGACTTCCGCAGCCGTATGCAGAAGTCGGGTTTTTAAGGGAACACTGAATAAAGCCCACCTGACGGCTTTGCACGCAATCTGCTTGCAAATTTTCCGTCATAT
>ENA-UOJB01002785-UOJB01002785.1-human-gut-metagenome-genome-assembly--contig:-C48-NODE-2785-length-10802-cov-31.147297_pt1 | contig 10802 bp, 10 predicted proteins | sample MGYA00242338_ERZ723885 | MGnify/ENA metagenome assembly ERZ723885
AGCCCGATGTCAACACGGCATCGGGCTTTTGGATTTTCTGCATATAAAACGTTAATTTACTTATCCTGCGCGTTATGCTTCGCGGCAAACGGCAGCTTGCCATAGATTCCGCCGGTCGTCTCCTTGGCGGCACAGATTTTATCTGCCAGGCACACCAGCCACGCTTCACGGCAGGTGGGTGGGATGGGGGTTAAGGGGAACATGTGCTTTTTGATGATCTCCCGCTCCACCGGGGTCAGCTTCCAATCCTCGCTTGCGTTGTGCAGGGCGGTGCCTGGGTGGGAAAAACCGTGCCAGTGGTGGCCGTTGGCTTTATCGTGCCAGTCATACAAAAAGTAATCATGCAGCAATGCACCGCGGATCAGCGCCCGCTCGTTTACGCGCAGGTGCAGCGTTTCCGCCAAGACGCAGGCGGTGTCCGCCACGCTGACGCAGTGGGCATACACGCTGACCTTGCCGTGCTGGATGCACCGCCGGGTTGCCGTGTAGCGGCCCTCTTTTTCCAGCCGGGCGGCTGCGGCTGCCACGCGGGCTTCGATTGCCCTGCGGCGTTCCCCGCTCAACTGAAGGTCACCACATCATCACGCGGGGCCGCGGCAGGCTCCACGTTGATGGCCGTCAGCACCGGGCCGACAGAATCCGGGGTCTGGCCCTTGTAAATCGGGTGGTATTTCAGGTTCACCTTTGCCGTTACCGTGATCCAGTCACGCTGCTTCAGGTTCTTGTACTCCGTGTACTTGCAGGGGAAGCCCACAAACTGGATATCCTGCACGCAGCAGGTCATGGCAAAGCGGCCGGGCACAAAGCTGTCCTTGCCGGCGCGGTTGGTCTGGCACACCTGAGCCAGGAATTTCACCGTTTTGCCGTCGTACTTCTGCATCTCATCCATGCAGTCCATATACCACACGCCAAAGAACTCTTCGGGAATCTCGATCACCGGGGCGTTTACATCGAACGGCAGCGGGTCCGGGATATCGTCATAGGCAACGCTGCCATCCTTGAACTCATAGGCGATATCGCAGCGGCGGCTGGCCTGGCGCACCAGCTTGTGGATCAGCTGGTGGCTTTCGTCATCGTTTACCGCCTCGGCACGGTTCACCACCAGCAGCTCGCTGCCGCGCAGCTTGTCCAGCAGCAGGCCGCGCATGGCATTGTCGTTGGCATAGGTCTTGATGGTAGTGCCGTCTGCGGTGGCCAGGCACTGGTAAATCAGCCAGTTATCCGGCAGGGCATCGTACAGCTCCTGCACCAGCCACATGCCGTTGTATTCAATGATCACACGCCCACAGTCAGACTTTTCAGCCAGCTGCTGCAGGTGTTCGCGGTTCAGTTCCGCTTTGTCCTCAATGGTGGCAACGGTCACGCCGCCAAAGGCAAATCGCTCGGAATCATATTCCTCTTCGCCTTCCTCACAGATCAACAGCAGCGTTTTGTCGCCGGAATCAAACTGCGGGTCCTCCATTGTTTCCTGAATAAACTTGGTTTTGCCGCTTTCCAGCATACCCACAAAGAGGTAACAGGGAATCTCTTTCTGCGCCATGTTTTACTCCTTTACAAATCAGGCGTGGAACAGCTCTTCCACCTCATGTTCCTTCAGCTGGGAACCGATCACGCACACCTTGCCGGTAACATCGGGGCCGCAGGTGCGGATCTCATGCTCACCGGGCACCATGTCGAACTCGTACCAGGTGTCGCCGCCGTCCACAATGCCCTTGGCACGCAGCACAGCGCCGTACTCGCCGGAATCCAGCGTGGTCAGGATGCTCTCCAGCTCGTCATGGCTGTACTTGTGGGCAGTCTCGTGGCCCCAGCTGGTGAACACTTCGTCTGCATCGTGGTCATGATGATGGTGATGATGGCCGCAGCAGCACTCGCCGTCATGGTGGTGATGCTCGTGCTCATCCTCATCATCGTCGTCGTCATCATCATGGTCGTGGTGATGGTGGCAGCACTCGTGGCCGTCCTCATCATGGTCATGGTGGTGGTGATGATGCTCTTCCTCATCCTCGTCCGCATGGGCAGCATTGGAAGCCTGTGCTTCGCTCAGAAGCTCGGCAACCAGGTCGCGCTTACCATCCATAACGGAAACGATCTGTGCACCGGTCAGTTCGTTCCAATCGGTGGTCACAATGGTGGCGGTGGGGTTCTTTTCCTGGATCAGGGCAACGGCTGCGGCAACCTTCTTCTCGTCTGCGCTGCCGGTGCGGCTCAGGATGATGCAGGATGCGTGGCTGATCTGGTCATCATAGAACTCGCCAAAGTTCTTCATATACATTTTGACCTTGTTCACATCGGCCACGGTCACAAAGCTGTTCAGGCTGACCGGCAGGGTCTCGCCCACACCCTCAACAGCGCAGGTCACATCACTCAGCTTGCCAACGCCGGAAGGCTCGATCAGGATGCGGTCAGGATGATAAGTCTCCACGACCTTTTTCAGCGCCTCGCGGAAATCGCCCACCAGGGAGCAGCAGATGCAGCCGGAGTTCAGCTCGTTGACCTGAATGCCAGCCTCACGCATAAAGCCGCCGTCAATGCCGATTTCGCCGAATTCGTTTTCGATCAGAACGATCTTTTCACCCTGGAACGCTTCCTTGATGAGCTTTTTGATCAGGGTCGTTTTGCCTGCACCCAAAAAGCCGGAGAAAATATCAATTTTAGTTACCTGTTCTGCCATGGTAATATTCCCTTCTATCTTAAAGTTTGTTTGTGTTGTTAGCAATCTTGTTTTCTTACTGCTAACCTTATTATATCAAACCCGTCAAGAGCTTTTCGCCCATTTGGGCCTGCCAAAATTTGAAATTTTTGAAAACTTCTTGCCCTGTCAGCGCCTTTTTACCGCGGCGTTTCCCCCGTTTGCTGCAAAATCCTCTCACCTTTCAGCAGTTTGCCCGAAAAACCGCCCAGTATCGCCTGAAAAACCGTTTTTTCTATTGAATTTTGTGCCGGGCGCGTGTTACACTTGATTTATGCTGTTTTTACCGGAATTTTGCCTTGTTCACGCCCTGTTTTGGAGGTGAGCACCTTGCCCGCTGCCCCTGCATCCCGCGCCGCCGGGCGCGAAGTGACCCCCGTGGAACTGTTCCGCCTGCTGCCCGCCCATTTCGCCGCGGTACTGGTTTGTACCCTGCTGGGAGGTATTCTGGCCTTTGCTGCTGCACGCCTTGCCCCGCGCAGCTACCAGGCCGAAGCCCAGCTGTATGTTGCCGCCGCACAGGAGGGGCTGACCTCCGGCTATGCGGAACTGCAATTAACGGCTGATTATCAGGAGCTTTTGACCAGCCGCACCATGCTGGAATCCGTTATTTCCACCCTTGGCCTTTCCACGGATACTGCCCACTTAAAAGACCAGATTACCATTCTGCACCCGGCAGATACCCATATTCTGCGCATTGTTGCGGCCGATTCCTCCCCACAGCGCGCAGCAGATATTGCCAACGCACTGGCTGCCCTTGCGTTGGATGATCTCTCTGCCCGCATGGGCACCACCCCGCCCCGCCTGGTGGAGCAGGCAGCCCCGCCGCAGCGCTTTTCCGGGCCGGGGGCTGTGTTCCACGCAGCGTTTGGCGCTGGCATCGGCTTTTTGCTCTGCTTTGCTTTCCTCTGCCTGCATTACCTGCGGGATGACCATATTTATACGGCGGACGATCTGACCCGTTGCCTTGGCTCTTCGCCGCTGGCCTGCATCCCGGATGCCACGCCCCGCCGCCTCCATACCCGGAAAGGCGGCCGCCCATGAAAGAACTTGCTTTGAACCACCTGCCGGAGCTGGCACCCCGGACGGTTGAATCCCTGAATCTGCTGCGCCTGCGTCTGGAACAGACAGCCCCAGACGCCAAAATCATTCTGCTCACAAGCACTACCCCGCAGGAAGGTAAAACTACTCTGGCTTTGCAGTTCTGGCAGCTGCTTGCCGGGCTTGGCCAGCGCTGCCTGCTGGTTGACGGTGACCTGCGCCATTCCGGCATCTGCCGCCAGTGCGGGCTGACCGGTGAACACAAAGTGCCGGGTCTGGCACACTATCTTTCCGGCAGCGTTCCTCTGGAGGAAGTTCTCTACCACACCGAGATCCGCGGCACCTGCCTGGTTCCGGCCTCCGGCACCACCAGCCGCCCGGCCCTGCTGCTGGAACACCCCCGTTTTGCCCGCATGGTGGAAAGCTGTGCACCAAAGTTTGCTTATCTTTTGGTAGATGCTCCAGCCCTGAGCGAATGCAGTGACGCTCTCAGCCTTGCCAAAGTATGTGACGGTGCCCTGCTTGTGGTACAAAGCGGCGGCGTTACCTACCAGGAGCTGCGCCAGGCGGCTCACCTTCTGCAGGGCTGCGGCCTGCCGCTGCTGGGCACTGTACTGAACCGCACCCCGTATTGACCTTTTATGAAAACATGTTAGAATGGACTTGTTCAACATTCTGCATATAAGGAGAGGACTATTTTGACGACCAATGAAAAAATCGCCGCTCTGCGCGCCGCTGCCCAGGCAGCCGGTGCCCACGGTGTTTTGCTGATGACCAGCGACCCCCACTCCAGTGAATATCTGCCCGCTTATTACAACAGCCTGCCGTTTTTCTCCGGCTTTACCGGCGAGAACTCCACCCTTGTTGTCACCCTGACCGGCAGCGCCCTGTGGTGCGATGGCCGCTTTTATGTTCAGGGTGACCGTCAGCTGGCCGGTACCGAAATTGAGTGCATGCACGCCGGTTCTGCCGGGGTGCCCACCGTGGAAGAGTACCTGACCGCCCATTTTGCCGCAGGACAGACCCTGCTGCTGGATGGCAGCTGCGTGCCTGCCACCATTGCCAACGGCTATGCCGCCGCTCTGGCCAAGAGCGGCGCCAAGCTGGAAAGCAAGGATATCGTCTCCCCCCTGTGGGAGAGCCTGACCACCCGCCCCAGCCTGCCCAACACCCCCTGTGAGCTGCTGACTGTTGAGCAGACCGGCGCCACCGCCGCCCAGCGCATTGCCATGGTGCGTGACGAGCTGAAAAAAGCCGGTGCCACCGCCCTGGCCGTGACTGGTCTGGACTGTGTGGGCTGGCTGACCAACATGCGCGCACGCGACCTGCCCTGTACCCCGCTGGCCGTTGCTTATGCCCTTGTCACGATGGACAGCTGCACCCTGTTTATCGCCCCCGGCCGCCTGAATGATGCCGACGCAAAAACGTTGGCCGATAACGGCGTTTCCCTGCGCGACTACCCGGAGCTGATCGATACCGTACACGCTCTGCCCGCAGAGGAAGTGTTCCTCGTAGACGAGAAAGCCACCAACTATGACCTGTACTGCGCCCTGAACGAGCACAAGACCGTTACCGGTGCCGACCCGATCTTTGCACTGAAAGGTGTCAAAAACCCGGTCGAACTTGCCAACATCCGCGAATGCCATGTGCGTGACGGCGTTGCCATGGTGCGTTTCCAGATGGACTTGGAAAAGGCCATCGCCGAGGGCAAAATCCTGCACGAGACTGACATTGAAAAGATGCTGCAAAAGCGCCGTGCCGAAATGCCCGGCTATTTTGAGGACAGCTTTGATACCATTGCCGCTTACGGCCCCAACGCCGCCATGATGCACTACCATGCCGAGGGCGAAGTGGACAGCGTGATTGAGCCGCGCGGCTTCCTGCTGGTGGATAACGGCGGCCAGTATGACTGCGGCACCACCGATATCACCCGCACCTACCCGGTCGGCCCCCTGACCGAGAACGAGCGCAAATACTACACCTGGACCCTGCAGAGCCACATTGACATTGCCCGCACCGTCTTCCTGGATTACTGCACCGGCTTTGCACTGGACAGCTTTGCCCGCGGCCCGCTGTGGGCACACAAAATCAACTACCGCTGCGGCACCGGCCACGGCGTTGGCTACATCTCCTCGGTGCACGAAGGCCCCCAGAGCCTGCGCCCCCAGAACCCCATTGTCTTCAAAGAGGGCATGACCATCACCGATGAGCCGGGCGTTTATGAGACCGATGAAGTCGGCATCCGCATCGAGAACGAGCTGGAATGCGTGGATGCCGGCACCAACCAATATGGTCACTGGCTGAAATTTGAGCCGCTGACCCTGGTGCCCATCTCCACCGAGCCGGTCATTGTGGACGAACTGACCCGTGACCAGATCAACTGGTTGAACGCCTACCATGCCCATGTATACGAGATGCTCAGCCCCCGCCTGACCGAGGAGGAAAAGACCTGGCTGAAAGCCAAGACTGCCCCCATCGACCGGTAAAACTTTCTTTTCCGCATTTTTGAGTTATTTGAATCACTGAATTTATCGGCCCCTGCCGCACCAAGGCAGGGGCCGATTTTGTTTTGCCTTGGGTCCTGCTGTGCTATGTCCACATCAACCTTCCCTTTCCGTATTTTCCTTTTCCCTGTCTGTAGGGAACGGTCTTGACCGTTCCGTCCCCTCATCCTACCCCCCTTTTATAAATGCATCTCTCTCATGGCCTCGCGCAAATCAACTTATTGTATTTTATTTAATTTTATATTCAAATTGTATTTCCCGTTTTCCTGCGTCCGCCCCTCTGTCCATTCTGCACATTCCGACCAAATTGGCGCATCGGATGCTGGTCATTCTGCTATTCTTTCATAAATCTTACCCAAAATCACACGTCTAACACTGTGCAATCATCCCATTTTCTGGACTTTTTACTCATTCTTGGGTAAAAAGCCGTGATTATTGTTGATTTTTTATCAAAGTCGGTCTATAATAAAATAGCTGGTAGGGTCAGACCCTCCAGCCGCTTGAACTGAATTTATAGGAGGTACCTGTTATGCTCGTAAATGCAACCAATATGCTCCTCAAAGCTCGTGACGGCCACTATGGTGTTGGCCAGTTCAATATCAATAACCTGGAGTGGACCCGGAGCATTCTGCTTCAGGCTCAGGCCATGCAGAGCCCGGTTATCCTGGGCGTTTCCGAGGGTGCCGGCAAATATATGACCGGTTTCAAGACCGTTGCCGCCATGGTGCGCGCAATGGATGAATCTCTCGGCATCACGGTTCCCGTTGCCCTGCACCTGGACCACGGCACCTATGAGGGCGCAAAGGCCTGCATTGAAGCTGGCTTTACCTCCATCATGTTCGATGGCTCCCACTACCCCATCGAAGAGAACATTGCCAAGACCCGTGAGCTGGTTGAGCTGGCACACGACAAGGGCCTGTCCATCGAAGCCGAAGTTGGTTCCATCGGCGGCGTTGAGGACGGCGTAGTCGGCAACGGCGAAATCGCTGACCCCGAAGAGTGCGCCAAGATCACCGCTCTGGGCGTTGACTTCCTGGCTGCCGGCATCGGCAACATCCACGGCATTTACCCCGCCAACTGGAAGGGCCTGGACTTTGAAGCTCTGGAGCGCATCCATCAGGCGACCAACAACATTCCTCTGGTGTTGCACGGCGGCACCGGCATCCCCGACGAGATGGTTCAGAAAGCCATCCGTCTGGGTGTTTCCAAGATCAACGTCAACACTGACTGCCAGCTGGTATTTGCTGAGGCTACCCGCAAGTACATCGAAGCCGGCAAGGATCAGCAGGGCAAGGGCTATGACCCGCGCAAGCTGCTGAAGCCGGGCGCAGACGCCATCATGGATAAGGTCAAGGAGAAGATCGAGCTGTTCGGCTCTGCCAACAAGGCTTGATTTGGCGAAGATTTAATTTGCCCTTTATCCAGTAACATTACGCCCCGGAATCGCATATTCTTATGCGGTTCCGGGGTGTTTTTATTTTACGCTGTTTGCGCTATTTTATTTGTAGGTACTAGCCATAACCTCGCAGTAGGGCGGGGTCACCCGACCCCGCCGAAGCCCTGCCTGACCACACATTGAAAATTGGCAAAAAGCAATCCCCCCCATTTGTAGGGGACACTGCGCCCGCAGGCGAGTTTCGGGGGCCAACCGAGATTTTAATCCCGGCTCTTAGGCCGGAGATAGACCGTTCCCTACAGTGCATTTTATAATATGTGGTAAGTGGTAGGGCGGGGTGCCCTCACCCCGCCGCAACCTTGGCCCATCTCTCATATTACAAATTTTGTAATGCACCTAAGGCAGCACCGCACAATTCCCGCCTGACGGCTTAAGCACCGCTCCGGCAGCTGGGCACGGCATCTGCGTTGCCAAAATGCTCGATAATGTCGGGTTGCGGTACCCGCATCGTGCTTCGGTTCGCTGTTTCCGCCACTGGCGGCGCTCACCTTTGCAGCATCCAGTATTATCTGCGCTTTTGGCTTGGCATCTGCCGCACCTCGCTCGCCGTATCGGCACTTAGAATTATGCGGTATTGCCCTTATTCTATAAACTCTATCATCATGCTCTGTGCTTTTTGTGCCTGCTCACCAATACGCCAAGCACTATCGCCAGCACAAAATAGATCACTGCCATCACCACAAAGCGGCCAAACAAACCGCCCACATAAGCAATCAGCAGGTTTTTCAGGGCAGGCGGGTCAATGCCCAGGCGCGTTAAGCCGATCATCGGCTTAACGCCCACCCCCAGCACCAGGCACACCACAGCAGCACCGCCAAGGGCATACACCAGGCAGCGCGCCCCCAGGTGGGCATCTTTGCGGCTGATGTGCAGCATGGACACTACCGCAGCGCACAGCAGCACCGCACTGACCACCAAGCCGATTACCATCACCTTTTGCAGTTTCTGCACCAGGGTACGCAGCTGGCCGACCAGCGGCACCGCGGTGTAGGAGGCATACTCCATACGCACAGCCTCAGCCACGGTTTCCACGGCCGTCTTGGTTTCGCCTTCCAGCGTAATGCCACGGTCTGCCGTAGCCTGTTCCATGGCGCTGTAAACAGCTTCCGCGATATTATCGCGGGTATAATAGGTCAGCGTTTTGGCATACAGCCCCGCCACAGCATCCTGCATATCGCTTTCCACCTGGTCAACAGACATAAACCCCGTCATAACATCGGCATCAAAACCGGTGGCTGCACCATAACTGATAAAATCCTGTACCATATCATCATAGGCGCTCTGGGCATAGCCGGAGCTTTTCACGCAGCTCTGCATATAGCCCACGTTACCAAACGTGGTAAACAGCATGACAAACACCGCCAAAAGTGCCAAAATCAGGCTGCTCAGCCAGGAAAGCACCATCGGCCACACAGCGCTGCCTTTGCGGGAGTTTTTTTGTTGCGTCATCTCTGCATCTCCTCCCTCAACGGTCAGCATCCAGCTCCGGGCCGGATGTGTAGCTGGCATAAATAAAGTAGCGGTTAGGGGTAAAGCCCAGCGCATCAAACGGGTAGCAGGTATACAGGATCAGGTTTTCATCGGTTCGTGTAAAGTCATACGTGGTGGTATCCTGGTAATCCCGCACCTCGCAGCGCTCCACCGTATAGGTGTAGGTACCGTAATGGGTCTCGATCGTCACCACATCGCCCACCTCAACGCTCTGCAGATCGTTAAAAAAGGTGTTGTTGTGGCCCGCCATCAAAATAGTCTTACTTTCACCAGGGATGCCTGCTCCGCTGCTGTCCACATAAGTACCAACACCCCGGTTCAGGATGCTGTTGGTGTCACCGTAATACACCGGCGCGTCCACCGTGGTGCCCGCAATGGTAATGCGGCCATAGCGGTCCCCCTTGCTGGGGTAGGTAATGCTGCTCAGCGGGATGGTTTCCTGTTCCGGCTCTTCCTGTGCGGTCTGGTCATTTTCCGTATTGGTCAGGGTCTGGGCTGCCTCATCAAACAGGTCCTTGGGCTGGGTTTCCACCACGCTGGTTTCCATAAACCACTCTACCAGCGAGTAGTACGGTGCGGCAAACACCTTGAACATGACCGCCAGCAGCGCCAACGTGACCAGCGCAAACAGCAGTGGCACTACCACCAGCCCTGCCGGACCTTTGCGCAAAAAATCGTTCTTGTGCGTCATTTATTTTTTCTCCCCGTTCAGGCACAGGCTGCGGCCCATACCTGACGCTGAAACAAAAAAATTCGCCGCGGCACGCCGCGGCGAACAACATGTTAGTTAGGCGTGATTACTCAGCGTCACGGCTCTTGCGAACAGCAACACCCATGGTACCAGCGATGGCAACCACAGCAACCAGCATAGCGATACCAGCATTGTCGCCGGTAGCCTTGATAACGCCATTGCCGCTCTTCAGGCTGGCAGCAGCGGTGGTGGTGCTTTCAGCAACGCCCCAGGTGCCATTCTTGATGGCTTCGCCGATTTCCGGATGGGTATCGGCATTGCTGAAGCTGTAAGGGACGTAGGTGCCGTTGATGTTGGCAGAGATGGTGATATCGTTGCCGTTGACGGTAACCTTTGCATCGGAAACAGAAACGCCCAGAGCATTCAGGATGCTGACAGCCTCGTTCTTTGCACCTTCGGGATCAGACTTTGCACGGTCCAGCAGCTCGTTTGCCTTGGCAACCAGGCTGTCGGCAGTGTAGCCAGCAGCAAGAGCCTTGTCAACATCAGAAGCGGTAACCGTGTAGGCAATGCCCTTGGAGTTCAGGTAATCCTGAGCGCGGGCAACCTGTGCATCATTGGCAGCAAATGCGCTGGTAGCGAACACACCAGCCATAGCGGCGCAGGCAACGAAAGTGGTCAGTTTCTTCATTTTCATTACGCACATCTTCTTTCTTCCTATTTGAATATCGGAATGTATATTCTTTAATGCACCCCATATTAACTGACGATTCATTATAACTATTAACAATAGCAGTATAGCATTTTTTTGTCAAATGTCAAGGGCAACACCACACAATTCCCACCTTGCGGCTTAAGCACCGCTCCGGCAACTGCGGCACGGCATCTGCGTTGCCAAAATGCTCGATAATGTCGGGTTGCGGTACC
>ENA-UOJB01002830-UOJB01002830.1-human-gut-metagenome-genome-assembly--contig:-C48-NODE-2830-length-10651-cov-13.467157_pt1 | contig 10651 bp, 10 predicted proteins | sample MGYA00242338_ERZ723885 | MGnify/ENA metagenome assembly ERZ723885
TTGTTGCTCAGGTACTTATAAAATAAGTTAAACTAAAATGCTGCGGAATTTAGGGTTGATTCTAAAGACATCGACCTGAACGCCTACAAAGGCAAGAGCATCAAGCTTGCTTTCGTCTACAACTGCACGGACAAAGCCGGTACATTTGAATTGAAAAATATTCTGGTTGAAGAGCGTAATGCCCAAGCCGACCAACCCATCACAGGAGAAAACCTCCTCAAAAACGGTGGCTTTGAAACTTGGGAAAACGGTGTGGCCACAGGTTGGAAGTCAAGCAACAGTGCAGGAAATGCCACCGTTACCCAATCTACCGACGCCCATGCAGGAAGTTATTCAGCCATGATAGAAGGATCAACCGATGCGAACAAGCGTCTGGGCAGCACGGAAATAACCTTGAAAGCCGGCACGTATGCTATCAAAGCCTACTTCAAAGCCGTAGATGCCAACGCCAGCATACGTTTAGGCTACGCTGTAAACGAAGCTGACGGAAGCATTGCCGGAGGAGATAGTTACAAATATGGAGCATACGTTAATGACATTACCAAAGATACATGGGTAGAAGCCACCCACGAATTCACATTGGAGGCAAATACCACAGTAAACTTGGTGGTCATGGTCGGCAAGAATCCTGGACAAAGCGTCCTCATAGACGATTTCTCCTTGCAAACTAACGACGGGGGAATCATCGAAGGAGGCAATCCGGAACAACCGGAAGAACCGGGAGATGCCATCCTCTCTGAAACCTTCGCCAACGGCTTCGGCGTGTTCACCCCACAAGACATAACCGACACACAAGCATGGTATGCAGACACCCAATACCACTACGTAAAAATGTCGGCTTACCAACAAGGCAGCACTTACGACAACGAAGACTGGTTGGTTTCTCCGGCTGTCGACTTGAGCAAATCTCGCACATTGGCCTTTGAACAGGCTTTCGGCCCGGCCAACAAAGACATGAGCAATGCCGCAGAGATTTACACCTTGTGGGTTTCTGACAACTATTCCGGCGATGTGGCTACAGCCACATGGACACAAGTTGCCATCGAATATCCTTCTGAATCGGGTTGGACTTTCGTGCCGACATCCGTCACCCTTCCGGCTACCGGAAAAAATGCACATTTCGCTTTCAAATACAAGAATACAGCGAGTGATGCAACCCTGACTTGGGAAATCAAAAACCTGACCGTGAAATAAAGATTGGCGAACTATCATAGAACATAATAACAGAATAAGGATACGCCTGCACGGGCGTGTCCTTATTTGTATACAAGATTCATCCGTATGAAGAAAAAGACTTTATTCCTCTGCCTTTTGGCTCTATCGTCCACCTTTACCGCCTGCAACGACGACTCTTCCGATGGAGCCTCGGGCGACACCACGAACCAAAACGCCAACCCTTCGGTCATCCCCAATGCAGCCAATCTCGAGATGCCGAGGTTGGACGACCAGACAGGCGACATTTATTCCCATTACGTGACCTACAATGGTACGCGAGTATTGAACTACACCGTAGATTGGCATAAAGAAAAAAAGCATTCACGTTGGGTGGCTTTCATTTTTACCAATACAACGGCGGGCACTTCCTGGAACCGCAACAACTGGAAAGGCACAGAATGGAACGGCACCGTATGGGAGGGGGATCCCTTCCAAGCCGACCCGGATATTCCGGCCGGAGAGCGCACGGAACTGGAAGACTACCGGGGAAGCGGCTACAACCGGGGGCACCTTTGCGCCTCGGCCGACCGGCTGTTCTCCAAAGATGCCAACGGGCAAACCTTTTACCTGTCTAACATGAGTCCGCAAATGGGACGGTTCAACCAGGACGACTGGGTGGACTTGGAAGGTCAGGTACAAAACTGGGGGCGCAACAGTTCCTTTCGTGACACGCTCTTCGTCGTGAAAGGCGGCACGATTCTCGACGGCCAGATTAAAGCATACACCCGAAGCGGAATGCCCGTCCCGAAGTATTATTTCATGGCCTTGCTTTGCAAGAAATACGCAGGTGGACAAAACACTTACAAGGCCATCGGATTTTGGGTGGAACACAAGTCGTATGGCGGTAACCCCGACCTGCGTAGTTGGGCCGTAAGCATCGACGAACTGGAAGAGAAAACGGGCATCGACTTCTTCTGCAACCTGCCCGATCGGATAGAGACACCTGTAGAACAAACTTATAATATAGAAAGTTGGAACGGATTATAGCCGAAAATATTCCGCAGAAAGTTTGGTGGTTCTGAATAAAAGGCTTAACTTTGCACCTCGTAAATCAGACCATTACACATATAGTTACCAACTATAAGTTGAACTGACAAAAAATTATAAGACAATGAAGAAAGATATCCATCCTGAGAATTATCGTCCCGTAGTGTTCAAAGACATGAGCAACGGCGACATGTTCCTTTCACGTTCTACTTGCAAAACGAGCGAGACCATAGAATTTGAAGGCGAAACCTATCCGGTAGTGAAAATTGAAATTTCCAGTAGCTCTCACCCTTTCTACACAGGCAAGAGCAAGTTGGTGGACACGGCAGGTCGCGTAGACAAGTTCATGAGCCGCTACGGAAAGAGCCGCAAATAAATCGGGATTCCATATTTTATCGAAAAGATAAAAAACGGTGTGGTGACAACAGTTTCCACACCGTTTTCTTTTGCACAAAAAGGAGACACACCGCAGAATGAAGTCGCATTTTTTCGCCATTTCCTACCCCTGAGGAATAGGCTTCAAAAGACCGTGATTCCATTCTGCGCCAAATGAAAAATCAATCACAGCAGAACGAAAAATCAATCACAGCCAAACAATTTTCCGTTTGGCGCAGATTTTTCCTAAAAGATATAATCAGCTAAAATACAATATTTTAATCTTCAACTCGTACAAACCGCTTACCTTGCCACCCATACACGACAGGACGTAAAACTTTCTTCATACGCTCCGCCTCATCCTTATCCACCTCGCCGGGCTGCAAAACAAAAGTCAGCCGCATATCGTCCGGTTGCAGGGAAGCCGTCACAAAGCGCATGTCCTGCAAATGCTGCAGACGTGCCACTTCCTCCTTGTCCACCGAATCGTTCGTTTCCCAAAAATCGGCATACACCGGACGGGACATCCATTTCTCTTCGGGCAATGTTTCCCAATCCGGTGTGTAAAGGGCTACCTTCGTCTCTGCCATCGGTCCGGAATAAGTACGTGCCACACAAATATAATACAACGTGTCCTCCGACGGCAAAAGCTTCATCTCCACCCGGCAATTCTTTGTCAGCTGCAATTCGAGATAGTCCACCGTGAGAGCTTTCAGTTCCGTGTCGCCATCGAACCGGTTGTGCACTTTGGCGGCCATGGTGTTCTCGATGAAGTCGATACAATCCAAACGGTTATTTTTCGTCATGATGCCCAACACGCTGTCGGGCATGGCGGCAAACACGTCGCGCATCTTCTGTGCCTGAAGAGCCTGGCCCAATGCCAACGTTATGACAAGAGGTAAAAAACGTTTCATATATCCATTTTATTTTACGGGCACAAACTTAGTCATTTTTATCGACATTCCGCGCCTCGCACCTTATTAATAACATCTCTTCACGTTAACGGGAACCCAAATAAAGGAACACCATCCCGAGCAAGACCAACACCAAGTCCACGGCCTTGCTCTGCAAGTTCTTCTCGCGGAAAACCATGGCTCCGAAAAGGAACGAAACGATTACACTGCCGCGGCGTACCATGGAGACAATGGAAATCATGGCACCGTCCAGGCTGAGTGCATAAAAGTAAACGAAGTCTGCCGCCGACAGGAAGAGCGAAATCGGAAGGATGCACCAATCCCACCGGAAAGGCGTGGTCTGCTTCCTGCGCGGCCACCATAACAGAAGCATCATGACGCCCATCATCGCCAACTGGTAGAGATTATAATAACTCTGCACCACCATGCGGTCCAACCCCACTCCCCCATTCTCCGGCGAGGCCATCAGATATTTGTCGTACAAGCCGCTCACGGCTCCGAGCACACTGGCCAAGACGATGAAATAAATCCACTTGTCATGCCGGAAGTCGATGCCTTCTTTCTTGCCGCTCCGGCTCAACATGAAGAACGACAGCACAGCCAAGGCCACACCCGCCCACTGATAAAGGTTCAACCGCTCGCCGAAGACCAACAGCGCACCGACGAGCACCATGACGGGGCGTGTGGCATTGATGGGCCCCACTATCGTCAACGGCAAATGCTTCATGCCGAAATAACCGAATATCCATGAAGAAAGCACGATGCAGGACTTCAACAGGATGTACTTCTGCGCCCCCCAGTCGGTCGGGGGGATATAAAACAAGCTACCGGTGTCCGTCATTCCCCATGCCGAACCGAGAATGAACGGCAGGAAGATAAGGCTGCAAAACAATGTATTGAGAAACAAGACGGGAATCACAGCATTGCCTCTCAACGACTTTTTCTTGAACACATCGTAAAAGCCCAACAGGGCGGCGGAAGTAAACGCCAGAATCAACCACATATATCTCTTTCTTTTCCGTTTCTACTCTATACCATGAAACATTTGTCCGGATAGGCCACATCCACCAAGAAGAGGGCGTTCCCCGGCATGGACTCTCCCGCACGGCAACGGTCTTTTCCTTCTATCACCGCCCGAAAGCCTTCCGGCGTAAGCTTGCCCCGCCCCACTTCGACGAGCGTACCGACGATGGCACGCACCATGTTGCGCAAAAAACGATCCGCCTGGATTTCAAAACGCCATTCGCCTGGCGCAAGCTCCGTCCAACGGGCTTGCATGATACGGCAGTTGTTGGTCTTCGTATCGGTATTCACTTTGCTGAAACTGGTGAAATCGGTATAATCGAACAATGCAGCAGCAGCTTCGTTCATCTTCCCAAAATCAAGCATCTGGTACAGACGGCAGGAATAAGCCCGCAAGAACGGGGACTTGCCGAAATGCAGGTAATAATGGTAGGTGCGCGACAAGGCATCGAAACGGGCATGTGCATCGGCTGCCACAGGCACCGTCTTGTAAATGGAGATATCCGGCGGCAACAGACGGTTGAGCTTGTCCGTCAGCCACCTTCCGTCAATCCGTCGCACAGGGTCATCGGCATACTCGAAATCGAAATGAGCCACCATCATCCGGGCGTGTACTCCGGTATCCGTCCGTCCCGCTCCTGTGATGGACACGGGCTGCCGCAAGAGGGTGGCCAAGGCTTTCTGCAACACCTCTTGCACACTGATACCGTTGGGCTGAATCTGCCAACCGTGGTAACTCGTGCCGTCATAGGCCAAATATAAAAAATATCTTTGCATCCGTCTGATTTGTAAACGGATGCAAAGATAATGCTTTTATTTAGATTCTCACCGGTTTTTCCTTACTACCTATATCGTAACACCATAGGCTTTTTACACTATAAGTCCAAATAAAAGAAGTGGGAATCATCGTAAGGATAGTCATACTCAACCGGAAGTTCTTCTTTTTCTATTCTCCTGAAACCGGCCTTCTCGTAAAACAAATGCGCCCTATCCGTATTTTTGGGTGTATCGAGAATTATCCTTGAAAAACCATGTAGTTTCGCAAACTCCAAAAACACACCGTACAACTGCTGTCCGAGGTTATGCGGTTTCCCCCTATACGGTTCGTACACAAAGAATTTTTTCAATATACATAAGCCGTTTCCCTTATTCATCAAACCGATAGTCCCAGCGACCTTTCCGTTTTCCTTTGCCACCCAAAAATTACCTCCGTCATAGATATATTCTTCTTCGATATGAAGTAAATCCGACTGGTCTTCGACACCCACCAACGGACGGGTACCGTCATTCTGGCAATGTAACACAAGGGCTATGACGCTTTCTTTATCGCACGTTGAATATGTTCCTATTTCTATCATCTTTATTGTTTAAAGGCATACCTATATACTTTCAGATTTGCTTGTATTGCGGGAACAAGTCACAAAACCCTCGCTTGTTAAATTGATAGTACATTTCGATATGTTCCGGCGTATCGTTTTCAAGCAATAGAAGAAGTTCTTTGGCAAATTCAAGCGTTGCAGAACCATTGGCTGTTACAATCCTGTTATCACTGACTGCCGACGTATGGACGTAACCTTCGAAATGGGTATAATGGTCTCCTCCCCAAAGCTTAAGTTGTTCCAAACCATTCCCGGTGTGCCGGACATGATTAAGGAAACCACATTTAGCCATGAACGACGCGGCATTACATATCGCACCTACCACCTTGCCTGCCTCAATGGCCTTACTGACAATCGGTGCGACTTTCTCTGCAACCGGTGTAGTCCATCCGAAACCGCCAATCAGCACCAACGCCGCATAGTCTTCAGGCATCGTGTCAAACGAATAATCCGGTATGACTCGGAATCCGCCTATCGACTTTACCGGCTCTAAAGTCGGAGCCACAACTTTATTAACATATTTCGGGTTCTCTTTCAAGGCAAATTCGTCGGAAGCAATGGCTTCTGAGAGATATACCATCTCATGTGCCGCATAATCGGGCAAAAGGACATATAGGACTTCCTTATTCATATAGTCGTATTTTCGTTCAACAGTATTTCTGCAAAAGTACGAAAAATGCAGTTTATGCAGAGCGACAGGAGGCTCTTTTTACTCCTTTTCAGTGAAATAAAAACAGTGGCAGTTTATTTTTCCTCTTTCTCATGAGCCTTACACCCAAAAGAACAATACGTAACGAAACGCCATTTTAGCAGACTCGTTACGTATTGCTCCAATGTATCATGCCGGTATGCGTTTATTTCACAATATAATAATCCGGCCTCAAACCCTTCAGCGCATCTTTACGCTTAGCCTTACGTACCCAAATGCCGCCCAGGGTATACACATCCACCCACTCGTCGGGATTCTCCACCCGGATTTGCCGCACACCGTCGCCCGTACCGTAATCGCTCATCTGTATGTCGTCCACGTTGATTCGCTTCGAAGAGGTTCCCGTCACGCTGAACTTCAACCGCACAAGACCGTCTACGTCCAATTTGTAACCGTAACGTTTCCATTCTCCTTTGTTGAAAGCCAGATTATTTGCCACAGGCAGCCACGTCATCCCCCCATCCAAGGAATATTCCACACTGAGCTTCACGCCCATATCCTTCTCACCATACAGCCCGGCATAGAACCACAAAGAGTCGCAACCCTCCGTCTTGTCTTCCATCATCTCCAGTTCTGTCGTGACACCGGATTTGGCCTGCATACGCACGCTCCAATCACCGTTTTTCCTGTCGTCCGCCAAGTTGCCTATCAAGGTCTGCGCCATCCGCCACTGCGCGGCCACACACGTCACCTGGCCTTCCTTATAACTGTTTTTAAAACCGGTCTCAAAGGTCTCGAAAAACGCCTTTTTCTTATCAACTTCTCCCGAAAGGCTCACGATGATGTCTTCCGCCCCAGGAGTGGACAGCACCATTTCGCCTTCCGTCATCCCTTCCTCAGGCATTGCCCCCATGCGCACCATGAGACGTTGTTCCGTGCCTTCCACAGATGCCTTGGTACTCCATTCCTTACCGTCTGCACTCACTTCAAACGGAGCCTCTACCGTGGCTGTGGTCACATACTGGTCTACGCCTAAAGCCGTAACCGTCACTGTCTGCGGGGAAGAAACCCGTCCGGGCACAGACGTGAAATGCAATTCAGAAGCATCGGCCGTAAACACAGGCGTGACCTCCGGCATACGGACTTCCACCTCGTTGGAAACCATCGCCTCTCCGCCCTCTCCGTCCGGAAGACTTACCGTATAATAATAAGTCGCAGCGGGAAGCAGGCCTTCCACTGTGGCGGAAACACCTGTCAACGTTTTGGGATAGCCTTCAAGCATATGCTGTTGTCCACTCTCGTCCTTCGTATAGACAGCCAGCGTGTAATCCAATCCCTCTCCCATGTCCATCCACGAAGCCGTAAATCGTTGGGCATTCACCGTACAAACCACATCACGGGCCGGATAGGCAGGGATACCGTCCACATACTCTACTCTCAGGGGATTCCGGTGCTCGAAACCGTCGCCTTTCAACAGGAGTACAGCCTCGTGCACCCCGGCTTCGGCAGTACGGCAACGTACCGTCAAGGTCACTCCCCGAACGATTTCGTCTTCCGTCAGTTGCGTCTTGTCCGCCTCAAAACCGGACTGCCCGAAATCTAAAGCCAGTCCTCCGGGTAAGTTACGCCCCCGAATGGTCAAACGGCCCTCCAATCCCTTGGACAAGGCTTGCAGCCCGAAGTCCACCGTCTCCCCTTCTCCGGGCACAAACAACTCGGGGCTCGTGGATGTGCGGTCGATATAAAAAGCATAATCCGTACTGTCTCCCCAAATATAAGAGGCCAACTGCGGATAATCCACAAAGGGATTACGATTTCCCTGAATACCGGACACGGCTTCGTTACGCTCACGTTCTACGTCGTCCACAGGGTCGGCTTCGCTCCACGCTAACAATAGGTTGCTCACCCAAGGCCGCAAAGTTGGATAACGGTTTTTCTCTACCATCAACAAACCTTCTGTCGTTTGCCAAAAATCAGCGTAATCCTCATAACAAGTAGCCATATAGAAGTAAGTACGTGCAAAATCTCCTTTCCATTCATCCGCCGGTTCCCACACAGTAATCAACGAATCCGTACGATAAGATGCGGATTTCCCGACGCGGGTCATCCCATTGTCGAAAGCGGGCATTTCCGTGACCACTCCAATCGGGTTGTTGCTTTTCCTCCCGTTGGCCGTTCCGTCACTGGGAAACAGGTTAAACAAATCACAGTAGGCATTGTTCACAGTATGTCCCCACCAACTGTTGGCAAAAGAATGCTCGATGTTCATGCCCTCCACAGCATTCAATCCGTTGAACTCACGAACGACGTTACTGTAACGGTCGCGCACCGTTCCGTCCGGCATACGGTCGGTCACGACAAAGCCCGACCAGGTATAGCCTTCGCCCTTACCACCATAGTCCAATACTCTCTCCGGCTGTATCAACTCATGAAGCGCGGTTTTCAACTCCGACTTCTTCAGCCCTTCCACCGGCCTGTAATAATCCTCCTGTCCGTAAGCCATCAGCCCCCAGAACGCAAGGCACCAAAATTCAAGTAATAACTTCCTCATACTTATGATATTTGCTCAAAAGCAAATATACAATAAAAAACAAAGAACAAGCATTATCCGGCATAAAAAATCATATAAAATCCTGTATCCGTTACAGTTCTTCGCTAAAGAAACCCAACGATTGTGATTATTCTGCAATACAAAGAAGGAATAAAAAACGCCCCAACCTAAACTCTATACAGAAAGTTTAGGTTGGGGCGTTTTCACGTTTGTTTATTATAAGGCTTATTCAGCCACGGGCTCCGTAGCTTCGGGAGCCTGGTCTATAAGTTCCATGAACTGGTCCAACTTCGGCGTAATGATGATTTGCGTCCGACGGTTACGCATCTTACCTTCCGGAGTGTCATTGGAAGCCACAGGATTATACTCACCCCGTCCTGCTGCCGTCAAACGCTTGGGATCCACCCCGTATGTATTTTGCAAAGCCTGAACCACAGAAGAAGCACGCAATGTACTCAAGTCCCAATTATTACGGATATTAGGCCGCGAAATAGGATCGGTATCCGTATTCCCCTCGATCAGCACTTCATACTCCTTGTAATCCATGATGATTTTGGCAATCTTGCTCAATGTCTCACCGGCACGCTCACTGATTTCATAACTGCCCGACTTGTACAGCATATTGTCTGCCAAGGAAATATAGACTACGCCTTTCAACACCTGAATATCCACGTCTTTCATTTCCTCACGGCTCAGCGAACGCGTCAAGTTGTTGGTCAGCACCATATTCAAGGAGTCAGACTTATCCTTTGCCTCCACCAACTGTTTGATGAACTTATTGGAAGCATTGATTTCGTCTACCAACTTCGAGATATTCACGTTACCTTGCGAATTCTGTTGGATACTCTTATCCAATGAACCTTGCAAAGCTGCGTACGAAGCTTTCAACTCTTCATTCGCCTTCTGAGCTTCGGCCAAACGCTCCTCTAAGCTCTTGGATTTCGTACCGCAAGCCACCAGTTTCATTTTTGTATCCTGGTACGACTTGTCCAATTTGTTATAGTCCGTCTGTAACTGCGCATACTGTTTCTTAGTCACACAACTCGAAAACACCAAAGTTCCCGAGAGGAAAGAAAACATAAGAAATGAACGATTCATATTGATTTGATTTTTAGTATTAATTGCCCATAAAGATATCATGTTGCAAGTTAGTCATTTTTCTAAATTCAGCGAAACATTATTATATAAGAATAAGAAAATATCATATTTATTTAAGAATAATGGTAGACCGCCCTCGCTTCAGTCCGAATACAAACAAATGTAAATTGGAACTCTTCCCCTTCTCCGTAAGACACAATTTTACTTTATCTACATAAAGCAACAACAGGGCTTTCGGATTGACAACCGTGGAGTGAATCACAGAAAATCAGAGCCGAAAATATTATTCAAGGAGTACCCCGACATCAAAAGAGCATTATGTCCGGCTTTCGGGGCACTTCAACCCGCATGCAAACGAAAATCCCCCCGTGCTGACGGAATTGCTCTCTTACCAAGGGACAAACAGCCTTGACGGATTACCGGCACGGCAAAAAGGAAACAAAAAAAGAGGATATCCCCG
>ENA-UOJB01002840-UOJB01002840.1-human-gut-metagenome-genome-assembly--contig:-C48-NODE-2840-length-10600-cov-12.625510_pt1 | contig 10600 bp, 9 predicted proteins | sample MGYA00242338_ERZ723885 | MGnify/ENA metagenome assembly ERZ723885
GGCGACGAGGGCGCTGCCCTCGACTCGCAAGGGGGACGCGTCCCCCTTGACTCCCGATTAGGGATTGCGGTAAGCGGAACACGCACCGCTAAATTATAGTTTGTCACAATCCCAACTGGCATGCCTATCATTAAGGATACCACAAACTACGCCTGTAATTTTATCTCAAACATTAAATACCGTTCCGACAAACAGCGGCTGACCGTCAAGCCCGGTTATCACGAACAGAAATGGTCTGTCGAGCACGAAATCTATCTCCTGGATATTCGCCGGCGGGCATGCGGAGCCGCACAGCAGCATTTCCGTGAACGCCGCCGCTGTACAGCCTTCCTCGTCAATAGTGACCCTTGCCGACTGCCGCGCGCTGTTAACGTACAGCTCCGAGGAACACAGCTCCGAGAAATCCGCGTTTTCGCTGAACACATCGGTAATGCCCAGCTCCGTCAGACCTTCCATGAGGTCGATAGTGGAGGTAACGTCGAATTTCGGAAGTGCGAGATTCACCTTCATGGTTCGCGAGTTTTCGTAGTCGTAGCCATCGGTCAGCAGGATAAGGTAATTCCCGGAATCCAGCACATCGCTGACGGATTTGTCCTCGTCGGGGAGTATCAGCCACATATCGCACCCGCTTACGAACGGCTGCTTCACTGCGCCGAAGTCCTCGCCCCAGTAGTAGCTGCGGTCGAACGACTGGTTCATGAACTCCGCCTGGACATCTCCGGAGGGAGCGTGGAACGTGCGCGTATCATTGAGCTGCTTATTGAATTCGTTATCCCAGCGGCCTTTGAACCACACCGTGGAATACAGCGCCATCAGCGTTGAGGCGTCCGGGGCGACATCGGACACAGCGTCATTCAGCATGCCGCCGGTCTGCTCGTTGAGCCAGCCGCGGATAGCCTGAGTCATTTCATCAGAGCCGAACTCCCCGGAATGCGCGGAGGCGTAGTAGCTTTTTGCGAGAATGCCGAGGGTCCCGCTGTTGGTTTCGAGGTCGTCAGAGAGCCACACTGAGTTTGCTAGGACGCTCTTTATCGCGCCGTCGTCGCAGTAATTTGCGTTCCAGACCTGCCCCGCCTGGGTGCGGAGTGTCTCGATATCCGGGGCGTTCATCAGGCTGAGTATCTGGCTGCGGCTCTCGCCGGAGGTACACTCCGCGAGCATGGACAGAGCCATGTACAGGCTCACCGGGGAGTACGCGCGGTTCTCCTGGGTGCCGGAAAGGTAGGTGCGGGAGCTGTCGCCGTAGAAGCTCCACAGGCTGTCGCAGTAGCCCTCCGGGGCGCTGAGCTGCTTCCTCCGGGAGGAGTTCCACTTGTCCCAGCCGTTTTCGTCCTCGCCGGGGTACTGCGCCATCTTCGGGTAGACCGGCTCGGTGGATTTAACTGCGCCTGCATTGACGCAGCCCGGAACATTCGTGAGCGTAACGGCTGCAAGCAAAACTGCCGACATGGATTTTACCGCCTGGGTCAGGAGTTTATTTTTCATATAGTATTCCTTTCTGCGTAGGTTCGGAGGTCTTTTGTATGTAATACCGCTTACGGAAGTAAAAGGTTGCAGAAATTAGATATAAAAAATGAGGGAGCCTAATGGTTCCCTCGTTTTTGTGAGAGTACTATAACGACCGCGCTTTGTATTATCCCGCTGAAGAATACAGCATAGTGACGTTGTTCTCAGCGTAATCCAGCAGGAATATGCAGTCGTTGTTCGCGATTATATCCGGGAATTCATCCTGCCCCAGATCCAGCAGCGCGGCACGAGCAGATTCCGCGTCATCGTCATACCAGCCTATCAGGAGATAATTGTCCGTGTCCTGTCGGTAGTAGTCGGGTTCCTGCACCAGCGTCTGCGTGGGAAGGTACTTCCGCATTCTGGCGCAGAATATCTCGTCGCGGTTCATAACGCCGTCGCTTGTGATGAAAACCGAGAACGCGGACTTGCCTATCAGATGTTCTTCTGTGTTTTCCCTGTTGCGCCAGCCCAGTTCCGACTGCTCGCCGAGTACATCATAATTACGTGTAAGCACCGTGGTGGGGTAGTAGGTGTTGAGCATGTTATAGAAGATAAGGGTGTTGTCGCCGATCCCCTCACAAGAAGGAAGAATTATCGGCAAACTGCCGTAGAGGGTCCTTACGGAGAGATCCTCCGTAAGGAAGCAGACATTCCCGACGCCGTAATAAACATCAGTCAGACCGAGGCCGTACAGACCGACCTCCCCGGTTGAAAGCTCCACGGTCAGCACGGTTTTTAGAGTCTGGTTGAAGTCTGGCAGGGTGTATTCAGCGGAAATGTACATTCTGTCGTAAACTGCCTGCACGCCCTGGGTGGGGAGGTAGCGTATGTTTCCCGACATTTCCGGGACATCGAACACGGTTTTGCCGGTCTGATGGTTCACAACGGTAAGCCACTCCGTAGAGTCCTTTACGGAGCCGTCCTCGTCGAATTCGAAGGCAAACCTTTCGTATACGACGTAAGTGTCGTTTGCAAACAGCGCGGACAGCCAGGAATCGTCGCTGCCGTAGTCGTACAGCAGCTCTTCCGTTCCGGTGAGCGGGTCGAATCTCCACAGCCTGTTTTCAGACCACCACTCGCCGTGGATCTGGGAGCCTTCAGTGAAATACATCTTTTTGTCAAAGCAGCCGAGGAAGTTGTCACCTCCCCATTTGCCGAGCAGCGGAACATCGTAGGTTTCCACATTGAACGGAAGCTCGCTGACATCGCACCAGGTTCCGTTCAGCTCGAAAATATCGCTGTACTTTGAATCTCCTCCGGATATCAGCGAAACGCCCGAGGAGTTCCCTGTCTGCACTGGCTGTTCAGTCTGTTCCGGCTGACCCGGCTGGGAGGATACATCTGCGGTGGTTTCTCCGGCGGGCGGTGCCTCGGAGCTATGCGGAGCCTCGGCGGATCCCTGCGCGGTCTGGACTGCCTCCGCAGTGGAGGTCTGAGTTGATCCGGTGTTCCCGGTGCAGCCGCACAGCATCGCGAATGCGGCCAGGAGTGCAATGTGCTTTGCGTATTTGGGCATGGCTTTCCCTCCCTTTATTATTTGTATTCGTAGTCGTAAAAATGGAAGAAAAAGTTTCGCACCAGGCGATTTGCTTTGAATAAAAATACCAGCTCCTCCAATACTTTCATCAGACGAAACAACGGAGGTACACATCATGACAGCACGGTCACTTGACATAATAATGGCTCTGGGAGCGGCTCTGGCGCTGCTGCTGGGAGGATTCGCAGGCTTTGCGGAGGAATGCGACGAGATACCGTCTGAGGTTCTGCGGCTGCACATTCCGGCAAACAGCGACAGCCCCCGCGACCAGGAAATAAAGCTGGCGCTCCGGGACTGCGTATTGCAGGAGTACGGCACGCAGCTCTCCGGAGCGCGCAGCCGCGAAGAAGCCGCCGATACGGTGCGCGGGCTGCTTCCGGAGATAGAAAAAACCTGCTGCGAGTTCCTTTCGCAGCAGGGCGTTGACTATGGAGCTGAAGCCGAGCTTACCGAGATGTACTTCCCGACCCGGCGCTACGAGCAGGCGACTCTCCCGGCGGGGGAGTACCAGGCGCTGCGCATAACCCTCGGCAGCGGGGAAGGTCACAACTGGTGGTGCGTGATGTACCCGGCGATGTGCATTCCGCTGGCTTCGCAGCCTGCGGATACTCTGGATACACTGCCGGAGGATTTCACCGGGAACCGTGTGGAATTCCGGTTCGCGGTCTACGAGTTCTTTAAGTCGCTGTTTACAGGCGAATAGTCAGGCGCACCAGGAGCGTCAGCGAAAACGCCGCCGCCAGACGTATCTTGCTGCGGCTGATCCGCGCCGCCAGACAGCTTATCTCCCCGAGGGCGCACGCCTTATCCACGAACTGTATCACCCAAGTCTCGCGGAAGTGCGGCATGTGCGGCGACAGCGGCCACATGTGGTTTGCGATCATATCGCCCTCGCGGTCGTTTATCGGGAACATCTCCGCGGCGTTGAAGAACGCTACTTTCGGGTGACCTACGGCGTGGTTTCCCTCGCCCTCCACCGGTTCGTGCTGCTTCCTGTCGTAGAGGAACAGGTCGTGCAGAAGCCCCGCCCTCGCGGCGGAGCAGGCGTCAAAATGGAGCTTCCGGCAGAGCAGGAAGTTGTAGTAGGATACGTTCAGGCTGTGCTGTAAGCGGGTCGTGCCCTTGTGGTGGGTGTACTCCCCGAGCTCCTGCACAGCGCTTGTGTTGAGCAGGTCGTGAACGCAGTCGTAGTATTCCGGTATCTTGTCAATGGTCTTGCGTGAGAATAAAGCTTTGTACAATTTATCACCCTGTTGCAGGTAAACGCTGTCCGCTGAGGACGGCGCGTCCCTGTTTTGGCATTTCTGCCCAATTCTTGCCTGCGGTTTATAGTTACATTGTACTATAATGTTGCGCGTTTTTCAACAGCTTATGCAGGGATTTGTCGAAACTGCACAGTTAATTTTTGCGAATTTGTGCAGTTTGCCAACGAAAATCGCACCATTCGAGAAATAACGGCAGGATATCCGCAGAAGTATTACCAGGCGGCAGAAAAAACCAGGAACTCCGCCGGAATAACGACAAACTGCGCAGCGGAAAAGTGGTAAGATAAACATGCTTGAAAGGGGGAAACCAAATGGTTAAGCTATACAACGACGGAAAGCGGATAACAGCGGCGCTTTCCGGGGATATCGACCACCATGCCGCCCGGGAAATGCGCCGGGAGCTTGACGAGGTGATAGAGAGCTCCCAGCCGGAACTGCTGATAATCGACATGGAGAACGTCGGGTTCATGGACAGCTCGGGGATAGGGCTGATACTCGGGAGGCTGCGTGCGGTCAGGGCATGCGGCGGGGATATCATCATTAAGAACGCGCGCCCGGAAATCGCCGGGGTGATAAAGCTGTCCGGGCTTGCCGGGCTGCTGGTGGAAACCAGGGAGGTCGTGAAATGAAACGTGAGATACTGAACGAATGCCGGCTGAGCTTTCCGTCGCTGTCGGTGAACGAGAGCTACGCGAGGGCTGCCGCGGCTGCTTTTGCGGCTCAGGCGGACCCTACCGTACGGGAGATAAGCGAGATAAAGACCGCGGTTTCAGAGGCGGTCACGAATGCCATCGTGCACGGATACCGCGGCTGCGTCGGCACGGTGGAGCTGATAATGCGGCAGTACCCGGGAGGGTTGTTCTACATATGCGTAAGGGACAAGGGCGCGGGAATACAGGACGTGGAGCAGGCGATGACTCCGCTGTTCACCACCGCGCCGGAGGAGGAGCGCAGCGGTCTGGGGTTCTCGGTTATGGAGAGCTTCATGGACCGCGTGAGCGTCAGGAGCGCTCCGGGAAAGGGAACTTCCGTCACGATGGAGAAGCGGATAAGCGCACACGCGCGTCTCGCTGAGCCGGAAAGGTCAGAAAAGCAGGTGAGCCTCGCGTGACCAGGGACGAATTCATCGAGGGAAACCTTCCGCTGGTGCATAAGCTGGCGAACAGGTTCCGGGGGCGCGGCGTGGAGTACGAGGAGCTGTACGCGGCGGGCTGCGTGGGTCTGGTGAAGGCGGTCGACCGCTTCGAGCCGGAGCGCGGGCTGTGCTTCTCGACCTACGCCGTGCCGGTGATACTCGGCGAGATACGGCGGCTGTTCCGGGACGGCGGCAGCGTGAAGATAAGCCGCAGCTTGAAGGAGCTTTCCGTAAAGGCTGCGCGGGTGCGCGACCAGCTTTCCGCCAACGGGGAGCCGCGTATCTCGGACATCGCGCAGGCTCTGGGGGTCACTCCCGAGGAAGCCGCCGAGGCGCTCTGCGCCGGAATCCCTCCGGTGTCGCTGGATCAAGGCGGCGAGGACGGCGAGCCTCTGCCGGTGCCGTCCGCCTCCGGTGAGGACGCGCTCATCGACCGCCTGGCTCTGCGGCAGTGCCTGTCGGAGCTTTCCGGCGAGGACAGGGAGATACTCATGCTGAGGTACTTCCGGCGCAAGACGCAGTGCGAGACCGCACAGATCCTCGGAATGACTCAGGTGATGGTGAGCCGCCGCGAGCGTAAGCTGTTGAAGGAGCTGCGGGAGCAGTTGGTGTAGAAATCGCTTAAAACTGTTGACAAGCAAGTAAATATATGGTATCATTGTATTACATCAAATTATGGGAGGTAATTATATGCAGTCAACGGTTTCGGTATTGATGGCGGCGATAGTATTCATCGTCGAATTTTTCAGCGGGATTCTCAGCTCAGCCTCGGACAGGGAGCCAGCTAAACCCTATAAGCCTGATAAGCCTGCGGTCTCATCGACGCTGACGGTTTTCAGCAGGAACGACGAGTTCTCAGATTTGGTGGGAAAATATCAGCCGGAGGGCGCAAGGCTGAATTTCGTCAGCGAGTACATCGACTTCGAAGATTATGACGACGTACTGGAATACGGCTGGCGCGGTCAGACGGTGGATATCATCATCTGCGACAGCGCTGAAATTTGCAGATTCCTGGACAGCGTACTGCCGATGAAAGATATCGGGATATCCGAAGCGGAGGTCTCCGGGCTGTTCAGCTTCAACACTGAAAGCGGGAGGAACTCCTCCGGGGAGCTGTGCGCGCTTCCCGTTGTGAACGCTCCTGGAGTTTTCCTCTACAAGCGCTCTGCGGCGAAGAAGCTGTTCGGGACGGACGACCCGGAGACGGTGCAGTCGCACATCTCCGACTGGAAGAAGTTCCTGGAGACCGCCGAACTTGCCAGGAGCAAGGGCATCACCATGACCACCAACGCGTACGAGATGTACTTTGCGTTTGCGGGCGGAAGCAGCTTCACCGATAAAAACGGCAAGCTCTCGGTGCCGTCGGCGGCGATGGACTGGCTCTCTGCGGCTAAGAAAATGACCGACAGCGGGTGCCTCAGGGGCGGCTACAGCTGGACAAACGAGTGGATGGAAAGCTTCGCCGACCCGGATATTTTCGGTCACTTTACGGCAAGCTGGTATATTGAGGGAGTCCTCCCGACAATAACAAACAGCGACGACTACGCGGTCTGCGCGGGTCCGCAGTACTTTATCTGGGGAGGTTCCTACGCGCTGGTGAACCCGCAGTGCAAAAACCGTGAAGCGGCAGCGGAGCTGCTCCGGAGCGTGTGCATTTCCGGCAGCATGGATACCTCGTCGCAGGACACGACCGTGATTCCCGGAAACCGCGCGAAATTCGTGGCAATGCAGCCGATAGAGCTGCCGCAGCTCGGCGGTCAGGACATCGGAAAGGTGTACCTTGAGGTGATGGACAGCGTTCCGCCGCTGACAGGGAAGAACTCCGCAGACCGTATCCTGTCTGATAATTTTCATGCGTTTATGCTGGGGTACCTCAACGGAGATCTCGGGGATATTTCTATAACCGAAGCGGTAGATCAGTACTGCGGACAGTTCTAGACGCTTTATCCCGAATACGTATAAAATCAGCCCCGGACGGTCATACGCCCGGGGCTGATTTTTTAAAACGACCACATTAATTCCGCATTCCGAATTATCCTATTACCTTGTAGTCTTTGTCCTCGACTGCCTTTTTGAGGGTCTCAAACGGGGTTTCGGCGGAGAGCTTGACTACTGCGGTGCCCTTTTCGTGGCTGACCTCGGCGCTTTCAACGGTGGGGAGCGCCTCGAGCGCCTTCTTTACAGCCGCCTCGCAGTGACCGCACATCATGCCTTCGATCTTCATTGTTACTTCCATTGATTTTTCCTCCTTGTGGTGTTTGTTGCTGATATGGTGTATTTTTCTGTCATGCGCGGGGCTGTGGACCTTCACGAAATTCAGCCTGAGCGCGTTTGAAACTACGCAGAAGCTCGAAAGGCTCATCGCCGCAGCGCCGAACATCGGGTCAAGGCTCCAGCCGAACAGGTTCACGAACACGCCCGCCGCCAGCGGTATACCTATCGTGTTGTAGATGAACGCCCAGAACAGGTTCTCCTTGATGTTCCGCAGGGAAGCGCGGCTCAGCCGCACCGCCGCCGGGACGTCCGTGAGACGGCTGTTCATCAGGACCACGTCCGCCGCGTCTATCGCGATATCCGTGCCGGCTCCGATGGCTATGCCGATATCCGCGCGGGTAAGGGCGGGGGCGTCGTTTATTCCGTCGCCGACCATCGCTACCTTGCCCTGCTCCTTCAGGGAGCGTATCACGGCTTCCTTGCCGTCCGGGAGAACTCCGGCTATTACTTCGTCGACACCCGCCTGCGCTCCGACCGCCTTCGCGGTGCGCTCGTTGTCGCCGGTCAGCATTACCACGCGTATGCCCATGTTCCGGAGCTGCTTCACGGCTTCGGGGCTTTCGGGCTTTATAACGTCCGCTGCGGCGATGACTCCGAGCAGCTTTCCATCGCGGGCGAAGCACAGCGGAGTCTTGCCTTCGCCGGAGAGCCTGTCGGTTTCAGCGCGGAGCTCATCCGGCATTTCGGAGTTCTCCGAGATGAACTTCACGCTGCCGCCGAGAAGCGCGGAGCCGTTCAGCTTTGCGGAAAGTCCGCTGCCTGGCAGGGCGGTGAATTCCTCGGTTTCCTGCGGAGCTGCGCCGTTTTCCGAGCAGTACGCCATGACTGCGGAGGCGAGCGGGTGCTCGCTGCGGGATTCAAGCGCGCAGGCAGAGCTCAGCAGCTCCCCGCGGGTGACCCCGGCGGCGGGGATAACGTCAGTGACCGCGGGTTCGCCCTTTGTGATGGTGCCGGTCTTGTCGAGCGCCACAATGCTGACCTTTCCGGTCTCCTCAAGCGAGACCGCAGTCTTGAACAGTATGCCGTTCTTTGCGCCCATGCCGTTGCCGACCATTATCGCCACCGGAGTAGCCAGACCCAGCGCGCATGGGCAGCTTATGACCAGCACGGAAATTCCCCTTGCGAGGGAGTATCCTACTGTCTGACCGCACAGCAGCCATACCGCGATAGTGACGAGCGCTATCCCGATGACCACCGGGACGAACACGCCGGAAACCTTGTCCGCAAGCTTGGCGATGGGGGCTTTGGTCGCGGAGGCGTCGCTCACCATCTGGATTATCTTTGACAGCGCGGTGTCGCCGCCGACCTTCTCGGCGCGGCACCTGAGATATCCCGACTGATTTATCGTTGCGGCGGAGACCTTGCTTCCCTCCGATTTGTCCACCGGAAGGCTTTCTCCGGTCAGGGCGGATTCGTTGACCGCGCTGCTGCCCTCGATGACTACGCCGTCAGCAGGAATGCTCTCGCCGGGCTTCACCGCGAATATATCCCCGACTGCCAGCTGCTCCGCCGGTATCGTCAGCTCCTCGCCGCCGCGTATCACCGTGGCTTCTGAGGGGGCGAGCTTCATCAGCGATTTGAGCGCGTCGGTGGTCTTGCCCTTGGAGCGCGCTTCCAGCATTTTGCCGACGGTTATCAGCGTGAGTATCATAGCGGCGGATTCGAAGTAGAATTCGTCCATGAAGGGCATTGCCGCCTCGGCGCCGCCGTGGAGCTGCGCGTCGGTCATTGCGAACAGCGCCGCAGTGCTGTATCCGAACGCTGCGGAGGCTCCGAGCGCTACCAGGGTGTCCATGTTCGGAGCGCCCCTCACCAGCGACCTGAAGCCGCTTATAAAGAATCTCTGGTTTATCACCATGACCGCCGCAGTCAGCAGGAGCTGTATCAGCCCCATTGCAGTGTGATTTCCCTCAAGGAAGGGCGGCAGCGGGAATCCCCACATCATGTGCCCCATTGAGAAGTACATCAGTATTACCAGGAACACCAGCGAAGCTATCAGCCGGTGCTTCATCGAGCGGAATGCGTTTTCCTGCACGTTTTCGGAGCTTTTCGCGGACTTTTCCGGCTTTGCGCCCTTTACGGAGGCTCCGTAGCCTGCGTTCGTTACGGCGGCGATTATGTCCGAGCTGGACGCTGTACCCTCGACGCCCATCGAGTTCGTCAGCAGGTTCACCGAGCAGGAAGTTACCCCCGGCACTTTTGAGACCGCTTTTTCCACACGGGCGCTGCACGCGGCACAGGTCATGCCTGTGACGTCGTATTGCTGCATCTTCATGCCCCTTTCTTTTTTTCTTGATCTATCTGTTATTTCATCATTTTCTGCAAAGTGTCGAGGAGTTCGTCTATCACCTCGTCGTTGCCCTCGCGTATGTTCTGGGCGACGCAGCTTTTCATGTGGCTCGCAAGGAGCTGCTTGTTGAACGAATTCAGCGCCGCTGTGACAGCCGCGGTCTGCACCATGATATCCGTGCAGTAGGCGTTGTTCTCGAGCATGTTCTCTATCCCGCGAAGCTGACCCTGTATCCGTTTCAGACGGTTCATCAGCGAGCGGTATTCTTCCGGGGAGCGCTCCTTGGTTTTCTGGCAGTGCTCGCACTGGCAGCAGTCTTTGTGCTCCATTGGTATCACCTCCGTTGTTCTCTGTGGATATTATATACCCCCGTGGGGTATTTGTCAAGAGGTTTTAAAAAATATGTTTAGAAAAAACTGGATAGACATTGACTAGGCAGCAATAATGTGATATAATTTCTCTGTAGAATGCAACCTTTTTATTCTGAAATATGTCTTATTATATACAAAGGAAGATGAGCGGAAGGCTCATGTGCAAGGAGACCAGCTATGAAAAGTCAATAGACAAAAGCGCCAAAAATTAAGCGACAA
>ENA-UOJB01002844-UOJB01002844.1-human-gut-metagenome-genome-assembly--contig:-C48-NODE-2844-length-10596-cov-5.943649_pt1 | contig 10596 bp, 8 predicted proteins | sample MGYA00242338_ERZ723885 | MGnify/ENA metagenome assembly ERZ723885
AAAGCCCTATTTCAAGCGGTTTTTGGGCATAGAAAAAGTCCACCGTAATTCTATCAAAATTACGGTGGACTTATGGTCCGAGTGACTGGATTCGAACCAGCGGCCTCTTGAACCCCATTCAAGCGCGATACCAAACTTCGCTACACCCGGATTTCATTTTGCCTAGATATCATAGCACATCCGGATGAAATTTGCAAGCACTATTTTGGCTTTTTTCGGATTTTTCGCGGGGACGGTCAGACGACGGCAGCGGGCTGCGGGTCGGCGGGCCGGGCATTCAGATTCTTGCGCGCGGTAGAGAGCATGAGCTTGATGCGGTTGAGCTGGTTGACCTCGGATGCGCCGGGGTCATAGTCCACGGCGACGATATTGGCCTCGGGATAGGCGCGGCGCAGGGACTTGATGACGCCCTTGCCGACGACGTGGTTCGGCAGGCAGGCGAAGGGCTGGATGCAGACGATGTTCGGTACACCGCTGCGGATGAGCTCGACCATCTCGCCGGTGAGGAACCAGCCCTCGCCGTACTGGTTGCCGATGGAGAGGAAGGGCTTTGCCAGCTCGGCGACGTCCGCGATCTCCATAGGCGGCTCAAAGCGGCGGCTGGCCTGGAGCGCGTCGAGCACCGGGCGGCGCAGGTAACGAATGGCCTTGACGCCGAGCTGGCCGACAAGCGCGCCGCCCAGGCTCCCACCGAGGAATTCATGCTTGTAGCCGCCGTTGTAGACGCAGTAATTCATGAAGTCCATGAGGTCCGGCACGACGGCCTCCGCGCCCTCGCGCTCGAGCAGGTCGACGAGGTGGTTGTTGGCAAGCGGCATGTATTTGACGAGAATTTCGCCCACGACGCCGATGCGCGGCTTGCGGAGCGTCTCGTCCAGCGGGAGCGCATCGAAATCCTCGACGATCTCGCGGCAGAGGCGGCGGTAGTCCCGCCCGGCGTGACTGCCGGTGAGCGAGGCGACGCAGCGGTCGCGCCATTTGGCGTGCAGGGCGTTCGCGCTGCCGGGGACCTTTTCATACGGCCGGACGCGGTACAGCCAGCGCCTGCGCAGGTCGCCGTAGACGAGCGAGCGGAACGCAACCATCAGCAGGCCGGGGGAGGCGCGGAAGCCTGGATTCTTTTCCATGCCGTTGGCATTGATGGAGATGACGGGGATGTGGCCGAGCCCGGCCTTTTCCAGCGCGCGGCGAATGAAGCCGACATAGTTGCTGGCGCGGCAGCAGCCGCCGGTCTGCGTCATAGCGACGGCGAGATGATCCGTGTCGTATTTTCCGGACAGAATGGCGCTCATGATCTGGCCGACGACCGTGATGGAGGGGAAGCAGGCGTCGTTATTGACGTATTTCAGGCCCGTGTCGATGGCGCTGCGGTTGTCGTTGCCGAGAATTTCGATGTGATAGCCGTATTTGCGGAACGTCGGGCCGAGCAGATCGAAGTGGATGGGGGACATCTGCGGCGCGAGGATGGTCCAGCGCTCGCGGCGCATCTGCTCCGTGAAGACGGCACGCTCATAGCGGACGGGACCTGCCGTGGGGAGAATGCCCTGCCGGGCGCGCAGGTCCATGGCGGCGATGAGGCTGCGGATGCGGATGCGCGCCGCGCCGAGATTCGAGACCTCGTCGATCTTCAGAACGGTGTAGAGACGGTTGCTCTTCTCCAGAATTTCCGCGACCTGGTCGGTCGTGACGGCGTCGAGCCCGCAGCCGAAGGAGTTGAGCTGGACGAGCTCGAGCTCCGGCCGGGTGCGGACGAACTCCGCCGCCGTATAGAGGCGGGAGTGATAGACCCACTGGTCGTTTGCGCGCAGCGGCCGGGCAGGCGTGAAGTCGATGGGAAGAGAATCCTCGGTCAGCACGGCCAGATCGTAGGAGGCGATGAGCTCCGGGATGCCGTGGTTGATCTCCGGATCGACGTGGTACGGGCGGCCCGCCAGCACGATGCCGCGGCCGTGATTCTGCTCGATCCACGCGAGCGCCGCCGCGCCCTGCGCGCGGATGTCGGCCTTTGCGTGCTGCTGCTCGAGCCATGCGGCATGGACGGCGGCACGGGTCTTCGAGGCGGAAATGCCCCACGTCTCTTTGCAGAAGTCAGCCAGGCGCTTCGCGGCGGTCTTCTCGTCCGTAAAGGCGAGGAAGGGGCGCAGATAGGTCACACCGTCCTCGCCGATGGCGTCGACGTTATTTTTAAGATTTTCGGGGTAGGAGACGACGATGGGACAGTTGAAGTGGTTCTGTGCGCCGGGCGTCTCCTGATGCTCATAGAACACGCACGGGTGGAAGATGGTCCTGACACCGTGGTCGATGAGCCACTGCACATGGCCGTGGGCCAGCTTCGCGGGATAGCACTCCGACTCTGAGGGGATGGATTCCATGCCCAGCTCATAGATCTTGCGCGTGGAGCGCGGCGAGAGCAGGACGGAAAAGCCGAGCTGGCGGAAGAATGTTGCCCAGAACGGGTAATTCTCATAGAGATTCAGCACGCGCGGGATACCGATGCGGCCGCGCGGCGCGTCCTTCTCCGGCAGCGGGGGATAGTCGAACATGCGCTTGAGCTTATAGGCCATGACATTCGGCGCACGGTTCTCCTTCGGCGTGCCGCCGAGGCCCTTTTCGCAGCGGTTGCCGGTGACGTGGCGCTGGCCGTTCGAGAATTCATTGATGGTCAGCATGCAGCGGTTGCCGCAGCCGGAGCAGCGCGTGGCCTGCGTCGTATATTGCAGCTTCAGAATGTCCGCGATGGGGAGCATGGCCGATCGCTGCCCCGTCCAGCGGTCGCGGGCGATCAGGGCCGCGCCGAACGCGCCCATGATGCCTGCGATATCCGGGCAGGTGGCCTCGACGCCCGCGATGCGCTCAAAGGCGCGCAGCACGGCCTGATTGTAGAACGTGCCGCCCTGCACGACGATATGGCGGCCCATGTCGCGGGCATCGGCGAGCTTGATGACCTTATACAGCGCGTTTTTGATGACGGAGTAGGCGAGGCCAGCGGAGATATCCTGCACGGTCGCGCCCTCCTTCTGCGCCTGCTTGACGTTGGAGTTCATGAACACGGTGCAGCGCGTGCCAAGATCGATGGGATGGGCGGCAAACAGCGCCTCCTGCGCGAAAACCGCGGCGGTGTAGCCGAGGGAATTGGCGAAATTTTCGATAAATGAGCCGCAGCCGGACGAGCAGGCCTCGTTGAGCAGAATGGAATCCACGGAGTGATTGCGAATGCGGATGCACTTCATATCCTGCCCGCCGATATCCAGAATGCAGTCGACGTCTGGATCGAAGAAGGCAGCGGCCTCATAGTGCGCGATGGTCTCGACCTCACCGTCATCGAGCAGGAAGGCGGACTTCAGCAGCGTCTCGCCGTAGCCGGTCGAGCAGGAGCGCGCGATCTCCGCGCCCGGCGGGAGCTGCTCGCCGAGCAGGCGCATGGCGTGCATGGCCGTCTGCACCGGCGAGCCCTGATTGTTGGCGTAAAACGACCACAGCAGCGCGCCGTCCTCATCGATGAGGGCAAGCTTCGTCGTGGTGGAGCCTGCGTCGATACCGAGGAAGCACCGGCCGGGATGAAGCGCTGCCTTATGGACCTGCGCGCGGTCATGGCGAGCGCGGAAGGCGTCATATTCTGCGCGGTCCGCAAACAGCGGCGGCAGACGCTTGAGTTCGAAGGCCATCTGTACGCCGGAGCGCAGCTTTGCGGCAAGCGCTGCGGCATCTGCCGGCTCGGCATCGCCCGCCTCGAGGGCAGCGCCCATGGCAGCAAACAGATGGGAGTTGTCGGGATCGACGATATTCTCCAGCGTCAGGTGCAGCGTGCGGATGAAGGCCTTTTTGAGCTCCGGCAGGAAGTGCAGCGGGCCGCCGAGGAAGGCGACGCAGCCGCGGATGGGCTTGCCGCAGGCAAGGCCGGAGATGGTCTGGTTGACGACGGCCTGAAAAATGGAGGCCGCCAGATCGGGCAGCGTTGCGCCCTCGTTGATGAGCGGCTGGATATCCGACTTGGCGAACACGCCGCAGCGCGCGGCGATGGGGTAGAGCTCGTGGTAGTCCGCTGCGGCGCGGTTCAGACCCTCGGCATCCGTCTGCAGGAGCGCGGCCATCTGGTCGATGAACGAGCCAGTGCCGCCTGCGCAGACGCCGTTCATGCGCTCCTCCAGCCCGCCGCGGAAGTAGATGATCTTCGCATCCTCACCGCCCAGCTCAATGGCGACGTCCGTCTGCGGGGCAATGGCCTGCAGGCTGGAGGCCACGGCAACGACCTCCTGCACAAAGCCGATGTTCAGGGCCTTGCCGAGGTTGATGGCGCCGGAGCCGGTGATCTTCAGGCGCAGGTCGCAGGGGCCGAGCTTTGCGCAGGCGTCCTCCAGCAGCTCGGCAAGTGTTTCCTGCGTGTGCGCACAGTGGCGGCGGTAATCGCCATAGCACAGGACGCCGCGTTCGTCCAGAATAACGAGCTTTGCGGTGGTTGAACCGATGTCGATGCCCGCCCGATAGCAGTGTTTCATAACGGGTACCCTCACATGTGTTTTTCTAAACAATAAGTATATCATAAAGCGGCGTGAAAATCAAATGTCGGAACTGTGAAGGATTTGAAAACAAATGACCGTCCTGCACGAAAAACGCTTTTCAAAACTGCCGGAATGTGGTATGCTATGCACAGATTCCAGATCATGAGGTGGGCTTCATGCCATCAACTTATGCGCACCGCTGCTTCGGCAGGCAGGTGCTTGCGGCACTGCCGCAGGAAATGCAGCAGCTGCTCCGGCCGGAGCAGGCGCTGTTTTCCATCGGGCTGCACGGCCCGGATATTCTGTTCTTTGACCATCCGCTGCTCGGGCGCGTCAGCCGCCTCGGCCACCGGATGCACAAACAAAGCGGCGCGGCCTTCTTCCGCCCCGCAGGGGAGAAGCTGGCCGCACTGGAGTTTCCGGCGCCGGAAACGGCGTATCTCTATGGGTTTTTGTGCCACTTTGCGCTGGACCGCGCCTGCCACGGCTACATTGCCGGGCAGATCGCGCGCAGCGGCGTGGCCCACACGGAGATCGAGGTCGAATTTGACCGCAGCTTGTTGGTACAGGCTGGACTGGACCCGATCCGCACGAGCCTGACTGGCCACCTGCATGCCTCGGCGCGCAGCGCGGCCGTGATGGCGGAGCTGCTGCCGGATGAGCTGACGCCCCGGCAGACGGAGCAGGCGATCCGGACGTTCCTGTGGGGCAACGCGCTGTTCCTTGCGCCGGGCCGTGCCAAGCGCACGGCGCTGTATGCCGGCATGCACCTTGCCGGCGCGTATCACGGTCTGCACGGCATGATCGTGAACTACGAGCCGAACCCGAAGTGCGCCGAGAGCAATCTGGTCTTGCAGCGCCTGTTTGACGAGGCCGTGCCGCAGGCGGTCACGCTCATCACGGAGTATCTGCCCTGCATCCGCGGGGAGCTGCCGTGGAGCGGCCTCTACGACTATACGTTCGGCGGGGTGCGGGTTTAGTTCTGCGGGAACACGACGGTCAGCAGCATCTTGAAGTCCTCGGCGGCATAGACCGCGTGGGGCTTCCCGGCGGGCATGACGATGCTCTCGCCCGCGGAGCAGAAATGCTCTCTGCCGTCGATGGTAAAGCGGCCGCGGCCCTCGAGCACGAGCACCATTGCGTCGCCGCCGGAGGCGTGTGTGCTGATCTCCTCGCCCTTGGAGAAGGCGAACAGCGTGATGCTGACGGCGTCATTCTGGGCAAGCGTCTTGCTGACGATCTGCCCGGCCTCGGCCTCGACCTGCTGTGCAAGCGGGAGCACCTGCTCCTGCGCGATGTTTTTCAGAATAGCCATAATGATCCTCCTTCCGGCCGCGCGTTTGCATGACCCTGTTACCAGATAGCATACCCCAAATCCAAGAGAAAGTATGTTGGAATACCAACAGAGGAAGAAAGAATGAAGGATGCTGCGTTGCTGGCCTCGCCGCTGTTCCGCGGGGCAACATCGGAGGAGATCGCGGCCATGCTGCCCTGCCTCGGCGCGTCGCCCCGGCGTTTTGCGCGCGGGGAACGGATCCTGCGGGCGGGGGAGCCTACGCGGTATATGGGATTGGTGCTCACGGGGAGCGTCCTGATCGAGCACACGGACATGCAGGGCGCGGTCACGCTGCTCGGGCGCGCGGAGCCCGGCGACCTGTTTGCGGAGGCCTATGCCTGTGCACCGGACGAGCTGCTGCTTGTCGACGTTGTGGCCAGTGAGGCCTGCGAGGTGCTGTTTCTTGATGCAAAGCGCATCCTGACGCAGTGCACGAGCACCTGCGAGCACCACAGCCGCATCATCCGTAATCTCGTCGGGACGCTGGCGCATAAAAATCTGGCGCTTTCCCGGCGCAGCCTGCACACCGGCCCGCGTACCATCCGCGCACGGCTGCTGTCGTACCTTGGCGAGCAGGCGCAGCGGGCGGGGAGCCGCAGCTTCACGATCCCGTTCGACCGCCAGCAGCTTGCCGATTATCTGAATGTGGAACGCAGCGCACTGTCCAATGAGCTGTCCAAAATGCAGCGGGACGGCCTGCTGACCTGCCGCCGGAGCAGCTTCTGCCTGCTTTGCGAATTTTGATATTTAGAAGGAGTGCTTTTCTTTATGAGAAAGAATTTTGGCGCACATGCAAGCATTTATCCGCAGCCGGTGTTCATTCTGGCTGCCTATGGCGAGGACGGCACGCCCTGCGCCATGAACGCCGCCTGGGGCGGCATCAGCGATGATCAGGAGCTGTCGTTCTGCGTCAGTCCGTCGCACCGCACGGTGAAGGACCTATTGGCCCGCGGCGCGTTTACCGTCAGCATGGGCACGGCGGAGCAGGTTGTTGCCTGCGACTATGTCGGGCTGGTGTCCGGCAACCAGGTGCCGGACAAGTTTGCCCGCGCCGGCTTCCACGCCACGAAGTCCGAATTTGTCGACGCGCCGTGCATCGATGAGCTGCCCATCGCCGTTTCCTGCCGCGTTGTGAGCTATGATCCGGAGAGCTGCCGCCTCGTCGGCAAGATCGTGAATGTCAGCGTGGACGAGGCATATCTCACGCCGGAGGGCAAGGTCGACGTGGATAAGGTCGCGCCCATCACCTATGATTCGTTCAACAAGACCTATGTCCGCCTCGGCGCGGTCGTCGGCCGCGCGTTTCACGACGGCGCTGCCTTAAAATAACCGGTAAAAAGCATCCGGACCTGCTGCCCAAAAAAGCAGCAGGCCCGGAATTTTTTCGGGATCATTCCAACTCAGAGATTGTGGACGCGCAGGGCGCGGATGGCGTTGAGCACGGCGAGGATCATCACGCCGACATCGGCGAAGATGGCGGCCCACATGTTCGTGATACCGGCGGCCGTCAGGGCAAGGCAGGCAAATTTCACGATGAGGGAGAACACGATATTCTGCCGCACGATGCCGATGCACTTGCGCGAGATACGGATGGCCTTGGCGATCTGCAGGGGATCGTCGTCCATCAGCACAACGTCCGCGGCTTCGATGGCGGCGTCGCTGCCCATGGCGCCCATGGCGATGCCGATGTCCGCGCGGGTCAGGACGGGCGCGTCGTTGATGCCGTCGCCGACAAAGGCGAGATTGTCCTTCGGGGCCTTTTCTGCCAGCAGCTTTTCGACCTCGGCGACCTTGTCGCCCGGCAGAAGCTCGCTGCGGACCTCGTCGACGCCCAGCTCGCCTGCGACCTGCTCGGCTACGCGGCGCGCGTCGCCCGTGAGCATGACGGTCTTGGAGACGCCGGACTTCTTGAGGCGGGCAATGGCCTCGGCGGAGTGCGGCTTGATGATATCGGAGATGACGATGTGCCCGGCGTAGACGCCGTCGATGGCCATGTGGATGATCGTGCCGACGCAGTGGCAGTCGTGGTATTCGATGCCGAGCTTCTGCATGAGCTTGGCGTTGCCTGCGGCGACGCTGTGGCCGTCAACGGTCGCCGTGATGCCGTGGCCGCTGATCTCTTCGATACCTGTAACGCGGCTGCGGTCGATCGGCTTTCCATAGGCCTTCTGCAGACTTTTGCTGATGGGGTGAGAGGAGGCGCATTCGGCCAGTGCGGCATATTCCAGCACTTTATCGGCGTCCAACTCGTTGTGATGGACGGCCGTGACCTCAAACACGCCCTGCGTCAGAGTGCCGGTCTTGTCGAACACGACGACCTTCGTTGCGGCAAGGGCTTCCAGATAGTTTGAGCCCTTGATGAGGATGCCCTCCTTGCTTGCGCCGCCGATGCCGGCGAAGAAGCTCAGGGGAATGCTGATGACAAGGGCGCACGGGCAGCTCACGACGAGGAACGTCAGCGCGCGGTAGACCCAGTCGACCCACTGCGCGTCTGCGCCGAAGGCCATGCGCAGCAGCGGCACGGCAACGCCCAGCAGCACCGCGCCGATGCATACGGCGGGCGTGTAGATGCGGGCAAAGCGGGAGATGAACGCCTCGGAGCGGGACTTGCGGGAGCTGGCGTTCTCCACAAGGTCAAGAATTTTCGAGACCGTGGATTCGCCGAAGGCCTTCGTGGTACGAATTTTCAGAACGCCGCTCATGTTGATACAGCCGCTGATGATCTCGTCGCCCTCGGCAACATCGCGGGGAAGGCTCTCCCCCGTCAGGGCGCTGGTGTTCAGGGTGGATTTGCCGCTGACGACGACGCCGTCCAGCGGGACCTTTTCGCCGGGCTGCACGACGTTGATGCTGCCGTCGGTGACCTCATCCGGGTCGACCTGCTAGAGCTTGCCGTCCTTTTCGATGTTGGCATAATCGGGGCGGATGTCCATCAGCGCACTGATGTTGCGGCGGCTCTTGCCGACGGCGTAGCTCTGGAACAGCTCGCCGATCTGGTAGAACAGCATAACGGAGATACCCTCGACGTAGTCGCCGCTCTTCGTCCAAACGGCGAGGAAGAACGCGCCGAGCGTGGCGATAGCCATCAGGAAGCACTCGTCAAATGCACGGCCGTGGATGATGCCGATGCCTGCCTTGCGGAGGATATCGTAGCCGATGACGAGGTAGGCGGCCACATAGGCCAGGAGCCGCCAGATGCCGGTCAGGGGGAGGAATGCAAGCGCGATGAGCATGACTGCCGTGATCGCGATGCGGATAAGCATTTTTTTCTGCTTTTTGTTCATGCTCGGTTTACCTCTCTTTCTGATTTTTTGATTCGAAATAACAGGACTCAGAGGCCCTGGCCAAATAAAAGGCGGCGTATCTTGCGATGCGCCGCCGGAAGGGTCAAAGCTCGATCTCGCAGTCCGGCTCGACCTTCTTGCAGGCCTTGAGAACGCGCTTCATGACGTCCTTGGGATCAGCGCCCTCGGCGAACTCCACGATCATCTTCTGCGTCATGAAATTCACGGTCGCGTCGGCGATGCCCTCGGTTTTCTTCGTGGCCTGCTCCATCAGGTTCGCGCAGTTTGCGCAGTCAACTTCGATCGGATACGTCTTCTTCATGATAAAAACCTCCTGAAAATTTTCCTTGCGCGCCAGCGGCGCTCCGGAAGGAATGAGTATTGGAACGATTCAATGCTTGCTTAATCGTTGTGACTGTAGTATACTGGATGCGAACTCAAAATGCAAGCGGTTTGGCCGGCTTGTTTCGGAACGGGCGAACGGAATTTCCAAAACGGAGAACGGAGAGAGACTATGGCAGAATTTCAGCTTCCCCACGACCACGGCACGTCGTCTCAGGCGGCAAGCCTGCATCAGGAGGTCATGCAGGTGGCGCATTTTGCGGCTGCTGCCGAGGTATTCAAGCAGCTCAGCGACCCGACGCGCGTGCGCATTTTCTGGCTGCTCAGCCATCAGGAGGCCTGCGTCATCAATCTGGCCGCCATGCTGGAGATGTCCAGCCCGGCCGTGTCGCACCATCTGCGCTCCCTGACGGAAAGCGGCCTGCTCGTCAGCCGCCGCGACGGCAAGGAGGTCTATTACCGCGCGGCAGACACGGAGGAGAGCCGTCTGCTGCACGAGATCGTCGAGCGCGTCATGGAGATCGCCTGCCCGGAGAAGACCGTGGACTTCCAGGCCTCACAGGAGGAGATCATCCGCCGCGTGCACACCTATCTTACGGAGCATCTTTCCGAGCGCATCACGATCGAGGCGCTGTCGCGCGAGTTTCTGATGAATACAACGACGCTGAAAAGCGCCTTCAAGCGCGTTTACGGCTCGTCCATCGCGCAGCATATGAAGCAGCACCGCATGGAGGCGGCCGCCGCACGCCTGACGCAGACGCAGGACGACATCGCGGCCATTGCCAAGGCCGTCGGCTATGAGAGCCAGAGCCGCTTTACCGAGGCATTCCGCGAGGTCTACGGCGAGGTGCCGACGGAGTATCGCAAGCGCCGCTGCCGCACGGCGGAAAACGGCGCGGCCTGCTGCAGCTGCGGCAAATGGGGGAAATAAAAAAACGACGGACAGGGCCAAACGACCCTGCCCTTGAGCTTGTCAAAAAAGGATTTTTGACAAGCTCTCAAACGAGACCCGTTTCACTGGGCTCTCGTTTGAATGGGGCAGCGGCTCGCTGCAGCGCACGAAGGGCACGCCGCAGGCGTGCCCTTCGCACGTTTGCGAGCCGAGCGGTATTTTCTCCGACGTACACGCCGCCGG
>ENA-UOJB01002852-UOJB01002852.1-human-gut-metagenome-genome-assembly--contig:-C48-NODE-2852-length-10564-cov-9.123418_pt1 | contig 10564 bp, 10 predicted proteins | sample MGYA00242338_ERZ723885 | MGnify/ENA metagenome assembly ERZ723885
GACATGTGCGTGAGAGAAAATACTTCTCTGGCTGCAAGTGTGGACTTTGTGCGCCCCCGGCGTACAAAGTCTGCGCGCAGCAGCCTGCAGGCCTTTTGTCGGGAAAGCCCTCCGGGTTTTCCCGACAAGCAAAACCGCCCGCGGCAGCTTTGGCTGCCGCGGGCGGAACTGTCCGGAGGCGTGTTCAGTTCTCGTCGGTCCCGGCCGTCTCGCCGAGGCCCGCATCGTCCTCCCCGAGGATGCCGAGCTTGCCGATGGCGTGGCGGCAGAGCGCCGTGTACGTCTGCTCGCTGATGTCATGCTCCATCTTGCAGGCGTCCTCCTCGGCGGTCTCGGCGTCGACGCCGAGCTCCATGAGAAACTTCGTGAGCGTGTGGTGCCGGTCGAGCATGCGCGCGGCAATGTCCATGCCGCTCGGCGTGAGCGTGATGAGCCCGTCGCGGTCCATCGTGATGTAGCCGTTTTCGCGCAGGCGCTTGGTCGTGTAGGTCACGCTCGGCTTCGTCACGCCGAGCTGCTCCGCGATGTCGATCGAGCGGATGTAACCGTGTTTCTGCTGCATCATCAGCATTGCTTCCAGATAGTCTTCCGCAGCTCTCAAGATCTGCATAGCGGATTCCACCAACCTTTTCGTAAAATTGCTTCTAGGTTAGCACACCTTAACCAAAAATGCAAGCAATGCAAAAATTTTTACAAATACCCCTTGACACGCGATGTTAGATAGATTAAACTTTAGCAAGGTTAGGGAAGTTTAACTCATGTTAAACAAATATAACCGTTCTTTTTTCATCCAAGGTTAGCACGCTCTAACCGTTACCAGTGGAGGGATATCTATGATGCCGCTGAATCTCGCCAATGTCGGCGAGGAGACACTGATTCTGAAAGTCGGCGGAAACCCGGAGACCAGAAAGCACTTGGAAGATCTGGGTTTCGTCCCCGGTGGGACGGCCACGGTCGTATCGGCGATCGGCGGGAATCTGATCGTGAAGGTCAAAGAATCCCGCGTTGCCATCAGCGATGAAATGGCACGCAAAATCATGATTTAAGGGAGGAAGCACGATGAAAACGCTGCGAGAAGCCAAGATCGGCGAAACGGTCAAGGTGGTGAAGCTGCATGGTGAAGGCGCCATCAAGCGCCGCATCATGGACATGGGCATCACGAAGGGCACCGAAGTGTATGTGCGCAAGGTCGCACCGCTCGGCGATCCGGTGGAAGTCACGGTCCGCGGCTATGAGCTGAGCCTGCGCAAGGCCGATGCCGAGATGATCGAGATCCAGGCATAATCATCCGTAAGCAAAATTTATTACATAAGGTAGGATCCCCCATCAGCAGAGGAGAATATCGCAAAGGAGCATCCGAATGGAAAAGCAAATCAAGATTGCCTTAGCCGGCAACCCGAACTGCGGCAAGACGACGCTGTTCAATGCGCTGACCGGCTCCAATCAGTTTGTGGGCAACTGGCCGGGCGTCACGGTCGAGAAAAAGGAAGGCCGCCTGAAAAAGCATGACGACGTTGTCATCATGGACCTTCCCGGCATCTACTCGCTCAGCCCGTACACGCTCGAAGAGGTCGTCGCCCGCAACTATCTGATCGACGAGCGTCCGGACGCCATCCTCAACATCGTGGACGGCACGAACCTCGAGCGCAACCTGTACCTGACCACGCAGCTGACCGAACTGGGCATCCCGGTGGTCATGGCCGTGAACATGATGGACATCGTGCGCAAGAGCGGCGACCAGATCAACATCAGCCAGCTGTCGCAGCAGCTCGGCTGCAAGGTCGTGGAGATCTCGGCCCTGAAGGGTGACGGCGTCATGGCCGCGGCAGAAGCCGCCATCGAGGCCGCCAAGTCCACCAAGACCGTGCCGATGCACACGTTCTCCGGCCCGGTCGAGCACGCGATCGCCCACATCGAAGAGGCGGCCGTGCACGAGATGCCGGAAGAGCAGCAGCGCTGGTACGCGATCAAGATCTTTGAGCGCGACGACAAGGTGCTCGCCAAGCTCCACATCCCCGAGGATGTGCACCAGCACATCGAGGCGGACATCAAGGCCGCCGAGGAAGAGCTCGACGACGATGCCGAGTCCATCATCACCAACGAGCGCTACGTCTACATCGCGGAAGTCATCCGCGCCTGCTACCGCAAGAAATCCAAGGCCACGCAGTCCACGTCCGATAAGATCGACCGCATCGTCACCAACCGCTGGCTGGGCCTGCCGATCTTCGCCGTGGTCATGTTCCTGGTCTACTGGGTCGCCATGGTCGCCGTCGGCGCGCCCGCGACCGACTGGGCCAATGACGGCGTGTTCGGCGACGGCTGGCACCTGCTGGGCATCGGCTCGAGCGCTTATAACGACGCCAACGACGAATACACCGCCGCGACCGAAGCGGTCGATGCGTTCCTGGGTCTCGACACCGAAGCCGAAGACTTCGACGCCGACGCCACCCTCACGGAAATGAAAGACTTCCAGCCCACCTCCGACACCGCGACCACCATGGTCGAGGATGAGGAGACCCTGGCTGAGAATGAAATGACCGCCTACTACGACAACATCCCCGATGACGCCGACAAGGACAGCACCGTGGGCATGACGTATGTCGATGCGGTCGCCTACCTCGAAGCCAACGGCTTTGACGCGCCCGATCCGGCCGACTACGGCGTCTGGGTCCCGGGCATCCCGGTCCTGATCGGCAACGGTCTGGAGAAGGCGGGCTGCGCCGACTGGCTGCAGGGCCTGATCCTCGACGGCATTGTCGCCGGTGTCGGCGCGGTGCTCGGCTTCGTGCCGCAGATGCTCGTCCTGTTTTTGATGCTGGCCTTCCTCGAGGCCTGCGGCTACATGTCCCGTATCGCCTTCGTGCTCGACCGTATCTTCCGTAAGTTCGGCCTGAGCGGCAAGTCCTTCATCCCGATGCTCATCGGCGTCGGCTGCGGCGTGCCGGGCGTTATGGCTTCCCGTACCATTGAAAACGAGCGTGATCGCCGCATGACGATCATGACCACCACCTTTATCCCCTGCGGCGCGAAAGTGCCCTTCATCGGCATGATCGCCGGCGCTCTGTTCGGCGGCAGCGCCTGGGTCTCCACCTCCGCGTACTTCATCGGCATGGCCGCGATCATCGTCTCCGGCATCATGCTCAAGAAGACGAAGATGTTCGCCGGCGATCCGGCTCCGTTCGTCATGGAGCTGCCAGCCTACCACTGGCCGACGTTGGGCAACGTCCTCCGCTCCATGTGGGAGCGCGGCTGGTCCTTCATCAAGAAGGCCGGCACGATCATCCTGCTGTCCACGATCCTCGTCTGGTTCACCACGTACTTCGGCACGGTCGACGGCACGTTCCGTATGCTGTCCGAGGACGAGATCGACTACTCCATCCTCGCTGCCATCGGCGGCGTCCTCGCCTGGATCTTCAAGCCCCTCGGCTGGGGCAACTGGCAGGCGACAGTCGCCTCCATCACCGGCCTCGTTGCCAAGGAGAACATTGTCGGCACGCTCGGCATCCTCTACGGCGGCGGCGACGGCACCGTGTACCAGAATATCGCAGCTGCCTTCAACGGCATCAGCGGTTACAGCTTCCTGGTGTTCAACCTCCTGTGCGCTCCGTGCTTCGCGGCCATCGGCGCCATCAAGCGCGAGATGAACAGCCAGAAGTGGACGTGGTTCGCCATCGGCTATCAGTGCGGCTTCGCTTACCTGTGCGGCCTGATGATCTACCAGTTCGGCTGCGCCTTCACGGGCAACCTGAACGTGATCGGCCTCATCTGCGCGATCCTGGCACTGGCCGGCATCATCTACATGCTGGTGCGTCCCTACAAGGAAGCCACCACGCTCAAGGCCTGAGCCTTTCCAAAATTCGCAAACGCAAAGGAGTGATTTTCCATGTTCAGCTGGATTGGCGCGAACCTCTCTACGATTTTGATTTCGATTGTACTTATCGCCATTGTCACCTTCATTTCCCTTTCCCTGATCCGCCAGAAGCGGCAAGGGAAATCCTCCTGCGGTGGCAACTGTGCCCATTGCGGTGCGCAGTGCCATAGCTGCCACCCCAAAGGGCAGTGAATCCGATTTGGACAGGCAGAGTCCCCCCACTCTGTCTGTCCATTTTTCTATGCGGCGCGCAATATCTTAACAAACAATTCAGACGATTCTTCACAGAATCGTCATCCTTTTTTCGGGAACCAATTTACAATGGTAGCGTCTCATCCTGTAAAGCACCGCAGCCCATGGAGCGCGGGGAAAGGAAACCAACACCATGAAATTTCTCAAACGGGCCCTGCCCATTGTACTTGCCGTGTGCCTGCTCGCAAGCCTTGGTGCCGTGTCGGCCATTGACGCCGGCGAGACGCGCACCGTCATCGGCGCAGACCTCACGGACGACCAGATCAAGACCGTCTACAAGACCTTCGGCATCGAGCGCGGCAGCGTCAAGGAGCTGACCGTCACGAACAAGGACGAGCGGCAGTATCTCAGCGGCGTCATCAGCGACGCGCAGATCGGCACGAAGTCCATCTCCTGCATCTCCATCGAGGTGCTCGACGCCGGCAAGGGCATGACCGTCAACACGTCGCACATCACCTACTGCACGAGCCAGATGTACATCAGCGCGCTGGCCACCGCCGGCATCACGGATGCGAAGATCACCGTGACCGCGCCGTTCGACGTCTCGGGCACGGCGGCGCTGACGGGCGTGTATAAAGCATACGAGGACATCACGGGCACGAAACTCGACGAGACCGCCAAGGCCGTCTCCTCGCAGGAGCTGGCCACGACGGCGGAGCTCGCGCAGGCCATCGGCGACTATGACTCGGTCGAGATCGTCAATGAGCTCAAGCTCATCCTCAACGAGACGAAGGACATGACCGACGCCGAACTGCGCGCCAAGATCAAAGAGATTGCCGCCGAGTACGACGTCACGCTCACGGACGACCAGATGACCCAGCTCGTAAACCTCTGCCGCTCGCTCGAAAAGCTGGACACGAACGCCCTGCTCTCGAAGGTGCACGCCGTGCAGGATACGCTCAAACAGCTCGCCGGCGCGAAGGACAAGATCGCGTCCTTCACCGGCAAGGTCAAGGACGTCATCACCGCCATCGGCGATTTCTTCGACCGCGTGATCGCCCTCTTCCGCAAGTAAACCCGGATAGAAAGAACCCGCCCGCAGGCAGTGCCTGCGGGCGGGCTTTTATGCGCATTTTTCGTCTTAGCCGCGCAGCGCCCGGTCCGTGCGCACGAGCACCGGCACGGTCACGATAAACGTCACCGCATCGGCCGCCGCCATGAAATACAGCACGCCGTCGAGCCCGAACCACACCGGCAGCAGCAGCACGAGCCCCACGCCCAGCACGATCTCGCGCAAGAGCGACAGCGCCGTGCTCGTCCACGCCTTGCCGAGCGCCTGCAGGTAGATCATCGCGCCCTTGTTCACGCACGAGAGCGCGGCCGCGCCGAGAAACCACCGGATGCACCGCACGGCGAAGTCCGTGTAGTACGCGCTCTCATTTTTCGCGCCGAAGAGATCGGCAAACACGCCCGGGCAGCTCTCAAACAGCGCCGTCGCCACGAGCCCCACGACCGCCTCGGCCAGCAGCAGCCGGTGCAGCAGCGCCCGCGCCCGGTCGCGCCGCCCGGCGCCGATGTTGTACCCCACGACGGGGATGCACCCGGCCGAGAGCCCGATGGCAATGGAGATGACGATCTGGAAAAACTTCATGACGATGCCCACGACCGCCGTCGGGATCTGCGCATACTGCGCCTGGCCGAACACGGGGTCGAGCGCGCCGTATTTGCGGCACATATTGAGCACCGCCGCCATGGAAAACACGATGCTGATCTGCGACAAGAAGCTCGTCATGCCCAGCGGCAGAAACGCGCGCAGCAGCTCACCCCGCAGCCGGAAGCTGCCGCGCTGCAGCCGCACGGCCTTCATGTGCAGCAGATACGCCGCCGCCAGCACAGCCGAGAGGATCTGGCCGATGACCGTTGCAACGGCCGCGCCCATCATGCCCCACCCGCACGGGAAGATGAAGATGGGGTCGAGGATGATGTTGCACACCGCGCCCGCCAGCAGCGACAGCATGGCGTAGCGCGGGCTGCCGTCGGAGCGGATGATGGGGTTCATCGCCTGCCCGAACATGTAAAACGGGATGCCGAGCGCGATCCAGAAGCAGTATTCGCGCGAGAGGGCGAACGTCTCGGCGTTGACCGTCGCGCCGAACGCCGTCAGGATCGGATCCATGAAAATGAGGTACACCGCCGTGAGCACAACGCTGACGATGAGCGTGAGCACGATGGCGTTGCCGACGCTGCGGTGCGCCTGCTCCTGCTCCCCCGCGCCGAGGCGGATGCTGACATAGGCGCAGCAGCCGTCGCCGATCATGGTGGCGATGGCGAGCGCGATGACCGTCAGCGGGAACACGACGCTGTTGGCCGCGTTGCCGTAAGAGCCGAGGTAGCTCGCGTTGGCGATGAAGAGCTGGTCGACGATGTTGTACAGCGCGCCGACGAGCAGCGACAGGATGCACGGCAGCGAGAATTTGCGCATCAGCGCGCCGACCGGCTGCTCAGCGAGAAAGGAATTGGACTGGGATTCGTTCATGCTTGCCTCCGATTTTCCGCCCAAAGGCAAAAAAACGGCACACGCCGCGCGTGTGCCTGCAAACCTCGGAAGCCGACACACACCACGCTCGCATACCGTTTCGTATCCGAATGCTGTGCATCCGTGTATCGTGCCTTCAAGCCAGATTTGAAATTTTACGGGAGATATTATACCAGCCCGCGCCCGAAAAAGCAAGCCCCCGCGGTCTCGCGCGGGGGCAGTGCGTGTCATTTTTCCAGCGCGGCGAGCTTCTCGCGGCGGATGCGGTCGGCGTCCCGGCGGACGAAGTACGCGGGGATGAGGATGAACACCGCGCTCACGGCCGCGGCCAGAAACAGCTCATACGGATAGAGGTAGCTGCCGGCGTAGCTCGGGTACTTGGCGAGAATGGCCGCCGTCGGCTCGAGCGCGACGGCTTTGATGATGAGCGGGTCGATGATGCTCGCAAGCACCATGGGCAGCATGATGTAGATGACCATCTTCACGCTCTGCGACGCGCCGGCGCGCCCGGCGGGCGTATAGTCGCGCGACGAGGCGGTGAACAGCCCCGCCATGGCGAGGTTGCCGGCCATGATGCACGTGCCGCCGACGCACAGCAGCGGCATGGCGTGGCCGACGAACTTGATGCTGTAGGCGATCAGGCCGCCGAGCACCTGCAAAATCGCCACGGGGTAATAAAACTTCTCCTTGCCGAAGCGGTCCATGGCCTTGCCCGCAAGCACGGACAGCACGGCCGAGGCAAGCACGACGATGCCGATGGGCAGGATGTAGTTGTCGATGCCGAGCGTGACCTCGACGAGCGAGATCATGTACGGCTGCCACAGCTGCATGGCAAGGCCGGAGAACATCATGCCGAGAAAGCAGATGTAGATCATCTTGTTGGCGCGGATGTTCGCCGGGCGGAAAGCGTAGAGCACGTCGCGCAGGTACGTGTCGCCCTGCACGGGACGCAGGGCCGGACTGTCGCGGAAGATGCACAGGCCGAGCACGCCGGCCGCGCTCGTCAGGCCGCCGAGCACGAGGAAAAAGCCCGTCCAGTTGCCGTGCACGGTCATGCCGTCAAAGCCCGCGAAGACGACGATGAGCGCGAGGATGGGCATGATGCTCAGCACGATGTCCACGACGCCGCGGTTCGTGACGTCGGTCACGTCCGTGACCCAGGCGGAAAAGGCCGAGTCGTTGGCCGTGCTGCCGATGGCGGACATGATGCAGTCCATAACGACGAAGAGCGTCACCGCGAGACCGACGTCGCCGCCGACCTGCCCGTTGCCGAAGAGCGCGAACGCCGCCGTCGTGATGCCCCAGAGGATATACCCCCAGCAGACGAAGGCGCGGCGCTTGCCCACGCGGTCCGACCACGCGGCGCTGAAGATCGTCGCGAGCGCGGCGGCGATGGCGCTGGCCGCAACGGTCGCGGACGTGGCCCAGCCAGCGGCCGTGATGTTTTTCTGAATGTAGGTGGAAAAGTAGACGTTCTCGACCATCCAGGCGATCTGCCCGATGAAGCCGAACACCAGCAGACTCGTCCAGACGCGCGCGCCGAGCGGCGTCGCCTTTTTGACGACCAGATTCTCCTGCATGAAAGTTCTCCCCTTTGCAAGGCGTTGTCACCCGATTATACCATGTTCTCCCCCCGCCCGGCAACCGGGAAACCGGCTTCCTGCCGCACGGCGCGGCCGTGTCAAAAAATTTTCAAAAATATTTTTTCGTTTTTGCATTAAAAAAAGAAGTTGGCGCATTATTATGGCAGAACGGAAATGAAATAACTTTTCGTGAGACAGAGCTTGCTTTCCTCATAAGGTTGTTTACCGGTTATTTACAACTTTACCCCACACACACAAAACTTTTGCTTGCTCTGCAGCGCCTGCGCGGTATCGCGCGGGCGCGTTCTCTTTTAAACGCCGTGTTCTCTTTCGAAAGAAATAACACCGCCCGGGACTGCTTTCGCCCCGGGCGTTTTTCCGTTTTCCCCTTTTGGCGGCGATCTGCCGTGCGTTTGGAAAGCCTTTCCCTTTTGAGGGGAAGGCTTTATGGGGCAGCACTAGTCGAGCGGCGCAGAAACAGAATTACCATGGTGTGTAATGTCAGGAAACACGGCATCCGCCTCGCTGCGCTCAGCACCTTCTCGGCAAGGAGAAGGCAATGCCAGCGCCGCAGGCGTTGTCACCCCTGCTGCGCCAGCCGCGGGATGTCCCCCACGCCGTCGAGCACGACGCTCGGCCGGTAGGCAAACTCGTCCAATGTTGCGCGCGTGGACACGCCGCTGAGCACGAGCACGGTGGCCATGCCGCTCTCCATGCCGGAGATGACGTCGGTGTCCATGCGGTCGCCGATCATGACGGCCTCGCCCGAGTGGCAGCCGAGCATGCGCAGGCCGGTGCGCATCATGAGCGGGTTCGGCTTGCCGCAGAAATACGCCTGCTTGCCGGTGGCGATCTCGACCGGGGCGATCAGCGCGCGGCACGCGGGGGCGATGCCCTCGTCCGTCGGGCCGCAGGTGTCGGAGTTTGCGCCGATGAGCTTCGCGCCCGCGAGCACGAGATTCGTCGCCTTCGTGAGCGTGTCGAGCGAGTAGGCCCGCGCCTCGCCGATGACGACGTAGTCGGGATTGACGTCGTTCATGGTGATGCCGCGGTCATACAGCGCATTGAGCAGCCCCGCCTCGCCGAGGGCGTACACCGAGCAGCCGGGCGCCTGGTCGGCCAGAAAGGCCGCCGTGGCCAGCGCGCTGGTGTAAAAATGCTCCTCCGGCACGTCGAGCCCCATACGCCAGAGCTTCTGGTGCAGCTCGCGCGGGGTCATGCCGCTGTTATTGGTCAAAAACAGGTATTCCTTGTGCGTGTCCTGCAGCCAGTGGATGAACTCCGCCGCGCCGGGCAGGATGTGGTTGCCGTGGTAGATGACGCCGTCCATGTCGCACAGGAAGCCTTTTTTCGCGTTGAAATCGATCATTTCCATGTCCAGTCTCCTTATTCTTGCTTCTGCTCTAAGCTTACCACGCATCCTGCCGCCGGGCAAGCGGCGGGCGCGTCAAATTTGCGTAAAGTCACAGGTCCAGCCGCAGGAAGATCGTCGTGTCCAGCGGGCTGTCGTTGTACGGCGGGATGTCGTAAAACCCGAGCGCGCGGTACATTTTGATCGCGCTCGTGAGAAACGGCAGCGTGTCGAGCAGCATGGCCGTGTAGCCGATGGCGCGGGCATCATCGAGGATGCGCTGCATCATCGCCCCGGCGATGCCCCGGCCGCGAAACGCGGGGCGCACATACAGCCGCTTGAGCTCGCACGTCGTGCCGGCGAGCCGGCGCAGCGCGATGCACCCGGCCGGCTGCCCATCGCACCACGCGACGTAGAGCCGCCCGTCCGGCAGGCCGTACTTTTGCGTCGGGTCGGCGACCTCGGCGTCGTAGTGCTGCAGGTCGAGATAGGCCTGAAAATACGGGTCATGCGCGACGAGCATGTGCGTATATTCCGCAAACAGCTCCCGCACCGCCTCCGGTGTGGCATAGCCCAGTTTCAGCTCCATACGTGTCCCTCCCGCGTGTCTCGATGGCATTATTTTACCGCATCTGCGCCCCGCGTCAAGCCCCCGTGAAAAAGGACGCGCCGGGCATTGACGCGCGCGGGCAAAGCGGCTAAACTAGACCTCAGTTTCTGTTCTCGGAGGCGTCTATGAAAACGACAACCACTCCTTCCGGCACCGGCCGCGCGCGGCTGGGCCTGATCGTGTCCATGACGGTGTTCGGCACGATCGGCCTATTCGTGCGCCGGATCGAGATCACCTCGGCCGAGCTCGCGCTCTGCCGCGCGGGGCTCGCGGCCGTGTTTCTGCTGCTGTATTTTCTCGTCACGCGCAGGCGGCTGTGCCTGAGCGAGATCAAAAAGTCGCTCTGGCTGCTGCTGGCTTCGGGTGCGGCCATGGGCATCAACTGGATGCTGCTGTTCGAGGCGTACAAGTACACGACCAT
>ENA-UOJB01002880-UOJB01002880.1-human-gut-metagenome-genome-assembly--contig:-C48-NODE-2880-length-10478-cov-20.052192_pt1 | contig 10478 bp, 6 predicted proteins | sample MGYA00242338_ERZ723885 | MGnify/ENA metagenome assembly ERZ723885
ATACCACCCGCAAAGAGCTGCCCGCACTGAACCATGCTCTGGAGCAGCACGCAGCGCAAGCTCCCACCTGTACGGAAATCGGCTGGGATGCTTACGAAGCCTGCTCCCGTTTCGGCTGCGACTATACCACCCGCAAAGAGCTGCCCGCACTGAACCATGCTCTGGAGCAGCACGCAGCAAAAGCCCCCACCTGTACGGAAATCGGCTGGGATGCCTACGAAACCTGCTCCCGCTGCGACCATACCACCCGCACAGAGCTGCCCGCGCTGAACCATGATTATCAGGCTGTTACCGTAGAGCCTACCTGTGAAACGGACGGCTATACTGTTTTTACCTGCACCCGCTGCAAAGACAGCTACACCGCAGACCCGACCGATCAGCTGGGGCATCAGTTCGGTGCATGGTCCCCGAACGGAACCGGCTCTCAGAGCGCCAGTTGTCTGCGAGATGGCTGTGCGCACACTGGCAGCACCGATTGCCGGAAGTTTACTTTCCGCACTGCGGAAGGTGAAACCCTGACCTTCTGCCCCGTGTGCGGGCAGGCAGAAAACGCCGCGCAGCTGGAAATGATCGAAGCGGCAACGGCGTGGACTATCAGCGGCAGCCTTTCTGCGGAGGATGTGACCGCACGGACGAATGGGGAATACCTGAGTGTGGCCTTTGAAACCGCAGGCAGCCTGACGCAGCCCACCGGTCGGGTAAGGCTCGCGCTGCCCGCCGGACTGCTGGAGGGCAAAACGCTTGTGCGCATTGCCCCGGACGGCACACAGACGGAGATGCCGTTTGAAACAGAGCGCGGAAAGCTCATCTATACGCTGGATTTTGCAAACAGCGCGCTGCCCGTAATGCTCTTCCGGCTGGTACCCCAGCCCACCGCCCTCTGAAGGCTTTTACAGCGCGTAAACGATAAACCATAAAATGCCCGCTCACCGTGGTTTTCCACAGGTGGGCGGGCATTCTTTTGTGCCTTTTGGGCATAAAAATCCCCCCGGAGGATGCAGCGTTTTTTACGCTGTCTACTCTGGGGGCAGTAGATCAAGCGCTGCGCGGCAGCGCCCGGAAGCGGACACTGTATTGCTGAAAAAGCACTTCCTAGCGCTGCTCCTCCGGCGGGCAGCAGCTCTCCCGGGGAATGAGCTTGTGCGGCACGATGATCTTTGTGGCCAGAAGGTTCGGGTTCTCGATGTGGTTGATGGTCTGGCTGGCAGCCTCCATGCCCAGCTGGTAGGGGTTCACGTCCACGGTGGTCAACTGTGGGCTGCCCTGCCCTTTGTTGCGGAGTGCCCCTTGGCAAACCTGCCGTGATTGCGCTATAATAGAGCCGTAACAGTTCCACAAAGGTGTGGTAAGGGAGGTGCGGCCATGATCCGGGTGGCGATCGTAGAGGATGACGCGGAGGTGCAGGGAGTATTGCAGGAGTATGTCCGGCGGTATACCCGGCAGTACGGGACAGAGTTTGAAGTGACGGTCTTTGCGGACGGCGTGGACATTCTGGAGGATTACCGCGCGGTCTACGACATTATTTTTCTGGATGTGGAGATGAAGCATCTGGACGGCATGACCACGGCAGAGCGCATCCGGCAGATGGATGCAGACGTCATCCTGATCTTCATCACCAATATGGCGCAGTACGCCATCCGGGGCTACTCGGTGGGAGCGCTGGACTATGTGCTGAAGCCGGTGCCCTACTTTGCCTTTTCGCAGCAGCTGCTCAAGGCGGTTGCCCGGCTGGAAAAGCGGGCAAAGCACTACCTGACTGTACCGGTGGAGGGCGGGCTGCGCCGGCTGGACACCGCAAGCATCTATTACTTGGAAAGCGAGGGGCACCGGGTGCACTTTTACACCGATGAGGGCGATTTTTCCGCCCCCGGCGCCCTCAAGGCCTTTGAGGAAAAGCTGGCAGACTGCCCCTTTGCCCGCTGCAACAGCGGCTACCTTGTCAATCTGGCACAGGTGCGGGAGCTGCGGCAGAGCACCGTGCAGGTGGGCCCCTGCGAGCTGCAGGTCAGCCGCCCCAAGCGTAAGGCTTTTCTTGCCGCACTGACCGATTACATCGGAGGTGAAGGCTCATGACCGCGCTGCCGGATATCCCCCGGCTGTACACCGCCCTTGCCGAGTGTCTGGCGGTGCTGCTGTTCACCCCGGCGCTTGCGCCCCGCTTTTCCAAGGCGGTCACCGGGGGCATCACCCTGCTGTGGGCGGCGGTGCTGTCGGCCTTTCTGGGGCTGACGGGCAATGTGCCCGGCGGGCTCTGGATCCCCTGCATGGTAACGGCCATCGGGCTTTCCTACCTATATTTATGGGGTGTGTGGAGCATCACCCTGCTGGAAGCCGGGTATCACTGCGCCCGGGCGTTTATTCTGGCAGAGCTTGCCGCCAGCGTGGAGTGGCAGCTGCACTGCGCCCTCTGGCCCGCCCGCGGCCCATGGGAGCCGCTGTCTTTGCTGCTGCTGGCGCTGGTGTATGGGACGCTGTTCGGCATTATGTGCTATCTGCAGCACCGCCGTCCCCAGCCCGCCGGGCACTTACAGATCGGCGGCAGCGCCGCCCTGACGGCGGTCATGCTGGCGCTGACCGCCTTTGCGGTGAGCAATCTGGGCTTTCTGCCCGGCAGCGAGATCAACATGAGCATTTTTTCCATCCGCACCCTAGTGGATTTTTCCGGCGTGCTGATCTTATCTGTGCAGCACGAGCAGCTGCAGGAGAACGCTTTGCACAGCGAGCTTGCCGCCATGGACGAGGTGCTGCACCGCCAGTACGAGCAGTACAAGCGCAGCAAGGAGGGCATCAACCTCATCAACCGGCGGTACCATGAGCTGAAAGTCCAGCTTGCCCGCATCCGGGAGGAGCAGGACCAGACCAAGCAGAACGCCGCCATTGCCGCCATGGAGCAGAACATCCGCCAGTATGAGGCCGAGAACAAGACCGGCAACCCGGTGCTGGATACCCTGCTCACCGCCAAGACCATGGAATGCCAGCAGGAGAATATCACCATCACCAGCGTAGCGGACGGCAGGATGCTGGGCTTTCTCACCATCCGGGAGCTGTGCACCATCGTGGGCGTGGCGCTGGACAACGCCATTGCCGCCGTCCGCATCGAGCCGGACCCCGAAAAACGGCTCATCAAGGTGGCGGTGTACAGTCAGGGCGGTTTTGCCATGCTGCGGTTTGAGCATTATACAGAGGCCGCCCCCGCACTGGATGTGGACGGCCTGCCGCAGCAGGGGTCGGACCTGAAAAGCGTCCGCACCACCGTCGGGCAGCACGGCGGCAGCATGACGCTGCACTGGGAAAACAATTGGTGCACCCTGCGGATCCTGTTCCCGCTGCCCAAAAACGAATAAATCTTTACGGCAGGTGCACCCTGCCGTTTTTTGTTGTCTGGCAGGGTGCACAAAGAAGCAGGGGCTTTGTTTGTGCACAAGCACAATAAAATTTGAAAACAAATTGTAATTTTTGCAGATTATGTTCTGGAAATGACAATTTACGCAGAAAATGACGCAGACGGATACTTCTATGATAAAATGAATGTATATAAAGACAGTATGCGCAAACTGTTCTAATACGAGAATATTAGAAGGAGATATCATGGAGCAAAAAAAATTAAAGATGAACAATCAAAAATTCTGTCGAATTTTATCGTTCGTCGTTGCACTTCTCATTATCATCAATGTCGCGCTGATGATTGCAAGCAACATGCTTGCTTCTACGCTTGACACCTACCTCGGAAAAGGTCATCTTGTAAAAGAATCTCCCAACGGTACAGAATCTTGGGATACATCCTATTACGACGTTAAATATCAAAATAACAAAGAATCCACCGAAGCCGCTTATGAAGTAGCCGCACAGGTCATGCAGGAAGGCACTGTCCTGCTGAAAAACAACGGCATTCTTCCGCTTGCTGATGGCAGTACGGTCACTCCGTTTGGCCGTGCTTATCTTGACCCAATTTATGGACAGCTCACCAGTGGCGGTTCTGCAAAGTGGGTCGTTGACCCCGTAAGTCCTGAGCAGGCTCTTTCTTCTGTCTACACCTTGAACAATGCCGCTGTGGATAAGATGAAGGCATCCCCCGATCCGAAAGCTTTGACCGAAGCCGAGGGCACTTTCTCCGCAGGCGAGTCCGGACTGCTGGGCGGCAACAGTTTTCTGTACGAGTACGCCCCCTCTATTTATGATGGGATGGATGATGTCTCCGGCACAACAGGCATCGTTTTTATCACTCGTGCAGGACAGGAAGGCAGCGACAAGAAATATGATGCTTACACCGACGGTACTCCGCATTATCTCGCTTTAAGTTCCAACGAAAAAGAAGCTATCAAAATCGCAAAAGAAAAATGTGGCAGTGTCATTGTTGTTCTGGTATCTTCCGCACCGATGGAACTGACTCCCATCCAGAGTGGTGAATATGAAGCCGATGCAATTCTGTGGGTCGGTCATCCCGGCGAACGCGGTTTCGCAGAGCTGGCTGGAATCATGGACGGCAGCACCGTCCCTTCTGGACGTACTGTCGACATTTACCCCAGTGATTTCACGAAAGACCCTTCCTATCAGAATATCGGTTCTTTTTCTTATGATAACGCTCCTGTCATGATTGAAGGGGTTTTTTCTTCCGGAAATGCACAGGAGAGTTCCCGCTATTTCACCGACTATCAGGAAGGCGTTTACGTTGGCTATCGCTACTATGAAACTGCTGATGTAATGGACGATGACTTTGTATATGGCGAGCTGGATGAAAACGGCGGTGTTGTGACTGCTGGTGCTGTCTGCTATCCCTTCGGATATGGCCTGAGCTATACCACTTTTGAACAGAGCATTACCGGCTATCATGACAGCGGCGACACCATTTCTGTTGATGTTACCGTGACGAACACCGGCTCTGTCTACTCTGGCAAAGATGTCGTTCAGCTTTATTACAACGCACCTTACACCGACCTTGACATTGAGAACAAGGTTGAAAAGCCCGTTGCAAACCTCATTGCATTTGATAAAACAAAAGAACTTGCACCCGGTGAATCCCAGACTCTCACTCTGAGCTTTGCCAAAGAAGACATGGCTTCTTACTGCTACACTCATGCAAATCCTGACGGAACGATTGGCTGCTATATGCTGGAAGCTGGCGATTACGAAATCACCCTGCGTAACAACAGCCATGACGTTTTGGATACCCGCATTACCACTTTGAACGATACCACTTGGTACGATGGTAGTGATGATGCTCACATTCGCAATCGTGATAAAGACGCACAGTCTACTCTCGATAACGACGGAAATCCGACTGGCGAAGCAATGGAAGGTGAATTCATCGCCGCAACGAACCAGTTCCAGACTTCCAGCGACTACATGAACAGCAACTCTATTATCCTTTCTCGTGCAGACTGGGCCGGCACGCAGCCGAAGATGGCAGAAGGCCGCACAAAGTCCCTGAATGCCGAATTCATTGATAAACTCGGCAAGGACACCACTTTTGAGGTTGAGACCGACCCCGTTTTCGGCAACGTCGAAGGCAGTCTGGTCTATCACGAAGATCAGCCTACTTCCAATCAGAAAAATGGTCTGACCCTTTCTTCGATGCGTGGCTTGGATTACAACGACCCCAAATGGGAGAGCTATCTTGACCAAATCGATTGGGAAGGCGACAAGGACAGCATCCTTCTTAATCACACTGGTGCCGCTTATACTCTGGGTGCAATTTCTTCCCTTGGTATTCCTTCCACCGTTCAGGAAGACGGTGCAAACGGTCTGAAAGTTCAGGGTTCTGACAACGGCTATGATATGTCGAAGTCTTCTTCCTTCCCCTTCGCACCTGTCATTGCCGCCACATGGAATGTCGACCTTCTGTATAATGTCGGCGCGGCATTCGGTCAGGAGTCCCTGCAAAACGGCGTGAACGGCTGGTACTGCCCTGCAATCAATCTGCATCGTTCTCCCTTCTCTGGCCGTGTGTTTGAGTATTACAGCGAAGACCCCATTCTTTCCGGCAAACTTGCCGCCGCCTGCATTTCCGGTGCTGGCGACCAAGGCATGGTCTGCTATCTGAAGCATTTTGCACTGAATGATACGGAAACGAATCGTAGTCAGCTTTGCACCACATGGGCTACCGAGCAGACCATGCGCGATATCTACATGAAAGCCTTTGAGATTGCCGTTGAAGAAGCTCGTATGACGGTCAAATACACTGCCGATGAAAACGGTACTACCGCTACCCGTGTCATGCGTGCAACCACTGGCATTATGCCCGCACAGAACAGTGTTGGTGATTGCCTCGGTACTTGCAACTACAACTTGTTGAACAACGTCCTGCGCAAAGAGTGGGGCTTCCGTGGCATGGTTATCACCGATTACTGGATCTGGGGCGACAACAATCTCCGCGACCTCTGCATCCGTACTGGTTCTGATGCGTATCTCTGCATGTCCATGCCAGCAATGTGGAATCTGAATGATTACGACAGCGCAACCGCTCGTTGGGCAATGCGCAATGCTATCCACAACATTTCCTACGCTCTCGCAAACTCTAACGCCACGCAGGATTCTGCTCCGGGAACGACTTTCCGGATGTCCACTTCTCCGTGGAAAATCGCCGCTAATGCTGCAATCGTTGTGATTTGGGTTCTGGTCGTCGCTCTCATCGTCTTGATGGTTCGCCGCACCAAAGATGCAAAGCTTCATCCCGAAAACTACAAACCCCGCAAGCAGAAAAAAGTAAAAGCATAAACCCATAGGGGGCGGCGGGCAACACGCCCGCCCCCTTTTTTGATTGTCAGGAGAGACCCATGAAACACACAGATATCATCAATAGCCTGAGTCTGGAACAGAAATGCGCCCTGCTGAGCGGCGGCACGGTGTTCACCACCCGGGCGCTGCCGGGCAAGGGCATCCCGGCCATTACCCTGTCGGACGGCCCCAACGGCGTGCGCAAGCAGGCGGGCGCTGCTGACCATCTGGGCCTGAACCCCAGTGTGCCCGCCACCTGCTTCCCCACCTCGGCTACCGTGGCCAACAGCTGGGACCCGGAGCTTGGCGAGGCTGTGGGCGCAGCCATGGGCGAAGAAGCCGCAGCACAGGGCGTGTCGGTACTGCTGGGCCCCGGCCTGAACATCAAGCGCAGCCCGCTGTGCGGCCGCAACTTCGAGTATTTCTCGGAGGATCCCTACCTTGCCGGTAAGATGGCAGCGGCCTACGTCCGCGGCATCCAGAAAAACGGCATTGCCGCCTGCCCCAAGCACTTTGCCGTGAACAGTCAGGAGCTGCGCCGCATGGCCTCGGATTCCATTGTGGACGAGCGTACCCTGCGGGAAATTTACCTGACCGGCTTCGAGATGGTGGTCAAAGAGGCGCAGCCCAAGACCATCATGTCCGCCTATAACCTTGTCAACGGCACCTACGCCAACGAGAACGCCCACCTGCTCATGGAGATCCTGCGCAGGGACTGGGGCTTTGACGGCGCAGTGGTCACCGACTGGGGCGGCAGCAACGACCACGCCCTCGGCGTAAAGAACGGCTCTACGCTGGAAATGCCCGCCCCCGGCGGGGACGCCATCCGGGAGCTGATGAAGGCAGTGCAGACCGGCAAGATCACCGAAGCGGACGTGGACGCCCGGCTGGAGGAGCTGCTGGAGCTGGTGTTCACCACCAAGGCGGCGGTGGACGCCGCACCCGGCAAGTTCGATGCCGACGCCCACCACGCACTGGCACGCCGGGCTGCTGCCCAGAGCATCGTGCTGCTGAAGAACGAAAACAGCCTGCTGCCCCTTGCAAAGGGGGAAAAGGTGGCGGTCATCGGCGACTTTGCCCAGACGCCCCGCTATCAGGGTGCAGGCTCCAGCGCCGTCAACTCCATCAAGGTGGATTCCTTCTTGGATTGCCTTGCCGAGAGCGGCCTGAACAGCGTCGGCTACGCCAAGGGCTTTGACCGGCAGGGCAAGCCCGACGAGGCACTGAAAGCCGAGGCGGTGCTGCTGGCAAAGAACGCCGATGTGGTGCTGCTGTGCATGGGTCTGGACGAGATCAAGGAGAGCGAGGGCATCGACCGCGCCGACATGAAGCTGGCAGAGAACCAGCTGGAACTGCTGGCGGCTGTGGCGGCGGCAAACCCCAACGTGGTGGTGCTGCTGAGTGCGGGCTCCTCGCTGGAAAGCGATTGGGTCAAGGACTGCAAGGCGCTGGTCTACGGCTGTCTGGGCGGTCAGGCCGGTGCGGGCGCACTGGTCGAGGTGCTCACCGGCGCGCAGAACCCCTGCGGTAAGCTGGCTGAGACTTGGGCGCGCAGCTACGCCGACACCCCCGCAAAAGCGCATTTCGGCGGCGACGGCCCCACTGTGGAGTACCGCGAGGGTCTGTATGTGGGCTACCGCTACTACGACACCGCCGGTGTGCCCACCGCCTTCCCCTTCGGCTACGGCCTGAGCTATACCAGCTTTGCGTACAGTGACCTGAAAGCAGACGAAAAGGGCGTGACCCTGACTGTCACCAACACCGGCAGCTGTGCCGGTGCCGAGGTGGTGCAGCTGTATGTGGCAAAGCCGGATGCAAAAGTTTTCCGCCCCGTCAAGGAGCTGAAGGGCTTTGCCAAGGTGCAGCTGGAAGCCGGAGAGAGCAAGACCGTCACCATCCCGCTGGACGATAAGGCGTTCCGCTACTGGAACGTCAAGACCGACCGCTGGGAGGTGGAGGGCGGCAGCTATCAGCTGCTGGTGGGCGCTTCCAGCGCCGACATCCGTCTGACTGCTGCCGTTACGGTGGCGGGCACCGGCGCACCCGACCCCTACGCGGGCAAAAATCTGGAGCATTACCGCACTGCGCAGGTGCAGAACGTGCCGGACGCGGAGTTTGAGGCGCTGCTGGGCCGTCCCATCCCGGAGAACAAGGTGCACATCGACCGCAACATGACGCTGGGCGAGATGGGACACGGACGCAGCCCCATCGGCTGGCTGGCGGCTGCCGTACTGGGCACCCTGCTGCGCCGCAGCATCAAAAAGGGCAAGCCCGACCTGAACATCCTGTTCCAGTACAATATGCCTCTGCGTGCGCTGGCCAAAATGACCAACGGCGCCATCAGCATGGGCATGGTGGACGGCATCGTGATGGAGCTGCAGGGCTTCTGGATCATCGGTCTTGTGCGGGTGATCGTGGAGGCCGTGAAGAACCTCGTGCTGAACAGCCGCATGGAAGAGCGCTTGAAAAACAGCTGAAAGGAAGCAGGCTATGAATTTCTGGAATAACTTCGCGGCAAAGCACCCCGCCGCTGCCAAGTGGGTGCGCGAGGGCGGCCTGTTCGTCATCGTGTCCAACCTCATCACGGTGTTCAAGTACCTGCTGCTGCAATTTCTGCCCAAGGCCTTTGCCAGCCTGCCGGTGGTGGATTTCGGCTGGCCGGGCATCGACATCACCCTGTTCGGCGAGACCTTCAAATGGAACATCCTCGGCTACGATGCCGCCCACGGCGGCCTGCCCTACTTCTGCGCCTACATGATCGCCATGGTCATCGGCGAGTGCATCAACTTCCCCATCCAGCGCAATTTTGTGTTCCGCAGCAAGGGCAATCTGGCAAAACAGATCGGCTGGTATGTGCTGGCGTTCTGCGTCATCACCTGCATCGTCAATTCCATCAACTGCATCTGGGTGGCGGTGGCCGGGCTGCTGGTGCCGGACTTCATCTACAACATCGGCACCACCGTCCTCAACGGCGGCATCTCCATGGTCATCTTCTTCTTTGTGAATAAGATCATCTTCCCGGAGGGCGAAAAAGCCGCCAAATAATAAGACATCTCCTTCATTTTCTTCTCTTCATCATAAACCAGAAGGGCTGCTCCGTTCTCCGGGGCAGCCTTTTTGGTTTGGGGAGAGAACCCCCTCAGTCATCTTATTTTTGTTTTTCTGCACAAAATGTTCTGCGGGCAGGGTTTTCCTCTTGACAAGCGGGCAAATGTTTCGTACTATATTTAGTAGTATGGAATCAAAGACGCTGTACGCAGGTTTCAGTGTGACCCCTGTGCCCGTTTCAGGCAAAGCGTGCCTGTTTGATATAAAATGGAACCGTAAAGAGAAAAGCCGTATGCTTTTGCCCGTGCCGCCGGTTTTGGGTGGTGCGTATGGTTTTGGTGTCACTTTTTGCATTGAAAGCTCTTTCTATATCATTGCCCGTGTCCTGCTGCGCAGCGTCTCCTGCTTTTAATTTTGCATTGAATTGAAACAAAGGAGAGTGAACGCAATGACCGCGATCGGAGTGATCGTGGCCTTGATCGTTGCTGTTGTCGGTGTGGCTGCGGGCTATTTTATTGGTTACAACAACCGTAAAAAGACCGCCGAAGCCCAGATCGGCAGCGCCGAGGCCGAGGCTACCCGGCTGGTGAACGAGGCGATCAAGACCGCCGACCAGAAGCGCAAGGAAGCGGTTCTGGAAGCAAAGGACGAGGCTTTCCGTCTGAAAGCCGAGGTCGATGCCCAGAAGGCAGAGGCCGACAAGGAGATCAAGCAGC
>ENA-UOJB01002883-UOJB01002883.1-human-gut-metagenome-genome-assembly--contig:-C48-NODE-2883-length-10476-cov-4.838499_pt1 | contig 10476 bp, 10 predicted proteins | sample MGYA00242338_ERZ723885 | MGnify/ENA metagenome assembly ERZ723885
AGCTGGATGGGCTGAGCGTGAAGTTCCTCGAGGGACCCATGTACTACGGCTGCGGTAATGACGAGTGGTACGCGGAGCTGGTCGGCGGCCCGGAGAACGTAGAGTACACCGTGACGGTCATTGACAATAACTATCTGGAGTTGTACCGCTATGTGAAGGATTCAGCCATGGTGTGGCTCGTCAGCTGCGAGCGGTCGGATGGCCGATGGATCGAGGATTAACAAAGCTTTTCCATTATAGGCAGAAATAAATACAGAGAAAAGGAGATCACAAACTATGGGACTTATTAAAGCGGCACTGGGCAGCTTCGGCGGCGTGATGGCGGATCAGTGGAAGGAATACTTCTACTGCGAGGCCATTCCTGAAAACGTACTGGCGGTAAAGGGTCAGAAGAAGACCTCCAAGCGCTCCAGCAACACCAAGGGTGACGAGAACATCATCACCAACGGCTCGGTCATCGCGGTGGCCGACGGCCAGTGTATGCTCATCGTGGATCAGGGCAAGATCGTGGACATGTGCGCCGCCTCCGGCGAGTACACCTACGACCAGTCCACCGAGCCCTCCCTGTTCGTGGGCGACCTGGGCGAAGGCATCAAAAACGTATTCAACAACATGGCCAACCGCTTCACCTTCGGCGGCGAAGCGCCCAAGGATCAGCGCATCTATTATTTCAACACCAAGGAGCTGATCGGCAACAAATACGGCACACCGTCCCCCGTCCCGTTCCGGGTGGTGGATCAGCGCGCCGGTATCGACATCGATGTGGGCATCCGCTGCTTCGGCGAGTACAGCTACCGTATCAGCAACCCCATGCTGTTCTACACCAATGTCTGCGGCAACGTCAGTGAGGACTACACCCGCGACCGGCTGGACAGCCAGCTGAAAACGGAGCTGCTGACCGCCCTTCAGCCCGCCTTCGCCAAGATCGGCGAAAATGGCATCCGCTACTCCCAGCTGCCCGGCCACACGCTGGAGCTGGCCGACGCCCTGAACGAGGTCCTCTCCAAGAAGTGGCGCGACCTGCGGGGCATCGAGATCGTCTCCTTCGGCGTGTCCAGCGTGACGGCGGACGAGGAAGACGAGAAGATGCTCAAGGAACTGCAGCGCAACGCGGCATTCATGGATCCCACCCGTGCGGCGGCGCATCTGGTGGGCAGCCAGGGCGATGCCATGAAGATGGCGGCAGGCAATCAGGGCGCAGGCCCTGCCATGGCCTTCATGGGCATGAACATGGCTGGTCAGGCCGGCGGCATGAACGCCCAAAATCTGTTCGCCATGGGACAGCAGCAACAGGCGCAGCCCGCTCCCGCCGCGCCCGCCGGATGGACGTGCGCCTGCGGTCATGCGGGAAACACCGGCAAATTCTGTGCCGAGTGCGGCCAGCCCAAGCCCGCGCCCGCCGGCGAGTGGAAGTGCGCCTGCGGCGCGGTGAACACCGGCAAATTCTGCGCTGAATGCGGCCAGCCCAAGCCCGCCAGCGACGAGTGGACGTGTGCGTGCGGAACGGTCAACAAGGGCAAGTTCTGCGCCAACTGCGGCACGCCTCGCCCCTAACGGTGAAAAAGGTGATGATCGGTCTCCTTGCTCTGGCGCTGGCAGGTGTGCTGACGGTGGGCGGTGTGCAGCTCTACCGCTATCTTGTGACCGACCGGATATCGGACGGTGACGGCATGGTGAACGAGTTTGCCAACGTCTTTCAGGACGCTGACACGCTGAAGAGCATCCACTGGACGCAGAGCGGCTCAAGCTACGACCACGGGTTTTGCTTCGATTTGGAGGAGGCGGACGGCGCGTATACCATCTCCGGCTGGTGCATTGACACCGGGGGAAGCGGGGAGAAGGTGGAGCGCACAGACGCGCCCCTGACGGCAGAGCAGTGGGCGGAGGTGGAGCAGTGCCTGCGGGACAACTGGCACCAGCCGCCCAAGGTGCTGCCGGAGGGTCTGTCCGTCCTCGACGGAATGGAGAGCCACCTCAGCATCACCAGCCAGCGAGAGGGCGAGACCCTCACGGCGGAATACAACGGCGAGTACGAGTCCGCCCTTGAGGGGCTCCTGCGGGAGCTTCTCACGGGCACCTCCGAGGAGTACGCTCCCGCGGAGGATACGGAGTAAAAGAAAACAGGATCGACCACACCTGTGGAATGTGAAAGGAGACGTCTATGAACGACTATTACGACTATTACAGCTACAGCAGCCCCCCTGCCTACAACCCGGTGTTCACCATTATCTCGCTTGTCCTGTGCGTGTTTGTTCTGGTGTGCATGTGGATCATCTTCCGGAAGGCCGGCAAGCCCGGCTGGGCGGCCATTGTCCCTTTCTATAATCTCTACGTGCTGTTTGAGATCACCTGGGGCAGCGGTATGCGCTTCCTGCTGCTTCTGATCCCCATCTACAACATCATTCTGAGCATCCAGACACAGGTACGGCTGGCCAAAGCGTTCGGCAAGAGCGGCGGCTTCGCGGCAGGACTGATCTTCCTGCCCTACATCTTCATCCCCCTGCTGGCCTTCGGCGGCACGGCGTATCAGGGCGTGCCCGTCAAGACAGCCTATCAGCCCCCTCGTCCGAACACCCCCTATCCCAACAACCCGTACCAGCAGCCCGGCGTCGGCTACCAGCAGCCCGGCCAGCCCCAGGGTCCGTACTCCCAGCCGCAGCAGGCTCCCTACGCACCGCCGCAGCAGACCGCTGCCGCCCCCGCCTTTTGCCCGTCCTGCGGCGCCAAAAGCTCCGGCGAGAAGTTCTGCCAGAACTGCGGCGCACCCCTGCGCTGACCATTTCCCTGACCGCCCCTGCGGGCGAAAAATAAATTGTTATGTAAACAAAGAAAGGACTCTACCATGAAAAAATCGATTACGCTTGTATTGGCCGCATTGATGATGCTCTCCCTCGCTGCCTGCGGCGGCGGCAGCAAGGATAAGGGCGGCGCTCTGCCCGGCATTGATATGAAATCCACAGACACACAGACCGTGACCTCTGACAGAGCGACGCTTGAGGTGCTGAACGAGACGTTCTTCACCTATCTGGGCGGTTTAAACTACTTTACCGACAGCGATCCCCAGGCGAAGCTGACCTATGCGGATCTCAAGGAGCACATCGGCGTGGATTGCTCCGAGTACCAGTACCAGGAGGAGTACCAGCGCGGCGTGTACACCTGGTACGCCGCCGAGGATGAGGCGTGCTGCCTGTCCCTGTTCTTCGGCGACAACGGCAAGCTGATGGCTGCCGGTGCGTACAACCTCAGCCTTTGATCGACCCTGACTGACCGTATTCCTATCTGAACGCCATTTTCCACGGGAGCGGCTCAAGGCCGCTCCCGCAGCGGACAGGAGAGAGAACAATGGCATCCCAAATCACCAACTATAAATGCCCGGCGTGTACCGGCCCCCTGCACTTTGTGGGCGCCTCCGGTATGCTGGAATGTGATTTCTGCGGCGCGAAATATGACGTGGCGCAGATCGAAGCTCTGTACGCAGAGAAAGAGGCCAAATCCGTGGAGGCCACGGAAAAGGCCAACGCCAAGGCGGAGGAGAACCGCCAGAAAATAGCGGAGATGGAGGCGCAGGGGTGGGATACCTCCGGCCTCAACAGCGACTGGGGCGCGGAGGCCGACGGCATGAAGGCCTACAACTGCCCCAGCTGCGGCGCGGAGCTGATCTGCGACGCCTCCACCGCCGCCACCTCCTGCCCCTATTGCGGCAACCCCACGGTGGTGCCGGGGCAGTTCAGCGGCGCACTGAAGCCGGACTTCGTGATCCCCTTCAAGCTCAGCAAGGAGGACGCGGTGGCCGCCCTGAAGAACCACTATAAGGGCAAGCCCCTGCTGCCCAAGGCCTTTACCAACGGCAATCACATTGAGGAGATCCAGGGCGTGTACGTCCCCTTCTGGATGTTCGACGGTCAGGCGGAGGGCTCTGTGGACTATGAGGGCCTGATCATCCATGTCTACGAAAGCGGCGACTACGAGATCACCGAGACGGAGCACTACGACGTGCACCGCGGCGGCTCCATCTCCTTTGAAAAGGTGCCGGTGGATGCCTCCAGCAAGATGCCCGACGACCACATGGACTCCATCGAGCCGTATGACTACGCCGGTCTGAAGCCCTTTTCCACCGCCTATCTGCCCGGCTTTCTGGCGGATAAGTACGACGTGACGGTGGAGGAGAGCCACGACCGGGCAGACGGACGGTGCTCCGCGTCTCTGGAGGGCGCGCTGCGCCGCACCACCACGCAGTACGACAGCTGCGTTCCCCTGCGGCAGGACATTCACCTGCGGCGCGGCAAGGTACACTATGCGCTGCTGCCGGTGTGGATGCTGCATACCAAGTGGAACGGCAAGGACTTCCTCTTTGCCATGAACGGGCAGACCGGCAAGCTGGTGGGCGACCTGCCCACGGATATGGGCAAGTTCTGGGCGATCTTCGCCGCCGTCGCCGCGCCGGTGACGGCCATCGCCGCGGCGATCCTGATGCTGTTTTAAGGAGGGCGGCCGAGATGAAAAAGAGAATTTTTACATACCTGCTGGCGCTGCTGGCGGCGCTGACGCTGGTTGTGCCCGCTTGGGCAGAGCAGACGGAGGACGACCTGTTCGTGTACGATACGGAGAACCTGCTGACCGAGGACGAATGGCTGGAGCTGGAGCTGCTGGCCGACGAGATCTCCTGGCGGTACGATTGCGCCGTCTACATCGTCACCATCTACGACTACGAGGACTATGACAGCGACATCCACTACGCGGCGGTGAACATCTACGACAACAACAGCTTCGGTATCGGCGAGAACCGCGAGGGCATCATGCTGATGCTGAGCACATACGACCGCGACTACGACCTGTACGTTCGCGACGGCGGCACCGCCGAGTACGCAGTCAACAAGTATGGCCGCCACCAGATGACGGAGGAGTTCCTCGACAACTTTGCCGACGACGACTGGGCGGGCGGCTTCAGGGACTATCTGAACGCCTGCGCCGAGTATCTGAGCCTTGCCGAACAGGGGCACCCCGTCAGAAAGCCGCTGATCAAGGTGCTGCCTATGGCGCTGGGCATCGGCGTGGTGCTGGCTCTGGCCGTATGCCTGTTCCTGAAGGCCAAGATGAAGTCCGTCCGGCAGGGCGCGGAGGCGGACGCCTACGTGACGGCTGAGGGTCTGAACCTGACGGAGCAGTACGACAACTATACCCACACCACTGAGACCCGCCGCAAGATCTCCCAGGACAGCGACGGCGGCAGCAGTGACCATTCCGGCGGCGGAGGCTCCAGCACAAGTGGTAAGTACTGAGCGGTGAAAGGAGGATCCGATGAAAAAGAATCCCATCCTCTGTCTGCTGCTGGCGCTGGCGATGATGCTGACGCTGACAGCCTGCCAGATAGATATCCCCGGCGTCGGGACCGTCCGCATCAACGACGGCAGCAAAAACGACCATGATACGGATGGCCCCCCTGCGGGGAACAGCTATGACACCTCCCTTGCCCAGCTGCGCGAGGAGGCGATGGACTTACCCTCCTACCTCTTCGCAGCGGCGTATATCGGCAGCTCGGCGGGCGGCCCCGACGATCTGGAGCTTCCCCTGCAGGAGTGGGTGCGCACGGCGGCGCCGGAGCTGTGTGCCCAGTATCCGTTCGTCCAGAATATCCCCCGTGAACGGGTGGTGGGCAGCGGCGGCAGCCTGTTCTGCGTGGTGCCCCGCGACCCCGACGCCACCCTTGCGGTGAACCGCATCCGGTGGAACCCCCAGAACGAGGACTACGACAATCTGGAGGTGCTCTACCGCAGCGAGAGCGGCGACCCGATCCTGCTGTATGCCTGCGCCGATATGGGCGAAAGCCCCTATCCCGACACGGAGGTCATCGTGACGGACAGCACCGGCAAAACCGTCACGTGGTACCCCATCTACGGCATCACGGCGCTGCCCTACGACTATGAATATGACCTGCCGCTGGGCTACAGCTTCACCGTCTGCGACGAGGACTACGGCGGCGACATGATCGAAGAGTCCATGTGGACGGCTCCTACGGCGGAGCAGCTGGCCAGGTACGTCTGGACGTGGCAGGGCGATTTTGCGGAGCAGCCCGCCATGGCCACCATGTCCCTGACACAGGGCAGCGGCGCGGAGCCGGGGCAGATCACCTTCACATGGTGGTATACCAAGGACTACGGCGATCCGCAGGAGATCTATGAGGGCAGCTGGTCCCTGACGGACAGCGGAGAGCATATAGATCTGACCATGACCCGCAGCGGCGGCCGGCAGTATACGAAGGGCGAGGCGCCCACCACGGTATCGGGCATGTTCCCTGTGCAGGTACCCGCGGCCTTCGATGTCTTCCCGGTGCTGAATGTGACCGGCGGAGGCGGCGCCTACGGGTTCCCCATCCAGCAGATCCCCAACGAGCTTCTCATGTTTGAGCCCGCTCAGGGGTAAATGACGGTAAAATACAGAAAGGAGGTGCCCATGCACAACAACAAAAAAAAGCTGGTCAGGTCGCTTGCGGCGATGCTGCTGGCCTTGGCCATGGCGCTGCCGCTGACGGCCTGTCAGGTGGAGATCCCCGGCATGGGGACCATCAACATCAACGACGGTGCATCGGACGGTGACACCGCCAAAACGAACGGCGGCGAGCCGGGGGCCTACGACGACTCTCTGGATCTGCTGCGGCAGGAGCTGGATGAGCGTCAGCAGGACGAGCGTTTCGCGGTGGCCTACATCGGCGATATCAACGGCAGCCTGAGTGATCTGGCGATCCCTCTGCGGGACTGGATCAACGATACGGCGCCGGGGCTGTGTGCCCAGTATACCTTTGTCCGGAATATCCCGCAGGAGCGGGTGGTGGGCGACAGCGGAAGCCTGTTCTGCGTGGTGCCCCGTGACCCCAACGCCACCGTGGCGGTGAACCGCGTCCGGTGGAACGAGGCGAAGGGCGGCTACGAGACCCTTGAGGTGCTCTACCGCAGCGAGAGCGGCGACCCGATTCTGCTGTTCGTCTCCAACGATCTGGGGACTGTCCCCACCGATACCACGGAGCTGCTCTTGACCGACAGCCACCCCGATACCCTGAGCTGGTATCCCATCCCCGGAATCGTGGCGCTGCCCTACGACTCCGAGAACGAACGGAGGCTGGCCTACGACTTCACCTTTTACTCGCAGGAGGGGAACGACGGCTTTGGCAGCGACATCGGCTGGACGTGTCCCTCCGGCTCCCAGCTGACGCAGGAGATATGGGCGTGGCAGGGTCATACGGATAAGCCCGCTCTGGCCACTCTGGAGCTGCACGCCAACAGCAGTCAGGAGGACTATTGGGGCGCGGCGACCTTCACCTGGTGGTACGAAAGTGACTTCGTCACACCGGAGGAGGTCTATGAAGGCGAATGGGGGCTGACCGCCAACGGGGAATACTCCGGCGTACTGATGCTGGATATGACCCGCACCGGCGGCAAGAGATACACGCCCGGCGAGACGGAACGGATCATCCACGATGGCTTCATCGTGCAGGTTCCCATGGCCTTCGAGGACTACACCTATCTGTCCGTCGACAAGGGACAGCACGGCTCCTATCTGCCCATTCAGATGGAGCCGGACACGGTGATCTACTTCTATCCCTGGTAGGGCATATAACCTACAAAGCGATCTGGCGGCGGGCAGATACTGTCCGCCGCCCTTTGTATCCTGAAAACCACTCACTGGGCGAGTGGTTTTCGATATACAAAAAGGGAAGGCCCGTATGGGCCTTCCCTTGCTTTTCATTGATCGGTACGCGGGCAGGCTGCTGCCCGCGGGACGGTCATCTCCGGTTGGCGGAGTCCACCACCACCGCCTGGGCGGCGGCCAGCTTCAGGTCGTGGCGCAGCCGCAGGGGCGGCAGCTGCTGGCGCAGCAGCTCCACGGACAGACCATACTGTTTGGACAGCTCGGCGTACTTGGCGTCCACGTCGGCCTCGGTGATGTCGATGCCCTCCCGGCGTGCGATCTCGGTCATGGCCAGCTCATAGCGCGCCGCCGCGGCGGCCTGCTCGCGGGCGTGGTCACGCAGCTGCTCCATCGTGGTGTTCCCCATCTCCAGATACTGCTCCAGGGACACGCCCTGGGCCTGCAGGTGGCCCCGCAGCTCGTTGATCAGCCCGTCCAGCTGGTTCTCCACCATGGCAGCGGGAATGGTAACGGTCATGGCCTCCGTCACCTGGCGGATCAGGTCGTTGGCGAACTGCTCGGCGGCCTGGGCCTGCTTTTTCTGCACCGCCGTCTCCATGACGGCCCGGCGCAGGGCAGAGACATCGGCAAAGCCCTGCCGGCGGGCGAAATCATCGTCCCACTCCGGCATGGCCCGCCGGGTGATCTGGTGGACCTTGATATGGAACACCGCGTCCTTGCCGGCCAGCTCCGGGACGTACTCCGTGGGGAAGGTGACCTTTACGTCGCGCTCCTCGCCCACGGCGGCGCCGGCCACCTGCTCCTCAAAGCCGGGAATGAAGTAGCCGCTGCCCAGCAGCAGGGGATACTGCTCGCCCTTGCCGCCCTCAAAGGGCACGCCGTCCACAAAGCCCTCGAAGTCCAGCGTCACCTCGTCGCCCATGGCGGCTCTTTCCGGATGCTGCACATCGGGGTTGGCCCGGGCGTACTCGTCCAGGGCGGCCTCGGTATCGTCATTGCTCAGCTCCACCTGGGGATAGACGGCGGACAGGCCCTTGTACTGGCCCAGCTCCACCTCCGGGTACAGATCGATAACGGCGGCGAAGGTATAGCCGTCGGGGCCGATAGTCTCCACCGACAGGGTGGGGGTCCCGGCGATCTGGATATCGCTCTGGCTGATGGCCTCCACCAGCGCCTGGGGATAGGTGTCGTTGACGGCCTCCTGGTACAAAAACTCGGGGCCGTAGGCCTGTTCCAGGTTTTCACGGGTAGGCTCGCCGGCCACGGGGCAGACGGACTTGACGCCCTGATAGCATCTGGCCAGGGACGCCTGCCAGGTGTCCTTGTCCACGGCGATAGTCAGGCGCACCTGGCGCTGTTCGGGAAGCTCCTCCCGCTTGATGATCTGCATAGCAGTTCCTCCTGTGTCTGTATTGGAGACAGTATACTATACGCCGCCCCGGTTTGTCCAGTCCGTTCAACACCTGCGGTGATTTGCCTGAGTTGTAAAAATTCTGTGATATTTGCGGGGCGGGGGTTGCCTTTTCCGGGGCGGTTCTGGTACAATACGGGATACGAAATCATCAAGTCTGTCGGAGGGATCGTATGCAGGCGATCAAGCAATTCTTCAAAACCCATCCCCACGCCTGGTGGGGCGCATATCTGCCGGTCTATCTGGCGATGTTTTTTACCATCGAGCACTTTATTACCGATAACTACTGGGCCACACAGACGGTGCTGGACACCTATATCCCCTTCTGCGAGTGGTTCATCTTCCCCTATGTGTCCTGGAGCCCGCTGCTGGTGGTGCTGGGCATCTATCTGATCCTGAAGGACGCCGAGGGCTTCCGCCGGTATATGTGGTTCATCATGGTGACGTTCACAACGGCGGTGGTGTTCTGCATTCTGGTGCCCAACGGGCAGGATCTGCGTCCGGCGGTGATGGCGCACCACAATGCCGCCACCTGGCTGGTGGAGTACACCTATTCCATCGACACCAACACCAACGTCTTCCCCAGCATGCATATTCTGGGCTGCATGGCGGCTGTGGCGGCGGTGTGGCACACGCCGGGACTGCGGAAGCCCGGCTGGCGCTGGGGCGTAACGCTGTACGCTATCCTCATCATGGCGGCCACCGTGTTCGTCAAGCAGCACGCGGCCATCGATGTGCTGGCCGGACTGCTGACCGGCGCCATCGCCTATGTGTTCGTGTATGTCATCGTTGGCCGGCGCCGCGACAGGCGGCTGGGCCGGGATTGCTGAAAAAGCGCCCTGCGGGGCGCTTTTTTGCGGCCTTTTTGCGGCGGCAACTTGACAAGTCACATGGTGGCGGGTAAAATGTGAAGTTGGCACACACCCTATATACTAACAAAGGAATGGTATGAAGCTATGGCTAAGGATCAGAGAAATGTAGAGGCGATCACCCCCATGGAGGAGGATTTCGCCAAGTGGTATACGGATATCTGCCTGAAGGCGGAGCTGGTGGACTACGCCAGCGTCAAGGGCTTTCTGATCCTTCGACCTTACGGCTATGCCATTTGGGAGAATATCCAGAAGTACATGGACGCGGAGTTCAAGAAGACCGGCCACGTGAACGTGGCCATGCCGGTGCTGATTCCCGAGAGCCTGCTGAAGAAGGAGGGTGAGCTGGTGGCCGGCTTCGCCCCGGAGGTGGCCTGGGTCACCCATGGCGGCAGCGAACAGCTGGAGGAGCGTCTGGCCTTCCGCCCCACGTCCGAGACTATGTTCTGCGACCACTGGAGCCACGTGCTGCACAGCTACCGTGAGCTGCCCATGCTGTACAACCAGTGGTGCTCCGTCATCCGCTGGGAGAAGACCACCCGCCCGTTCCTG
>ENA-UOJB01002889-UOJB01002889.1-human-gut-metagenome-genome-assembly--contig:-C48-NODE-2889-length-10449-cov-8.199346_pt1 | contig 10449 bp, 8 predicted proteins | sample MGYA00242338_ERZ723885 | MGnify/ENA metagenome assembly ERZ723885
GTTTGTTTACTAATCGTGCTTAATTTCTAATTTGTGGACTTTGTGCGGTGTTGCCGTAAATAAAAATCGTGTTCATATCGACAATACAATAGCACGGGAAAGCTATTTCTGCCCCTGCTGCGGCGGAGAGCTGATAAGAAAAATGGGTGAGGAAAGACAACACCATTTTGCACACAGGCAGAACACCGAATGCTCAGACAGCTGGGCTGGTTCTTATGATATGTCGGAATGGCACCAGCAGTGGCAGAGCTGTTACCCTGTATGCAATCAGGAGATACAGCTGAATCTCGGCAAAGTGCGCCACAGAGCCGATGTACTTACCGGAAAGACAATTGTCGAGTTTCAGCACAGCCACATTACAATGACGAATTTCAGCAACCGGAACTACTTCTACACCAGCCTTGGATATAAGGTGGTATGGCTGTTCGACCTGCGCGAGGAATACTCCTCCGGAAAGTTGAAACGTGCCGACGGCAGTTCTGCCGGCTTTGTGTGGAGCCGTCCGCTTTCTGCTCTGAAAAACTTCGACCTGCGAACAGGTCAGGCAGATATTTTCTTTCAGCTCTCCGACGATGACGATTCGATTATAAGAGTGGCGAACGAATCACCCTCGTTTGAACATTTTACGGCTGCAAAATGGTACAGCAAGGAACAGTTTCTTATTTATACGGGCTGCGAGCCACCCTGCCTGCAAAGCATTGAAACAGACAGAGATTACATAAGTTTCTGCGAAAAATACAACATTCACCTTGACCCAGACCAGGAGCGTGCTGTTGAAACGATAAACGGCGCAATATTGCTTATTGCAGTTCCCGGCAGCGGAAAGACGACCGTTCTTTCAGCAAGACTGGGATATATGATACTTTGCAGGGGGATTTCTCCGAAAAATATACTTACACTGTCATATACAAAGAATTCTGCAAAAGACATAACAGACAGGCTATGCAAAATGTTCGGCAGCGAATTTGCCGATACGGTCAAGGTCAAGACGGTAAACAGCCTTGCTGCCGAAATCAATACAAGGTTCTGGAAAACAAACCCCAATATCAGATCTCTCGAAATCGCCGATGAAAAAACTACATTTCCAATAATTAAGAAAATACTCAAAGAAAGAGGCACAGAATATCCGAACGATTCTGAGATACGGGACGTAATTTCGACGATATCCAAAAACAAGAATCTGATGAAAGACGAAAGTCAGATGAGCGAATACGAAAATTACGTATTGAAAAAATACCAGAATGAACTGGAAAACAAGTGGCTGATGGATTTCGATGACCAGATCAGGTACGCTCTCAAGCTACTGACCGAACGCCCCGGACTTCTTGCGGAATACCAGCAGCGCTACCAGTATATGTGCGTTGATGAAGCGCAGGATCTTTCGAAATTACAGCACACATTTATCCGCACTCTCTGCGGACATACGGACAGGAACAACATCTTTATGGTCGGCGACGAAGACCAGAGCATTTATGGGTTCAGAGGCGCTTTTCCCAATTCCCTGCTGAGTTTCAGCCACGACTACCTTAATCCACACACGCTGTTTCTGAGCCGCAATTATCGTTCTTCAAAGGAGATCGTGGAGCTATCCGCTAAATTCATCAGTAAAACTGCCGGAAGATATGACAAGGATATCACAGCCGTCCGCGGAAATGTCGGAAAAGTAAAGTTCATCAATGTGCAGGACCGTGCTGAACAGTTCAGCAAAATAATCGAAGCAGCCAAGAATCCCGGTGAACCGATCGCCGTCATATACCGCTCGAATGACAGTTCAGTGCCGCTGATCGACCTTCTTCTCCGCGAGGGCATTCCTTTTTCAGCGTATTCAAGCAGAAACGAACAGCGTTTTTTCAGCAGCCGTGCTGTTGAGGATGTAAAAGCATTTCTTACATATACGCTAAACGAACATGACAAGAACGCATTCATGCAGATATACCACAAATGCGGCTGCTGGCTGGATAAGCGTTCAGCTGAATATGCCTACAAAAGGAGCTACAGAGAAAGAATTTCTATAACAGAAGCCCTGATTAAAAATGGTGAAAGGTTCTTGCCGCTAAAACCCAAGGCAGAGGAATTCAAAGAACTTATAACCGATGCTCAAAACTCGGAGACGGTTCAGGCAATAGAGGCTTTCATGTACAGCGGATATCTCAGATATTTGCAGGAAAAGGGCGGAGATACCAATAAGCTTGATATTCTGCTGATGCTCGCTGAAAATGAACCGGACAAGTCCCGTTTCATGGAACGGCTGGAACAGCTTAAAGGCAGCGCTGACTATCGTGCCGAAGACAGCCGGGTCATTCTCACTACGGCCCATTCCAGCAAAGGTCTGGAGTTTGACACAGTTTACATTGTCGATGTTGCGGACGGATTCTTTCCGAGCGTTGAGTATAACGATGCAATACTTGACAGCGAAACCTATTCAGAGTATCTTGAGGAACGGAGAATGTTCTATGTTGCTATGACCCGCGCGAAAAATTCATTGAATGTATTTTCTATAAAAGGTATGAATTCTTTTTTCTGCAAGGAGCTACAATCGACAAAATAAGACAAATACGCGCCATTTATATAAGGTCACCTCTAAAAACCTTGTTTGAGAGAAAATGTGTATAGCACACCGACTGCTTCTTCAAACCTCCTCGTAAGGCATACAGCCTTACTTCGTCGGCTTTCATCGCATTCGGCGCACTCTACCCATTTTCCCTTTTCAAACCGGTTTTTAGAGGTTCCCATAAAAAAATACTCTTTTTTCTGACATTCCTTGAAAACATGACTTTTTTGTGATATAATGTATATAACTATACTTCTGGAGGATCATGTTATGTCAGTTGACACAAAAAAGGAGCAGGAGCGAGATGAACTCCATCGAGCTATCTGGGCAATTGCGGACGAATTACGCGGAGCCGTTGACGGCTGGGATTTCAAGAATTATGTTCTTGGCACAATGTTTTACAGATACATCTCCGAGAATTTCACATATTACATAAACCACGGTGAAACTGAAGCTGGCAATGCTTATTTCGACTATACGAAAATATCCGATGATGAAGCCGAGGAAGCGCGCGACGGTCTGGTGCAGGAGAAAGGTTTCTTCATTCTTCCCAGTGAACTTTTCTGCAATGTCAGCAGTCGTGCCGAAACTGATAAGGAATGGGCAAAAGAGCACCTCAACGAAATACTTGAAAAAGTATTCAGGGATATTGAAGGCTCTGCTAAAGGAAGTGCAAGCGAAGCGAATTTTGCCGGTCTGTTTGATGATTTCGATGTCAACTCAAACAAACTAGGTGCAACAGTTGAAAAGCGAAACGAAAAGCTCACAAAACTGCTTTCGGGAATTGCAAAAATGAACCTCGGCAGCGTCAAGAATCACGACATTGACGCTTTCGGCGACGCATACGAATTTTTAATGACAATGTATGCAAGTAATGCCGGCAAATCCGGCGGTGAGTTTTTCACACCCGCAGATGTTTCGGAGCTGCTCACAAGGCTCGGCACTGTCGGAAAGACCACGATCAACAAAGTGTACGACCCTGCATGTGGTTCCGGATCTCTACTGCTGAAAGCTGAGAAAGTGCTTGGCAAAGACAGTATCACCAATGGTTTCTTTGGTCAGGAAATCAACATCACGACCTACAACCTGTGCCGCATCAATATGTTCCTGCATGATATCGGATTTGATAAATTCAACATTGCCTGCGAAGATACGCTCACCGCTCCGCAGCACTGGGACGACGAACCATTCGAACTCATCGTGTCAAACCCTCCCTACTCGATAAAATGGGCTGGTAAATCAAATCCGCTGTTGATAAACGATCCGCGCTACGCCCCTGCCGGTGTCCTTGCTCCTGAAAGCAAGGCCGATATGGCATTTATCATGCACTCGCTTTCATGGCTTGCGTCAAATGGAACCGCAGCAATAGTATGTTTCCCCGGAATATTGTACCGCGGAGGCGCAGAGCAGAAAATCCGCAAGTATCTTATTGAGAACAACTATGTGGATTGTATTATACAACTGCCAAGCAATCTGTTTTTCGGCACTTCAATAGCCACCTGCATTATGGTGATGAAGAAGAACAAAAAGGATAACAATGTGCTCTTCATCGACGCCACCAATGAGTGTATCAAAGTCACAAATAACAACAAACTCACTCCCGAGAATATTAACAAGATAGTAACCACATTTGCAACTCGTGAAGAAATACCACATTTCAGCCATCTTGCCAAATCCAGCGATGTCGAGAACAATGATTATAATCTCTCTGTTTCAACTTATGTTGAGCCGGAAAACACCCGCGAGATAATTGACATCGTTGAACTTAATAAGCAAATTCGCGATATCGTCGAACGGGAAAATATTCTGAGAGCGGAAATAGATAAGATTATTGCGGAGATTGAGGGGTAAGCAATGAGATTGTCAGATATATTATCAAAATCCCCAGCAGACAAATATGTACAGGTTGATAACTTTCTTGATAATAAAAAACTGTCTGCCGGCGTACAGCGAAAAATAGATATTGGTACTATTGCGTTAAATTACTATTGTCATAACTGCAACGATGTCAGAACATTTTGCAGCAATTCCAAATTATTCTGCATCGGGGTAAGCGATACTGAAATAAGTATCGACTGTTATGTCGAGTGTGCCAGATGTCATACTAAGGTGCCTATGTGGTTTCTTGTGGAAAGCAATGATAAAATGTATTTAGGTTTACCCAAAGTAAGAATATCCAAAATGGAATCCAGATTACCTGAAGAAGTGTCTTTTGACAACTCACAATATGGCGAATATACATATCTTCTTAACAAAGCAGAATGTGCTTTCAATAGCGGACTTGGCGCTGGCTCAATTGTATATTTACGCAAAATTTTTGAACTTGTTGCAAACAATTCAGCCAAAGCGGTAGGAATAACAACGAAGAAAAAGAATGGAGGATCCCGTCCTTTTAAAGAACTATTGCAAGAAGTTGATGCAAAATGTCACATTATTCCTCCTGAATTTTCGCAAAATGGATACTCTTTATTCAGCGAATTAAGTAATGTAGTTCATGGGGAATATGATGAAAATCTTGGTATTAAAAAGTATCCCACTTTAAAACGGCTTATTATTGGAATCCTGGACAATATAAGGGATCAAGATGAACTTCAAAAAGCTATGGAAAGACTTGGCTGGGAAACCAACTGCGAGGTAACTGTATGACTAAACTTGAAACACTTATAAATGATCTTTGCCCAAACGGGGTGAAATACGTTAAACTTAAAGATATAGCAACTGACATATTTAGAGGTGCCGGCATAACACGAGAGCAAGTAACAACAGAAGGAACTCCTTGCGTAAGATACGGAGAAATCTATACTACTTATGGTGTCTTTTTCGATGCTTGTGTATCACATACAAACGAAGAAATCTTACAAAGCCGTAAATACTTTGAACACGGTGATATATTATTTGCCATCACGGGCGAGAGTGTAGAAGAGATTGCAAAATCTACAGCTTATGTCGGTTATGAAAAATGTTTGGCTGGTGGTGATATTGTTGTTATGAAGCATAATCAAAATCCCAAATATTTAGGATATGTACTCTCAACAACAGAATCACAAAATCAAAAAAGTAAGGGAAAAGTAAAAAGTAAAGTCGTTCACTCAAGCGTTCCGGCAATAAAAGAAATTATAATCCCCCTCCCCCCTCTCCCTGTACAGGAAGAAATCGTGCGAATACTCGATAGTTATACCAAAATGACCGAAGAACTTGAGTCCAAGCTAAAAGCAGAGCTGGAAGCGCGAAAGAAACAATATGAATTTTACCGCGACAGTTTGCTAAAGTTTGACACCGGGGGGGGGGTCAAGAGGGGCTGAATGGGAACAATTGCAGAACATATCCGATATTGGAACGGGTTCTCATAACACTAATGAGGAACTGGAAAAGGGCAGTTATCCATTTTTTGTCCGTTCGCAGGATGTAAGAAGACTGAATTCATTCGATTATGATGAAGAAGCCATAATTACATCGGGAGATGGAGTTGGTGTTGGCAAAATATATCACTATGTTCACGGGAAATATGCCCTCCACCAAAGAGCATACAGAATACACATTAATACTCCAAATGTCTTACCGAAATTTTTCTACTACTATATGAAAACAACTTTCCTTCCGTATATTGAAAAAAACGCATTTAATTCGTCCGTCACCTCAATACGACGTCCAATGCTGAACAGTTACCCTGTTCCCATTATTCCAATCAAAGAGCAAGAACGCATAGTAAAAGTCTTAGACCGATTTGACAAGCTCTGTAACGACCTTACCGAGGGACTTCCGGCAGAGATAGAATCCCGCAGGAAACAATACGAATACTACCGCGATAAGCTGCTGACATTCACACCTGCACAATAAGGAGGCAAATGCTATGGCTTACTTTAACATTGTCGCGCAGACCACCGAAAATACCGTTGTCACCGAATATGAATTCAACGCCAACCGTTCTGAAAATTACCAGTCGGAGGCAGAGCTTGAACATGAGTTTATACGTATGCTCACTGAGCAGGGCTATGATTACCTTCCGATACACACGGAAAATGACTTAGTGGACAACCTCCGCACAAAGCTAGAGGAACTTAATGAAATCACCTTTTCAGACGCCGAGTGGAAGCAGTTTTTCAGCACAGCCATAGCTAATCCCAATGACCATATCATCGAAAAGACCCGTAAGATACAGGAAGACTATATTCAGGTACTTCGCCGCGATGATGGTACTACCAAGAACATTACACTTATCGACAAGCGTAATATCCACAATAACCGCTTGCAGGTCATAAATCAGTATGTGATAAACAAGGCCGACGGAGCCAAACACGACAACAGGTATGATGTTACCGTACTCGTGAACGGTCTCCCGCTTGTACATATCGAGCTGAAAAGACGCGGCGTTCCGGTCCGCGAGGCGTTCAATCAGATAGATCGTTATCAGCGCGACAGCTTCTGGGCTGGCAGCGGTCTGTATGAGTATATACAGATATTTGTTATCAGCAACGGAACTAATACCAAATATTATTCCAACAGCACACGCTTTAATGTTATCAAGGACGCCAATTCTGCTAAATCCAAGAAAGAGAAAACCAGCAACAGCTTTGAATTCACTTCGTTCTGGGCTGACTCCAAAAACAGAGTCATACCTGATCTTGTGGATTTCACAAAAACGTTTTTTGCGAAGCACACACTGCTTAATATACTGACGAAATATTGCATTTTCACTTCAGAAAATATGCTCATGGTAATGCGGCCTTATCAGATAACCGCAACGGAGCGTATTATCAACCGAATCGAGATAGCAAATAACTATAAGAAACAGGGTTCAATCGCCTCCGGCGGATATGTATGGCACACTACCGGCTCGGGAAAAACCCTGACCTCGTTTAAAGCTGCGCGTCTTGCGTCAAATCTTCCATTCATAGACAAGGTGCTGTTCGTTGTTGACAGAAAAGACCTCGACTATCAGACAATGAAAGAGTATGACCGATTTGAGAAAGGCGCTGCAAACTCCAACAGCTCCACAACTGTGCTGAAAAAACAGCTTGAAGACTCCAACGCCAGAATCATCATCACGACTATCCAGAAGCTCTCGACATTTATCAAAAAATTCAAAGATCATGAGGTTTATCAGAAACAGGTCGTTATCATATTCGATGAGTGCCACAGAAGCCAATTCGGAGATATGCATTCATCAATAGTCAAGCACTTCAAAAAGTATTATCTTTTCGGCTTTACCGGCACGCCTATCTTTGCGGAAAACTCTAGTGCAGTGAAAAATCCGCAGTTATTTACCACAGCCCAGACATTCGGCGACCAGTTGCACACATACACAATTGTTGACGCAATAAACGACAAGAATGTTCTTCCATTCCGGGTAGATTACATTAAAACAATGGACATTGATGCCGACATAGACGATGAACAGGTATGGGACATTGACCGCAGAGCCGCTCTTGAAGCGCCTGAAAGAATCTCACTTATCACCGAGTACATACTTGACCACTTTGATCAGAAGACCTACCGCGGCAATAAGTCGTATGTGTTTAATCAGCTCACCAATATCAAAGAAGTTGCTTCTGCGGCAAATGGAAAGGTCGCAGAAATAAAGCAGAAACAGCGTATCAGCGGATTCAACTCCATATTTGCAGTATCCTCCGTTGAAATGGCAAAGCTGTATTATCATGAATTTCAAAAGCAGATGAAAGCAGATCCGTCAAAGGAACTGCGTGTTGCCGTGATTTACAGCTATGGTGCAAACGAACAGGACGCAGACGGCATAATCGATGAGGAGAATCCCGAAGATACCACAGCTCTGGACCAGACAGCTCGTGATTTCCTTGAAGAAGCAATCAATGACTATAATAAGATGTTCCATACATTCTATGACACATCAAGCGAGAAATTCCAGAATTATTATAAGGACGTTTCGCTGCGCATGAAAAATAAGGAACTTGACCTGCTTATCGTGGTAAATATGTTTCTCACAGGATTTGACGCGACTACGCTTAATACCCTCTGGGTGGACAAGAACCTCAAAATGCACGGGCTTATTCAAGCATTCAGCCGCACAAACCGTATTCTTAACAGCATAAAGACATTTGGAAACATTGTGTGCTTTAGAAATCTTGCCAAACGAGTTGACGCCGCTATTTCGCTGTTCGGCGACCGTGAAGCTGGTGGTACAGTTCTGCTGAAGAAATATCAGGACTACTATAATGGATATATCACGGACGATGGTAAAAAAGTACAGGGCTATTCAGAAATGATAGCTGAGCTGACAAACAAGTTTCCGCTGACCGAGCCAACTATCATTGGAGAAAACAAACAAAAAGAATTTATTTCCCTGTTCGGAGCAGTTCTTAAAATGAGGAATTTGCTTTCTTCATTTGATGAATTTCAAGGAAATGAAATATTATCTGAGCGTGATTTTCAGGATTATCTCGGCAGATACCAGGATCTTCACGATGAGTGGAAAGAAAAAATGAAGCGCGGAGTCAGCAAAGATATAGTAAACGATGTTGTATTTGAAATTGAGTTGATAAAACAGATTGAAATTAACATCGACTATATTCTTATGCTTGTGTCAAAATATCATGGGACGCATTGTGCTGACAAGGAAATACTTGTAACGATCAGAAAAGCAGTAGATGCAAGCCCGGAACTCCGCAGCAAGAAACAGCTCATAGAGAGCTTTATTGCAGGTATAAACGATGTTGACGATGTTATGAACGAATGGCACACATTTGTTGCTGAGCAACGTGAACAGGATCTTATAACTATTATTACAGAGGAAAACCTCAAACCTGATGAAACACGCAAATTCATCGAGCATTCTTTCCGTGACGGAGAGATAAAAACGACAGGCACTGATATAGAAAAGATCATGCCACCTGCAAGTCGGTTCGGCGGCGGAGGTAAAGCAGCCAAGAAGCAGGCAGTAATTGGCAAACTTAAAGCTTTCTTTGAGAAATACTCGGGTCTGGGCAGTTTTAAAGCATAATGTAGCTATAAGGAGAGATTATGGACAAAAATACTGAAAAAGCGGTATGGGGCATTCACGGTACGGATGACAGCATATTTCTGAAAGAAAACAAAATCGTGCTCGGCTGGAAAGATTTCGGAGATCTAAGCAAAGTTGAATCTTCTCGTGAATCATTTAAGGAACACTATCAAAAATCATTCCCCAAAGGGAAAAAAGGGGCGATAGGCACTTGTTCCGGAATGCTTTACCGATTTATTCACGAAATCAAAATCGGAGATTATATAGTTTACCCCTCAAAGACGGATAGAATGATAAATATTGGCATTGTTGAGGGTGAATATACATACGCTCCCGAAGCTGGTGAATATGTTCAGCAAAGATCGGTAAAGTGGCTGAAACACCTTCCACGCACTGCTTTCTCACAGGGGGCATTATACGAAGTGGGGTCTGCTTTGTCACTGTTTGCAGTTAAAAACTATGCAAGTGAATTTTTATCTGCACTTGACAGCGGTTTCAAGCCGACTATTTCTGCTGCCGAAGACGATGAAAGCGTTGCTGCAACAGCAGATGAGATAATTGAATCTACCCGCGATTTTATTCTGAAAGAGCTAAGCAAAAATCTCAAGGGATATGACTTTGAAGAATTTGTTGCAGATCTGCTCCGTGCTATGAGTTACAGAACAACCGTATCACAGCATGGAGGCGACAGCGGAATAGACATCACCGCATACAAAGACGAACTTCCGCCGCGTATTCTAGTACAGGTAAAAAGTCAGGATAGTGATATCAAGGAATCGCTTATACAGTCACTTAAAGGCGCAATGAGAGAGGGAGATTACGGGCTTTTTGTAACGCTGTCCAATTACACAAAAAATGCGACAAAATACTTAGGGCAACACCGCACAAAGTCCACAAATTAGAAATTAAGCACGATTAGTAAACA
>ENA-UOJB01002900-UOJB01002900.1-human-gut-metagenome-genome-assembly--contig:-C48-NODE-2900-length-10429-cov-4.156160_pt1 | contig 10429 bp, 8 predicted proteins | sample MGYA00242338_ERZ723885 | MGnify/ENA metagenome assembly ERZ723885
GACATAGCCGGTATCCTGACAGTCTGGACATTCAAAATGCTGTTCCAGATAGTCTTCCGGGAATCCGGCGTCGGAAAGGAGTCGGCGGCGTCTGTCAGAAAGAGACCGGATATCTTCCTTCAAAGAAGCGAGGGCAGTGTCATCGCCTGCGAGCAACTTTTTCGCCTGATCAAGACTGGCAGAAGAAATAGAGGCATCAATCGATGCAAGCTCCGGAACCTTCTGGCAGGCACGCTCGTAGTGAAGATTCGCGAGGTCGCGGCTCTTCGCTCTTTTTTCTTCATATACGCGCATCAGCGCATTGTATTGTGAATTAGTTAACGGCACAGTGTTCCCCTTTCTTAGTTACTGCGTAATAATTCTTTGGTAAGCTCGTCCATATTGTAAGAACGTTCTTCAAAATTACGGAATTTGGAAGGCTGCTGGGCAGAAGGTGTACGATTTTGCCCCGAAGGAGTTTTCCTCCGGTCTTTTTCCTGCTCAAAGGCAGAATCAAGACGCTCAACATCTGCCAGTGTACGAACGTTGCCCGTCTTCCAGTTTTCGAGAATCTTGTCAGTATATTCAAAACTTGGCTGGTGGATCGCACTGATGGTGCGGTTGCATGCTTCCAGAATGAGATCCAGTTCGAAATTCCCATCCTCCAGCCATTTGCGGATATAATCCAGTTCGGCAGATGCAGGCCCCCGCCCTTTGATGCCAAATGCATTCAGGATAGAATAGCAGGTTTTGTTGTAAAATGCAGAGGAATTACGTGCCTGATCGACGGTTGTAATATGTTCATCTGCCCATGAAAGTGCTACTTTCTGAATGTAATGCATGCTCTTATGTCCGTTCTCCACACAGTATTCGATCAGATACTCGATCAGGTCTGCGGAAAAACCAAGGGAATCATAAAAGTAGGTAATCGCATCAACATCGGTACGGGATAAGGTTTTGCCAAGATATTGTTCAGCAATAAAAAGAATCTGCTTTAATTCTCTTCTTGCAGCAAGGGAACGTCTTGATGCAGGAAGATTCTGACCGGCAGCTTTGTCTGAAACAGTGGTATTTCCATCAGACTGCGCGACCGGAGATTTTTCATGAACGGAAGCAGACTGTGCGGAAGGTGTATGGAAAGCCGCTTTGACAGGTGTCTGATGAGTTGGTGCTTTTCCGATACAGATTCCGGCGAGTTCATTTGTTTCGTCATATTCGAGAGAAAGAATTCCTTCTTTTTCCCAGTATTTGAGTGCGCGCAGGATATCGCCTTCGGTATTCTCCAGAAGGTCTGCCATCTGCGGGATATCCGGAAGCTGCTCCGGGATATTCTGATAACGGAGAAGAAGAAGATAGACTTTTACATATTCTCCGTTCGCAGATACCATATAATGATCGATAAAGTCATTCTCCACGATCGTTATGTTATTGTGGGAATGATTGCGCAAAATAAGTGCACTCATAATTTCCGCTTCCTTTCTTTTCTGACTTTGTTCATTATAACATCATCCCAGATTGTAAAAAAGAATTTTCTGACGGAAATTTTTGTTATTACAAATAAAATTTCGCAAATATTGGAGAAAATCAGGCTTTTAACAGGTCTTCTCCAATAGTTACAACATCTCCGGCACCCATTGTGATCAGAAGATCGCCAGGCTGGCAATGGGTGGTGACGAACTCTTCGATGGCTGCAAAGCTTGGAAGATAAGTTGCGTCACATCCATGTTCTTTGACTGCATCTGCAAGCTGTGCAGAAGAGATGCCTAAAGTATCTGTCTCACGTGCTGCATAGATGTCAGCAAGGATTACATGGTCTGCATGTGCGAGTGCTTCAGCAAATTCTGAGAATAATGCTTTTGTACGTGTATAAGTATGTGGTTGGAAAATACACCACAGCTTTTTATGTGGATAATGTGCAGCACTTTTCAGAGTTGCTGCGATCTCTGTCGGATGGTGTGCGTAATCATCAATGATAGTCACTCCGCCGACTTCACCTTTGTATTCAAAACGGCGGTCTGTTCCGTGGAAGGAAGCAAGACCTGTCTGGATCGTCTCCGCAGGAACACCAAGAATATCGGCAACTGCGATTGCCGCAAGTGCGTTATATACGTTGTGCTCACCGCCGACTGCAAGAGCGAGATGTGCAACATTCTGTCCGTCTTTTACGACATCGAAAGAGGCATTGCCCTGTTCGTTATAAGTAATATTGGCTGCACTGTAATCCAGGGAAGCTTCTTTGCCAAAAGTGATAACACGACAGGAAAGATCGGAGGTGATCTCTTCAATTTTATCAATATCTCCGTTGATGACGAGAGTTCCGTTTTCCGGAAGAAGCTTAGCAAAAAGGTGGAAAGAATTACGGATATCGTCCAGGTCTTTAAAAAAGTCCAGGTGATCCGCATCCACATTCAGAATAATACCGATTTTCGGGAAAAAGTGCAGGAAACTGTTGGTATATTCGCATGCTTCCGTAATAAAAAGGTCAGGTCCGCCGACACGGATATTGCCTTCGATCGCTTTCAGGATACCGCCGACAGAGATTGTCGGATCCAGGTCTGCTGCAAGAGCGATATGAGAAAGCATAGAGGTTGTGGTTGTCTTACCGTGTGTACCGGATATAGCAACCGGTGTCTTATAGTTAGTCATAAGCTGACCGAGTAATTCTGCTCTGGATAACATCGGAAGATTCCGACGCTTTGCTTCTGCAAATTCTTCGTTGTCTTCGTGGATCGCTGCGGTATAAACTACAAGGTCGATACCGTCTATAATATTGGAAGCTTTCTGACCGTAAAATACGGTTGCACCATTCTGAGACAGATGATCCGTAAGTGCCGATTCTTTGTTATCGGATCCGGATACTGTGAAGCCTTCTTCAAGAAGGATCTCAGCGAGTCCACTCATACTGATGCCGCCAATTCCGATGAAGTGGATATGGCAAGGCTGATTAAAATCAATTTTATACATAATGACACTTCCTGTTCTGTGAATTTGTTTCATAGTATTTGACTTACGTGCATAATTATAACATAGATAGGTCAAAAACCAAACCCTTTCTTTTTGTGATATTTCTATAAAAAAGATAGGTAAATGGAAATATTTTTGTAAAATATGTTCACTATATGTATGTAATATGTTATAATGAAAAAACCAGAATTACTGAGAAGGGGTGAAGACATGATAAAAAAGGAAATGATAGCAATGCTATTGGCAGGAGGACAGGGCAGCAGACTTGGCGTCCTGACTGCAAAAGTTGCTAAACCGGCTGTTGCATTTGGCGGTAAATACAGGATCATTGATTTTCCGCTGAGTAACTGTATCAACTCAGGAATCGATACAGTCGGTGTCCTGACCCAGTATCAACCACTCAGGCTTAATACACATATTGGAATTGGTATTCCGTGGGATCTGGACCGGAATATCGGAGGGGTGTCAATTCTTCCGCCGTATGAGAAGAGTACAAGCAGCGAATGGTATACAGGAACGGCGAATGCAATTTATCAGAATCTGGAGTATATGGAGACATTTAATCCGGATTATGTACTGATCTTATCAGGAGATCATATTTACAAGATGGATTACGAGGTCATGTTGGATTTTCACAAGGAGAATCATGCAGATGTGACGATCGCGGCAATGCCGGTTCCAATCGAAGAAGCAAGTCGTTTCGGAATCGTAATTACCGATGAAGACAAGAGAATCACCGAGTTTGAGGAGAAGCCGGCGAATCCGCGGAGCAATCTTGCGTCCATGGGAATTTATATTTTTAGCTGGCCGGTGCTCAAAGAGGCACTGATCAAGATGAAAGATCAGCCGGGATGTGATTTCGGAAAGCATATCATTCCGTACTGTCATGAAAAGAAGCAGAGACTGTTTGCATATGAATATAATGGTTACTGGAAGGATGTCGGTACATTGAGTTCTTACTGGGAAGCTAATATGGAACTGATCGACATTATTCCTGAATTTAATCTTTATGAGGAATTCTGGAAAATTTATACGAATAATTCAATTATACCGCCACAGTATATCTCAAAAGAAGCTGTGATCGACAGAAGCATCATTGGCGACGGAGCTGAGATATACGGCGAGATACATAACTGTGTGATCGGCGCAGGTGTTGTTGTTGGACAAGGCTGCGTGATCCGGGATTCGATCATCATGCAGGATGTTACGATAGGAAATGACTGTGTGATCGACAAAGCGATCATTGCGGAGAATGTTAAGGTTGGAGATAATGTAACCCTTGGAATCGGCAATGAAGCACCGAACAAGCTCAGGTCTGATATCTACAATTCCGGACTGGTTACGATCGGTGAGAATTCTGTGATTCCGGCAGGAGTACAGATTGGAAAGAATACTGCGATCAGCGGTATTACCGTGAAGGAGGATTATGTACAGGGTGCTCTTGAAAGCGGCGGAGTATTGATAAAGGCGGGTGACAGATCATGAGAGCAGTTGGAATCATTTTAGCAGGCGGTAACAACAACAAGATGCGGGAGCTTACACAGAGGCGTGCAGTGGCAGCGATGCCGATCGCAGGAAGCTACCGGGCAATTGATTTTGCACTCAGCAATATGTCCAATTCGCACATCCAGAAGGTAGCAGTACTTACTCAGTATAATGCACGTTCACTGAATGAACATCTGAATTCTTCCAAGTGGTGGGATTTCGGACGTAAGCAGGGTGGTCTTTATGTATTTACACCGACGATCACCGCAGACAATGGCTACTGGTATCGTGGAACGGCAGATGCGATCTATCAGAACCTGGAGTTCCTGAAGAGGTGCCATGAACCTTATGTGATCATCACATCCGGTGATGCGGTTTACAAGATGGATTATAACAAAGTACTGGAATACCACATTGCCAAGAAAGCAGATATCACTGTGGTGTGCCGGGATTTGGATCAGGGCGAGGATGCAACCCGTTTTGGCATCCTGAAGATGAATGAGAATATGCGGATCGAAGATTTTGAGGAAAAACCGATGGTGGCAAATTCCAACACGATTTCCACAGGAATCTATATCATCCGCAGACGTCAGCTGATCGATCTGATCGAGCATTCAGCTGAGGACGACAGAGATGATTTTGTAACGGATATCCTGATCAGATACAAGAATCTGAAAAAGATATACGGTTATAAGATAAAAGACTACTGGAGCAATATTTCCACGGTCGATGCCTATTATAAGACAAACATGGATTTCCTCAAACCGGAAGTCCGGAACTATTTCTTTAAGCAGCTTCCAAGTATTTATTCCAAGGTGACAGATCTGCCTCCGGCAAAATATAATCCGGGTGCGGTCGTTAAGAACAGCCTTGTGGCAAGCGGAAGCATTATCAACGGAACCGTTGAGAATTCGGTTCTGTTTAAAAAAGTGTTTGTTGGAAATAATTGTGTGATCAAAAACTCAATTATTTTAAATGATGTGTATCTTGGGGACAATACTTACATTGAGAACTGTATTGTAGAGAGCAGGGATACGATCCGTGCCAATACACGGCATGTTGGTGAAGATGGCGTGAAAGTAGTAATAGAAAAGAACGAAAGGTACGCATTATAAAAACTGAGGGGGACTTGTAAGAGTCCGGATCAGAAGGCATGCCGGTCAAATAAAGGAAAAGGAGCGGACCGGTATGTGCGTTACTGGAGAAAGGGGCTAGAAAGTTATGCAGATTACAGATGTACGCGTGCGCAAAGTAGCAAAAGAAGGAAAATTAAAGGCAGTAGTATCAATTACAATGGACGAAGAATTTGTTGTTCACGATATTGAAGTCATTGAAGGGGAAAAAGGACTTTTCATTGCAATGCCGAGTAAGAGAGCACTGGATGGGGAATATCGTGATATTGCGCATCCAATCAATTCCGGTACAAGAGACAGAATCCAGAAGATCATTCTGGACAAGTATGCGGAAGTACTGGAAGAGACTGACGACGCGGAAACTGCAGAAATCTAAGTACAGAAAAATACTGAAAACAAAAATCCCGGAGACTGGAAGTAAAACCAGTTCTCCGGGATTTTTATATTTTGAGAAATGATATTTCTACGATGGTCAATCGCGCATAAACTGATCGATCACATAGAGAACTCCGTCATCATCATTTGATTTTGTGATAAAATCTGCTTTTTCACGGACCAGTGGCTGTGCATTTTCCATTGCCACTCCAAGACCTGCGGTTTCGATCATAGTCAGGTCGTTGTATCCGTCACCGCAGCAGATCATTTCATCAGCAGTCAGACCGATGCTGGTAAGAAGCTTCAGAAGAGAGGTGGCTTTGTCTACATTCTTTGGAACAATTTCGAGGAAAAATGGATCCGAACAGTAAACATCGATATAACCATGGAAATGAGCGGACATTTCCTCTTTAGCAGCAGCGATGCTGTCTGGTTCTCCGGTCAGGAGAAATTTATTGTTTGGAAATGTGGATACTTTCTCGCAGAAATTATCAATTTGTACAATTGGTAAATGGTTGATCCGGGATTCTAATTCGGAATATTTTGTCGGGGTAAATCCGGACAGAAGCTGTCCATCCTCATAAGCCAGAATATCAACCGGGTAGTTGGAAGCGATCCGGTAGATATCCGGGATCACGTCCTGCGGAAGTGTTTTGTTGTAAATGACCTGGCCGGTGCGGCAGTGAGTGATCCGTGCTCCGGTGAAGGATAGGATATAGCTTCCGTAACGTTCCAGATGGAGCTGCCTGGCAAGGGGAACCACGCCGTATGTAGGGCGACCGCTTGCAAGAACAACTTTTTTTCCGGCTTCCTGGATCTCGATCAGAGCCTTTAACGTTGGTGGAGTGATTTCTTTCCTGGAGTTGGTAAGTGTTCCGTCCAGGTCAAGAACAAGTATCTGATATTTCATGTCTTACCTCTCTTAAAACTTCATCTGTCTGAGTACATCAATGATCTCAGGAAATTCCATACCGTGGGAAGCTTTGACCAGAATGGTATCATCTTTTTTGACAACATTCCGGATTTTTCCCAGGAAGTCCTGTTTGGTTTTAAAGTAAAGTACGGCACTGCTCTTTGCACAGGCTTTTGCACCTTCATATGCGTGGTGGGAAAGTTCTCCGATACAGCAGATCACATCAATGCCGATCTCGGCAGCATGTGCGCCGGTATTGTAGTGAAGTTCATTCTCCTTATCACCAAGCTCATACATATCGCCCATTACAGCTACGGTTCTTCCTGTTGCGGTAGAAAGTACATCCAGAGAAGATTTCATGGAAACCGGATTAGCGTTGTAGCAATCATCGATGATCAAAAGAGATCCTGTGTCGATCAGATTGGTACGTCCGGCAATCGTCTTCAGGGAAGAGATCCCGGTCTGGATTTCCTCCAGAGTAAGTCCAAGCTTCATGCCGACACATGCTCCGGCGAGAGCATTGTAGACCATGTGGTTTCCCGGCACCGGGATATGTATGTTGATTTCACCAAGTGGAAGGTGGAGTACAGCGTCAGTTCCGCGAAGTCCCTGACTTACGATTCCATCTGCATAGGCATCCAGCTGGTCTGAAAGACCGAAGAAAACAGGCTTTTTCCCTTGTACCTCTGCGACTGTGGAAAGTTTGTCGTCATCTCCGTTTAAGATGACAGAAGCATTTGGACGTAGATGATCAAAAACTTCGGTTTTGGCTTTTAAGATTCCGTCGCGGCTTCCGAGATTTTCCATGTGTGCAAGACCGATGTTGGTGATTACACAGATATCCGGCTGGCTGATGGATGCAAGTTCATGCATCTCTCCGAAATGGTCAATTCCCATCTCCAGGACAGCGACTTCATGTTCTTCGGTAAGATTGAAGATGGTAAGCGGAAGTCCGATTCCATTGTTAAAGTTTCCCTCTGTCTTAAGAACATTGTATTTCCGGGAAAGGACAGAGGCAATCGTTTCTTTGGTGCTGGTCTTGCCAACACTTCCGGTGATGCCGACAACCTTGATGTCAAGCTGCATGCGGTAAAACGCTGCGATATCACGAAGTGCTTTTTCGCAGGATTCTACATGAATGCAGGGACAGGTAAGGGAAGAAGGATCTTCTTCTGTAAGAGTAGCAAGTGCACCCTGTTCCATAACCTGTGGGATAAAGGTGTGGCCGTCTACACGGGCTCCTTTGAGTGGGACAAAAAGAAATCCCGGTGCTGCTTTCCGGCTGTCGATTGCAACGCCGGTAATCTCTTTTTCAAGAAAACTGCTGTCACCATGGAAGGTTCCATGGCAGGCAGCGGTTATATTTTTTAATGTCATATTTTTCATCGGTAATACCTCTTTTCAAATTGTGACCTAGTCATCAGCACTCATGCGGTCAAGAAGCTGTTTCTTTACTTCATAAAGTCTTGGAGACAGATCGATATACATCTGGTGAGGATTGAAGAGTCGTTTGGATTCATCCCACAGGGTATCTTTTTCCTGACGGCAGTAAGCGGCAATCTCTTTGACAGACGGGGAAGTGTAGACACATTCACCGTTGATGAAGATCGGCTGCATCATTTCGCGAACCGTATAGGTTCCGGCTTTCATCTTTGTCTTTTTCCATGTCTCGCTTGGATCAAAGAGGAGAAGATCTTCCTCCGGATTGATTTCTTCGTCTACAAAGCAGATATAATCAGCTTTCATCTTGCCGGTTTCTTTTTCGTAAATACGGTAAACCGTCTTGTTGCCCGGATTGGTGATCTTTTCTGTGTTCTCAGAAAGTTTGATTTTAGGTTCGAACTCACCATTCTTATTCTGGATGGCAGCGAGCTTATATACACCACCGAATGAAGGACAGTCTTTGGAGGTGATCAGATTGGTTCCGACACCCCATGAATCGATCGCTGCGCCCTGCATCTTGAGGTCGTGGATCAGATATTCATCAAGGTCGTTGGATGCGCAGATCGTTGCTTCTTCAAAGCCGGCCTCATCCAGCATTTTACGTGCTTTTTTGGACAGGTAGGCAAGATCGCCGCTGTCAAGACGGATACCAAGCTTTCTCGGGCTGATGCCGGCATCTTTCATCTCCTGGAAGACACGGATCGCATTCGGCACACCGGATTTTAAGGTGTCGTAAGTATCGACAAGAAGGGTACATCCTTCAGGATAAAGATCTGCATAGGCTTTAAATGCGGTATATTCATCCGGGAAACTCATGATCCAGCTGTGTGCATGGGTTCCCATAACCGGAACGTCAAAAAGCTTGCCGGTAAGTACGCAGGAGGTTCCCACGCAGCCGGCGATCACGGCAGCACGTGCGCCGTATAATCCGGCATCCGGTCCCTGGGCACGGCGAAGCCCGAATTCCATAACACCGGTATCACCGGCAGCGTATACGATACGGGAAGACTTGGTCGCAATCAGACACTGGTGGTTCAGAATGTTCAGGATTGCGGTTTCCACAAGCTGAGCTTCCATGATCGGGGCAACGACTTTGAGGATCGGCTCCTTTGGGAAGATCAGGCTTCCTTCCGGAATTGCGTAAATGCTTCCGGTAAAGTGATAGCCGCTCAGATACTGAAGAAAATCTTCAGAAAAAATGTGGAGACTGCGAAGGTAATCCACATCATCATAGCTGAAGTTCAGATTTTTCACGTACTCAATAACCTGTTCAAGTCCGGCTGCGATTGCATAACCGGAAGAAAATGGGTTGGAACGGTAAAATACATCAAAAATTACGGTAGGATTGTCCTGCTTATCGTAATAACCCTGCATCATAGTCAGTTCGTATAAGTCTGTAAGTAATGTTAAATTTTTAGAATGCATAATCGTACCTCTTTTCTGTTATAGGTTTAGATCAGACTGGCGTTTTTCTTAATTGTGTCCTGAATAAGATCATGACAATAGATTCCAAGATGTTTTCTTGTCTCTTTATCCAGTTCTTTTGGATAGATTGGTTTGCCGTATTCGATGACGACATGTACTTTTTTTACACGTGGGAAATGTGCTTCAAAAATGTCAGCAGTATTGTTCATGCTGATCGGAATGATCGCACACCCGGTCTTTTCGGCAATTTTAAGTGCACCGTCACGGAATGGAAGCATAGAAAGCTCTTCGCCATTGTTGCGGGTTCCTTCCGGGAAAATGCAGATGGAAATGCCATTTTTTACATAATCAATTGCCTGAAGGATCGTCTTCAGACCTTCTCTCATATTGTCTCTGTCAAGGAAGAGACAGTACAGATTCTTCATCCATGTGGAAAGAAGCGGAATCTTTTCCATTTCTTTTTTGGCAACATAACCGGTCAGACGCCTGCACCGGCTGTAAGTAAGGAGAATATCAAAATAACTGCGGTGGTTGCCGATAAAGAGTACCGGTTCATCCGGAACATTTTCTTCACCGATCACGGTTGTCGTGACACCGGTCATCTTAAGAATCACTTTAAAGCCCCACTGAACGATGCGCAGAGAACTGATATCTTTGGCTCTGCGATTGAATTTACCAATGATCCATTCCACCAGAAAAACCGGAATGGACA
>ENA-UOJB01002910-UOJB01002910.1-human-gut-metagenome-genome-assembly--contig:-C48-NODE-2910-length-10411-cov-9.024430_pt1 | contig 10411 bp, 8 predicted proteins | sample MGYA00242338_ERZ723885 | MGnify/ENA metagenome assembly ERZ723885
AAAAAGGAAAAACTTACAGATATGTTTGATTTTAGTATAGTAACGAGCTGGATTCACGGGCTGCTCACGTCGCTGATGCCCCTCGGACTGGCGGTCTTTCTGGAGTGCGTGATCGTCGGTGTCTGCCTGCTGCTGATGTATACGGTGATCGCCATCCTGATGATCTTCATGGAACGCAAGGTCTGTGCGGCCTTCCAGTGCCGTCTGGGACCGGTGCGCGTGGGGCCGTGGGGCACGCTGCAGGTCATCTGCGACGTATTCAAAATGCTCACCAAGGAGATTATCACCATCCGCCGTTCGGACAAGTTCCTCTACAACCTCGCGCCCTACATCGTCATTCTGGCGTCGGTGCTGGCGTTCGCCTGCCTGCCCGTGAACAAGGGGCTGGAGGTGCTGGACTTCAACGTGGGCGTCTTCTTCATGATGGCCGCGTCGTCGATCGGCGTGGTCGGCATCCTGCTGGCGGGATGGAGTTCCAACAACAAGTATTCGCTCATCGGCGCCATGCGGAGCGGCGCGCAGATGATTTCGTACGAGCTTTCGATCGGCCTTTCGATCCTGACGATCATCGTGCTGACCGACACCATGCAGTTCTCCGAGATCGTGGCCCGGCAGGCCGACGGCTGGTTTATCTTCAAGGGCCATATTCCGGCGCTGATCGCCTTCGTGATCTACCTGATCGCGGGCAACGCCGAGGTGAACCGCGGCCCGTTCGACCTGCCGGAAGCCGAGTCGGAGCTGACGGCGGGGTATCACACCGAATATTCGGGCATGCACTTCGGACTCTTCTACGTCGCCGAATTCGTCAATCTGTTCATCGTCGCAGGCGTGGCCGCCACGATCTTCCTCGGAGGGTGGATGCCGCTGCATATCTCCGGCTGGGAGGGCTTCAACGCCGCGATGGACTACATTCCGGGCTTCGTCTGGTTCTTCGGCAAGGCGTTCTTCGTGGTGTGGCTGCTGATGTGGATCAAGTGGACATTCCCGCGCCTGCGTATCGACCAGATACTGACGCTCGAATGGAAGTATCTGGTGCCGATCGGACTGGCCAACCTGCTGCTGATGGTCGTTGTCGTCGTATTTAAACTGCATTTTTAGCCATGAAAAGCTATATCAAAGGATTCTTTCACGGACTGGGGTCCCTGTTGACGGGACTCAAGGTGACGGGCCGTGAGTTTTTCACGCCCAAGGTCACCGAGCAGTATCCGGAGAACCGCGCCACGCTCAGGATGTTCGACCGCTTCTGCGGCGAACTGACCATGCCGCACGACGCCGAGGGCCGGAACAAGTGTATCGCCTGCGGCCTGTGCCAGTCGGCGTGTCCCAACGGCACCATCCGCATCACGACCGAAATGGTCGCCGATCCCGAAACGGGCAAGAGCCGCAAGCGGCTGGTGCTCTACGAGTACGATCTGGGGGCGTGCATGTTCTGCCGTCTGTGCGTCAATGCCTGCCCGACCGGGGCGATCCGTTTCTCGACCGACTTCGAACATGCGGTCTACACGCGCGAAAAGCTGGTCAAAACCCTGAATAAACGATAAGCCATGGAGATAACACTCGAATTAATCGTCTTTACGGTGCTGGCGGTCTTCACGGCCGTGAGCGCTCTGTTGGCCGTGACGACCAAGCGCATCCTGCGCGCGGCGACCTACCTGCTGTTCGTGCTGTTCGGTACGGCGGGCATCTATTTCCAGCTCAACTATTCGTTCCTCGGCGCGGTGCAGCTGCTGATCTATGCCGGCGGCATCACGGTGCTGTACGTCTTTTCGATCCTTTTGACGTCGAGTCAGGGCGACAAGTCGGAGGACCTGAAGGGATATAAACTCTTCGTGGGGCTGGCCGCGACGCTGCTGAGTCTCGGCGTCTGCCTTTATGTGACGCTCGGACACGATTTCAGGCCCTCGCATTTCGTTCACGGCGAACTGCACGTGCAGACCATCGGCCATGCGCTGATGAGCAGCGGCAAATACGGTTACGTGCTGCCGTTTGAGGTCATCAGCATCCTGCTGCTGGCCTGCATCGTCGGCGGAATCCTCATCGCACGCAAACGCTAAAAAAGTACGGCTATGATACACATGGAATATTACCTCGTCCTCTCCACGATCATGATGTTCGTGGGAATCTACGGGTTCGTCACGCGCCGCAACCTGCTGGCGATGCTGATCTCCGTCGAGCTGATCCTCAATTCGGTCGATATCAACTTCGTCGTCTTCAACCGGTTCCTCTTCCCGGAACAGCTGGAAGGATTCTTCTTTACGCTGTTCGCCATCGGGATCAGCGCCGCGGAGACGGCCGTCGCCATCGCCATTATCATCAATATTTACCGCAACATCCGCAATATCGAGGTCAAGAGCCTGCGGGAGATGAAGTGGTAGCCGAAAACGAAAAACGACTCTTATGGAATATACGATTCTGATTCTGCTGCTGCCCCTGCTGAGCTTCCTCTTCTTAGGCTTGGCCGGCATGAAGCTCAAGCCCGCGGTGGCGGGCCTCGTCGGCACGGCGGTGCTGGGTGTGGTGACGCTGCTGTGTTACTGTACGGCGTACGGGTACTTCACGGCCGGGCGCGATGCCGCCGGGGCGTTCCCGACGCTGATTCCGTGGAATACGGTCTGGCTGCCGATCAGTCGTACGCTGCATATCGACATGGGCATCCTGCTGGACCCGATTTCGGTGATGATGCTCGTGGTGATCTCGACCGTCTCGCTGATGGTGCATGTCTACTCGCTGGGCTACATGAAGGGCGAACGGGGTTTCCAGCGTTACTATGCGTTCCTGTCGCTGTTTACGATGAGTATGATGGGACTTGTGGTGGCGACCAATATTTTCCAGATGTACCTGTTCTGGGAGCTGGTGGGCGTCAGCTCTTATCTGCTGATCGGCTTCTACTATACGAAGAGGGAGGCCGTCGCCGCGTCGAAGAAGGCCTTTATCGTGACGCGCTTCGCCGATCTGGGATTCCTCGTCGGAATCCTCTTCTACGGCTATTACGCCGGGACGTTCTCCTTTACGCCGGAGGTGCGGCTGCTGGCCGCCGCCGGGACGATGATCCCGCTGGCGCTGGGGCTGATGTTCATCGGCGGCGCGGGCAAGAGCGCCATGTTCCCGCTCCACATCTGGCTGCCCGACGCCATGGAAGGCCCGACGCCCGTGTCGGCGCTGATCCACGCCGCGACGATGGTCGTGGCGGGCGTCTACCTCGTGGCGCGCATGTTCCCGCTCTTTATCGGCTATGCGCCCGAAGTGCTCCACTGGACGGCCTATATCGGTGCGTTTACGGCGCTGTACGCCGCCGTGGTGGCCTGCGTGCAGAGCGATATCAAGCGCGTGCTGGCGTTCAGCACCATTTCGCAGATCGGTTTTATGATCGTGGCGCTGGGCGTCTGCACCTCGGCCGATCCGCATGCGGGCGGTCTGGGTTATATGGCTTCGATGTTCCACCTCTTCACCCACGCCATGTTCAAGGCCCTGCTGTTCCTCGGCGCCGGATGTATCATCCACGCCGTCCACTCCAACGAAATGTCGGCCATGGGCGGCCTGCGCAGGTATATGCCCGTGACGCACGCCACGTTCCTCGTCGCCTGCCTCGCCATTGCCGGCATCTGGCCCCTGAGCGGTTTCTTCTCGAAGGACGAGATACTGACGGCCTGCTTCGCGTTCAGTCCCGCGATGGGGTGGCTGATGACCGCCGTCGCCGGACTGACGGCGTTCTACATGTTCCGCCTGTACTACAATATCTTCTGGGGACGCGAGAACCGGGAGCTGCATGCCGCGCACAGGCCGCATGAGGCTCCGCTGACGATGACCCTGCCACTGGTGTTTCTGGCGGCGGTGACGCTCGTCGGGGGCGCGATCCCGTTCGGAAAGTTCGTCAGCAGCGACGGCATGCCCTACACCATTCATATCGACTGGCGTGTGGCGGGCGTGAGCCTTTGCGTGGCCGCCGCGGGCATTGCGCTGGCCACGTGGATGTACCTGCGCGAGCGGCAGCCCGTCGCCGACCGGCTGGCCCTGCGGTTCCGCGGCCTGCACAGGGCGGCCTATAACCGGTTCTATATCGACGACGTTTATCAGTTCGTCACCCACAAGGTGATCTTCCGCTTTGTTTCGACCCCGATCGCGTGGTTCGACCGCCACGTCGTGGACGGCTTTATGAATCTGCTGGCAAGGGCGGCCGGCGGCGCGGCGTACGCGATCCGCGACATGCAGAGCGGCAGCGTGCAGCGTTACTGCATCTGGTTCCTCGGCGGGGCGCTGGGCTTTACGATCATCCTGCTGTTAATCCGTTAATTTGAAGTTGTTATGAATATGTTATCCTTGTTTCCCGCCATTCCGCTGCTGATGATGCTGGGACTTTGGCTGTCGAAATCGACGCGGCAGATCCGTGCCGTGATGGTGGCGGGGTCGTCGCTGCTGCTGTTGCTGGCGGCGGTGCTGGTGGTGCGCTACCTCGGCCTGCGCGAAGCGGGCGAGACGGCCGCCATGCTCTTTACCGCGAGCCATGTGTGGTACGCTCCGCTTGATATCCACTATGCGGTGGGCGTGGACGGCATCTCGGTCGCCATGCTGCTGCTGTCGGCCGTCATCGTATTTACGGGTACGTTCGCTTCGTGGCGGATGCAAACGCAGGTCAAGGAGTACTTCCTCTGGTTCTGCCTGCTGAGCGTCGGCGTTTTCGGGTTCTTTATCTCGGTGGACCTCTTCACGATGTTCATGTTCTACGAGGTGGCGCTGATCCCTATGTACCTGCTGATAGGCGTCTGGGGCAGCGGCCGCAAGGAGTATTCGGCCATGAAGCTGACGCTGATGCTCATGGGCGGTTCGGCGCTGCTGCTGATCGGCATTCTGGGCATCTATTTCGGCGCCGGGGCGACGACGATGAATATTCTGGAAATCGCGCAGCTGCACAGCATTCCGCTCGCGCAGCAGTATGTCTGGTTTCCGCTGGTCTTCGTCGGGTTCGGCGTGCTGGGCGCGCTGTTCCCGTTCCATACGTGGAGTCCCGACGGCCATGCCTCGGCTCCGACGGCGGTGTCGATGCTCCATGCCGGGGTGCTGATGAAGCTGGGCGGTTACGGCTGTTTCCGCGTGGCGATGTACCTGATGCCTGAGGCGGCGCACGAACTGAGCTGGATATTCATCGTCCTGACGACAATCTCGGTCGTCTACGGGGCTTTGGCGGCCTGCGTGCAGACCGACCTCAAATACATCAACGCCTATTCGTCGGTGTCGCACTGCGGGCTGGTGCTCTTCGCCATTCTGATGATGAACACCACGGCCGGAACGGGAGCGATTCTGCAGATGCTGAGCCACGGCCTGATGACGGCCCTCTTCTTCGCCCTGATCGGTATGATTTACGGCCGTACGCATACGCGCGACATCCGCGAGCTGAGCGGCCTGATGAAGGTCATGCCCTTCCTTGCGGTGGGGTACGTCATCGCGGGTCTTGCGAACCTCGGACTGCCGGGGCTGAGCGGCTTCGTGGCCGAGATGACCATCTTCAACGGCGCGTTCATGAACGACGACACGTTCCACCGCGTCGTGACGATCATCGCCTGCACGAGCATCGTGATTACGGCGGTTTACATACTGCGGGTGGTGGGGAAAATTATTTACGGCACCTGCACCGACGAACACCACCTCAAACTGACGGACGCCACGTGGGACGAGCGGCTGTCGGTCGTCTGTCTCGTCGCCGCCATCGCCGGCATGGGTCTCGCGCCGCTGTGGGTGAGCGACATGATCCGGGAGAGCGTGACGGGCATCATTGCACAATTAATGAGTTAAGCGATTATGGATTACAGCAACATATTTACCTCTATGCAGGCCGAAGTGACGCTCATCGCGGTGATCGTCCTGCTGTTTCTCTATGACCTGATCGCGGGGGAGCGGGGACGCCGCCGGTTTTCGGCCGTCGCCTGCGGACTGCTCGCGCTGCAGGTCGCGGTCAATGTCGTTCCGGGGACTCCGGGCGAAGTGTTCGGGGGCATGTTCCAGTACGTGCCGATGCACTCCATCGTCAAGAGCGTGCTGACCGTCGGGACGCTGATCGTCTTCCTGCAGGCCGATGCGTGGCTGCGCCGCGGGGATACGGCCCACAAGCAGGGCGAGTTCTACATCCTGACCCTCTCGACGCTGCTGGGCATGTATCTGATGGTCGGCGCGGGCAACTTCCTGCTTTTCTTTATCGGCATGGAGCTGGCTTCGGTGCCGATGGCCTGTCTGGTGGCGTTCGACAAGTACAAGCGTTATTCGGCCGAGGCGGGTGCGAAGTACATCCTCTGCGCCCTCTTTGCCAGCGGGCTGATGCTCTATGGAATCTCGTTCTTCTACGGGACGACCGGGACGCTCTATTTCGGCGACATGGCGGCGCGCATTACGGGTTCGCCGCTGCAGATCATGGCCATGGTTTTCTTCTTCGCGGGGCTGGGGTTCAAGATTTCGCTGGTCCCGTTCCACCTCTGGACCGCCGACACCTATCAGGGCGCGCCGACGACGGTGACCTCCTACCTGTCGGTGGTGTCGAAAGGCTCGGCGGCGTTCGTGCTGATGACCGTGCTGATGAAGGTCTTCGGGCCGATGATCGGGCAGTGGCAGACGCTGCTCTATGCCGTGACGGTGCTGTCGATCACGGTGGCGAACCTCTTCGCCATCCGGCAGAAGGACCTGAAACGCTTCCTCGCCTTCTCGTCCATCTCGCAGGCCGGTTACATCATGCTGGCCGTGATCGGCGGGAGCGCCTTCGGCATGACTTCGCTGGTCTTCTACGTGCTGGTTTACATGGCCGCGAACCTCGCGGTTTTCGGTGTCGTTTCGACGGTCGAGCAGCATAGCGGCGGCAAGGTCGGGATCGAAGATTACAACGGGCTGTACCGCACCAATCCCAAGCTGGCGGTGATGATGACCCTCGCGCTCTTCTCGCTGGCGGGGATTCCGCCCTTTGCCGGGTTCTTCTCGAAGTTCTTCGTCTTCGCTGCGGCGTTCAAAGGCGGCTTCCACCTGCTGGTGTTCATCGCGCTGATCAATACGGTCATCTCGCTCTATTACTACCTGCTGGTGGTCAAGGCGATGTATATCACTCCGAACGATGCGCCCGTCGCGCCGTTCCGCAGCGACCGCTATACCCGCATCAGTCTTGCGCTCTGCATGGCGGGCGTCCTGCTGCTGGGAGTCGTCAGCGCCGTATACGACGGCATAAACGCTTTCGCGTTCGGGCTTTGACGGGGGTGAATAGAAAAAGAGGGCGGCATCTTCTGCGGATGCCGCCCTCTTTTCGTGCGGATGAGTTTTTTTGCTTGCGTGGTTCCGGCGGGCCTGCCGCTGTTTCCGTTGCCCGGCTGATGTCGTCTCGTGTGCTTTTGGAAATCGGGCACCTGCCGTTGTCTGGGGCCGTCGCGCCGTCAGTCTTCGTGGGCTTTTTCGAGATTCAGCAGGTGGGTTTTCACGCCCAGACCTCCGGCATAGCCGACTAGTGCGCCCGTGCTGCCGACCACGCGGTGGCAGGGGACGACGATGGCGATCGGGTTGCGGTTGTTGGCCATGCCTACCGCGCGGCAGGCCGTCGGGCGGCCGATCTGCGCCGCGATCTGGCCGTAGGTGCGGGTCTCGCCATAAGGGATCGTCCTCAGGGCCTCCCACACGGCTTGCTGGAACGGAGTGCCGGCGGGCGCCAGCGGGAGGGTGAACTCGCGGCGCGTTCCTGCGAAGTATTCGGCCAGCTCGGCCGCCGCCTGCAGGAGCAGGGGACCGGCCGTCTCCGGCGTACACGTCTCCGGGGCGTTGCGCGGTCTGCGCCGGTTGCGGTATTCGCGGCCGAAGAAGATGCGGGTGACGGCTTCGGACGAAGCCGTGATGCCGAGTTTTCCGACGGGTGTTTCGATGAAGAGCATCCGTTCCATATCGTCTCGTTTTAAAGGTTGTCCAGCGTGTAACGGATCATTTTCTGCCGCACGTTCGCCGTGTCGTGGGGCTGCATCGAGTGGTTCTGGTCGGGGTAGACCATCATGTCGTACTGCTTGCCGCAGCGGTTCAGGGCGCGGGTCATCTCGACGGTGTTCTGGAAGTGGACGTTGTCGTCGGCCGTGCCGTGGATGATCAGCAGGCGGGTCTTGGTGTCGTCGAGCATCCGGGCGAAGTTGATCGGCGAGTTGTCGTCGTAACCCGAAGCGTTGTACTGCGGCAGGTTGTTGTAGATTTCGGTGTAGATCGAGTCGTAGTAGCGCCACGAAGTGACGGGCGCCACGGCGATTGCCATTTTGAACAGTCCGTGCCCTTTGAGCGCGCAGCTCAGGGCCATGAATCCGCCGTACGACCAGCCGTAGATGCCGATGCGCGCCGGGTCGGTATAAGGCTGCGCCGCCATGTAGCGGGCCAGCGAGAGCTGATCCTCGACTTCGAGCGCGCCCAGCCGTCCGTAGGTCTGTTTCTTGAATTTCTCGCCCCGGAAACCCGTGCCGCGTCCGTCGGCGCAGACCACGATATAGCCCTTGTCGGCCAGTGCGTCCTCCCAGTCGAGCGACCAGCGGTCGCGCACCGACTGCGAGCCGGGACCCGAATACTGCGTCAGCAGGACGGGGTAGCGGTGCGAAGGGTCGAAGCCGCGGGGTTTGACGATGTAGGCGTTGAGCGTGTCGCCGCGCTCGGTGGCGAAGGTGAAGAACTCCTTCTGCGGGCGGTTCGCGGCGGCCAGCTCATCGCGCAGGGCCTTGCTGTCGGCCAGCAGGCGGACCGGGTTGCCCTCGCCGTCGCAGATCTCGACCCGGTTGGGGGTCGCGGCGTTGGAGAAGGTCGAGATGTAGTATTTCATGCCGGCGCTCGGCGCGATCGTGTAGAAGCCTTCGCCCGTGGTCAGGCGGCGTTTCTGCGTGCCGTCGAGCCGCACGCTGTAGAGGTTGCGGCGCAGGGGGGAGGTCTCGGTCGAGAGGTACCATACGCGCTTGCCGTCGGTGCCCGCGACGTCGGTCACCTCCCAGTCGCCCTTGGTCACCTGCGCGAGAAAACCCCGGCGGATGCTGTAGAGGTAGAGGTGCATGTATCCCGTGTGGCTCTCCTGCCGTACGAGGAAGCGGTCTTTGTCCACGAACGTGAGCGAGGAGTCGTCCACGCGCTCGACGTACTGCTGCGAACGTTCGTCATAGATCGTCCGCTGGGCGCCGTTAGGCTCGCAAAGGATCACCTCGAAGGTGTTCTGGCGGCGGTTGAGCCGGAAGAAGTAGAGCCGCCCGTCGGGGGTCCAGCCGATGCGGGGGATGTACTGGTCGGTTTCGCGGCCCGTGTCGATGCGCTCTTTGGCGCCGGTCGCAAGGTCGCAGACCCACACTTCGACCGTCGAATTGCGTTCGCCGGCCTTGGGGTATTTGAACGAGTAGGCCTGATTGTAGAGTTTGCCGTCGAAGCGCATCATCTCCATCAGCGGCACCTGAGATTCGTCGAAGCGCAGGTAGGCGATGCGGCGGCTGTCGGGCGAAAAGGCATAGGCTTTCGTGAAGCCGAACTCCTCCTCGTAAACCCAGTCGGTCGTGCCGTTGATGACCGAATTCCACGCACCGTCGTCGGTGATGCGGCGCGTCTGCCGGGCGGCGGTGTCGTAAACGTAAAGGTCGTTGCGGTCCGAATAGGCGATCAGTCTGCTGTCGGGCGAGAACGAAGCGTCGCGCGGGGCTTCGGCCTCCCGGAGTACGGGCGTCAGGCTGTTGCCCGCGGCCAGAAAATAGCTGGTCGTATAGGAGTGGCGGTAGATCGGCTTGGCGCCCGAAGCGATCAGTATCTGCCGCTCGTCGGGCGAGAAGGAGTAGTCGGTGATCGTCAGGTTGGCCGCGGACGAAGGGAGCATCCGCTCGCCCGGTCCCGCCGCGGCGTAGCTGTGGCGGATGATGTTGCTGCCTTCGAGCGTGGTGTAGTGCTCGCCGTCGGCCATCGAGCGGATGCCGCGGACGGTCTGGTTCATGCCCCGCAGTCGGGCGATTTCGGCGTATTCGTTCTGGGCCTGTGCGGTGCCCGCTCCGAGCAGCGCGGCCGCAAGGAGCGTAATTAGCGATGCTTTCAATGTAAATTCCGTTTTAAATGTCCTCCACTTCGAAATCGTAGCCGAGCCGCTTGCCCGTGACGAATTTCGAGTTGTCCATCTTGGTGTTGAACTGATCGACCGTCACGCGCTTGTTGTCCTCGTAAGGCGGCATCAGCAGGTCGAAGTTCAGGGCGAACCAGATCGCCTCTTCGAGGATGGCGATGAGCGCGTCATGGCCGATTTCGCTTTTGCCGAACTCCGCGGCCCGCATCGAGGTCTGCTGTTTGCCCTCGACGAAGTAGCGGCGTTCGCGGTTGATGAAGATGCGGCCGATGAGGTAGCCTTCGTCGGCGTTGCGGTTGAACTTGAACGAGTCGGAGAGGAAGTTGTAGATGTTGATCAGGC
>ENA-UOJB01002925-UOJB01002925.1-human-gut-metagenome-genome-assembly--contig:-C48-NODE-2925-length-10375-cov-7.472965_pt1 | contig 10375 bp, 9 predicted proteins | sample MGYA00242338_ERZ723885 | MGnify/ENA metagenome assembly ERZ723885
ATTTCTACCTGTACCCCCTCACACCCTGTCAAATACCGTTTTACACTCTGACTATGTTTTATTGGTCGCAACATAATCGGACAAAACAGGAGTTTGTGTTTTGTATTCACTATCATCAGCAAATGGCGGACAAAGAATAAAATTTCTGCCATGGACTGTTTTTCTTGCAAATGTTTTTCCTGTTCTTTTTTCAATGCGAGGAATGAGATTTTTTCCGACACTCGAACTGATGATATTCAAAGACTTAAATTTGGTGTTAAGTTTTTCGGCTATTTGTGCAGCGGTCATTCTATTAGTCCAAAGTGAGTAATCAGCAGATATATCAAAGACTGTTATAAACTCATCTTCGCCCTGTACAAGCGTTTCAAATTTTTCATTACTGCGATTCAATGTGTTTTGTTCTTCGTTTGTAAGCAGATAACCCATTGGATTTTGCTTATACTCGCTGTAAATTTGTCGCCATAGCTGTGTATACCATTCGGAATCAGATGAAAAAACCTTGTTCAAATCAATGCTTTGAACAGGAATTGTCCAGAAACGTCTATTGCCTGTTTCATCTGTCAGATACGCAGTAGGATTTACCGTACCGCAAAATGAGGTTTTCCGAAGTCTTTTCACTTCCTTGCGAGCATAAGGTTCTCTGTATCTGTCATATTGCTCAGTAATGAATGCTTTCAGTTCTGATTGTTTTTTACTTGTGGTACTGTCAATTTCTCCAAGTTCACAGATCCATACCCTTGTGGCTGAAATAATGGTGTCTTTGTTTTTCATGTCCAGTACAGATCCTCCTTTGAAGAATTCATTCTTAATAGCAAGGTGGCGAAGAAATTCTGTTTTACCGATACCTTGTCCGCCTTGCAGCACTAAAATTCCTTGAGAAGAAATTGGTTTATCATTACTGTTAAACAGAATGGCTATAGTTTGTAACAGCCATTTCCTTACAAGCACCTTATGAAATTCGTCTGATATACCCATTATATGATACAAATCAGTCAATCTATCTGCATTATCCCAGGGTTCCTTTTTCAGCAAATCAATTACAGGATGATAGCGGTTTTCATTTGCAATTACATCAAGTATGCCATATATAACAGCCTTTCTCCCTCTTTTATATGCCAACTTTATTATTGTATCTTCCAATATAGTGGCAAGCAGTTCAAATCTGTTTTCACCGTTGATTACAGTAGTCGGTGCTGTGATTTCATAATCGTGGCTCATATCATTGTATCGGATACTGATTCCAAAAGTTTTCAGAAACATACGGCATACATCTATGTTGAAAATACGCTTTTTCTTTTTCACTTTACAAAGTTTCAGCAGTTCGTTATAATCAGCTATCGGGAGTTCAAAATTAATATTCATAACTCCGAGATTATAAAGTTCCGGTGGAACATAATCGGCATTTATTTTAATGTCACTGTTATAATAGGCTACTGCTCCGTTCCATATTTGATTTAGCTCTGAATTATCCAATGGCGGCGAACACCTTTGAGATTCATTGCGAAACGCCTGATACGCCGTTCCATCATCCGCCCCATATCTTGTTAGTACCTTTAGTGCATACTGGTGCATCGTGGCGTTACGCTGTCCCTCAGGTATGTTATCAAGCTTTATTTCTGTATCGGTTGATTTTTGATTTGTTTCTTCGCTGACTGAAACAGTCTGCATAAAATCAAATAACAACATATTTCCATCATAAAACTCTACTTTTGGATTAGGGACGCCAAAGAAAAAACGGGCAGCGTCCTTTGCGTTCTGGTCAAACTTTTTAAAATAATTGCATACTGATTTTTTGTGCTTGCTGTATTCTTGGCTGTCAGTAAAAACAGTGTCAGGGAAATACAGGTGGAATTTAGGTCTTGGTGCTTTATCGCCCTTTTGCTTCATATGATTTCGGGAATAGGAAACATAAAAGGGAACATCTGGGAATGCTTCTCTTACATGCTCCGGTGTAATCCATTCATCTGGGTTGTCCGTTTCGGTGTTATCCACATCAAACATACTGCAATTAGACTGAATGAAATTTGAATTTTTGCGGTAGCCGTCCTTATACTCTGCACAAACATGGTCATAGGAAACAACTGTTTTTAAATCCACTATGCTGTTTATGGTACTCTTATGGGGATAAACAGCATTTTTTTCATTCTGGCAAATTGTGTTGTAGTGCAATGTCATTGTATTAACCCCTTGTCTGTTTTCAGGCTGTGCATTCGTTTTCATATTGATTCACCTCCGTTCTGTTCTTCATTTTGCAGGAATTCCTCGTATTCCTCATGGTGAGCTTCAATGTAGCTTGCGATGCTATCGAATATCGCCACTGCAAATTCCTGTGCCTGAGTTTTTGAAATTTCAACTGTTAACATAGGTGAACAACCTTTCCGCCGAACATATAGTCGCTCATTCAAAAATTACTTGAGCGCGTCAGCGGTGATAATAACTACCCAAACGATTAGTTATGCACTTGACGAACCTAAAAGAGTATGGTATAATACAGATATGGAAACTAACAGAAACATTTTTAAAGAATTTGAATGCACTTTCAGCGATGAACAGATGTGCATTGATTATCTATATAATTTAAGATGGAAAAACGGCTGGAAATGTCCGAGATGTTCGCACAATGAACACTGGAAAGTGGGGGATATGAAGTACAAGTGTAAAGAATGCGGATATCAGTCTACAATTATTTCGGGGACATTATTACAGCGGTCACATCTGCCAATTTCAAAATGGCTGAGGTCTGCTTGGTATGTGGCAAATGAAACAGGCTGTGCAAATGCTCTTGAAATGCAGAATTTGATTGACCTCGGCAGTTATCATACAGCTTTATCTGTACTCAATAAACTAAGAAAAGCAATCAGCGGATGTAAAAAGCCGAAACTAAAGGGTACTGTTATAGTCGATGATGTTTATATAAAATCAGATAATGACGGTTTTTCATATCATACATTCATTGCAGTTGAGATAAAGAAAAATGGATACGGACAAATCCGTATCGAGCTTCATTCAGAAACAGATTACTTTTCATTTATCCGAAGAAATATAGTAAATGGCAGTACCATTCAGACTAAAGGACTGAATATCTATGCCAAAGTTCCAGATGGCTATCAACTTATGGTAATAAACAAAAAAAGCGGCAGCAAAATGCTACCGCTTATCGAAGATGTTGTAAACGAAATTTTAGACCGCCGACTGCTCGGAGGTCGGCAAAGCTCCTGTTCATCCTCAAACTATGATTTGTGTCTGGCTGAATGCTGCTTCAAATTCAATCGAAGAAATAAAAAAGCAGAATCCCTATTTGAAGAGATTCTGCATATGGCTATTAAGATGGATACAGTGAACACAGATTAATAAAAGAAAAAAAGGAGAGTATACAATGATTAATGATGTAATCAAGCATGGACACAGCTATATCTGGGATATGGAAATTGATAGTTATAAAGACGTTTTCCTTCACGATTTCTATGACGATACAACAATCAATTTTGAGTATTTACATTGCGAAGAAATGTATATTGATATGCATGGGTTAAAAAGAAGAGACAATTCGACATGGGAAATTACAATTCCTATAAAATGTTTTGATGAGATACAAGTATTTGAAACAGTTTGTCGAGAAATGACCAAACATTGTGATTTTCTTATTAGTTATTCTATTTCAAAGCAGAAATTCGTTGAACCTACAATTACAATCTTAATTGATAAAGATATGAGCATATACGAAGCGTTCTATTATGCAATTTCCAAAATGGATGCTGTTATTGACTATACCTTATCGTTAAGAGAGAATAGATTATCCAACAAACTAAGATTAATAGTAGATAACAAACTACCCGTTTATCATCGAGCTATGAAAAAAGTCGAACTTGAACTTTCAAATTTTACAACAGATGATAGTTCTAATATTCACAAAATTATTGAAATCAGTTCTCGAGTAAAAACCATTGATAGTATTCAAGAAAAGGTATATCGAAAAAATATATGTCAATTTGAACTATTTGAGCGTTTTGATGATATAGCAGGCGTTCGCTGTACTTGTGAATTTTTAAATGACGTGTATGATGTTCTTGAATACATAAAACAAAACCCACTATTTAATGTACAATCAATCGAAGATAAGATAATTAATCCATCACAGGCTGGTTATAGAGGTATACACATCATCGTTACTACAGATGTATATTATAAAGGTTCAGTTTATAATAATATAAAAGTTGAAATACAGTTGCGCACTGCTTTTCAAAATGCTTGGTCAATGAAAACCCATCAATTAACATATAAGCAGAAATCAATTCCTGTAGATATATCCGAAACAATGAAAATGATGAGCGATGCATTAAATGAAGCTGATAATGCTGCTCAAAAAATTAGGAATTCACTTCGTCATTTATAATATCATAAACAAAAAGAGAAGCAGATACTTGAAACAAGTGTCTGCTTCTCTTCCCGTATATTGGTATTATACAAAAACACAAACAGCAAAGCCGCCTACAAAGTAATAGGGTTTTGTATAATACTCCATTGGTCTTTCTATTTCTATTATAGACGATTCCTTTGGATTTGTCAAGTAGGCGTTCTGGATTTTTTACAGAAAAATCCCTTGACAACCGCCCGACAATATGGTATGATAAACACATTATGAAATGCGTAGAGCAAGAGAAGTATCTGCATTCGTGCCGGCACAGAGAGCCCTCGGGTTGGTGGAACGGGGGAGCGTCACCGCAGAGAATACACTTGGGAGCAGGCTTCCTGAAACCGTCGTGCGTAGGGGAGTTCGGGCACGCCCGTTACAGCGTCTTTGAGGTCAGGGCGGCTTTCGCTCTGATAAATTGAGGTGGTACCACGGTGAAAACATCGTCCTCTGGAAAAATAGTTTCCGGAGGGCTTTTTTGTACCCTTCGGGGAAAGAGGGAAAGAACATGACAGTATTTGAAGAACTGAAACGACGGGGCCTGATTGCCCAGATGACCGATGAAAAGGAGATCGAGGAACTGATCAACGCCGGCAAGGCAACCTTTTACATTGGCTTCGATCCCACCGCAGACAGCCTGCACGTGGGACACTTCATGGCACTGTGCCTGATGAAGCGGCTCCAGATGGCAGGGAACAAGCCGATCGTTCTGATCGGCGGCGGCACGGCAATGATCGGCGACCCCTCCGGCAAAACCGACATGCGGAAAATGATGACCAAGGAAACCATTCAGCACAACGTGGACTGCTTCAAGAAGCAGATGAGCCGGTTCATCGATTTTTCGGAAAACAAGGCAATTGTTGTCAACAACGGCGACTGGCTGCTGGATCTGAACTATGTGGACGTGCTCCGCGACGTGGGTGCTCACTTCAGCGTAAACCGCATGCTCTCTCACGAGTGCTACAAGCAGCGTATGGAACGCGGTCTGACATTCCTGGAATTCAACTACATGATCATGCAGAGCTACGACTTCTACAAGCTGTTTCAGGATTACGGCTGCAACATGCAGTTCGGCGGCGATGACCAGTGGGCAAACATGCTGGGCGGCACGGAGCTGATCCGCCGGAAGCTGGGCAAGGACGCTTACGCAATGACCATTACCCTGCTGCTGAACTCCGAGGGCAAGAAAATGGGCAAGACCGAAAAGGGTGCGGTATGGCTCGATGCGGAAAAGACGACACCGTACGAGTTCTACCAGTACTGGCGGAACGTTTCCGATCAGGACGTTATCAAGTGCCTGAAGCTGCTCACCTTTGTTCCCATTGAGCAGATCGAGGAAATGGAACGCACACTGGAGGGACAGCAGCTGAATCAGGCAAAGGAACTGCTGGCGTATGAACTGACTGCACTGGTGCACGGCAAGGAAGAAGCCGAAAAGGCACAGACTGCGGCAAAGGCTGTTTTTGGCGGCGGCGGAAACAATGCGGATATGCCGACCACCGTTCTGAAAGCAGAGGAACTCACCGACGGCGGCATCGGGATCCTGACTTTGATGGTACGCTGCGGACTGTCCCCGTCCAACGGCGAAGCACGCCGGCTGGTACAGCAGGGCGGCGTTTCTGTGAATGACACCAAGGTCACCGACCCCAAGAGCGTGATCTATCCGGAAGCAGAAACCATTCTGCGAAAGGGCAAAAAGGTATTCCATAAGGTGGTTGTGGAAGAATAATTTCGAAGGATTTTTCCTGAAATAGAAATCAAAAGGGCGTTCTGTGCTTGCAGGACGTTCTTTTTTTTGGGTGAAAATACGAATAAAGTGTTAGAATTTACAGTTGGGTCTAAAGTCAGTCGTACTTCTTTTCTTTTTTTGAGTTATAATTTTACATGGCGTCAATTGATGATGCAGAATCAGACAACATAAAAGGAGGATTTGCCAAAAATGAAATTGTGGAAAAAAGGGTTGGCGGCATTGACTGCTGGCTTACTTTGTCTGGGCAGTGTGGGACTGTCTGGCGTGGAATTGCCGGCGAGTGCAGATGTGCCATATTTTTACGACGGTACTTATGGAGATTTGTATTATGACGTGATCGATGCAGTCGAAATTCGAATTACTGGTTGTGAAAAAGAAGTTACGGCTGTAGAGATTCCAGCGAAGATCGCTGGAAAACCGGTGACGAGTGTTGGAAGAAGTGCTTTTTCTGGCTGTAACAGTCTGGCTGCGGTCACGATACCGGACAGCGTGACGAGAATTGGCTTAGATGCCTTTTATAAGTGCAGCAGTCTGACCACGATCACGATGCCGGACGGTGTGACGATTCTTGGAGCGGACGCTTTTTCTTTCTGTACCAGTCTGACCGAAGTCACGATGCCGAACAGCTTGACAAGTATTGGAAGTAATGCCTTTTCCGGCTGTAGCAGCCTGACTGAAATCGAGATACCAGACAGCGTGACCAGCATAGGAGAGAGTGCTTTTTCCGACTGTAAAAAGCTGACCACGATCACGATACCGGACAGCGTGACAAGCATTGAAAAATCTGCCTTTTCCGGCTGCAACAACCTCACTATTTATGGTTACGCCCGCTCTTACGCCCAGAAATATGCAGCCGAAAACAACATCAGATTTGCTCTGATCGGCGGATTGCCCAGGGGTGACGTAGACGGCAGCGGCGGCATTGACTCCACCGACATCTTTTACACCATGCTCTACATCGCCAACGTTGCCGTAGGCAATGACGGCGGGCTGACGGCTGAACAGATCGCTGCCGCCGATGTAGACGGCAATGGCACAGTGGATTCCACCGACAGCTTCTATATCATGTACTACGTGGCTCTCCGCGGAGCAGGATATGACACTTCTTGGGAAGAAGTCCTCGCGAAATAACTTTTCCAAACACAAAAAACAGCACTTCTGTCCGCAAACCTGCGGTTTCAGAAGTGCTGTTTGATTTATTCTGTTTGCGAAACAGGTTCTTAGTCCTTGTCAGTGGATTCCTCTGCTGTGTGGATCGGAATGGTCTGTTCTGCACTGTCCCCAGTGTCGTCCTGTTCCGGTTCTGTTTCAGTGGATTCTTCTGTCGGCATATGCACCTGAGCCGGCTGGTCTGCTTCATCGTCCTCGGAATCGATAGAGCAAACACCATCTGCACAGCAGCAGCCTGCTGCTTCGGCAGTGTTTTCGGTATCTTCTTCGTTTTCCGGTTCGTCACAGCAGGAGCACCCGTCGTCATTCGTGCAGCCGCCCTCCGGCAGGTCGTCACAATTGCATGCGGCTTCCAGTCGCTTGTCGTGTGCCTTTTTCAGTGCGTAAATAGTTGCAGCGGAAGCTGCGGCAGCTGCTGCAACCATTGCAGCGATAATCGTTCCTTTCATATCGATACCTCTTTTCTCCGACACCATGTCCTGTGCAGGCGTGTGCGAAAGTGTACACGCTGTGGTTCTTCTGCGGGTCGGCGACAGAAAACACAGACGTTTCCAGATTACAGCTTTCGTTTCGCTGTAATATTTCTACATCTATAGTATACCATATTTTCAAAGAAAATACAAGCCCCGACATGCAGATATTTGCAGATTATCCGACAAATTTTTCAGAGGTGACTAGGAAAATATCTTTAGGCAATACCGCACAAAGATTGTGCAGTGCTGCTTTATACACGCTCCAGTGCCTGCTGCAAGTCGGCGAGAATATCCTCGATATTTTCCAAACCTACAGAAATGCGGATCAGTCCGCCGTCAATGCCTGCCGCTTTCAGCTGTTCTTCGGTCAGCTGGCGGTGGGTGGCTGATGCAGGGTGCAGCACACAGGTGCGAATATCTGCCACGTGTACCTCAATGGAAGCCAGCTGCAACGCGTCCATAAAGCGGACAGCAGCTTCTCTGCCGCCCTTGATTGAGATCGAAATGACACCGCAGGTGCCGTTGGGCAGATACTTCTTTGCCATTTCGTGATAGGGGTCGTCCGGCAGGTTGGGGTAGGTGACAGAGGCGATTTTGTCAGACTGCTTCAGCATTTTTGCCACTGCCATAGCGTTTTCGCAGTACTGCTTCATACGTACCGGCAGAGTTTCCAGTCCCAGATTCAGCAGGAACGCGGAGTGTGCTGCCGGATAACAGCCGAAGTCCCGCATCAGCTGCATTCTCGCCTTGATGATATATGCCATTTTGCCGAACTCTCTGGTGTAGACTACACCGTGATAGCTTTCGTCCGGTTCTGTGAAGTCGGGGAATTTGCCGCTTTTTCCCCAGTCAAATGTGCCGCCGTCCACAATAACGCCGCCGCACTGGAGAGCGTGGCCGTCCATGTACTTGGTGGTGGAGTGGATCACAATATCTGCTCCGAATTCAATGGGACGGCAGAGGATCGGCGTGGCAAAGGTGTTGTCTACGATCAGCGGGATCTGGTGGGCATGGGCGATCTTGGCGAACTTTTCAATGTCGAATACTGTCAGTGCCGGATTGGCAATGGTTTCGCCGAAGATCAGCTTGGTGTTGGGCTTTATCGCCTGCGAAATGGTTTCCTCATCTGCCAGCGGGTCTACCCAGATGCACTCGATGCCGAACCGCTTCAGCGTTACGCCGAACAGGTTCACAGTGCCGCCGTAAATGGTGGAAACGGAAACAATGCTGTCGCCGGCACTGCACAGATTCAGCACCGACAGCAGGGAAGCTGCCTGTCCGCTGGAAGTGAGCATTGCCCCGACGCCGCCCTCCAGTGCAGCGATCTTCTGTTCTACTGCATCGCAGGTGGGATTGGCGAAACGGGAGTACATCGGCTCCATGGGCATGTCAAACAGTTCCGCCACCTTTTCGGTGGAGTCGAAACGATAAGTGGTGCTTTGTACAATGGGTACTGTGCCGGGGCCGCCGTTTTTCGGGGTATAGCCGGCGTGCAGGCATTTGGTTTCCAGTTTTGCATTCGGATTGCAGGGCTGCATAAAAATTCCTCCAGAGTGTCGGCAGTACACGGGCAGGATTGCCCGAAATCATGTACTGCAAGTTGTATTTTTATAATAAAAAAGATGATACTATTATAGCACATTTTATTCGTTTTGCATAGACGGAATTTTCAAATCTAAACCCATAGAAAAAATCTATGGCAATACCGCACAAAGATTGTGCGACAGATGCGTCGTCAAATTTTTCGTCAGATGAAACAAAAAGCGGAGTGAATACTTGATGTATTCACGAGCATTTTTGTGAAATATGATGGGAAATTTGCAAGCAGATGGCGTGCAAAGTCGCCAGACGCTCTTTGTGCGGTATTGCCCTATGGCAACATCACATAGGAAAGGTGCCGGATTTGCTGAAATTCCGTCGAAAGCCTTCTGTAGAATTGGCAAAAATGCAAATTTTCCAAAAATCCCATTGACATTCTCTTGTAAAAATCGTATAATAAAACTATGTATTGTTGTGCGTGAAGAAGGAATCTGGCCAACGGCAGATTCCCGACAAATCAGAATGTCTGGGCAACCACAGAGATTCTGCATGAAATACTCGGGGCGGTTTTTGACCAGTGCACCCAAGGTGCGGGAAAGCTGGAACCATTTTACAACATGCCCTGCTGCCTGTCCGACGGACGTGAATTGCCGGCAGGCTGTATCTATTTAAAGTTTTTCCAACTCTTGAGAAACCCAGAAAAACCACACGGCGAAAAAGGTGGCTTTTCGGGGACAGCCAGAAAATGTACGCGGCGGAGAATCCGAAGTTCTCCGCAGAGATCGCAGGAAAGCAATCCTTTTTTTGTTTTGGAAAATATTCCTCCGAACTTGTGAAAAAGCAGTTTGGGCAGGCATGGTGTGAAACCTGGGGCAGCGTTGCCCTTGTACTGTGTTGCTCTTGCACCAACGTGAATCAGGGGCGATACCGCACAAAGAGCGTCTGGCGACTTTGCACGCCATCTGCTTGCAAATTTACCGTCATATTTCACAAAAATGCTCGTGAATACATCAAGTATTCACTCCGCTTTTT
>ENA-UOJB01002934-UOJB01002934.1-human-gut-metagenome-genome-assembly--contig:-C48-NODE-2934-length-10345-cov-9.695044_pt1 | contig 10345 bp, 7 predicted proteins | sample MGYA00242338_ERZ723885 | MGnify/ENA metagenome assembly ERZ723885
CCCTGCCGGTGATGGTGCATGTAGCGGATGCGGTAGATGACGGGGTCGCGCATGTTGAAGTTGCCGGAGGCCAGGTCGATCTTCGCGCGCAGCGTGCGGCTGCCCTCGGGGAACTCGCCGTTCTTCATGCGCTCGAACAGATCGAGATTCTCCTCGACCGGGCGGTCGCGGTACGGACTCACGGCGGGCTTGCCGATGTCGCCGCGGCACTCCTTGAACTGCTCGGCAGTCAGGTCGCAGACGTAGGCCAGGCCTTTTTTGATGAGCTCGACGGCAAATTCATAGTCCTTTTCAAAATAATCCGAGCCGTAGAAGAACCGGTCGCCCCAGTCGAAGCCCAGCCAGTGGATATCGGCCTGGATGGCGTCGACGTATTCGGTGTCTTCCTTCGTCGGGTTGGTATCGTCCATGCGCAGGTTGCACAGGCCGCCGAATTTTTCGGCCGTGCCAAAATCGATCGTCAGCGCCTTGCAGTGGCCGATGTGCAGATAGCCGTTCGGCTCCGGCGGAAACCGGGTGTGCACGCGCTTACCCTCGAACCGGCCGCCGGGGGCCAGATCCTCTTCAATAAAGGCGTCGATGAAATTTCTGTTTTCCAACGGCTTTCTTTCTTCTTCCATGCTTAGATCCTCCCGGATGAAATGTCCTGTAATTTATACATTATATCCGATTTTCCCGGATAACGCAATGCAAAAATGCCATGAGGCTTCCAGAATGTGAAAAAAGTGAAAACAATCCGGGAAATTTGCATTTTCCTCTTTTCAAGTCGCCCATTATATTATAAAATAGATGGGAATTGAAAAGGAGAGTTTCTACCATGCGTGAACCGAAATATAAACGAGTGTTACTCAAGATCAGCGGAGAGGCGCTGGCGGGCGACGCGCACCGGGGGCTGGATTTCGCGGTCATCGGCGGCGTGTGCGACGTGATCAAGCAGTGCGTCGAGGCCGGCGTGCAGGTCGGCGTCGTGGTCGGCGGCGGCAACTTCTGGCGCGGCGTCAAAGACGGCGGCGGCAAGATGGAGCGCACGCGCGCGGACCATATGGGCATGCTCGCGACCGTCATCAACGCGCTGGCCGTGGCTGACTGCCTCGAGCAGCGCGGCGTGGAGGTCCGGGTACAGACGGCCATCGCCATGAACCAGATCGCCGAGCCCTACATCCGCTCCAAGGCCATCCGGCATCTGGAGAAGGGCCGCGTCGTCATCTTTGGCTGCGGCACCGGCAACCCCTTCTTCTCGACCGACACCGGCGCAGTCCTGCGCGCGGCGGAGATCAATGCCGACGCCATCCTGCTGGCCAAGAACATCGACGGCGTCTACTCCGCCGACCCGGCCAAGGACCCCACCGCCGTCAAATACGACGCCATCACCTATGACGAGGTGCTCGCGCGTCATCTGGCCGTCATGGACACCACGGCCACATCGCTTTCCATGGATAATCATATTCCCGTTCAGGTCTTCGCGCTCAAGGACCCGCAGAACATCCTGCGCGTCGTGATGGGCGAGCCGATCGGCACGATTGTAAAGGAGGAACTTTAATATGGCAGATCTCAAGGAATTCCAGCGCAAAATGGAAAAAACGCTCGACGTTCTCGCATCCGACTTCGCCGCTGTGCGCGCGGGCCGCGCCAACGCGCAGGTGCTCGACCGCATCACGGTGGAGTACTACGGCCAGCCGAGCCCCATCAACCAGGTCGGCACCGTCTCTTCCCCCGATCCCCGCACGCTCGTCATCCAGCCGTGGGACGGCTCGCTTCTCAAGGCCATCGAAAAGGCCATCCAGACCTCGGATCTCGGCATCAACCCGCAGAATGACGGCCGCGTGATCCGCCTCGTCTTCCCGCAGCTGACCGAGGAGCGCCGCAAGGACCTCACCAAGCAGGTCCGCAAATACGCCGAAGACGCCAAGGTCGCCGTCCGCAACATCCGCCGCGACGCGGTCGACTACGTCAAGAAGGCCCAGAAGAAGGGCGAGCTGACCGAAGACGACCAGAAGAAGGCCGAAAAGGACATCCAGGACCTGACCGACAAGCACGTCAAAAAGATCGACGAGATGTGCGCCAAGAAGGAAAAGGAACTGATGGAGATCTAAGCGCGGCTAAGCGCCTCGCAGAGTTTGCGCCCGCAGGCGCAAATAAAATAGAACTCATTTTTGACGGGAGCCCCTGCTCTCGGCAAAAATACTGCTCGCCGGCAAACGTGAATTTTGGCCGCTATGCGGTCAAAACTTTGCGATGCAGCCGGCGCAACCAGATTGCCCAAAAGCCCCGGCTTTTGGGCAGATAAAAAGCCGCCGGACGGCGGCTTTTGTCGTGAAAGGCTAATTTTATATGGAAAACAATGCTCTGCCCCGGCATATCGCCATCATCATGGACGGCAACGGCCGCTGGGCAAAACAGCGCGGTCTGCCGCGCAAGATGGGCCATGCGGCAGGCTCGGAAACGTTCCGCCGCATCGCCACCTACTGCAAAAATCTCGGCGTCGAGTACCTGACGGTCTACGCGTTCTCCACGGAAAACTGGAAGCGCTCGCAGGACGAGGTGCAGGCCATCATGGCGCTGTTTGAAAAATACCTGCACGAGGCCATCGACGAAATGGAGCAGGACCATATCCGCCTGAAGATCCTGGGCGAGCTCGGCCCGATCTCGCCGAAGCTGCGCGCGCTCATCGCCCGCACGGATGAGATCTCCACGCACTATCAGGGCTTCCAGGCCAACATCTGCATCAACTACGGCGGCCGGGACGAGATCGTCCACGCCGCACGGCGCTTCGCCGCCGACTGCGTGCAGGGCCTCAAACAGCCGGAGGAGCTGACGGAGTGCGATTTTGCGCACTATCTCTACACCGACGGCATCCCGGACCCGGAGCTCATCATCCGCCCCTCGGGTGAGATCCGCACATCGAACTTCCTGCTGTGGCAGTCGGCGTATGCGGAGTATTATTTCACGGATGTGCTCTGGCCCGATTTTGATGAACAGGAACTCGACAAGGCGATCGCGTCCTACCGGACGCGCGAGCGCCGGTTTGGAGGTCGGAAATGAAACAAAGACTGCTCGTGGCCGCCATCGGCGTGCCGCTGCTGATCGTGGTGCTCGTCATCCTGCCGCCGGTCGCCGCGTGGATCCTGACCGCGGCGATCGCGGCTGCCGCCGCGTGGGAGCTGCTGCACACGGCGGGTAAGCATGTCACGCCGCTCGTCTACGCGCTGACGATGCTGATGGCTGTCCTGACCGTGGCATACATCTCTATGGACGGCTGGTGGACGGCGGTCGGTGACCGGCTGTATTTCGCGTGCGCATATGTGTTCGTCGCAGCGCTGTTTCTCATCGCAGTCGTGACGCACGGGAAGGAAACGGCGCTGCCGTTTGCCACCGTCGCGGTCTGCATCGTCGGCGGGCTTCTGTTCCCGGCGATGTACAGCTGCATTGCGCTGCTGCGCAATGTCTCGCCCGCGTTCGTCCTGATGCCGTTCGTCATCGCGTTTATTGGCGACAGCTTTTCGATGCTGGGCGGCATGGCCTTCGGCCATAAGAAATTTGCCCCGCACGTGAGCCCCAATAAAACGTGGGCAGGCTTCCTTGCGGGCCCGGTCGGCAGCGCCGCCGGCATGGTGCTGCTGGGGCTTGTTGCGAAGCTTGTCTGGCAGATGGAGCTGCCGCTGTGGTTCCTAGCCGTCATCGGCGTCGTCGCCAATCTCTTCGGCCAGCTGGGTGATCTTTCGACGAGCCTCATCAAGCGTGAGGCGGGGATCAAGGACTACAGCCACATTTTCCTGACCCACGGGGGCGTGCTCGACCGGTTTGATTCGACGCTCTTTATTGCGCCCGTGGTGTACGCGATGCTGTTTTTACTGGAGAAGCTATGACACATACGATCACGATCCTCGGCTCCACCGGCTCCATCGGCCGCCAGACCCTGTCGGTGGCGGAGGAGCTGGGCCTGCGCGTCGCCGCGCTGACGGCGGAAAAGAACGTGGACCTGCTGGAGGCCCAGTGCCGCAAATACCGGCCGGAACTCGCCGTCATGACGGAGAATGCGGCCGCGGAGGAATTAAAGGCCCGTCTTGCGGATATGAATATAAGGGTGCTGGCGGGCAGCGAGGCGCTGTGTGAGGCCGCGGCGCTGCCGCAGGCCGATACCGTCGTCGCAGCGGTGTGCGGCTTTGCCGCCCTGCGGCCGACGCTCACGGCCATCCACGAGAACAAGCGCATCGCCCTTGCCAACAAAGAGACCATGGTCTGCGCCGGGCAGCTCATGCAGGCCGCGGCGCGCGCATCCGGCGCGGAGATCATCCCCGTCGACTCGGAGCATTCGGCCATTTTCCAGTGCCTGATGGGCTGCCGGGACCAGCGGGAGGTCAAGCGCCTGATCCTGACCTGCTCCGGCGGGCCGTTCTTCGGGAAAAGCCGGGAAGAACTGGCGTCCGTGACCAAAGCGGACGCCCTGCGCCACCCCAACTGGAAGATGGGCGCGAAGATCACCATCGACTGCGCCACGCTCATGAACAAGGGGCTGGAGATCATCGAGGCCATGCGGCTGTATGAGCTGCCGCTGGAGAAGGTCACGGCCGTCATCCACCGGCAGTCGGTCGTGCATTCGCTGGTCGAGTTCGTCGACGGCGCGGTACTGGCGCAGCTGGGCGTGCCCGATATGCGCATCCCCATCGGCCTTGCCATGACGTACCCGAACCGGCTGCACAACCCGGCCCCCGCCCTCGACCTGCTCTCCTGCGGCCCGCTGACCTTCGATCCCATCGACGAAGCCGCCTTCCCCTGCTTCGCGCTCGCCAAAGAGGCGGCAAAAATCGGCGGCACGGCCTGCACGGCCATGAACGCCGCCAACGAAGAGGCCGTCGCCCTCTATCTGCAGGACCGGATCGGGTTCTACGACATTCCGGACGCCGTGGCGGCGGCGCTGCGGCTGCCGGTCACGGCTGAGCCGTCGCTGGACGATATTTTTGAGGCGGACCGCCTTGCCCGCGCCTATACGCGCGAGCGGTTTTCTGACAGGTGATTTCATGTATATTCTCATTGCGATCCTGATTTTCGGCTTTCTGATCTTCATCCACGAGCTGGGCCATTTTCTCACGGCCAAGGCGCTGGACGTGCAGGTGAACGAGTTTTCCATCTGCATGGGCCCGGCCATCGTGAAAAAGCAGCGCGGCGAGACGCTCTATGCCCTGCGCTGCATCCCCGTGGGCGGCTACTGCGCCATGGAGGGCGAGGATGAGGAATCCGACAATCCCCGGGCCTTTACCTCCAAAGTCTGGTGGAAACGGCTCATCATTCTGGCGGCCGGTTCGTTCATGAACTTTCTGACGGGCCTGGTGGTGCTGGCGATCCTCTACTCGTGCGTGTCGGGCTTTTCGACCGCGAAGATCTCCGGCTTCTTTGACGGCTGCGAGCTGCAGTCGGAGCAGGGGCTGCAGGTCGGCGACGAGCTTTACAAGATCGACGGCCACCGCGTGTATATCTATTCCGACGTCTCCACGCTCCTTTCCCGCAACAAGACGGGCAGCTACGATCTGGTCGTGAAGCGGGACGGAAAGCTGGTCGAGCTGCAGGACTTTGCCATGCAGCAGAAGCTCTACGACGTGGACGGCGTGCAGCAGTATAAATACGGCCTGTATTTCGGCTACGAGGAGAAGACGGTCGGGACCGTCCTCAAAAACACGTGGTACACGGCGCTGGATTTTGCGCGGCTCGCCTGGATGAGCCTCGGGGATCTGCTGTCCGGGCTGGTATCGGTGAACGACATGTCCGGGCCGGTCGGCGTGGTGTCCGCCATCGCCCAGACCGGCGAGTCCGCCGCGACCACGGCGGACGGCATTCTGAACGTGCTGTATCTCGGGGCGTTCATCGCGGTCAATCTGGCCGTCATGAACATGCTGCCCCTGCCGGCGCTGGACGGCGGCCGCGCGTTTTTGCTGCTGGTGAACACGGTGTTCACCGCGATCACGAAGAAGAAAATTCCCTCCAAGTATGAAGGCTATATTCATGCCGCGGGCATGATCCTGCTGCTGGCGTTTATGGCATTCATCACGTTCAAGGATATCTGGAAGCTGGTGCACTGAATGGAACGAAAGCTGACAAAGCGGATCCAGGTCGGGCCCGTCGCCGTGGGCGGCGGCGCGCCGGTCTCGATCCAGTCGATGCTCAATACAAGGACCACGGATGTGGAGGGCTCGCTCGCCCAGATCCGCGCGCTGGCCGCCGCGGGCTGTGAGATCGCGCGGCTGGCTGTGCCGGACATGGAGGCGGCGGAGGCCTTCGGCGATATCTGCGCGGCCTCTCCCCTGCCGCTGGTCGCGGACATCCACTTTGACTACCGCCTTGCCATCTGCGCGGCGGAAAACGGCGCGGCCAAGATCCGCATCAACCCCGGCAACATCGGCGGGGAAGACCGCGTGCGCGCGGTCGTCGAGGCCTGCGGCGCGCGGGGGATCCCCATCCGCGTCGGCGTGAACGGCGGCAGTCTCGAGCCGCGGCTTCTGGAAAAGTACGGCCGCCCCACGCCGGAGGCGCTGGTCGAAAGTGCGTTCGGGCATATCGCGCTGCTGGAAAAGTACGATTTCCACGACATCTGCGTGTCGATGAAATCCAGCTCCGTGCCGCTGATGATCGAGGCCTACCGCCTGTTCTCCGAGCGGTCGGACTATCCCCTGCACATCGGCGTCACCGAGACCGGCACCGCGCGCATGGGGACCATCAAATCCGCCATGGGCATCGGCGCGCTTTTGTGCCAGGGCATCGGCGATACGATGCGCGTATCGCTGACGGCCGACCCGGTGCAGGAGGTTTTGACGGCGAAGGATATCCTCAAGGCCGCGGGCCTGCGCAAGACCGGCGTCAACATCATCGCCTGCCCGACCTGCGGGCGCACGCGCATCGATCTGATCGGCCTGGCCAATCAGGTCGAGCAGGCGCTGGCCGCCTGCGAAAAGCCCATCACGGTCGCCGTCATGGGCTGCGTGGTCAACGGGCCCGGCGAGGCCCGGGAGGCCGACATCGGCATCGCCGGCGGCGACGGCTGCGGCATTCTGTTCGTCAAGGGCAAGCAGCTCAAAAAGCTCCCCTACGACGAACTGCTGCCCACGCTGTTAGAGTACATAGAGAAGTTGTAAAACTATGAGTGAAGTATTTTTCCCCGCGCTGTTCCCAGGCTTTGAGCCGCCGGAGGAGCTGGCGCAGGCGCTCGAGCGCCTCGCCGTCGTCCACGCCGAGCTCGACCGGGATGCGCGCACCATCCGCCTCAACGCGCAGGCGGAGAAGTATCTCGCGGAAAAGCAGCTCCAGACGCTCTGCCGGGCCGTAGAAAAGGCCTATGGCCTGAAGTCGCTGGAGCTTTTGGTGCGTTATCCGGAAGAAGAGCTGCCGCATATGGACTTCCGCGATCTGGCACAGGTGTTCATCCGCGCGTTCTCGCCCTCGGCCGCCATTCTGGCCGGGGCGCAATATACGGTCGAAGACGACACCGTGACCATCCATCTGCGCGCCAACGGCAAGGATTCCATCCTCCAGAACGCCAAAAAGGGCGAGCAGTTCCTGCGCGAGCGCTTCGGCGTGACAAAGAAGATCGAAGTCGAGGCGCACAGCAATCTCGAGGGCAAGGCCCTGTTTGAGGAGACGGCCCGCATCCGGGCCGAGGCCCTCAAAAACACCCCGGCCATCCAGCCCTCCGCACAGGCCCCCGGCGCGGCTCCTGCCGCAAGAGCTCCCCGCAGCGCACCCGCGCCGCAGGAGCCGACAGGCGCGCTGTTCTACGGGCGGCCGTTTTCGGGCCGGGCGGTGCGGATGGACGAGCTCAATCTCGATATGTTCCGCGTGATCGTCGAGGGCAAGGTCTTCGCTGTGCAGCACCGGGAGCTCAAAAAGCGCGGGGCGTGGGTCGTCTGCTTCGACATGACGGACTACACCAGCTCCGTCCGCGTCAATCAGTTTATGGAGGCCGCCAAGGCCAAGCCCATCATCGACAACGTGCAGGCCGGCATGTGGCTGCGCGTGCAGGGCAAGATGAGCTTTGACCGCTACGACAACGAAATGGTCCTGCAGCCGACCGCCATGGAGAAGATCGAGGCGCCCAAGCGCCGCGATACCTACCCCGAAAAGCGCGTGGAGCTGCATCTGCATACCACGATGTCGTCCATGGACGCGCTGACCGATACCGGCGCGGCCGTCAAGCGTGCGGCCAGCTGGGGCCACCGCGCCATCGCCATCACCGACCACGGCGGGGCCCAGTCCTTCCCCGACGCGATGAAGGCCGCGAGCAAGGCCAAGGTCGCCGGGACGGATCAGAACATCAAGATCCTCTACGGCTGCGAGGGCTACTACGTCAACGACGTCGACGACCGCATTGCCGTCCACGGCGACGGAGACTTCTCCTTCGACGAGGAATACGTCGCCTTCGACCTCGAGACGACCGGCCTTTCGTCTCTGCACGACACGATCATCGAGATCGGCGCGGCCATCATGAAGGGCAAGGAGGTGCTCAGCACCTTCCAGATGTTCGTCGACCCGCACCGGCCGCTGCAGCCGAAGATCATCGACCTCACCGGCATCACCGACCAGATGCTCGCCGGGCAGCCGGATATCTCCGAGGCGATCCCGCAGTTTCTCGACTATGTCGGCGGCCGCCCGCTGTGCGCGCACAACGCCGATTTTGATATCGGCTTCGTGACGGCAGCGTGCGAGCGCCTCGGCATCGCGTTCCAGCCGACGTATGTCGATACGCTCATCCTGGCGCAGAATCTGATGCCGGAGCTCGGCAAATACAAGCTCAACATCGTCGCGGACGCGCTGAGTCTGCCCGATTTCAACCACCACCGCGCCTCCGACGACGCCATCACCTGCGGGTATCTGCTCATGCGCTTTTTCAAAATGCTGCAGGAGCAGGGCATCGACCATCTGCAGGCCATCAACCCGCGCATGGAGGAGCTGCGCTCCGGCAGCAAGATCATGGACCGCCGCGCGCGGCACATCATCGTCTTCGCCAAAAACTCCATCGGCCTGCGCAACCTCTACCGGCTGATCTCCTACGGCAATCTCAAATACTTCCGCCGCGTGCCGATCATGCCGAAGTCGGAGATCCTGCAGTGGCGCGAGGGGCTCATCATCGGCTCGGCCTGCGAGGCGGGCGAGCTGTTCCAGGCGATCCTGAACCACAAGAGCTGGGCGGAGCTCAAGCGCATCGCGTCTTTCTATGACTTCCTCGAGATCCAGCCCATCTGCAACAACCGCTTCATGCTCGACAAGGGTCTTGCCGAGGATGAGGAGGAGCTGCGCGGCTTCAACCGCACCATCGTCAGGCTCGGCGAGGAGCTAGGCAAGCCCGTCGTCGCCACCGGCGACGTGCACTTCCTCGACCCGGAGGACGAGATCTTCCGCCACATCCTGCTTGCCACCAAGCAGATGCCCGACGCCGACCGGCCGCTGCCGCTGTATCTGCGGACGACGGACGAAATGATGGCGGAATTCGCGTATCTCGGCGAAGAAAAGGCGCGCGAGGTCGTCATCGACAACCCGAACCGCATCGTCGACTGGTGTGAGACGCTGCGGCCCGTGCCGCACAATCTGTTCGCGCCGAAGATCGAGAATTCGGTCGAGGACCTCAAATCCCTCGTCTACGGCAAGCTCCACCGGCTCTACGGCGAAAACCCGCCCGAGCTCGTGCAGAAGCGCGTCGACACCGAGATGCACGACATCATCTCCTGCCACTACGACGTCATCTACATGTCCGCGCAGAAGCTCGTGCAGAACTCGCTCGAGCACGGGTATCTGGTCGGCTCGCGTGGCTCCGTCGGCTCGTCGATCGTGGCGTATATGTCCGGCATCACGGAGGTCAACTCCTACCCGCCGCACTACCGCTGCCCGAACTGCAAATACACGACCTTCGACGTGCCTGCCGACTGCGCCTGCGGCGCGGACCTGCCCGACGCCGTCTGCCCCAAATGCGGGGCGAAGCTCGACAAGGACGGCTTCAACATCCCGTTTGAGACCTTCCTCGGCTTCGGCGGCGACAAGGTCCCGGATATCGACCTCAATTTCTCCGGCGAATATCAGGCCAAGGCGCACGCCTACTGCGTGCAGATGTTCGGCAAGACGCACGTCTTCCGCGCGGGGACCATCGGCACCGTCGCGGAAAAGACGGCCTACGGCTACGCGAAAAAATACCTGTCGGAGCGCGGCAAGACTGTCTCCAAGGCCGAGGAGAACCGGCTGGCGCTCGGCTGCGTCAACGTCAAGCGCACGACCGGCCAGCACCCGGGCGGCCTCGTCGTCATCCCGCAGGAAAACGAGATCTGGGACTTCTGCCCCGTGCAGCACCCGGCGGACGACAAGGACTCCG
>ENA-UOJB01002937-UOJB01002937.1-human-gut-metagenome-genome-assembly--contig:-C48-NODE-2937-length-10337-cov-4.121280_pt1 | contig 10337 bp, 9 predicted proteins | sample MGYA00242338_ERZ723885 | MGnify/ENA metagenome assembly ERZ723885
ATTTTGTTCAGTATAAATCTTTTTTTGTTTCGTCCATTCTTCTACTGAAATCGGAGTGTCCTCAATTAGTGATATTAATTTATCCACTTCATTTAAGATAGCATTCCATATTGAATAAATTGCAACATCATAATCATTAATAACTATCCTGTCAACTTTGTTATTGAAAAGTAGCGTTAGGGCAACTCCTGCGCCCCCAACAAAAGGTTCAATATAAGTTCCATTTTTTACGCCAGAACTTTCCATTAACAAATTGACTAAAGGCGTTATTTTTGCCTTTCCGCCCGGATATCTTAACGGAGAATAATTCATATCACCACTCCTAATTAGTCCATTTTAAACTTTACTGAATCAATTAATGCATCAAATGTCATTTCTTTGTTTGATGCATCTATTAATTTGATTGAAATATTTATTTTTTCTTTCTCCATCTCTTTGCTCTTTATTATTTCCACCATTTCATCACTAACTTTTACAAATAGCGCTTTTTGATATTGCGTATGAGCTTGAATTTGAAATGGCTTGAAATTAATACATGTTAATTCTTTTATATAATTATCCTCTTGAGCCTCAATATACATGATTGGACTTCCTATAGAAGTATTATGATATTGCCAATTAATACTGCCCTTATGAATTATAATTGATTTATTACTATTATTACCTCCCTCTTTCACTATGTTCCCAATAGGCATAAAAGAGTATTCTTTGCTTGTAAACAGTTCACAAGTAGAACATAAACGACCTTTCCATTTTGATAATCCGTACTGCACAGCGTTGATTTCCATTGTTTCGGCGACTTGATAGGCATAATATTCACAGTACGGCTCGTTACCTGAATTTGCAAAACCTTCCGTTCCCGACTTATATAAAACGATTTTGCCATCTACTCTGCGCCAACATTTGGCCAGCATCCCGTTGGTTGTAAATTCTGGCGATGAACGCAACGACGATTTCTGAAAACTGCCGTAACCGGTAAAAGCAATATGCGACAAAACATTGCTGAATCGGTTATCGTATAAATTGTTATCGGCAAAACTTCCGTTAAAATTTTCTTCGACTACCCAATAGCAATCATTGAGTGAGAGTCCTTTGCAAAAGTCGATAATCCCCTTCGTATCTTTTTCGTTCAATCCAAGCTTGGCAAGAAAATTTTGAACATACGCACGATTCCCCGGAATTGTCCTGCGCTTTAACCATTTTGCCAAGCCACTATTTGACAGTTCCAAATCTAAAGGCAACAAGTTTTTTTGTTTTTCGTTTACTGATAAAATTTGCGCGGAAACACCGTCGATATCCTTTTGCATATCGAACCGCAACAAATCAATATCAAACTGTTTCAAAAGATAACTCATTGCTTTTTCTCCTCGCTTTCAGCAAGACTTAACAGCCTGTCATACTCGTCCGGCGACAATAATACAGCAGTCGGAATATTGTTTTTCAATACGACAATTTGCTTTTCTTCTTGCAAGCGATTGAATATTTTAGATGCCTGTCCTTGATTGAACATTGTCACCGAAACCAAATTATTCAGTAAGTTTTTTTCAGTCATAATCTACCTCTATTTACAATTATAGCACACTAGAAAAGAAATGTCAATAAGCATTTCTATTTGCATTAAAATTCATTGTATTTTCAACCACATAAACTTGCCCTAAATTTTCTAAAAATTAAAAAATTTTAGCCTAAAATATGCAAAATCTGCGCATATTTTAGGCTTTTAACCGTTTTTTATGAAATTTTATACTTTCGAGATAATCGCGTCTCCCCTGCCATATGTAAGGATGTCGATATTTGACACAGTTGATACTTGTTCAATTCAGAATCCTTCTTTATATTATATTGAATTAGAGAGATTTACGCAAGCAAACTAATGGGCTTGCGTAAATCTTCTTTTTTATTTCTATTTGTTGCGCCACAGGACAATAGAATCGATATTAAATTTTGTTTTACTACGAAGCGTTATTATATGCCTCCCTTCGGAAAGCTTTTCGGACAAATATACAAGTCTTTCCGTACTATCTGCTCCTATCAATTTGACCGTCTTGATTTTTTCTCCGTCTATCAGGATTTCAAATCCATCATATTCGGAAGATTCATGAGATAATATTCCAAATTGCGTACCGACAAATTGAAATTCGAGGGTTGCGTTTTCTCCTTCATAAAGATGACCGAACGTCGAAAGTTTATTCGAAAGCTTCCAATTTCCTCTATATACAAACATATCTTCATCAGGAGAACACCATTCTCCTTCCGGAAGCACATAAAAAATTTCGGCCCTGCGATAGGCAATATACTTTACTCCTTCCGCCCAAGTATCGGTAACGACCAATTTATAGTAGCGAAGATTCCGTTCTTTAAATTCTACGGTGATATTATTATTTTTCCGTTCCGCATTTTCCACTTCTTTGATGAGCTCAAGCTTATTCAAATCGGTTCCTCCGTATCCACGGTGATTTCAAACGGATTTTCTTGTGTAATACTTGTTCTGTCAGAATGGATAAAATTAAATTGATCCTCGTCAAACAAATTATCAATTGAATAATTGTCATCCCAAGGGCGATAATTGGTTTCCACGAGCGTTTGAGGCTTTTTAGATTTTTGTACATAATTATAATTATATTCCCGCTCGTAAAAATAATCACTCTCAAATTCTTCTCGATAATAGGAATTCCGATAAGCATTCAAATAGTTTATCTGCACATTTTCGCCTTCAAATTTCCCGAGCCCTACTCCGACGAAATTCCTTGCGTTCTTGACCAATAAAACTGCCTTGAAATAAACCCACTGTCCTTTTGTAAAATGATAGTCCTTATAATTATTCTCTTTACTTAAATCGAAATCCGGCGTACCCGACAAATTTTCGATTAAAGCTGCCCGTTCATATTTTCCCCCATCAAGTGAAATATATAAACCTGCATATTCTCGTCCACGCAGAGCAATCCGATATTTTCCTTCGCTATTTATCTGAAATTTTCCCCGAATTTCCATTACTGCATTGCTCGCAGGATTGGGTTCCCAAATTTCGGCATTTCCGTTCTGTACTCGGTTAGTATTATCTTCCTCAACAATCGTTTCATACCCCGCATAGGAATTTTCCACTGCCGCTTCTACGCTTTGATACATTTTTTCCGGAGTATAAGTGTAAACGGTTCTTTCCAACATCGTTGGCGTAGCTTGTTTTTGTCTGAATTCGATTACCAAATCTACATCATCGACTTTAAATGCTCCGTCTGTTTTTTCTATACTGAGAGTGACGATTATTTTTCCCGAGTCGCGATTTACCTTGTCGGGAGTATATACAAAAACTCCTTCACTTTGTTTTGTTAGAATTCCATAAGCAGGAGAAGATACATTTTTAATTGTATAGCTAAATCCCTCCGGCAAAACGATATTTTCCTCCAAATTCATTACGAAATCTTTCCCCGTTTCAATTCCGTAAGGTTGAACTGTATGGCTATAATATTTCTTCCCGTCTTTATAATAGCTTCTTCCCGTTTGGAAAATACAGGAAACCGGAACAAACATCGGATAAGCCTTTTCGTTATATTCTGATAGAATATTCTCCGATATATTTTGCTGCAAAAGCTCTTTGAAATAATACGTCATATCGTTATGCGTGACGTCGCTGACCGCTTTATACCATACATCTGCTCCCCCAGAGCCACCTCCTGCCTGTGTGGCCTGAATAAATAAATCCTGTCCGAAGGCGTGAAGTAAATTGGCGTAGGAATCCAAACCCGAGTTCGTCCCATTGCCTGAAAGAGTCTGTTTCAAAGTCCAGCTTGGATTGGTATATCTGTTCCAGCTGGTAGAATAGGTTCCCTCATTATTATTACCGAGTTCCCGATTGAAAGAAATGCGTGTAAACAAACTATACGATACGAGACTGACAGCGGTATTCGTGACTTCATCGCCCGGAGCGAATCCAAAACGTTGATAATGATGATTTAATTCGTGAATACATCCCCAAAAGGCATCCGAAGCATTATCGACCGCGTTTTGCACATCGAGAGCCGCCGTCATGCAATACAAGGGACAATTTACCGTATGCCGCCCGACAAAGGCAACCATACTGCCCGCGGCAACAAACGGGTCATATAAAAAGGTAATCCCCAACTCTCCGCCGGAACCAGCCGGAACCTTATTCGATACGCGCGAAATTTTATCCCAGAGAACAGCAGCTTCCGTAAGCTGGTCATAATCAAAGTCTTTTGCTCTCGACTTGGGACCCGAATGACGCACCGAATCGTCCCAAACTTCTAAATCAAAATACGGAGCCGAAGAATTTTTATTTTGTTCAAATTCCTCTCGATTCGTATAGCCAAGAATAAAATGCGAGTACGCAACGGCGCCCGATATCGTTACGGTAAAAGAAGTTCCTGCTTTCACCGGCTGAACATAGATTGGGCCACCAAAATAAGAACCGACATAGGAGGTCATCTCCTTTGTAGTCATCGTATTCGCTATCATCGGCATACGGTTGAACGTTCTTTCTATCCATATATTATTTTGTGCCCCATTCGTGAGCACCTGCCCGATTATAACTTTCAGACCTCCCGTTTTTTCGAAGTCTGCTTCGCTCATTCCCAGCTTTATTACTTCTCCCGCAGGAGCGTATAATCCCGTAATGTGATTTCCTCCGCTCCGCGATTTTATCGTCAGCTTTTTAATGAGGGCAGGTTCATCGTCGGAAACGTCACCTTCGTACATTCCCGCGGCTGCCGTGTGCTTATAAAGTTTTCTTCCCGTAGGTTCGCCGTTCAAAAACAAATTTCCTTTCTCATCCATTGAATCATAGGTATTTGCGGAAGAAATCAGAAAAACATTTTCGTCCATTACTGCTTGTTTTTCTTTCTGCGTTGCAGAAAAATTTACCCCATATTCAGGATAGCGCTCCAAGCCCCCGTCAGAAACCTCCGGCAAATGTCTTTCCGTTGTTCCTAAATATTCTGCCGTCATTCCCACTTTAGAGGGGCTATACATATCCGCCTCAAAGAGCTCAGTAGGATAAGCGTCCTCTATCGAAGGACCTTCTTCCGAGGAATTTTCCGAAGAACTTCCAGCCTCAGAGTTAGCTTCCCCTTTTGAAGAACAGGCGGTAAAAGTACAACATAACATAATTATCCAAGCAAATACTACGGATATAACACGAATCACTCTATTTTTCATTGCAACTCCTTTTGTTTTTATCATATTTTATTATGAGAAAACTATTCGGCTGACATACCGTTAATCCTCTCTTTCAATTATATGTTTGCTTTGCCAATAGATAATATAACTCAAAACGCTTGGAAAAATCAATCGTTCAGAACTTATTTTCGGGGAAATTTTTTAATTTTATAAAAACACCTTTCTTTATTCGAAAATAATACTCGCCTCACTCAAAGAGCGAAGCGAGTAAAAAAAGTGTTTATATCAAAAATTATAATTCATAGTGCATGGGATTCGTAAGATAATGAATTTCATCTAACTCGTCAGCCGTGACATATCCAGCCGGAGCATTCAAAAGCGAAGGAATTCTGTTAACGATTGTCGCACAGGTATGCTCTACCGTCGCAGGCTTTACTACATGGAATTCCGTGTTCGGCTCCCCCGTGATCCACCAATCGCACATATCGCCGTCGTCCGGACCGTATACCTTTCCTATGGTTTCTTCTTCAATCACGATTCCCTGATAAGTCTCAATGGTCACGACGGCCGACATACCGATACATTTTCCCGCTTTGATTGTCTTTCCGAGCGTCGCACTGTAAATATCTTTATCTATAATATAGGGAACATTTTCCTGTTTAATTGATTTAATCGTCAGGCCGAGTTTGTTACAAATTGCTTCCGCCGCATTCCAAGCATAAGAAGGTACGACTTCCTTCGGGTGAGCGAGTTCCTTCTCAAACTGCGCTTTCGTCAAATCGCAGCCATGCGCCTTAGCCAAAGCCAGCCCGTAATCCTCGACATTATAACTATAAGCGCCCTTAATCTTTTTAATGTTGTGACAGCCGCCCGCCACCAAAGCAACCATATTAATCCAGAAAATATCTTGCATTCCGCTGCCGGTAACCGTGCAGTTATTCTCTTTTGCAAGCGCATCTAGCTTATTCGTAAAAGCCGCCGCCGTCGTCCAAGGATAAATTGCCTCTTCACAGGTCGTAATGACATTGATTCCGCGTTTTACGCATTTTTCCACTTGTTCATAAATATCCCCGAGAAAACTAAACAAGGTTACGATAGCGACGTCGGCATCGCACTCATCGAGAACCTTATCCGCATCTTTTGAAATCTGAACGCCCGTTTTTACGCCGAGTTCGGCAAAGTCGCCGACATCCATTCCCAAAATTTCGGGATTTACATCTATCGCCCCCACAATTTCCGCCCCTTTCGCATGCAGATAACGCAAAATATACTTAGACATTTTGCCGCAGCCATACTGTACTACTCTGATTCTTTTCATGGTATTGCTCCTTGAATTTTTTTGTATCGAATGATACCGTATACAGAGTATAACACAGTTATAGGTTCCTGTCAACCCCCATTTTTGGAATTTTTTGAAATTTTTTGTCATAAAATGACAGAATACATCGAATTGTGTAATAGAGAGTTTAGAGAAATATATTATCAATAAAAAACATCGCAATTGACACCTTTATGTTTCCATATTTTTCGAACCGTGGAAAGAAGTTTTTTCAAGGTTTAATGATTTCCTTGACTGAGGTCCTTTATACTGTTTTTCGGGAATAGATTTTCCGAACAAACTGATCGCCCGATTCGGACACAGGTTGACACAGCGGTAACAAAATGCACAATTTCCCAACGCTTTCGCATGTCTTCCCTCGACTATGATATTTTTTACGGGGCAATGAGCCGCGCAGATTCCGCAGCCGATACACCGCTCCTCATGAATGAGGAGCGACGACTTTTTTGCGTTTTCTCCTTTCCGCCACCATTTTCTTTGACAAAAATATCCTACGGCATGGGAAACGGGATTAAAACCGCGCCGAAAACGTTTCCCGCACAGAATTTTTCGGGAAAATGAATCTATCCTTTTTTCCGCTTTTTTGAGAGTTTTTGCAATCTCGAAATCGTTTCGTATCTTCAAAGCCGTACAATCTGCGAGATTATTCGGCATATTTACATGCTCGGCTCCAATCACTTTTCCTCCGAGTTTCTCAATCGTACGGCCGAGACTCGCCGCCCCGTCTCCCGAAAACATATACTGCGTTGCAATTACAAAAATTTCCTTGCCCTCTATATGCTTCGCATTTGCATAGATAAAACGGCGCATCGGAACGGGCGGCGAGGAACCGTAGACAGGAAAGGCAAACAAGAGTTTATCGGCCGCAAAAGCGGATTCGGCGCAGTTCTTTTCTTCGCCGATATCATATATCTTGACTTCATATTTTTCCGCCAACCTCTTTCCCGTTTCTTCTGCGACAAAACGAGTATTTCCCGTTCCGCTGAAATAAAATACAGATAAAGTTTTCATGAGGCACGCTCCTTTTTTAAGTGTCCTTTCTATTATATGCATCTGCCTCAAAACACATTTACATGCAAAAAACTCGGAAAATTCCGAGTTTCTTTTCAAGAATTTTTAAGTTGTTCATAGAGAGCCACAAGGCTCGAAGTTGTTTCACTGTAATTTTTTATTCCGCCGGGAACTCCGTTTGCTTTCAGGAACAAATTATTGAACCAGGAAGAAATTTTATCGATGACGCCTTCATATTTCTCATAATGCTCATTTCCGTTCCCGTATTCCCGCAGGATTTCGTGAGCAAGTTTTTCTCGAAGTGTCCGTGATTTTTCCGAGGGAATAGAATTCAGAAGATTCGCAACCGCGCGCAAGAGTCCGCTGTAATTGAGATAGACATCGTCGGCACGGATACAAAGCACATAGGAAACGATATTTGCTTCATTTTCCCGAGATACGCCTTTTGCATGCGCCATTTCGTGCGCCATAGTCGTCGGGAGTTCGTTGACGGGAATATTTACGTTGACATTCGCTTCCGCGTAAAAAGGAAAATAGATTCCCGTGATTCCTAGATAACTCATCGGAACGGAAAGAACGACCTTTTTAGGGCGAACTTCATACCCCGCAAAATAATCGGAATCAAGTCGATTAAATTCTTCGTTCAAAATTTCGGCCAATTCGACAAAAGTGTGCGTCGGGACAATATTCCCGTCTTTATCGCGTTCGAGTTCGGCGGAGGCGGCGTTAAGTCTCTCGACATAATATTCCGCGGCAGAATATAAATTTTCCTCCGTAACGGCAACTTCCGCAAGCCCTAACGCATTCGCAGCCCCTTTTCGGTCATAAAGAGGCGAATAAAGTACTCCAAAGGCAAGCGCGACGCAAAGGACCGCCAATAAAATACGGTACAGACAAAGGCCCGCACGGGCAAAACGTTTTCGACAGAGCAATACGATCAGAAAGACGAACAATGTAATTCCGCCGACGATCAAGAGCACGGCGGTCCATTCGTAAAAGGAAACGGGGATATAATTCGTCAAACGATTCATTACCCACCCTATCCCTCGCGTAATCCCGCGCGCAAAGACATATTCGGAAAGAAACGGAATGCTTGCGAGAATATAAATAAAGACGACGGCCAGCGTCAAAATGCAAACTTTGAGTATCCGCATGCGACGGAGCCGTTTATCCGTTTTCTTCGTAGTTTCCATTTTCCAATTTCTCCTTTCCGTATCGTATCGACAGATTTTACGCTTTTCTTTCGATTATTCTGCCGAAACATTTTCTCCGCGCACAAGGATTTCCGCTCCGCAGTCGACGACGGAATCTTCTGAAATAATTTTTCCGACAGAATCCGCCACAATTTTTCCGGATTTCGGATTTTTTACCGAATCGATATGTCCGTCAATCGTTGCATTGATGTCGGAATATTCGAAAGCAAGGTCACAGCCGTACATTCGACAATCGACCAGCTTTAACCTTTTACAGTAGCACAGCGGCTGCGTGCCGATAATTTCGCAACGGATAAGAGTCAGTCCCTCCGAATACCAACCGAGATATTCCCCTTTCACGATAGAATCTTTTACCGTTACGTTTTTAGAATGCCAAAAAGCGTCTTTTGTATCCAAAAAACTGTTTTCGATCGTCATATTGTCAATATACTGAAAAGAATATTTACCGTTCATGCGCAAATTTCGGATTTTGATATCTTTGCTTTCAAACAGAAAATATTCCGATTCTATGACGGACGCTTCTATATCTATTCCCCTGCACTTCCAACCGAATTCGGACGAATGAACGACGCAATTTTTTATGAGGATATTCTCACATTCCCGCAGGGTCTTAATACCGTCAATCCCGCAATTAGAAATCTCCCCGTCTTTTGAATACCAAACGGGCGCCCGCGTATTCGAATCGAGAAAACTGTCGGACAACGAAAATTTTTCCGCATGCCAAAGCGGATATCGGAGAGAAAAAGAACAGCCCTTCACCCGAATATCCCGACATTCCTTCAACACGGACTCCCCGTCCTTCGGACCGCCGAAAATACAGTCCGTTACGTCCGTTTCCGTTAAATGATATAAGGCCCTTTCTTCGTCATAAGTTTTGTTTTTCAGCTCTTTTCTCATGTATTCTTCGCTCACAACGCCTTTCCCATTTCATACGCTTCCTGCGGAAAACGAGTATTTCTGATTTCTCCCACGCTTTCCACTCCCGCACCCTTCACGACACCTGCAAGCCGAACGCCTTCAAAACAATCGATCCAGCCCTGCATTCCTTTGATGGCTCTGTCAAAGGCAGATTCTTCTGTATCCTCAGCAGAGGCTAAAAGATAAACTTTCTTAAAGGCATTTTCTTTTTGATACAATGGACTCGTTCGGTCCAAAAAAGTCTTTAATTGCCCCGAAAGCCCGTAATAATAAATCGGTGTTGCAAACACAAGAATATCCGAGTTCTGTATACGCGGCAAAACCTCTCCGACAGAATCCTTCAAAACACATTTCCCCGTTTTGGAACATGTACGGCAACCAATACAAAATTTCAAATCCATACCTCGAAGTTCAATTTTCTCGACTTTATGCCCCGCGTCCTGCGCTCCGCGGGCAAATTCTTCGGCTAAAATCTCCGAATTTCCGCTTTTACGCGGCGTCGACGACACAATAAATACTCTGCTCATAATATCTCTCCTTTTTAAAACCGATTCCGCAGCGGCGCCTGTATCATACTCATCTGCCTCTTGAAACGCAATCGGTTCTTCATCTATTTGTTACGATTCTATTATAAACATTATTATTTCCTATGTCAAATATTTATTTTGAAAATTCTTTCATAACCAAGCTCTATATTGCAGCCGCTTTACCGACTTCTATTT
>ENA-UOJB01002943-UOJB01002943.1-human-gut-metagenome-genome-assembly--contig:-C48-NODE-2943-length-10315-cov-3.922125_pt1 | contig 10315 bp, 9 predicted proteins | sample MGYA00242338_ERZ723885 | MGnify/ENA metagenome assembly ERZ723885
AATACCATGCAGCAGTATATTAATCTGGTAATTACCAGTGAGACAGATGAATTTAAGACCTATCTGACGGAATCCGACCTACGTAAGTATTTCGGACAATTTCTCGATGCATATGATGAGTCTTCTATTCGTAAGGACTATCAAAGCAGATTCCGGAATAAGATGGCTTTGGACAGCAAGATGCAGAGTGTTTTCATTATTGCAGATGAAAAAAAGACTATAGACGGAAACGGCAAAGTATACGGTAGAAATATTTATAGCGACTATGCAAAATGCGAACAGGGAAAGATTGCGACCAGCAGTGCTTCAAACTGGTATTTCTTTGGTGTAAATGAGGATGCGGATAAAGTGTTAGATCTGGATATTCAGAATTATTGTTTCCGTATCGCCAAGAAGATGAATAATCAGCCTGCAATGATGATTATTAATATCAGCGACAAGTTTATCCGTTCAACGATGCAGTCATTGAATCCGGGAAAAGGTGGATATGTTGCTCTGATTACAGATCAGGATGGTAAGGAATTTTTCTCAGATGGAAATGTGAGCACAGACAAGTCACTTATTTATGGAACGAGCTTCTATAAGAAAGCATTTGATGGAAAGGCAGATTCCGGAAATCAGATGGTTACATTCCAGGGAAAAGAATATATGTTTGTATACAGCAAATTGTCTGCAGGAGATCTGATGGTTACGGCTTTGATTCCGTCTGACCGTCTTTTGGAACAGTCCGCAGGTATCAAGCAGCTGACCAGCGTATTGGTCATTATCTGTATGATTCTTGCTCTTGCTCTTGGCGTTATTATTTCAAGACAGATGTCTGGAACAATTCACTATATTCTGCGCCAGTTACGCAAAGTGTCAAACGGAGATCTGACTGTTAAACTTACCGCAAAGCACAAAGATGAGTTTGGATTATTGTGTGATGGTGTCAACGATACAGTAGAACATATGAAGTCATTGATTAAGGATGTCAATGAAGTGAGTGAACAGGTCGGCGTGGCAGCAGCCCATGTGGCACAGACTTCCGGAACATTTATGGAGACGTCTAAAAATATCCAGAGTGCGGTCGTTGAAATCGAAGATGGCGTAAATAAACTGGATAGTAACTCGGATAATTGCATGAATCAGATGGATTCGCTTTCTGGAAAGATTAATAATGTAAGTTCAAATGCTGATGAGATTGAAAAGCTTACAAATATTACCGGAGAAACCATTAGCGCAGGTATTTCATCCGTACAGAGTTTGACAAAGAGCGCAGAATCTACAGCCGAAATTACAAGAAACGTAATTACTTCTATCGAAGAGTTAGAAGAAAAATCAAAGTCAATCGGACATATTGTTTCGGCAATTAACGAGATTGCAGAACAGACAAATCTGTTGTCTTTGAATGCTTCCATTGAGGCAGCCCGTGCCGGCGAAGCAGGAAGAGGATTCTCTGTCGTTGCAGAAGAAATCCGTAAACTTGCAGATCAGTGCCTGGCCTCTTCTTCCCAGATTTCATTGATTGTAAATGAAATTATTGGAAAGACCGGACAGGTTGTAGAAATTGCAAGACAGGCCGAAACGGTTGTAAGTTCACAGTCTGGGGCGGTAGAAGAAACCACTGCATCTTTCCGTCATATTGATGAGCTGGTAGCTCAGCTCCTTCAAGCTTTGGAGACGATCATCAACAATGTACAGGAAATGAATGGGGCACGAAATGAGACCTTGACAGCCATTGAGAGTATTACAGATGCATCGTCAAAGACAGCTGCTTGTTCTTCTTCCGTACACAATGCGGCTGGTACACAGATTGATGCAATCAAGAATCTGGATGAAGCTTCCCAGAGCCTGACTTCTAAGGCAGAAAGTCTGCTGGATGCTTTGTCAACATTTCAGATTTAAATGAGATGTGAATAATTTCATAGAGGAAATAGAAAAAGGAGTTGCAGACTGCAACTCCTTTTTGTGTCTGAACAGTAACTCTGAAAATAATAGAATACAAAGGAATTACCAGAAATATCTTGACAATCAAACTATTTTGAAATATACTTTCTCTAGCAAATAGTTTGATTGTCAAATTATTTCATAGTCAAAGAAAAATAAAGTGTAAAACACTACAAAAGGAAAAGGAGATAAAACCATGTTAGAGAAGTTAAAAGAGATTATTGCAGACCAGTTAAACGTCGATGCAGCAACCATTACACCAGAATCAAGATTCAAAGAGGATTTAGAGGCTGATTCCTTAGATTTATTTGAACTTGTTATGTCTCTGGAAGAAGAGTACGGTGTTGAGATTCCTTCTGAAGATCTTGAGAAGATTCTTACCGTAAACGATGTAATCAAATATCTTGAGGACAAGGGTGTAGAGGCATAATTATGAAGACAAGAGTTACGGAACTTCTTGGAATTGAATATCCGATTATCCAGGGCGGAATGGCCTGGGTAGCAACTCACGAACTCGCCAGCGCTGTATCAAACGCTGGCGGCCTTGGTATTATAGGGGCTGGTGGGGCTCCGGCATCCTGGGTACGTGAGCAGATTCAGGCAGCAAAGAAGGAGACCGGCAAGCCGTTTGGCGTGAACCTGATGCTGATGAATCCGGAAGCAGATGAGATTGCCAAGGTATTAGTAGAAGAAAAAGTAAAGGTCGTTACGACAGGTGCCGGAAACCCGGCAAAATACATGGATATGTGGAAAGCTGCCGGTATCAAAGTAATCCCGGGGGTAGCCAGCGTGGCATTAGCAAAACTGATGGAACGTGGCGGAGCAGATGCAGTTGTGGCTGAGGGAACAGAATCCGGTGGACACATCGGTTCCCAGACGACAATGACACTGGTTCCACAGGTCGTGGATGCAGTATCCATACCGGTGATCGCGGCCGGTGGTATTGCAGACGGAAGAGGGTTTGCAGCAGCTATGATGCTTGGTGCTGAGGCGGTTCAGATGGGAACCCGCTTTGTAGTTGCAGAAGAATCTACTGTACATGAGAATTACAAGGACAGAATTATCAAGGCAAAAGATATTGATTCAGAAGTGACAGGGATGTCTACGGGCCATCCGATCCGTGTTATCCGCAACAAGATGACCAGAGAATATCTTAAGCTGGAAAAAGAAGGGGCAACATTAGATGAACTTGAGCACCTGACACTCGGTGCGCTTCGCAAGGCAGTTGTGGAAGGCGATGTCATGTACGGAAGTGTTATGGCAGGACAGTCTGCTGGACTGGTAAAGAAGAAAGAAACCTGTGCAGAGATTATTGCAGATGTGATGAATACCGCACAGAAATTATTGAATCGATAATTGGAACAGATAATAAATCAGAATCCGAAAGTTAGGAGAAGAGAATGAAACGAGTATTTATGTTCCCGGGACAGGGATCACAGTATATTGGCATGGGAAAAGAATTTTATGATTCTATTCCGGAAGCAAAGGCAGTATATGATCTGGCAAGTGAAGTTACCGGATTAGATGTTGCAGCACTTTGCTTCGAGGAGAATGACAAGCTGAATATTACAGAATACACACAGATTTGTATGCTGACAACGGAAGCTGCCATTTATGAAGTATTAAAGGCAAAAGGAATCACATGTGATGTGACCGCAGGATTGAGTCTTGGCGAGTACGGTGCGTTGATCGCATCCGGCACCATGACATTAAAAGATGCATTTGCAGTTGTAAGAAAACGTGGCATCTATATGCAGGAAGCATATCCGACTGGTGGTGCAATGTCTGCAATTCTTGGGCTGGATGCCGATAAGATTGCTGCAATCTGTGCGGAGGTAGAGAACCAGCGGAAGAATTCCGGGGAGACAGATTACGTTGTATCCGTAGCAAATTATAATTGTCCGGGACAGATCGTTATCACAGGTGCTGCAGCAGCGGTTGAAGAAGCTGGGGCACAGTGCAAGGAAGCCGGTGCAAAGCGTGTCGTACCTCTTAAAGTGAGCGGACCGTTCCATTCTCAGTTACTGACAGGCGCAGGAGAAAAGCTCGGTGAAGCTTTAAAAGATATAGAGATCCAGAATATTCAGATACCATATTTATCCAATGTTACTGCAGATTATGTAAAGGATGCATCTGCTGTAAAGGATCTTTTGATCCGTCAGGTATCCTCGTCCGTTCGCTGGCAGCAGACCATCGAGCGATTAATTGCAGATGGAGCAGATGAGTTCGTAGAGATCGGACCGGGACGTAGTCTCTCCGGCTTTATGCGCAAGATCAACCGTGATGTTGCAACCTTTAATATTGATAAGATGGAGGATTTCGAGAATTATGTTAACCGGTAAAAATGCGTTGGTGACAGGTGCCGGCAGAGGAATTGGCAAAGCAATCGCTCTTGAACTTGCCGCAAAAGGCGCATTTGTCATTGTAAATTATAATGGCTCCAAAGAGGCAGCAGAACAGACTGTCGCAGAAATCAAAGCGGCGGGCGGCGATGCAATTGCATATCAGTGCAGTGTATCGGATTACGAAGCCTGTGGAGCAATGATTACTGCATTGATCAAGGAATATGCACATATCGATATTCTGGTAAACAATGCGGGAATCACAAGAGACGGGCTGTTGATGAAGATGAGCGAGGAAGATTTCGATGCAGTCATCAATACCAATCTGAAAGGCTGTTTCAATACAATTCGCCATATGTCACGCTATTTCTTAAAGCAGCGTGCAGGAAAAATCATCAATATATCATCGGTATCCGGAATCCTTGGAAATGCCGGACAGGCAAATTATTCTGCAAGTAAGGCAGGGGTGATCGGACTCACAAAGGCAGTTGCGAGAGAACTCGCAAGCCGAGGCATCAATGTCAATGCTGTAGCACCGGGCTTTGTAGAGACGGACATGACAGATGCATTATCGGACAGCGTAAAAGAGAATTTAAAGAGCCAGATTCCACTTGGAAAGATCGGACATCCGCAGGACATCGCAAAGGCAGTTGCTTTCCTGGCATCCCCGGATGCGAATTACATCACAGGTCAGGTATTGTCCGTTGACGGCGGCATGGCGATTTAAGAAAGGATAGAGTAGTAGATATGAGAAGAGTTGTTGTAACCGGATTGGGAGCAATCACACCAATCGGATTAAATGTAGATGAGTTTTGGAATGGCATCAAGGAAAGCAAGCTTGGATTTGCTGAGATTACAAAATTTGATGCGAGCGAATATAAGGCGCATCTGGCTGCTGAAGTAAAAGGCTTTGTTGGAAAAGAATATATGGATTTTAAAGCAGCAAAACGTATGGAGCTTTTTTCCCAGTATGCAGTAGCAGCTGCAAGAGAAGCTTTGGAAGATGCAGGACTGGATATGGCAAAGGAAGACCCGTATCGTGTGGGTACAGCGATTGGCTCCGGTGTTGGAAGCTTACAGGCAATCGAGCGTGAATATACAAAACTTGTAGAAAAAGGACCGGGAAGAGTAAACCCGATTTTTGTTCCGCTCATGATTTCGAATATGGCGTGTGGTAACGTATCTATTCAGTTTGGATTGCAGGGAAAGACGATCAATGATGTGACAGCATGTGCAACAGGAACAAATAGCATTGGTGAAGCATTCCGCAGCATTCAGTATGGTGAAGCTGATGTTATGGTTACCGGTGGTACCGAAGGAAGCGTCTGCCCAACAGCAATCGCCGGATTCGCAGCACTCACAGCATTATCTTCCGTAGATGATCCGACAAAATGTTCACTTCCATTTGATAAGAACCGAAGCGGATTTGTTCTCGGCGAGGGCGCAGGTGTTGTCGTGCTCGAAGAACTTGAGCATGCAAAGGCAAGAGGTGCAAAGATCTATGCAGAAGTTGTCGGATACGGATGTTCCGCAGATGCTTATCATATCACTTCCCCATTGGAAGATGGTGCAGGTGCAGCCCGTGCCATGACCAATGCAATGGATGATGCTGGTGTGAAACCGGAAGAGATTACTTACATTAATGCACATGGAACCGGAACACATCACAATGATCTCTTTGAGACTCGTGCAATCAAGCTCGCATTTGGGGATCATGCAAAGGATATCCGTATCAATTCTACAAAGTCTATGATCGGTCATCTTCTCGGTGCAGCAGGTGCAGTTGAGTTTATTACCTGTGTGAAAGAAATCGAAGAGGGATATATCCACAGAACGGTTGGATATGAGACTCCGGATGAAGAGATGGATCTGAACTACTGTAAGGATGCTTATGAGGAAGAAGTACCATATGCATTGTCAAATTCACTTGGATTTGGCGGACATAATGCAAGTATTCTGATTCGCAGGTATGAGGCATAAGGAGGAGAGCAACATGAGCATGACAACACAGGAAATCATGGAGATCCTTCCACACAGACAGCCGTTTCTTCTCATCGATACCGTCGAGGAAGTGGAGCCTGGCGTACGGGCAGTTGCAAAAAAGAATGTGACATTCAATGAGCCTTATTTTGCAGGTCATTTTCCAGGAAATCCGGTGATGCCGGGTGTGCTGATCATCGAAGCGCTGGCACAGACCGGAGCAGTAGCGATTCTTTCCCAGCCGGAATGGAAAGGAAAGACCGCATATTTTGCAGGAATCAATCTGGCAAAATTCAAGCAAAAGGATTGGTGTTGGTAAAGCGGTAGCCCGTGTAAATGGTAAACTGGCCTGCTCGGCAGAGCTGACCTTTGCAATTGGATAAGAGGTAAGGTTATGTTATTTAAGAAATATATTTCATTGAACAAAAATGCAGAAGAGACAGAGAAAGCGGTAGAAGGACAGGAACCGGAAAAGAAAGAGGAAAGCGTGGTTCAGCAGCCGGCACCGGAAGTCCCGGAGACCGTCACCTGTAAGATCTGCAAGAAAGAGTTAGATAAAAAGAGAGTCGTTAAGAATAAATATGTCTGCTATGAATGTGGCTATTATTTCCGTGTACGTGCAAAGAACCGTATCAAAATGGTTGCAGACGCAGGCAGCTTTGAGAACTGGTTCGAAGAGGAAAAGACGGGCAATCCTTTGAATTTCCCGGAGTACGAAGAGAAAGTTGCGGCAACACAGGAAAAGACAGGACTTTCCGAAGGTGTTACGATCGGTGAATGTACTATTTACGGACAGAAGACAGTACTTGGTGTTATTGATGCACGTTTTATGATGGGAAGTATGGGCCATGTCGTAGGTGAGAAAATTACCCGCGCCATGGAGGATGCAACGGAAAAGAAACTTCCGGTCATCCTGTTCTGCTGTTCCGGTGGAGCACGTATGCAGGAAGGAATCGTTTCCCTGATGCAGATGGCAAAAACTTCCGCAGCAGTCAAGCGTCATTCGGATGCAGGTCTGCTTTATGTGCCGGTACTTACGGACCCTACGACCGGTGGAGTTACCGCCAGCTTTGCAATGCTTGGTGATATTATACTTGCCGAGCCGAAAGCCTTGATCGGTTTTGCAGGTCCGCGTGTCATCGAGCAGACAATTGGCCAGAAGCTGCCGGAAGGATTCCAGCGGGCAGAATTTCAGTTAGAGCATGGCTTTATAGATGCAATCGTCGAGCGTGATGATTTAAAGATGACTTTATACCGTATTTTGAAAATGCATGAGCCGAGAACCGGTTATGCAAACTTTGATCCATTGCGTGAAGATGACAACTATGAGCCGACCGAACTGATGAAAGAGCGCAATGTCAAGGCAAAACCTATGAATGCATGGGATAAGGTGACAGCAGCCCGTCAGATGAAACGTCTGGCTTCTGTGGATTACATTGATACAATTTTTGATGAGTTCATGGAGATGCACGGAGACCGCTATTTCCGGGATGATCCGGCAATTGTCGGAGGTTTTGCATATCTGGACGGACAGCCGGTTACTGTCATTGGTGTACATAAAGGAAAAGATTTGAAAGACTGCGCATATCGCAATTATGGAATGCCTTCGCCAGAAGGATACCGCAAGGCAATCCGCCTGATGAAGCAGGCTGAAAAATTCAACCGTCCGATTATTACATTTGTAAATACATCGGGCGCTTATCCTGGAAAAGAAGCGGAAGAAAACGGACAGGGCGAGGCAATTGCAAGAAACCTTTATGAGATGTCCGGTATTAAAGTTCCGATTCTCTGTCTGATGATCGGTGAAGGTGGAAGTGGTGGAGCACTTGCACTGGCGGTCGGAAATGAAGTATGGATGATGGAAAATGCGACTTATTCTATTCTTTCACCGGAAGGATTCGCATCTATTCTGTGGAAAGACGGAAAACGTGCAAAAGAAGCTGCCGAGGTAATGAAGATCACCGCACAGGATCTGAAAGAACTGCAGGTAGTGGACGATATTATTCCGGAATTTGGTGGTGCAGACGAAGATGCACTGACTTCCATTGCAAACTATATGAAGGGCAACATGAAGAAGTTCTTAAAGGCACAGAATGGAAAGTCGGGAGAACAGCTTTCGGCAGAACGATATGATCGTTTCCGTAAATTCTAAAAAGGACAGAAGGAGAATTTAGATGAAGATATTAGGAACCGGAAGTGCACTCCCGGAGAAAGTCGTAACGAATGACGACCTGGCGCGGGTGATGGATACCTCGGATGAGTGGATCCGCACACGTACCGGTATTCAAAAAAGACATATAGCAGTAAATGAGACGACCACATCCATGGCAGTCGAAGCTGCGAAAAAAGCTTTGGATGAGGCAAAAATCTCCATCAATGATATTGACCTGATCATTGCAGCGACGGTATCGCCGGATTACATATTCCCGACATTGGCATGTGAAGTACAGGCAGCGGTCGGTGCTAAGAACGCGACTGCTTTCGATCTGGGTGCGGGATGCTCCGGGTTTTTGTTTGCACTTGCGACAGCGGATGCTTATTTTAAAACGGGAAGATATAAAAATGCATTGATTATTGGTGCGGAAACACTTTCCAAAATGATGGACTGGGGTGACAGAAGTACCTGCGTGCTTTTTGGTGACGGTGCGGGAGCTGCTGTTGTCAGTGCACAGGGAGAGCAGCTTTTGAGCATGGTGCAGGGATCGGATGGAAGTGGCGGTATGGCATTGAAATGTGATAACCGTCCGGTAAACAACCTCTATCATCAGATGGGGGCACAGCAGTATTCCTTCACACAGATGGAAGGATCTGCGGTTTACAAATTCGCAGTGCGCACTGTTCCGCATGCAATCAGTGAGGCGTTGGAGAAAGCCGGCGTACCGGTGGATGATGTGAAACTTTTTGTATTGCATCAGGCAAATCTGCGTATTATTGAGTCTGTGGCAAAGCGACTGCGTCAGCCGATGGAGAAGTTTCCAACAAATTTAGAGGAGTGTGGTAATATATCCGCTGCCAGCGTTCCGATTTTGCTTGATAAAGTCAGAAAAGATGGTATGATTAGCAAAGGGGATAAAATTGTTATGGCAGGATTTGGCGCAGGACTTACCTGGGGAGCATGTGTGATTGAGTGGTAGACCTGATACAAATTCGAAGAGGAGAGACGGATGACACTCGAAGAAACATTAAACGAACTGTTGGTAAAACTGTTCAAGGATATATTGGAAATTGAATCAAAGTGTCTGATCACAGAGGAATTTAAGGATATCAGTTACAATGATATGCATATTATTGAAGCTGTTGGTATTGAAGAACCTCGTAATATGAAGACGGTTGCCAAACTGATGTCCGTTACAACAGGAACACTTACCAAGGCTATGGATGCATTATGCGACAAAGGTTATGTGATCCGTGAACGCAGTACAAAAGATAAGCGCGTGGTCAAAGTCCGGCTGACAGACAGAGGGCGCAGCGCATATTACCATCATGAGCAGTTTCATCGTCAGATGATCAAAAATATTGCAGATCAGATGACGGAGCAGGAGACGGAAGTCCTTATTTTTGCATTGGCAAAAATGGTAGATTATTTCCATCTGAATTATTACGATACGGATGAAGAATCTGAATTCGTAGACTGGTCAAAGATTCATCGCGAGGAAGATACAAAAGAATAAAATCTTTTGTGCAAACTGTTTCATACTAAATAAGTATGATATGACGAACAAGATACTTATTTAGGAGTAGAAAATAGTAAAAAATAACCAAGAATGATAAAAAAGAGCGATTCAAAATGCAAGTTTTGAATCGCTTTGTTGCATTTTTGGAACTTTTTAGCATTAAAGTGGTAGAAATTTAAAATAATAAAGAAATTTTTGTTGTAAAATCTTGCATTTTCCGTTAGAATAAGGATGTTGATGTGTACTAATTAATAAATATGACGATTTGAGGTCCTTAATGGATCTGAGTCGTTAAAAATAATATGATAAGGAGATATAAAAATGGGTTACGTTGATGAAGTACTCGAAGTAGTAAAGAAGAAAAATGCAGATCAGCCTGAATTCTTACAGGCA
>ENA-UOJB01002950-UOJB01002950.1-human-gut-metagenome-genome-assembly--contig:-C48-NODE-2950-length-10305-cov-4.528780_pt1 | contig 10305 bp, 10 predicted proteins | sample MGYA00242338_ERZ723885 | MGnify/ENA metagenome assembly ERZ723885
TCCGGTATTCCCCAGCCAGCAAATGTTCCGCTGCCTGTTCATAACAGAAAATGGTAGGAGGAAGAAGCACATACCCCAGAATCCAGCCCAGCCCCAGGGAAATCTGGAACAGGGACAGGATAAGCAGGAATTTGGGGGGAAGCGTCATCAGAGGGGCTGGGAAAAATCATGCTAGCATAGCAGCCAGCGGTTCTGCAAGCGTGGAGCCGGGCAGAAGCTTCCGCAGGTGTCCCAGCCCGGCGGGAATCTGAGCCAGATACCAGGTTTTTCCCTGGTTGTGGCCGATATTGGCGTAAGCACCCAGCATCTGCATAATCCGCTGCAGGGCGCAGGCACGGAAAATACGGTGATCTATGGAGTGAGCGGAGATATTTTCCCACTCCCTGAGCAATTCATCCGCCTGTTCCGGTTCCAGGCGGGCGTAGCCGTCATAGACCAGAGAGGCCAGATCATATTCCGGACGGCCGCCGCGCATGCCCTGAAAATCAATCAGCCAGGTTTTTCCCGCGTGGATATGCACGTTCTGGGACTGGCTGTCCCGGTGGACGGGGCATTCCGGAAGGGCTGCCAGAAACTGCGCCTGCTCTTTCAGGGCGGGATGGTTCAGGAAGGAAGCCGGTTCCAGCCCCAGGTGGGATCCCAGGAAATGTTCAGCAAAATAGGACTGCTCCCAGCGGTACAAGGCCTCGTCAAAAGCGGGCTGGAGGGGGAAGTCCTCCGGAAACGGGCAGGAGTGAAGCAGATGGAGTTGTTCCATAGCCCGGATGTAGCGCAGGCGCAGGGAAGGCCAGGGTTCTTTCCGGAAAGCCAGCAGGTTGGCGTCTCCCAGGTCTTCCACCAAGGCGGCTCCGCATCCGGGACCGAGAGGTTCATAATCGTAAATTTCCGGCACGTTGACACCGTGGGCGTGCAGATGCCGGGCTGCGGGGATAAAAGAATCATTGTCCGCACGGTCATTTCCCCACTGGATGCCGATGCATGTGCGGCCGCCAAAATGGATGCGGACGATCGTACGGCCGGAGGCTCCCAAAGCCAGGGGACGGAAATCTTCCTGACGCGGAATAATGTGAAAACTCCGGTGAACCAGACGGGACAATTCTTTCATGGAAAGGTGGCGTGGCTGCGTTAAGAGCCTTGCGTAAGGATGGCGTATGAAGGATGACGGCACCCTTCATACGCCGAAAATGAGGAAAGGCAGGGCAATCAGGCGGGGAACTGGTGGTCTTCCCCATAGCCGTAATGCTCCACGACGTAATCCACATCCTTGTCTCCGCGGCCGGAGCAGTTTACCAGAATGGCGCCTCCTCTGTTTTCCCGTGCCCACTTCATGGCATACGCGATAGCGTGGGAGCTTTCCAGAGCGGGAATGATCCCCTCGTAACGGGAAAGTTTGAAGAAGGCGTCCACGGCTTCCTCGTCTGTGGCGGTGACATAGTTAACGCGGCCGATGTCGTGCAGATAGGCGTGTTCCGGCCCTACGGAAGGATAATCCAGGCCGCTGGCTACGGAATGGACCGGTCCCGGATTGCCGTCTTCATCCTGGAGCATGATGCTTTCAAAACCGTGCAGGACGCCCTTGCGTCCATAGGTGATGGAGGCGGAATGGTCCCCAAGCCTGGGACCTTTGCCGAGGGGTTCTACGCCATAGATATCCAGCGGGTCTCCCAGGAAGGCGGTAAACATGCCCATGGAATTGCTGCCGCCGCCCACGCAGGCGCAGACGGCGTCCGGCAGAAGTCCCGTCATTTCCAGGAATTGTTCCCGGGCTTCCACGCCGATGCACATTTGGAAATCGCGCACCATTTGCGGGAAAGGGTGGGGGCCTACCACGGAACCGATGCAGTAAATGGAATCCTGATAACTGTTCAGGTAAGATTCAAAGGCGGAATCCACAGCTTCCTTCAAACTTTGGAGGCCGTGCGTGACAGGCACCACCTTGGCACCCAGGATTTTCATGCGGGTGACGTTCGGAGCCTGCTTGGCAATATCTACCGCTCCCATGTGAATTTCGCATTCCAGGCCGAAGAAGGCGGCGGCTGTAGCCAGCGCCACGCCATGCTGTCCTGCGCCCGTTTCCGCGATAATGCGCTTCTTGCCCATGTATTTGGCCAGAAGGCCTTCCCCCATGCAATGGTTGAGCTTATGGGCGCCTGTATGGTTCAAATCTTCCCTCTTCAGGTAAATTTGAGAGGTGCCCAGGTGGCGGGAAAGGCGTTCGCAGTGGTAAACCGGGGTGGGACGTCCCTGAAACTGTTTGCGGATGCGCCGCAATTCATTAATGAACTGGGCGGAGTGGGCTATCGTCTGGTAGGCTTCCGTAATTTCTTCAAAAGCGGGAACCAGCTCGTCCGGCAGGTAAACGCCGCCGTATTCGCCAAAACGGCCCTGGGCGTCTGGAAAATTGCGTAAATAAGTATGGAGATCCATGGTCTGTTGCGTTCGTGACTGCCAGTATTTAGCACGATGCCACAATTCAGGCAAAAACAATCTCCCCGGAAGCCCTTTTAAAAAAGAAAGGAAAGAAAAAGGACTTCCCCGCAACAGGGGAACGGTTTCTCCGGGAGAGACCGGGAGGAAAAATCGGAAATCAGGCCAAACGGCGCTTTCTGATGGATTTTCCGGTATCGGCAAGCGTCTGGCGTGCGTCCGGATCCGCTCCGGCCATCAAGGCTGCCAGATCCCGAACGATGTTCTGGCGCATGCGAGCTACCAGATCGCGCCCTTCCTGGGTGATGGCGACCATGATTTTGCGGCGGTCTTTGGCTGCGCTCATGCGTTTCAGGTAGCCCATTTCCTGTAATTTATCCACCATGCCGGTAGCGGCCGCGGTAGAATGCCCCATTTTCTGGGCAATGCTGGACATGCTCAGAAAATCTTCGCTGGCCAGATAAGTCAGCAGGAAAAACTGGGGGTAGGAAACCTTGCCCTCATTCAATTCTGAAGAAAGGTTCAGAATGCAGGAACGTTGCGTGAACAGGATGAAATCCGCCAGCTTGTTTGCTTCTTCGGAAATGGAGCTCATGATCGTTGTGAATGTATGGGAGGGTTGATAGCGATACCCGTCCGGAGACTCGCCGGCGGTTCGGCCAACCTACCGCCGCGTCCTTCTACGGGCAAGTCAAAAATATAAATTTTTATTAAAATTTTACATTTGCGGATAATAAGCATTTTGATGGTATTTGAAATACAATATGTTGACTGTTAATAGAATGGATATATTCTGAATATAGAATGTGAATAACATGTTAAAAATAGATATAAGCTATTGATAAACGGTAGTTTTTCACAAAACTTCCGGGAATCCGCAGCAAATCTGGCATAAAGAGGCGTTGCAGCATGACAAGCCTGGATTGGAGAGGGCTCTTGTGCAGAGGCCTTTCATGGGAAATAAAACCTTGCCGGAGGAAAATTTTATACAGCGGGAAGCAATATTTTCCTGCCCTTGAGGCGGACTTGGAACTTCTGCAGCCTTGACGTGAGAGTAGGGAAAGGGGACGCCGAAAACTTCCTTTCATGGCCTCCTTCCTGCCGCGATGGTTGCGGTTCCTTGTTTACGGCGGTATTAGTCTATGACGCTTGTAAAGGCAGGAAAAACCTTTTTAAACGGTCCTGGAAGGAGGGGAAAAGAACAAACGGAAACCTGCCCCATACTGATGGAGCAAGCGCCGTTACAGACCCGGCCTGGGAATGACGCTCTGCTTTTGGGAGAGAAAAATTGCTTCTTCCCCAAAAGTCAAAGGCTGGCGGAAGTAATAGGGGAAAATGCTCAAGGAGCCGGAAAAAGACTGCCGGGGTTCTAAGAGGTTACCTGCAAAACTCCTATTATCCGGAACGGCCTATTTTGAAAACAGGCCAGTGGCAGTGAAAGGGCCGGGCGCATCAACCGCATTAATAAATGCTCCATTACAGATGACGCATCATTGGTTATCGGCACGGTGTGTAAAAGAGCAATTGCGCCGTCCATGTTCATGTTCTGAAAGTCTGTTATCAAATGTTCACGACCATGGAACTTAGAGCCGTTACCATTACATTTCAATGATATTGGTTTGCTGGGGATGCGTGGTTCATTAATTTTTTCAGTATTTATTGTTTACGAGTGGTTCTTATGTCATTCCTCGCTATTCCGCACAACGGAAAATTTTGTGATCCGCCGGCCTGTTTCCTGAAAAATAAGAAAGACGGCGTTGCTTGCCGTCCCAGCTGCCGCCATACAGCAACTCCAGCTGCTTGCAGCATTGCAGGCAGAAAATCATGGAATAAAGCATTACTGCCGGCAACATCATTGCATGCCGTCAATCTTATGCTTGTATCCGCAAGATGTTTTATTCCCCCGCCATTCTCCGGTAAGTTTTTTCTGGAACTCTTTTCCGGAGAATGGACGGAGAACAATAGCAACAATTAGTTGGCGGGAGGCGGCGTAAAGGTGCGGGCTGACATATCCTTGTCCAGAACCAGCATTCCCTGTCCTTCTCCCTTGATCATGCGTAATTTGCTGATGATGTCCTTGACGCTTTCTTCCTCTTCCACCTGTTCGGTGACAAACCATTGCAGGAAAATATCCGTGGCGAAATCCCGTTCTTCCTTGGCAAGATGCACCAGTTCGTTGATTCGGCGAGTGACTTCCTGTTCGTGGGACAGCGTTTCTTCAAAAATTTCAAGAATATTGGACCAGTTTGCATCCGGAGCGTCTATGGAAAGCATTGTAACCTGGCCTCCGCGGGAAAGAAGGAAATCATAAAATTTCAGCGCATGAGCGGTTTCTTCCTGATATTGAATGCGCATCCAGTGGGAAAAACCTGTCAGACCGGCATCCTGCAGATAGGCGGACATGGCCAGGTAAAGGTTGGCTGAATACATTTCCCATTTGATTTGCTCATTAAGAGCAGTTGCCATTGTTGTACTGATCATATTGTAAAATCCTGTTGATTTTTCCCACTTCTACAAAACAAAGTCCGCAGGATCAAGATAATCCTGCGGACTGTATGACGGGAAGGGGGGGAAGGGAAGGCGTCAGGCTTTTGCGGAAACCTCCTCCGGAATATTATCTCCAGGGAGCTCTTCCGCCGGAACGGAGGGGGATTCCTCAGTTTCCGTAACCACGCTGTTTTCTTCAGATGCTTCCTCCCGGGCGGGCGCCGCCTCGGAAGAAGAGGCTGCCTTCTGTTTTTCTGGTGCAGCGGAATCCGTTGCCGGCGCGTCCTGGCCCTTCTCTTCCGGTTTCCGTTTTTCCTTGGGAGCCTTCTTGGGAGAAGGAGCTTGGGCGGAGACGGTTCTTGGGCGGCTGACAGTGTTATTGGAGAAAACCAGGATGTAGCCCTGTTCAGACAGCCAGAGCAGATCACGGACCAAATTCTGCTGTTTTTCCATGGCCTGGGCTACTTCTTCTTCCGTGGCCTTTTCCTGTTCCGGGACTGGGGCCAGCTCTTTAAGCATGGCATCGACGCCTTTGCCGGGATTATTGGCCGCCCAGGTGGCAATGGACATCAGGGAATCTGATAAGACGGTGCCTTCTTCCATGGCCTTGGGGCGCGCCGGGCCGGTGTAATGGTTGCCTTTCCACTTGAAAATAGGCATATGATGCCGGGCTAACCCGTGGCAAAGGTTTGGAATCAGCATGCTGGGATGGCGGCGGGTGGTGCCGGATAATTGGATCAGGTGCGCCCACAGACCGGGGGAGAGGTGATTCTTTTTCACGGCTCCGTTGACGAACACCTTGTCCGTAACGTCATAGCACTCGTCAAAGTGGTTGGATTCGAAATCCTGTTCTACCGCGGCGGGAGATTCCAGAAGCACTTCGGAGGCTCCTTCCCGAACGGGCTTCCAGGCGGTGCGTTTGGAAACGGCTTCCTGCCATGCCTGGACAGCTTCTTCGCTCTTGTCCGTCACAATCTTGGAACGGAAAGCCTCAAAAGTCATGTTGGCAAATTTGGTGCGATGCAGGTTCATCAGGGCGGACTGGTAGCCGTGCCAATTAACGGGACCTACCAGCTCGTTGTTTAAGGAACATTTGGCAATGGCTTTGAAATCTCCTTTTGGAGCTTCCACTTCCTGTTCTACGGATTCGTAATATTTGGGCATCCAGGTGGACTGCCAGAGGTGTTTGACGGCCTCCTGTCGGGAAATAAAGCAGGCGCCGTCGCCATGCTTGCAATGGTACAGATCCGGGCCGTTTTCCTGCTTCATGAATACCAGGTCATAACGGTCGTAGGACCCCATGACCACCTTGGCAAGATCCAGCAGGGAAATGGTGCGGCGGTGTTTCTGTACTTCCTGGTGCAGGGCAGCCAGGCCGGAATCCACGGGGCGCAGCTCCACGCGCAGGCCTTCCGTCGGTTCCTCCATGGCGGAGCGGGGAGTTTGATCGCGGCGGTTGTGGAAGGAGCCGCGCGTACGGTCTTCCCGGTTAAACCTTCTTTCGCCGCTTTGACCGTCAACACGACGTTCCCCCCGGGGCTGGCGGCTTTCACGGTTGTCGCGCCGCGGTCGGCGGTCGCCTCCCTGCCTGTCGCCGGACCTGCGTTCCGGGTAGGATACAGGCCGTTCCTGACGGGCTCCCGGTCTCGCCCAGGCCGGACCAAATTGAAAGTCGGCCAAGCCGGAAAGGTCCGGAATCTGCTGCTTGGGGTCTGTGGAAGGAGTTTCGTCGGTCATCATGTACGGGTTGTTTCAATAGCAACTAAATGAGGTGGATGGCAATCATTTTACGTGCAAACAGACCGAAAATTGTTCAAAATGTCATGAAAGGCATCTGGAAATGCGACTATTTCCGGTGTATCCTTTCAACTCAACTTCTGTCAAATGCTCTATATGGATAAAATACGTCAACGACTTTCCGACCTTGGTTACGCCATTTATGATGCTCCCGCTCCCGTAGGCTCCTATGTGCAATGCGTACGCACGGGCAACCTGCTTCACCTCTCCGGCGGCATTTCCGTGAACGGGGACGACAAATACTTTGGCAAAGTAGGGCAGGAGCTGACGGTGGAAGAAGGTCAGGCCGCTGCGCGCGCCGCTATTTTGAATCGTCTGGCCGTTATTGTGCAGGCGGTGGGGTCTCTGGAAAAAGTATCCCGAATCGTGGCCGTGAACGGATTTGTGAATGCCGGCCCGGATTTTTATGACCATCCTAAAGTATTGAATGGCGCATCCGACCTGCTGGTGGAAGCCTTTGGAGAAATTGGCCGCCACAGCCGTACGGCGGTAGGCGTATCCGCCCTGCCGCTCAATGTAGCGGTGGAAATCAGCATGGTGGTGGAAGTTCGTGATTAATATTTAAAAACCGGAAGGGATTCGTGCTTGAATCCCGGCGGCATTCCTGTAGAGTGCCGTCCGGTCAATGCCCCCGTGGCGGAATGGTAGACGCTGCAGACTTAAAATCTGTTGTCCGCAAGGACGTACCGGTTCGAGTCCGGTCGGGGGTACTTTATCGAAATTAAATCTTGTAAATAAAAAGCCCGCTGTTTGCGGGCCTTTTTGTTTTGCTTCAATATCATTTGCTGGCTGATTCTCCATCAATAATTTTTGTTTTCCCGGATGAGTAAAACAAGGATGGTGGTGTTTCGTGGCTATTCTTGTCATGAAATGCAGAAAGCAGAATGTTGAGTGGAAACAGTTCTGAAAAAAGAGTTTGTAACAGGGCGCCTCTGGCTGAAAAATAGAAATACGGAGTATGAAATTGTTGGGTATCTTCCGGTCTGGAAAATCAGATGGTTCATGGCGCCCTGGAAAAAAGGGAATGCTGCTGGCGTTGAAAATAGCAGGAGGCATGTTTGCGGGAGCGGTTGTGGTATGCGTTGCCGCAGAATGGTACATTTATTCCGTTTCAGAGGGCAGGATTGTTGAGCATTCCAGGGATGTTCCCGTTCGTGCTCCTGTTCTGGTGTTAGGATGCTCCCCAACATTCATGGGGAGCCCTAACGGATATTTCCATAACAGGATGGATACGGCCTCGGAACTTTGGAAAGATGGAAAAGCAACGGTTTTTATCGTTTCCGGAGATAATAGTTCTCATGCTTACAATGAACCGGAATGGATGAAACAGGCTCTGGTGGAACGTGGCGTTCCAGAGGAACGGATTGTATGTGACTTTGCGGGATTGCGGACTTTGGATTCTGTCGTGAGGATGAAGGAAATTTTCGGCGTTTCGACGATGATTGTTGTTTCTCAGGAATTTCATAATGAACGCGCCCTAGCAATCGCAGCGCATGAGGGGATGGCGGCCTGGGCCGTCAGCGCGCCGGATGTTCCCAACCGCCGTTCCCGTATGAAAAGCTGGTTCAGGGAGCGTGCGGCCCGCGTATGGATGATGCTGGACTTGTGGGTTTGGAGCCGTGAACCCCGTTTTTTGGGAGAACCTGTGGTTTTGCCGGAAATAAAAGAGGAAAAATGAACAATACCTCATGCGGCAGGGCTCGTCATAAGATGTCTTTGATGCGGTACGGCAACCCAGAAGGAGGGTGTGCCCACGCCTCGAATCATTAAATGCTGAATGGTCCAATCATGTCGGCTACGTGGGATGATTTGCCATGAAGATGAACAAGGCCAGAAAGCCTGAGTGAACAATTCGTCATGAAGACGGTCGGAGGTGGTGGCCGTACGTTTCATTGTCCTTCATGGAAGAAACAGGCGCAATCCTTCCCCTTATCTTATGCGTATGGGTGGGCAACGGTTGAAAAAAGGATGGTTGGGAAACATCAGCAAGCTGATGCTCTGGTCGGAATAAGCTTGCCTCCATGTCTTGGGAATAAAACACTCCGGAACAGGTTCTGTTGCGTTTTGATGCGGCTGACGCTCCCTGTTGGAATTCCGTATTTGATTAAAAAGGGGAAAGGATACAGTAAAAATCATTGACTCTTTCCGGGAAAGTGCTATGCAGATTTCAGTGCTTTGTGAAAAGCAGGCTGTTTTATTCCGGCTGTCATGTTCCCTTCTTCTAGCGGTCAGGAAGGCCGTCTCTCCAACGGCAAAGGCTCGGTTCAACTCCGGCAGGGAATGCCATCCGGCAGCCATGTTTTGTTTCCTGCCGTGAAGAGGCGGTAAATTGCATCAGGAAAAGCAAGCTACGGGGAGTTATGATGGAAACACGCTTTCAATGACTTTCCCCGTCCATTCCGGTAGTGGCTTTCCTCCGAATAAATGAAGAAGCATGGGAGCGGTATTGGTGGTATTGTTTGGTTCGGAAATCAGGAAATTTCTCTTAATGCCCGGACCTGAAATTCCCCATGGAACTATCATTTCCGCTGCGCTCGTCCCCCCGTGGCCCTTTCCGATTCCCCCATGATCCGTCAGAAATAGAAAATGCGTATCGTTGAATAAGTCTTCCTGCCTCAATTTCTGAAAAAAGATTCCAATTTGCTGATCCGCCTCTTCAATAGATTGAAGGTATTCTCTGGACATCCAGCCGTATTTGTGCCCCGCATGATCTGTATGAACGGAATAGAGAAAAACCACAGTCGGGTTGTAGCGGTGTTTCTTGACGAATTGGAAAGCCTGATGGTAATTGGAAGCATAGGCGTCGTTTGCCAGGTACTTGATTTCATCCAGGTATTTTTCGTTGAACGGATAGGCAAGAGGTTTCCAATTATAGTAAAAAGCTGTTTTGCAGGAAGGCTGGCATTTTTTCAGGGCCTGGAATACGGAGGGATAATATCCGTCTTCGTCTCTCCGTACGGCGGGGTAGGAGGAATTTGCCGGCGTCCAGTTATTATTGAAGACTCCGTGCTGTTCCGGGCCGCTGCCGGTTAAGTGACTGGTCCAGTTAGGTAACGTGACGGAGGGCATCACAACCCGCGTATCCAGAGAAAAAGCTCCCTGCGACATCATTCCTTTTAAAGAGGGCGCATGCGCCTTTTGAAAACCTTCCACACAAATACCGTCCAGGGAAATCATGATCACTCTTTTGGCGGAATTATCGGAAGTTCTATCTGGTACGGAATTTCTGGGAATGCCGGAATCATATTGTGTAGCGGCAAGGGCTGTATTGCCCGTTGTCATTCCTGCTGCCGCCAGGCCTAATTGATTCAGGAAATTCCGGCGTGTTGTTTGATGATAAAAGTTTTCCATATAAAGTACATACTGTTGGCTTGAAGTATTTTTATCAACGCTTCTGGATATTCGGGAAGCTCATTTCATCGTATAGTTTTTTACGGACAGGGGCCGAATCCGGGTTTCAAAGCAATTTTTCCAATAATTTGTTCCTTTCCTGTGATAGGATGGTTTTATAGAGAAAGGATATCATCATTTATTGTATTCAAATAGTTAAGTGGGTGTGACAATATAGGAATGCTCCGCAGGCTGTCTCATCTG
>ENA-UOJB01002958-UOJB01002958.1-human-gut-metagenome-genome-assembly--contig:-C48-NODE-2958-length-10274-cov-14.278109_pt1 | contig 10274 bp, 10 predicted proteins | sample MGYA00242338_ERZ723885 | MGnify/ENA metagenome assembly ERZ723885
AAGACCGCTGCATCGAAAACTACTACGAAAAAATCCGTGATGGAAAGCAGGAAAAACCTTTTTATGAAGTGATTTTCCAAGTGGGCAACAAAGACGATATGGGGACTGCCGGAGAGAATGCGGAACTGGCAAAGACCATTCTGGACAAGTTTTATCGTAGTTTTCTTGAACGCAATCCTCAGCTTCATGTATATTCTGCCCACCTGCACATGGACGAAGCCACGCCCCATCTGCACATTGACTTCATTCCATTTACCACTGGGAGCAAACGGGGATTATCCACCCGTGTATCGCTGAAACAAGCGCTTGCCGACCAAGGCATTACCGGTGAGGGGCGATCTTTGACAGAGCGCGACCTGTGGGTACAGAAAGAGAAAGAAGCCCTTGCTGAAATCATGTTGGAGCACGAAATTGAGTGGGAGCAGAAGGGCGAACACAAGGAGCATCTGAGCGTTCTGGAATTTAAGCGTGAGAAGCGCAAAGAAGAACTTGCCGAATTGGAGCAGAGCATCGAGCGTGTTCAGCAGCAACAGGTTTCCATTCAAGCCGTAGAGCAGATCGAAGTCAAACCCCTGCCGCTGACTTCCAAGGTTGCCGTTGATCGTGAAGATTACCAAAATCTCGTCACAGCGGCACAGAAATATATAGCGCAGGAAAAGCAGGAGGGCAAGCTGAAGAAACTGCTGAAAGAAGCGAAGAAAACTATTTCCGATTTGAAAGCAAAAATTCAATCGCTGACCGCAGAGCTGTCTGCGGTCAAAGCAGAGTTGGCACAATACAAATCCGTCCGTGGTAAGCTCCGCACAGCAGATCTGGAACAGGAAAATAGCTGCCTCCGCTCCAAAATCCGCAGCTATGAAAGCGCCATTGAACGCAACGATCTATGGCATATTTTCAATCCGCACCGCAATAAAACCCACAATCGGGACGATGCCCGCTAAATCCCGTGTAGAGCTGCAAAAATTGCATTTAGTCCAACGGGAGCGTTTCAAACGATGCCCAGATCGTTTGGATGCTCCCCATCTGGAAATTGCCCATTTTTTACAGGTGTAGAGTTGGCAAAACTTATGAAAAATAGAGGTATTTTATGAAAACAGGTCTTACCAAGAAGCAGAAAACAACCAGTATCTTTTTCACCGATGCAGACGATATGATTGAAGTCTGCACCCACAACACGCCGCTCAAAAACAGGCTTGCCGCTTTTGCCAAAGAACATCCGTCAGAATGCCGATTGATCGACGATGACGAAAACGGCTGCCAGACCTATGAAATCCGTAAAGGGCGCTTTGGCTTCAAGCTGACGCCACCCTATTCTCAAGAACGGAAGCAAGCTGCAAGTAGGTTGGCAAAGAAAAACATTGAAAATCTGAGGAGGACCACAAAATGAAGCTTTTATCCTGTGTGTTCAACATGGACACCGCCTGTGTGGAGCTGAAATTCGATGACGGCAGCACGATTGCCATTGATACCATCGCCGTAGAAAATGAGGTTGCCGACAATATGTATCAGCGGTCAGAGCTGGACTATCTGATTTATAATGCCCCGGTTGCATACGCCGCCTTGATACTGAACGGTGATCTCGAAACCTATTTGAAAACTGCAACTGAATACAAACCGCTTGATAGCTAACCAACACGTTGCCCGTGGGAGGAATCCTGCGGGCAACATAGCTCTATCTTGGTGCAGATTTCACCTGTTATAGGTATAAATTTCACCTATAACATTGACGGAATCAGACCATTATGGTACAATTATCAGGCCATAACGATCGCGGAGGTGTCGCCATGTCGGATTTCTTTATGAATGACAGATACAGAGTGCTTGAATGTATGGCGCAACGGCAGATTATTGTCAATAATGAAGCTGTAGTCAAGCTATCACAGCAGGAAATTGCTGATACATTAGGCTTTACAAAATCGAAAGTTAATTCAATTATCCGTGAACTTATCCAAAAAGGCTATGTGACACAGGTAAATGCTCGTGGTAAATACGCATTAACAGAAAATGCAAATCGTGAATTGCGAAATATGCAGAGTAAGGAGGCGGTTGTATGAATTCCAATACGATGCCATTAGAGGCTGAGACTCGTGTTCTCATCGACCGCAGTCTTGAAAATCTCGGTTGGAAATTGAGCGGCAAAGATCAGAACGTTTATTATGAGCAGCCACGCTCTGAAGCAGAGAAAAAGAAGCTGTGCGGAAAGCGTCCGGACTATGTTCTGTACTCGAAGGATAGCGATAAGCCCTTGATTGTTATTGAAGCAAAAAAGAAAGGTGTTCGACTGGATTCAGCATTGGAACAAGGCATCCAGTATGCAAAAGCTATTGAGGCCCCTCTTGTATTTGCTACTGACGGCGTTTTCTGCAAAGCATTTCATACTGTGGCAAATAGACCTCCCATTCTCAATGGCGAGGAAATAGACGAATTTATCCGCGAAGCACTTGCTTTGCGTTATTTGACGTCCTATGAAGTAAATACCGTAAGCCCTAAAGTTCAGTATGACCGCAAAGAACTTATTCGAATTTTTGATGAAGCAAATAATATGCTTCGTGGGGAAGGTCTGCGTGCCGGTATTGAGCGTTTCGGAGAATTTGCAAACATTCTGTTCTTAAAGCTTATCAGTGAAAGTGAACAGATTAAGCGAGAAAGTGGTATCCCAACTAAATTTGATGTTGCTTGTAGTTGGGATAGTATTAAGCAGATCCCTATTTCCACCCGTATTGAGTACATAAACAAAACCGTATATGACAAACTGAATGCGCTCTATGATACGGACATTTTCACCCCGCTGCAGATTAGAGATGCAAGTATCCTGAAAGAAATTATGGATAAACTTGATCCTCTTATGCTTACCGACGTAGATAGTGATGTTAAAGGCGATGCTTTTGAATATTTCCTGAAAGCTTCCACTTCCACGAAGAATGATTTAGGTGAATACTTCACGCCTCGTCATATCGTAAAAACAATGGTGCGCTTGGTCAACCCACAGATTGGCGAGAAGATATATGACCCGTTCTGCGGCACCGGCGGTTTCCTTATTGAGAGTTTCCGGTATATCCATAACAATATGGCACGAACCGAGGCTAATATGAAAACCTTGCGAGAGTCCACAGTATACGGAAACGAAATCACCAATACAGCGCGCATCACTAAAATGAATATGATCTTGGCTGGTGATGGACATAGCAACATCAAAATGCTTGACAGTTTAGCCAATCCCATTGATGGGACTGAAACCTATATGGAGAATGGCGTTTTTCATCACAGAGGATTTGACATTGTCCTCGCAAATATGCCGTATTCACAGAAAACGAAACACGGAAATCTATACGATCTCCCTAGCACAAACGGTGATAGCATCTGCGTGCAGCATTGCATGAAGGCGATCAACAGTGCTGCTGAGAATGGACGAATGGCTTTGGTTGTTCCAGAAGGATTTCTATTTCGCAAGGATCTTGCAAAAACACGCGAGTACTTGCTGGAGCATTGTCAGCTTCAGAGTATCATCTCTCTGCCGCAAGGTGTGTTTCTGCCTTATACTGGTGTAAAAACCGATATTATTTATGCAACCAAGGTCAATAAAAAGGTTAAGTCTTCTGAGAAGAAAAAAGATTTCTGGTATTTCGATGTCAAAAGCGATGGTTACACGCTCGACAATCACCGTCGTAAACTTGAAACGCCCAGTGATTTAGCAAGGTATGAAGAGTATCGAAAGTTAGATAAGGATCAGACTGCGGATATGCTAAAGGTGGGATTTGAAGTTATCCCGCTCGATGAAGTGCGTGAAAACTCCTATATTCTCGTTGGTAGCCGGTATCGTACTAATGAAACAGTTGCATCTAAAAATGATTGGCCGTTGGTCAAGGTTGGGGATCTTTTTGAGATTATTTCGGACACAATAAATCCTGTTGCCGAAACTGGTCGGACGGTATACGTTGGCTTAGAAAACATAGAGCCGTCAACCGGAAGGCTCATAGGGGAACTTGAATGTGAGATTGATTCCATAAGAAGTGTTAAACGAGTATTTAAGAAGTCTGATATTTTGTATGGTAGGTTGAGACCTGCATTAAATAAGGTCGCTTATCCAAACACGGATGGTATTTGTTCAACAGACATTATTGTTCTCAGAGCCAAGGATAAAAACGGCATACTACCGGAACTGTATAGCCGCATTTTTAGAAGCGCTCGATTTAATGAAATGGTTCTAAATGGAGTCAGTGGAGGGCAGCTTCCTCGTGTAGATGCTAAATACTTGTTACAGCTCCCAATACACAAAATTCCTGTAACTATTCAACAGAAGATGGTTGAAGAACTTGAGGGATACCAGCACATCATTACAGGAGCTCGAGCTGTTGTGTCAAACTACACTCCTCAGATCATCTGTCAGACAGATACTTACAAAATGTTAGCAGAAATAGCAGCATTTAAGCCTTCAAAAGATGAAGTGAAAGATTTGCCAGAAGATACTGAGGTTTCGTTCGTTCCCATGGCCGATATTAATACTTTCGACGCCTCTTTTACACCGAAAGAAAATCGGAAGCTCTCCGAAGTTCTTTCCGGATTTACCTATTTCAAAGATAATGATATTCTTCTCGCAAAGATTACTCCTTGCTTTGAAAACGGTAAAGCTGGAATTGCCCGGAATCTGACAAATGGTATCGGCTTCGGCTCAACTGAGTATATCGTAATTCGAGCTAACACTTCTCTTGTGTACCCTGAGTGGATTTTCTATCATATTAACACGCCTGAGTTTATAGAGGGTGGAAGGGCATTTATGACTGGCACTGCTGGCCAACAGCGTGTTGACATTAACTATGTCAAACAGTATCGCATTCCCGTTCCACCTCTTGAGGAACAGAAGAAAATACTTGACCAGATAAGTTATGAGCAATCTCTAATTGAGCCATCTAAGCAGCTCATAAAAGTTTTCACCGCAAAAATTGAAACCCGTATAAAGGAAGTCTGGGGTGAGTAAAGTGTCTGATGTAGTTGATTATACCGAGGTACCATATCTGCAAGAAATATTGAACTATCTTCCTATTGATCCTGCCGATGAAGAGGATGTAAACAACTACATCCAGAACATTACCAATCTCATTGCAGTAAACTATAAATATGGACAATACCAGTTTGCATACTTTGGGCTCCATCTCCTTTATATGACCTACATTTACTGTACGGCGTGGAAAATAGGACAAATTGAGCCAGAGCGCTACAAGGACGCTATCGTATTTGCCCGACCGTACAATGGGCGGGAAAGAGACTTAAAAATCGAAGATGCAGATTCAATATTTGCATATAGCTTGATTCCAGAAAAAGACATTGCGAGGCTGTTCAAAATTATCGGATTGGATCGCTCTCAGATTTCTGCTGTTGGCGAGTTGGTTGATACGAGAAATGAGATGGCACATGCATCTGGCAAGTTTGAAATCTTGACAGAAGAAGGATTCGATGCCAAAGCAAGCAGCGTCTTTACCTCCATATCGTGTATTCACAGCTGCATGGACAAGCTAATACGCAAGTGGTGCAAAGAAGTGTTACTGAGCTTTTGTTGTGGCGAATATGATGGATATGATAATCCCAAAGATGTCATTGCTGAGCAAATGATACAGTCCTTTAAGCTTTCTGTGAACGAACTTCTCGTGTGTAATGAAATGAGTGTCAGTAGTCTGATTACCGAGCATAGAGGGTATCAGACAAAATTGAAAGATTTTAAGAAAGCCATATCCGACCATTGCCAGGAAATGGGCTACATATAATTACAGAGGCGGTGCAATATGGAAAATACTAACCTAACAGAAAAAGCGACGATAGTACCCGTTGTTAAAGAAATTAGGTCGATTTTGGACACCGCTCGTAGCAATGTGGCTCGGCAGGTGAACAACGAACTGCTGCACACCTACTGGAACATCGGCCGCATTATCTGCGAGTATGAGCAGAGTATGCCAGAGCGAGCAGATTACGGCAAGCAGACTTTGAAAGAGCTTTCCAAAGAACTAACCAAGGAGTTTGGTAAGGGTTTTTCGAGAGCGAACCTCTACAATATGCGACTGTTTTATCTGTCCTATGATAAAATCCAGACAGTGTCTGGAAAATTGAGTTGGTCGCATTATTGCGAATTATTGTCAATCTCGGATCCAGACAAGCGTAGCTTTTATGAGAAAGAAGCGGTTAATTCTGGCTGGTCTGTCCGGGAACTGAAAAGACAGATTGACAGTTCCCTCTTTGAACGTTTGCTGCTCTCTCGTGGAGATGCCAACAAAGAACAGGTGCTAGCACTTGCGTTGCATGGCAATGAGATTGCTCAGCCTGAGGATATTATCCGTGATCCTTATGTGTTTGAATTCTTGGGCTTGCCGGAAGATAGGCCTGTCATGGAAAGTGATTTGGAACAGGCATTAGTGCAGCAGATCGAAAAGTTCCTGTTGGAGCTTGGTCGTGGCTTCATGTTTGTCGGAACGCAGCAGCGGGTAACGATAAACAATACCCATTATTATGTGGACATGGTATTTTACAACAAGATTCTCCGGGCCTATGTGCTGATCGAGCTGAAAACCACTAAACTGACACCGGAGGCCGCAGGGCAGATCAACATGTATCTGAACTACTATGCTACCGAGGTGAATGATTCAGATGACAACCCGCCCATCGGTATCATCCTATGTACAGATAAGGATGGCGTTGCCGCTGAGTATGCGTTAGGGGGACTTTCCAATAACATTTTTGCTTCCCGGTATGTGCTGTATATGCCGAACAAGGAGCAGTTGATCCGAGAAGTAGAAGCGGTTCTGGAAAAATGGCATAGGGATGAATCGAACAATAAGGAATCCCTTTAGTTTTCTGACAAAAATCTATGTTTGATCACAGCAAACTTATTAAGAGATAAAAGGAACAAATAGGATGCGCAAGAGATTACTTAAATAATGTATCAAGAGTTCAAGCAGGAAGACATGCATTTTGAGGATAAAACTCTTAGACTCCGAATAACAAACTTTGCAAAAACGTGACGTTATGTTGTAATATATTCATGCTGGAGCGAGAACCACCTGCAATAATTACTTTACGCTCGTTATAGCGTTTATCACTGCTGATAAGATTTTGATAAGCATCCATCGTACAGCTACGATAATATGGAGAATCAAAATTCTCAGAAGAACAGGAGCAAATAATTCCTAAGCAAAATTCGTTAAGTTATGAGTCCCTGCAACGAGTGGGAATAAATATTTAGTGTTTTTGGAATCCTGAAAAGCGTTGGTAATACAGCGTTTTTCAGGATTTTTCTTTTTTAGCGGCTACAAATTGGCTACATTTGCAGCGATTTTGTAGCCAGAGGCTCACGGCATAATGCCGTCAAGCTGTCTGGCTACCTCCACCTGCTTGTTGGGGTACAGGTGACTGTACGTGTCCATCGTTGTCTGTACCTTTTCATGTCCGAGCCGCTCCGCGATCAGCAGCGGAGAGAAGCCCATCTCCACCAGCAAGCTGGCGTGGCTGTGTCGAATGTCATGCACCCGTATCCGCTTCACGCCCGAAGCCTTGCAGCCATACTCCATTTCGTGGTATAGAAAGCTCTTGGTGTAGGGAAAGAGCCTGTCGTCCTTTTGCAGCCCGTAGCAATGGGACATATACTCCTGCAAACAGTTGCAAAGGCCGTCGGGAATAGGGATAGTACGGATGCTTTTCGGTGTTTTCGGAGTGGTGGTAATATCCTCTTTGCCGAGGCGCTGATAGCTCTTGTTCACCGTCAGGGTCTTCTTCTCGAAGTCGATGTCCGACGGTGTGAGTGCCAGCAGCTCTCCCTCCCGAATCCCCGTGTAGTACATGGTCATGAATACCGTGTAGCTGGCGGGACGGTCTTTCATGCTCTCGATAAATGTCTGGAACTCGTCCTTTGTCCAGAACAGCATTTCATCGGCTTTCTTCTTGCCCATGCTCCCCGCCTTGTGGCAGGGATTTTCTTTCAGCCCATAGTATTTGACTGCGTAGTTGAAAATCGCCGTGAGCTGGTTGTTGATGCACTTGAGATAGGTCTGGGCGTAAGGCTTTCCGTTTTCATCCCGGTAGCTGGTCAGGGAGTTCTGCCATTGGCGCACGTGAGTGGGCTTGATCTCGTTCAGCGGGATTTTCTTGAAGAAAGGCGTTACCTTCAGGTCGATCAGCCATTTCTTGCTGGCAACGGTTGAGGGCTTGAGGCGGTGCTCCATATCCTTGACATACAGAGAGATGAAGTCACCGAAGGTCATGCCGAGGCTGCCCGTGGATTGGCTGATAAAGTCACGTTCCCATTGCAGGGCTTCCTTCTTGGTGGCAAAGCCACGCTTCTTCTTGTGGATGGTCTTGCCTGTCCAGTCCGTCACGCGGATCTGGGACATCCAGCGACCGGTGTCGCCGTCTTTTGTTACTGACATTTTTACCTCCTTCCCTCAAGAATCAGGCTTTGATCAGGTTATTCACTCGTTACTCTCGCTTTTACCGTATTCCTTTTCCAGAAACTCCGTCCGCTTTGCGATTCGCTCATCGCGGTCAAGCTCCTCTGGCTCTGTGCATTTGACTGCGTTCGCGGCGTAATATGCCAAAGTCTGCTCCTTCCAGCGCTTATATGCTGCCTGCGTGGAGTTATAGGCGCGAAGCTCGCTGCGCTCGTCCTCCCACTGTTCAAGAAAGAGGCACATATCCGCATTGAACTCCGCCGTGCTCTTTCCATCAAAGGAAACCGAGCACTCCCATTGCTTGCTGCGGGGCGGCTTCTGCACATTGATCTTGAAGTCGATGCCCTCTACCGTTTCCAGCTTAAAGAGGAAGTCCATCACATCAGCAAGCGTCCTGATCTGTGTCGTGCTGGATTCATACCCAAGAATATAGGTTGAGGTCGTGTCCAGCAGGTCTGCGATCTGATTGACAACGGCAATCGACACTTCAATCTCTCCGGTTTCGTACTTCTGTACGGTGCGGAGAGATTTTTTCAGCATCTGTGCCAGCTCGGTCTGGTTCAGCCCTTTGCGTTTTCGGAGCTGCTTGATTCTCTGCCCAATGGCGGGATAATCGAAATTGTCCATGTCTGATTCACCTCGTCCATATCATATCACAGAATAAAGCGAATTGCAAGTACATATTTTATTTTCTAAAGGCTTGACAGATGTATCTTGTATGCGTATAATAGAATATGTACTCAAAATGCGTATTACAAAGAATTTGAAGAAGGGAGTGCGAATAGAAGATACGCAGACCGAGGCAGATCACTTTGAAACAGGAGGTACTATGAGAGCACAGTTTATCACAGCGGCAGAGGTGGCGGAGATCATGGGCATCAGCCGCAGCAAGGCGTATCAGATTGTCCGGGAAATGAACAGAGAGCTGAAATCCCAGGGCTATCTGACCGTTGCCGGAAAATGCCCTGCCCAGTATTTCAAGCAGAAGTTCTACGGCTTCCAGATTCCCGGAGGTGAGCGAAATGGCGGGAAATGAGAAAACGACCGCCCTCATCCCATCTGTTGGAGCAGATGGAGGGCAGCCGCCTCACAATTCAACCTACCAGAGCATACCACATGAAACCTGCGAAAGCAATCCCCCGGAGGAAAATATTGAGGAAATGCGTGAGAGAATCCGGCGCATGAACGACCCGCATTATCTTCATACGGTTTCCATGACAGAGCTGTATCAGACCGTCTACAAGAGCAGACCGCCCGTCATAGACGGTCTGCTCTACTCCGGGGCATATATCCTCGCAGGAGCGCCCAAAATCGGAAAATCATTTCTGGTAGCGCAACTTGCCTACCATGTCAGCACAGGGCAAAGGCTGTGGGGCTATGAAGTCCATCAGGGTACGGTTCTGTACCTTGCACTGGAGGATGATTTCCAGAGAATCCAGAGCCGGATGTTTATGATGTACGGCGTGGCGGATACCGCCAGCCTGCATTTTGCAACGGCAGCAAACAAAATCGGAAACGGTCTTGACGAGCAGCTTGAGAATTTCATAAAGGAACACCCCGACACGAAGCTGGTTATCATTGACACCATGCAGAAGATTCGGGAGGCCGGAGGCGAGGCTTACAGCTACGCCAGCGACTATGAGATCATCGGCAAACTCAAGCGTTTTGCAGACAGGCACAGCATTTGCATCGTTACCGTCCATCACACAAGAAAACAGCCAGCCGGAGACAGCTTTGAAACGATCTCCGGCACAACAGGACTTCTCGGTTGTGCAGACGGAGCACTCCTGATAGATAACAGATGGCATTTGCTTTTTGGGGCGGTTCGTTGGCTGGGATAGCAAA
>ENA-UOJB01002970-UOJB01002970.1-human-gut-metagenome-genome-assembly--contig:-C48-NODE-2970-length-10243-cov-4.481645_pt1 | contig 10243 bp, 11 predicted proteins | sample MGYA00242338_ERZ723885 | MGnify/ENA metagenome assembly ERZ723885
ATATTTGGGAATCAGCATTTCCAGAATGCTTTCTTCCTCCGCTTCAAAGTTCATCTGAAGCTTTAAGCCTGCAGAACCCTCCCGTTCCACCTTTTCATCCACGTCCTCTTTCGAAACCGGAAGCAGACGGATCAGCCTGGGTTCATGCACAACTGTATTGATAAAAGAAGTATAGGCCAGCCAGATTTCGCCTACCTCGCCCTGTGCAAAGCTTGTCAGAACGCGTCTGCCCAAAGCAGCCGCATCCGCATAGGTAGGTTCCTCGCAGATATCCGAGCAGTCCAGGCTGATCTTGCAGCCTGCACGCTGCAGCGCGTCCTTGCCCTTTTTGCCGACAGCATAAATGTCAAGCTCCTTCAGGTCAAAATTTCCCTGTGTGATCAGCTTGACCACATTCGCATTATAGCCGCCCGCAAGTCCGCGGTTGGATGTCATCACGATCACTGCCTTGCGCGGGTTATCCCCGCCCTGCAGATACGGATGGCTGATCCCGGCAGAACGCTCCAGGATGGACTGCATGGTCTGATAAACCCCATCGGAATAAGGTCTGGTATGCTCCGCCTTTTCCCGTGCCTTCTGCAGCTTGACGGTGGCAACCAGCTTCATTGCCCTGGTGATCTGTCCGGTGCTCTGGATACTGCTTCTTCTTCTCTTAATGTCTCTCATGGAAGCCATGTCCTGTCACCTGCCCTTCTCCATCCTATTTGAATTCTGCCTTAAACTCTGTGATCGCCTTTTTCAGAAGTGAATCCGTCTCGTCAGAAATCACTTTCTCTGTGCGGTTCGCCTTTGGAACTTCCGGATATTTCTTATCGAGGAATGTGAAAAATTCCTGTTCGAACCGGGTAATCTGGTCAACCTCTACATCCAGCAGATATTTTCCGGTTGCCACATACAGCGTGATAACCTGGTATTCTACCGGCATGGGCTGATACTGAGGCTGCTTTAATACCTCCCGGATTCTCTCGCCCTGCGCCAGCTTTTCGCGGGTATCTGCATCCAGCTCGGAACCAAACTGGGAGAAAGCCGCCAGCTCACGGTACTGTGCCAGCTCGACACGGATCGGCGCTGCAATCTTCTTCATCGCCTTGATCTGTGCAGAACCGCCTACACGGGATACGGACAGACCGGCGTTGACTGCAGGACGGAAGCCCTCATGGAACATTTCCGTTTCCAGATAAATCTGACCATCCGTAATAGAAATAACGTTGGTCGGGATGTATGCAGAAACATCTCCTGCCTGTGTCTCAATGATCGGCAATGCAGTCAGGGAACCGCCGCCATGCTCGTCATTCATTCTTGCTGCACGCTCCAGAAGTCTGGAATGCAGATAGAAGACATCACCAGGATAAGCCTCACGGCCAGGCGGACGCTTTAACAGCAGGGAGAGTGTACGGTATGCAGCCGCATGCTTACTTAAATCGTCATAAACGACCAGCACATCTTCTCCCTTTTCCATCCATTCTTCACCCATTGCACAGCCTGCATACGGTGCGATATACTGCAGCGGAGCAAGCTCACTTGCAGTGGAAGCTACGACAGTCGTATATGCCATAGCGCCGTACTCCTCCAGCGTATTTACGATGGAAGCTACGGTAGAAGCCTTCTGGCCGATGGCGACATAAATACACTTTACGCCCTGGCCCTTCTGGTTGATGATGGTGTCGATGGCAATTGCAGTTTTACCTGTCTGTCTGTCGCCGATAATCAGCTCACGCTGTCCGCGTCCGATCGGAACCATGGAATCGATTGCCTTGATTCCGGTCTGAAGAGGGGTATCTACGGATTTACGGGTAATAACGCCGCTTGCCACACGCTCAATTTTGCGGTAGGCATCCGTCTGCACGGGTCCCTTGCCATCGATAGGCTGACCCAGCGCATTTACAACACGTCCCAGCAGCGCATCGCCCGCCGGAACCTCAACTACATGTCCTGTTGTCCGGACCTGATCACCCTCACTGATGCTGCCCGCACCAAGCAGTACAGCACCTACGTTGTCCTCCTCCAGATTCAGCACCATGCCGAATACATCATTGGGGAATGCCAGCAGTTCACCCTGCATCGCATTCTCCAGTCCATGGATTCTGGCAATGCCGTCCGCTACCCAGATAACGGTACCGACATCCGATACTTCCAGCCTGGAGGCATATCGCTCAATCTGTTCTTTAATAACAGAACTGATTTCCTCAGGTCTTAAATTCATGGATTTTACTCCCTTCCTAGGATACGGGAACAGATTTTCCTTCCCGTTATTCTTTCTGCTGCGTAAGTCCGCTTCAGGATAAAGACACACGCATCAGGCTGTCTTTCATCCGTTTCAGCCTGTTCTGGATGCTGCTGTCTACAACACGGTCGCCAATCTGGATCTTGAGTCCGCCGATCAGCGCAGCATCCACCTGATAATGAATCTGCAGCGATACAAAGTCAGTCGTAGCCAGAAGCTTCTGACGGATGTTCTCCTTCTGAGCATCCGAAAGCTCTTCTGCACTGGTTACATACACGACTCCGATTTTATGATAAGCCAGACAGCGGCGTTCGTAATCCTCACGGATCGCAAACAGCTCGCCAAATCTGCCTTTTTCCAGAAGAAGATGGCAAAATCCGTTCAGTTCTTTGCTGATTTCACCGTCAAATACCCGGTCAAAGACCGCTGTTTTTTCCTTCTGATCCAGCTCCGGATGTCCAAGCAGTGTCACAAATTGGGGATTTTTCCCTAAAATTTCACACATGCCGTTTAGCTCCTCCAGAAGCGTATCCAGCAGACCATTCTCTACGCCCAGGCCAAACAGTGCTTCCGCATAGACCTGTGACACTAGCTTAGCCATGTATTTTCTCCTATTTCTGCAAGAGTCTCTTCAATCAGAGCGTTCTTGGTTCTGTCATCCATGGAAACTCTGACAAACTTGCCAGCCGCATCCATTGCCAGACCAACCATCTCCTGCTTAATTTCATCCGCCGCTTTTTTCTTTTCCAGTTCGGCTTCCACATGCGCATGGGCGATAATACGAGAGGCTTCCTCCCGCGCCTTCGCCACAATGTCCGCTTCATTCGCCAGTGCTTTCGCTCTTGCTGCGCTCAAGATCTCATCCGCCTCTTTGTCCACATTGGCAAGTCTGGCTTCGTAATCTGCTTTCAGCTTTTCAGCGTCCTCCTGGGCTGTCTTTGCATGATCCAGTTCCCCTGCGATCTTATTCTGTCTGTCCTGCATAAATTTGCGGGCAGGATTAAAGAGCAGATAGGACAATGCAATAAACAGCACGAATACAGCGATGATCGTAAGCAGGGAATCCGCAAGCAGCTGGAAATCCAGATCAAACAGTCTGGGCTCCATTTCTGCCGCAAGCAATACTGCGTTTAAATTATGCACTCTTCCCTCCTCCTTCCTTCTTGAAATATTCTCTTATCAGGGAAGCAGAGGTTTTACAAACAGCAGCAGCATCGCAATCAGCAGACCATACAGACCGGTTGTCTCGGCAACCGCCTGACCAAGCAGCATGGTCGAGGTGATATCGGATTTTGCACCCGGGTTTCTGCCAACTGCAGCAGCAGCATGACCAGCTGCGATACCCTGACCTACACCAGGTCCGATACCGGCGATAACCGCCAGACCTGCGCCGATTGCAGAACAGCCTAAGATAAAGTTTTCATTGAATTCCATGATAAATCCTCCATTCTTCTGTTGTGTTACAGTTTTGGTATTTTCGTTTATCCTTCCTCTCCGATGGCATCAGAAAGGTATGTCATCGTCAGCATACAGAACACGTAGGTCTGAATTGCTCCCGAAAACAGATCGAAGTACACATGCAGCACTGCAGGCCAGCCGATTGCGATCACCCGCAGAAGTCCGTATACCAGCGCCATCATAACAACGCCGGAAAGCACATTGGCAAACAGACGCAAAGACAGCGAAACCGGAACTGCAATATAACCGATAATATTGATCGGCGCCCAGATTGGCCACGGATCGCACAGCTCTGCCAGCGCTCCCTTTAACTTCTTATGCTTCAGCTTGTTGTAATGAATCAGTGTAAAGGTTGCCAGACCGAGCGGCAGGGTAACGCCGTAATCCGCCGTCGGCGGACGTAACCCCAGCAGACCGGAAAAGTTGCTGATCAGGATAAAAATGAATATGGTTCCAATATAGTTTGCGAACTTCGTCGCATTCTTTCCCATAACCATTTTTACCATGCCGTCCAGCTTTTCCACCACAAGCTCCACGATGTTCTGGAAAAATCCTGGTACTTCAGAAGCATGCTTCATCGCCCGGTTTGCCGCAATCGCAAACGCAAGGATCAGCAAAAGTACGATCAGGAGACAGATATGGGTTGTGGTAATCCACACCGTCTGTCCGAAAAACTGATAGGGAAAGACGCCGTGAATCATAAAATCAATGTCAGCCGAACCATTTAGCAAAATACCATTCGTCATCGTCTCACCTCCTCTTCTTTTCTTTGTATCCGCGTATAAAAGGCTGCAGATAAGCCGAAGCTTTCATTCCCATCAAACCTGCAAACGCCGCTAACGGGTCTGCAAAATGTGTCAGCATCAGGACTGCAAACACGACTAAAACCACAGCATACCGGAGAAGATTCTTCGACGTCGCATATTTCTGTGCGCCGTCCCCGAGCTCCAGCGCTGTATCCAGCACCTTCCACATGTGCCAGATTCCTGCCATGGCAAGCAGCATCCCGATCAGGATGCCAAGACCGCTGTACAGCCTGTCCTTTACCCACCAGACGGACACCAGCTCGCACAGACATCCCCACAAAAAAGTGCCGAGCCACATCTCCCGGACGGTTTCATCGATCTTTTTGAAAAAATTTCTCATTCCCTGTCCTTTTTGTCCTTCTTCTGATAAATTTGCCGCGCCAGCCGGTAAATATTCCCAAATCCCGCCAAAACGCCAACAAAAAACAGCACAATTGCAAAAAACTGCGTCCCGAGCCTGCCATCCAGCCAGTAGCCGAGGGCGAACATCATGCCCGTGGGAACAAGCATCATAATTCCGAACTGTGAAATCAGCGTCAGACACTGCCAGACAGTTTTGTTAAAGGAGTGCTTTGCCACAAAAATCCTCCTGCCATGCACCGGTTTTTCAAGAGATTTTCGCTCTGACTGGCTCTTTTTAAGCTGCCATTTTGGAGAAATCCCTGTCTACCATTATACCCATTTTACGCTTTCTTGTCCACCTGTTTTCTTGGCATTGTCTTAATAGTTTCTGGCATTTTCCCCGACGTTTTCGCGCGTTTTTCTGTCCATTTTATGCAATAAGCAGGCATGAAAAAACAGCAGGATTTTTGCAGTTGTGAAATCTGCAGAAATTCCTGCTGTTTTTAACAGATTTTCAAACATATCCTGTCATCTGTCTGTTTATAAAAATTTTAGATTCCATAGCAGCTGCACAAACAGCACAGAGCTTTCAATTACCGTCTGCTGACCATCTGCAATTTCAGCCGCTTTTAGTAGAAAATATGCCCGCCGATCTGCATGCCGGTCAAACCTTCAATCGGCGTTCTGAAATATACGCAGCGTCCGACGTTTGTATAGCCGGACATCGCTTCGTCTGCTGCCTTATAACATGCCGCCGTCGCGCTGTCGTTTGCAAGTGCAATCGCCAGATGTCCGTCCAGAACCGGTGCAAACTGCTTATATTGGTAAATTACGCCGGATACTGTGTTCGGATAGACCGAGCTCAGCACACGGTTGATGACCACCGCCCCGACTGCTACCTGCCCTGCATAGGGCTGGTTGCCCGCTTCGCAGTAGATCAGGTTTGCCAGAAGATACCGGTCACCCTCTGCAAAGCTCACCTCGGAAATGTCCCTCCATGCCGATTTCGCAGCAAGACGGGATTTTGCGATTTCCTCCTGCAGCTGTTTTTTGAGGGCTGCAATATTTTTGTCCTGCTCTGCAATCTGATTGCCAAGGGCGTCCGCCTGGGCCTGTGCTTCCGCAATCTGTCCGCTGTAGGCGCTGATGCTGTTTTTGGTGTTGTTGACGCTCGTCATGATACTCGCCTGCTGCTCCTTTGCCTGAGCCTGCAGATCATCTAACTGCGCCTTTTCCTCCTCCAGCTTCGCCTCCATCTCTTCAATCGCTTCCCGCTGCGCTTTGTAGTTCAAAAGCATCCTGTGGTCGTACTCATGGAGCTTTTCCACATAAATACTCTGGTTCAGCAGTTCAGAAAACGTCATCGCACTGAATAAAATCTCATAATACGTGCGGTTATTGTCACGGTAAAGATAACGCAGCCGCTGCTTCATCGCCGCATACTGGCTGCTCTCCGTCTCCTTCGCCTGCTCCAGCTTTTCCTGCGTATCGGAAATTTCCTGGTTCTTGTCGATAATATTCTGTTCGATTTCTTCCAGCCGGCTGCTGATCTGCGTCAGGTCATCCGTCAGACCGTTTAACTCCCCCTGCAGGGAGGTTTTTACATTGTTCAGGGAATTGATATTGTTTTCCGTCTGTTTTTTCTGGTCCTTCGTATCGTTCTGTTTTTTCTGTTCTTCCTTGATCTGATTCTGCAGCTCGTTGATCTTATTGTCCGCCTTTGCCGGCAGCGCTGGAACTGCAGCGATACAGAGAGAAAAAACAAGCAGGCTGGCAATTGTTCTTCGAAATCCCCGTTTTGTCCCTCTCATCAAAGCTCCATCTTTACGGTCCGTCCGCTTCTGCTGTAAGGTCTGTACGCCACGCCCGCTGCCCGAAACATCCGCTTGGATGCCCGGACAGACGGGGTTTCCGCATACTTGTCGCAATCGTAAATCACTTCCCGGATTCCGCTCTGGATGATCGCTTTTGCGCATTCATTACAGGGAAAAAGCGTCACATAGAGTTTCGCCCCAGCCAGACTTCCGCCGCGGTAGTTTAGAATGGCATTCAGCTCGCTGTGCGTCACATAAGGATACTTCGTCTTTAACGTATCCCCCTCCCGCTCCCAGGGAAATTCATCATCAGAGCAGCCGATCGGAAAGCCGTTATACCCCATGGAAAGGATTTTGTTGTCCTGCCCCACAATACATGCCCCGACCTGCGTACCGGGATCTTTGGAGCGCATTCCCGCGAGCTTGGCTACTCCCATAAAATATTCATCCCAGGAAATATAATCCTCCCGCTTCATACACCCTCCTTATAAAAATCCGGTTTTATTTGGTGCCAAAAATTCTGTCGCCGGCATCGCCCAGACCGGGTACGATATAGCCGTGCTCGTTTAAGTGCTCATCCAGTGCGCCAATATAAACGTCTACGTCAGGATGTGCTTCCTGCATTGCCTTTACGCCCTCAGGAGCTGCAATGATACACAGAAAATGGATCTTCTTACAGCCTTTTTCTTTCAGCATGCGAATTGCTGCTACGGAAGAGCCGCCGGTTGCCAGCATCGGGTCAACAACGAAAACTTCTCTTTCTGCGCAGTCAGCCGGAAGCTTACAGTAATATTCTACAGGCTTTAATGTCTCAGGGTCGCGGTACAGGCCGATATGACCGATCTTTGCTGCCGGGATCATCTTGAGCGCACCATCTACCATCCCCAGTCCTGCACGCAGGATCGGAACAATGGCCATTTTACGTCCTTTGATCTCTTTTACTGTTGTGCTGCAGATGGGAGTCTCAATCTGCACATCTGCCAGCTCCAGATGTCTGGTCGCTTCATAGCAGATCATCATTGCGATTTCGCTGATCGTCTCTCTGAAATCCTTTGTACCCGTTTCCTTTTTGCGGATCAGACCGATCTTGTGCTGGATCAGGGGATGATCCATTACCATTACCTTTGACATTTTCATTGTCCTCCTTCGTTTTATGTTCCCAACATCATACCATTATTTTACTTCTTCTTCAATCTTATTGATTCTTCTGACATGCTTTTCATCGCCGGAAAACGGTGTATTTAAAAACGTCTCTACGATCGACAGAGCCAGGTTCGGTCCGACAATTCCAGCGCCCATTGCCAGCATGTTTGCATCGTTATGCTCTCTTGTCATTTTTGCGGAATAGGTGTCTGCGCAAAGTCCGCAGCGGATACCGGGAACCTTGTTGGCAACGATCGAAATACCAATACCTGTTGTACAGATGACGATTCCCTTTTCACATTCGCCCTTTGCAACTGCTTCTGCTGCAGCGCGTCCAAACTCCGGATAATCACAGGATTCCAGACTGTAGCAGCCGAAATCATGGCACGTATAGCCATTTGCCTCCAGATATCCGATCACCTTCTGTTTCAGTTCATATCCACCGTGGTCACTTGCCAATGCTATCATTTTTCTTCCTCCCATTTCTGCGCACGCTTTTTGCGCATGCCGAGTTTGTGTCAAGTGCGCACAGACACAAATCTCGAGATTGAAAAATTTTATTTTTCAATCTTCCTCCTCATACCTGTTCTACATGATGACCTGCCGCCTTTAGCAGCCGGTTCATAATTGCCTGTCCAAAGCCGCTTTCCGCAAAAGATTCCGAAAACAGGATGTCCAGATTTTCATCATCGAATTCCCGCAGAATCCGGTAAAGGCTTCTGCCGACCGCTGCTTCGTCCAGACGGCTCCCAACGCTTTTGATACTCGCCGCATTGCTGTTTTGACGGTAGGCTTCCATCGTCTCGTCCGTTGCGATGATCCCCACGCGGTGCCCGTCTGCCGTCGCCTGACGGCTTTTTTCACATATGGCTTCCTTCACCGCGTCCTGCGCACCCTCGATAATGGTCAGGTCTCCCTTCGGCGCATAGTGACGGTAACGCATTCCGGGTGCCTTAGGTCTTAAATGGCAGTTTGCATCCAAAATCGTCTTGTCAACGTCCACCTGATTTGCAACCTCTTCCAGCATCTTTTGCGTCACATAACCCGGGCGCAGGATCATCGGAATGTCTCCAGTCAGGTCTACGATCGTAGATTCCAGACCAATGCCGACTTCCTCGCCGCCATCTAAGATCATCTCGATCCTGCCGTCCATGTCCTCTTTTACATACTGTGCCAGCGTCGGGCTCGGTCTGCCGGACGTATTGGCGCTCGGCGCTGCAACAAATCCACCCGCCGCGCAGATAAAGCGCTGCGCAATGGAATCGGACGGGAACCGCACCGCTACCGTATCCAGACCGCCTGTCGTTTCTTTGGGTACAAGCGCGGTTTTATTCAAAATCATCGTCAGGGGTCCCGGCCAAAAGCGCGCTGCCAGACGCTGCGCGATTTCCGGAACCGGATCCGCGATTTTGTAAATATCTTCCCACCGGCAAATGTGCACGATCAGCGGGTTGTCAGACGGGCGTCCCTTCGCCGCATAAATTTTCCGTGACGATTCCGGATTCAGCGCATCTCCGCCCAGTCCGTAGACCGTCTCTGTCGGAAACGCCACCAGCCCGCCGGCTTTGATGATCTCGCCTGCCCGAAGAATCGCTTCCCCATCCGGATGTTCTTTATCCAGTGTAACTACGATTGTTTTCATGTTAATTTCCTCATTTTCTCGTAAAAACCCGTATACAGTATAGCACAGAGGATACAGGGATGCAAACAAATGCACACGGAATCCTGCAGCGGCGTTTTCACGGCGGTTTGCAAGCCCGGGCGGTTGGATTTATAATATGAATAAAATAATTACAGAAAAGGAATCCTACACTCATGAAAATTCTCGTAACCGGTTTTACTCCGTTCGGCGGGGAAACCATCAATCCCTCCTGGGAGGCCGTCCGCGCTCTGGACGATTCGATCGCAGGCGCAGATATCATCAAATGCGAAATCCCGACCGAATTTGAAGCTTCCATTGATGCGCTCAAGGCTGCAATCGACGCACATCAGCCGAATGCCATCCTCTGTGTCGGACAGTTCGGCGGCAGTCCATCCATTCAGATCGAACGCGTCGCCATCAATCTGCGGGACGCCCGCACCCCCGATAACGCTGGCTTCCAGCCGCACGACCAGCCGGTTGTTGACAGCGCGCCTGACGCCTTTTTTTCGACGATTCCGACCAGGCAGATCACAGATCGGCTCCGCGCAGCCGGAATTCCAGCTGCGCTCTCCTACTCCGCCGGGACTTATGTATGTAACAACCTGCTCTATGCTGCGTTATATGAAAGCTCACAGGCAGAAAAAGGAAACTCTGCACGCTGCGGTTTTATCCACGTTCCCTATCTTCCAGATCAGGCTGCTGCCGCCGTTTCCAATGCTCCCAGTATGAGTCTTGAACTTATGGTACAGGCGTTGACGATTGCAGCGGGGACAATTGTAGAATGCAGATAAATTTTTCCGGAATTTCAAAATTT
>ENA-UOJB01002974-UOJB01002974.1-human-gut-metagenome-genome-assembly--contig:-C48-NODE-2974-length-10224-cov-12.212214_pt1 | contig 10224 bp, 9 predicted proteins | sample MGYA00242338_ERZ723885 | MGnify/ENA metagenome assembly ERZ723885
GGCGGCGTGACGGCAAGGTGTTTCGGCAATGTCTCTCCACGCTCTCCTTGCGGAGTGCGACTCCAGCAACTTTTTGCCACCATTGGGACCACCATATTTCTATCCACGCTCTCCTTGCGGAGAGCGACGCTGCGAGCCATGGCCGCCGCACAGGACAACGCAATTTCTATCCACGCTCTCCTTGCGGAGAGCGACATCAGCTCAAGCGGCGTTTCCGCCGGGCGAATGCATTTCTATCCACGCTCTCCTTGCGGAGAGCGACGGGGGCAGCGACAAATACAAGGGCCAGGCACTTGAATTTCTATCCACGCTCTCCTTGCGGAGAGCGACCTGCAATAACTGCATTTTTTGCTTTTGCCATAAAATTTCTATCCACGCTCTCCTTGCGGAGAGCGACGTCAGCTTGTCCATAATGATGCAGCTGTGCGAAATTTCTATCCACGCTCTCCTTGCGGAGAGCGACTTTGAGGCGGGCCGGGCTGGAATGCAGGCGGCGTTATTTCTATCCACGCTCTCCTTGCGGAGAGCGACCTTGGCAACGTGGTAGCCGGATTACGTATGTTGAAATTTCTATCCACGCTCTCCTTGCGGAGAGCGACAGCAAAAGTGCACAAAACAGTGGGGCACTTTTGCACATATGAAACAAATTTTATGGGGATTGCATCTTCATACTGACAGGCAAGGCTGTATTTTACCCTTTCTGCCCCTGTTTTTTTCATATTTTCTGGTGCGAAGGAACCGGGAATTTTATGATTGCCTTTCCCTCGCACTAAGCAAACAAGATTCCATCCTGATCAAAATCCGGGTGCAGACCCACATGCTCGACTTTGCTTTTGTAATGGTTTCCCAGTTGATAAAAGCGCAGGCTGTCCGATTCCGAATCGATCAGTTCGGTCAATTTTGCTTTGAACATCGTGTATTGCGCGGCATCCAGCAGGCACTCAAATACGGAGTTTTGCACCCGCTGGCCGTAGTCTACACAGACTTTTGCTACTTTGCGCAGCCTGCGACGACCGGCGGCTGTTTCGGTGTTGACATCATAGGTTACAAGCACCAACATAACGGCACCTCACTTCCAGAAAAACGGTGGTTACACTTCCAGGTCGCCGCGCAGAGCACGGGCCAGCAAAAGCGCCTGAACATAGGGCACCAGCCCCCAGGGCAGTTTTTCTTTCAAAAACGGATGGGTGATCTCTTCCTTCTTTTTGTTCTGCCATGCGGTCAGGAAAGCTTTGCGGCCATCATCCGTCAGCAGTACGGCACCATTTTCCTGTTTTTGCAGGTGTTTTGCCGTGATGATCTTTTGATTGATGCAGCTGATGACCAGCCGGTCTGCATAAACCGCCCGCAGTTCTTCCATCAGGTCAAGTGCCAGACTTTTGCGGCCGGGGCGCGGGCGGTGCATAAAGCCAACATAAGGGTCCCGGCCCACAGCGGTCAAGGCGGATGCACACTCCCGCGCCAGCATGCTGTAGGCAAACGAAAGCAGCGCATTCACATTGTCCAGCGGTGGACGGCGGCTGCGTCCCTCAAACACAAAATCCTGCTTTTGCTGCAGAATCAGGTCATTCAGGCAGTCAAAGTAGCGCTGGGCTGCCTCGCCTTCTAGGCCGCGCAGCTGTTCCGGATCATCGCTGGTCTGTATCAGCGGCAGCGCGGCGGCCAGCTGGGTGGAGGTGCGTTTCAGTTTTTCGACCGGGACACGCTGGGGATGATCGCGGGTTGCGCGTTCCAGCACCCAGCGTGCGTTATACACTTTACCAAGGATAAAGCTCCGGGCATAGCGACAGCTCTGGGCCGGGTCATCCGACACGCGGTACTGCGTCTGACGCAGCAGCACATTGCCGCGTTCTTCCCCCACGGTGCGGGCCTGAAATCTGCCATACGGGTCAAAAAAGCAAAGGTCAATGCCCCGCCGGGCACAAGCTCCCATCAAAGCGGGGCTGGCACCCGCGTAAGTAAAGCAGACGATGCCTTCCAGCGTATGCAGGGCATAGCGGTGGGTTTCCTGCTTATTGCGGGTAACAACAAGGTTTTCGCCATCCAATGTCAGGTAAGCGTCCTCATTGATGACAAACAGGGTGTTGAGCAGCTTTCTCATGGCGCGCCCTCCTCAATATGCTCCCGCAGATACGCCGCCGGGTCTGCCTGCTGATACAGCGCCGGCAGGCAAAGCTCTTTCAGTGAGCAGGCATTGCAATGCTTGCCGGGTTTGCTTTTTGGGGTATAGCCGCGCGCAAACAGGCGGTTCATCTCATCCGCCATGGTCTGCGCGGTGCTGCGCAGTTCCGGTGTCAGGGAAACATGTTCCCGCTGCCGGGTTTCTTCATAAAAGATTTCCCCTTCCGGCACCTCGCACACCAGCATTTCTTCCAGTGCCATGGCCTGTGCGCAGAGCTGCAAACGGTCGGCATCGTTTACCTTACTGCGGCCATGCTTATATTCCACGGGCATGGGCTGCCACAGGCCGCGGCGGCCCTGCAATGACACGCCGTTTGGATCCTTGTGAAACTCTACCACATCGCAGTCGCCGGTCAGTTTTAAGCGGTGGCTGACGACCCTCATACCGCGGGCGATCAGCAAATCGCCGCGTTTTTCCGTCAGGGTAACATCATGGCAGCGGGTATGCTGCAGGCGGCCTTCGGCGGTGCGTTGGTTTTCGGACCATTGTTGTTCCAAGTACGCAAGTGCCCATTGGCGGCGGCAGAATGCAAAGTGCTGGATGCCAGACATTTGCAGATAGTCATCAGTATTCATCATACACTTCCGGTGTCAATCCGTTCAGGGTATCGCAAGTAATATTATAATCTTCCACCCGGTGTGCTTGTGCCACACTTTCTTTTAGCTCCACATGCAGACAGCGATGGACCTTTGCCGAAGAATACTGTCCGTTTTTGCAGTTATGACGCCACCAATACAGGCGAACCACCTCCATACTGCCATCCGGGCGGGCAGAGGAAATATCGTTTTCAAACAGTGTGCGCAGCGTTTCTTTGATGATTTCTGCATCTTCATCTGTAAAGCCGGTCTTTTCTGCCAGCTGGCAGTTAATGCTGCCAAAGGTTGTGTACACGCCAAAAGCCACACGGTGCTTCATACCCATGGTATCGCTTGACTTCTTTTCGCCAGTCGTACCGTTCACGCTCTTTGTGATCTGGATATCATCGACATCAATCGGGTCCACGCTGAAAGCCGGATGAATAGATACCGGGCCGCGCACGCCAACGGAAACACCATCGCCCTTGGATTCTTTCCCCTTAAAAGCAAACACCTGGCCAAAGCTGCGCACATCCAGCCAGGTTTCACAGGCAGCCTTTGCATAAGCATCTTTATCTTTTTCAGCTTTTTTCACTGCTGGGCAGCCGTCTGCACGGTCTTTCAGGCTTTTGAAGCCATCATTGCAGCGGTCGTCCGACTGGACAAACACATTCTGGCCAAGGTCCATCATGCGGTTGCGGATCTTGCGTTTCAGGCACACATCCGAAATTTCACCCAGTCCCTCATACGTTTCGCGCGGGCGGTTTCCGTTCAGCGGGTCACCGTTCGGGTTCGCATGGTTTACAGCAATCACAAGTGCAAAGTCGATTTTATTCTGCAGCACAGCCATCTTTTATTCCTCCTGCTTTTTTGCTTTCGCTTTATATTCTGCATTTTCGGCCTTAAAGTCCATCATCTGGTCGGCATAGCCAATCAGATACAGCTCACCAAGTCTTTTGTTCGTAAAGTTTTCTGTGCCAATCTTATGTAATAATTCTTGCATCATCGCATACCTTTGGCTATCCATTCCGTTACGGTTTTTCATTCTGTTCAGGTACGGATTTAATTTTTTATCCAAAAGAAGTGTTGTTGCTGCCGGGTGCAGAGCAAACGCGGTTCTTAAACGCTCTGCATTTGTCAAACGTTTTTCGCTCTCATTTCCTAGCTGAATCAACGCCCGTCTTTCAATCTGTTCTGCACAGGCTAAAATTCTCCCAAACAAATAGTTTCGGTCTTTAATGGTTTCATCAACATTCATCGGATAATCCACCTTCTTATTTCTATGATAGTACCCACGCACAAGGGCGCAGGCAATGTTTTGTGTTTTTTGTTGTTCCCAATAATCCAGGCCAATGCTGTTTGTTGCCCGATCTACCGCGCTGATCATCAAATCCCGCGGGAAGCGTTCCCCATTGGTAATACAGGGAATCAGTCGTTCGATTGTCGCTTGTTTCAGCTTTGCATCCACTTTTTCGCCATAGGCTGCTTTTGCAATGTCCGCCGGGGCAGGCGCACCAACAAAGACAACTTTCTTGATCTTGGGCTTTTTGCCCAGTTCCGTCGGCTCTTCTACACTGCGGTATTCCAGCTGCCATTGGAACGTATCGTGCCAATCCTTTATATTGGCAAGCAACTTAGAGCCCTGCAGTTCCTGATAGTACCGGATGGACAACCGGCCAGGTGTAGCAGAATCCAAAATCATGACCGCCGTTTGGGAATTGTCCTTCAACTGGTGCTGATACCCCAGAATGGCCCGGTTAAACTGCCGTGCAATTTCTTCTTGGGTATCCGCAGGCGACCTTTCTGTATCTTCCTCAAAATCGTCCCAATCATCGCCTGCTAGTGGATTATATTCCTGGGCAATATCGAGAGTATCCCCCAGCACATTGGGTACTGCTTCGTTCTGTGTTCCCCAAACAAGTACAGTCTGGTCCCCTGTATTTACCCCTTGCTTGCTGACCAACCATCGCAAGGCGCTGTGTGCCTTTTGGGTTGTTTCATAACCAATCGAAAGTGCCTGCGCTGCATCCGCAAAGCGCCCGCGGTAAGTATAATTCGTATTGTCATTGCTGGATATCAGCTTTGCACGGTCACCTGGGTTGCGGATCTTATACGGGCTTAATGTAGAAACCGGCATTTTGATTCCCTGAACTGTGCAATAGTCAATATCTTTTAACTGTGTTTCATAAAAGCGGATAAAGCTTTCTCGGACTGTTGTATCACGCGACAAATCAACATTGTCAACGCGGAACCGGACAAAAGATTCCGTCTGGTCACTACCGGTCAGCGTATCCAAAATAGGGGGCTTGTCTTCTTTGTTTCCCTGCCATTTTGTTGGCAGAGTTCCATTTTCATCTATAAACAAAATATTTGCCTTGACCAGGTCTGCGATCAGGCATTCTTTTTCCAGGTAGTGCAGGACTGTACACACAGCCGGGTGGGCATAAGGAGATGTACACCACGCTTGTAACTGCTTGTGGTAAAGCGGCCATCCGGATTCTTTACTACCACCAAAAGTGGGATAATCTGCCGCAATATATTGCAGTTTATCCACTAGCGGGTGCGGCACCATGCCGGATGTCCGCGCCGAAGATTCCTCTGTGCAAGGAATGATCGTTGTCCTTTGATCTTGTGCCAGCAAGCCTGCATACTGAAAGTTTCCGTCCTTGTCCAGCTCCACTTCAATGTTGACCTGCTGCATCGTGTGAGCCACCGGCAGTAGTGGAACTTTCCCAGGCTGCTGCTTTCCAATTTCTGACACGCTATTCTGGTAGGTTTTATAGCAATAGCTAAGCCAGCTCATTTCTGTATCACCTCCCTGTACAAATCATCGCAGTCGCTGACTGTTTCACCCAGCGTAAAGGTCTTCATCTTTTGCGGGTGGATATCGCGCACAATTTCGCATTCTTCCGGGCGGCAAAAACAGATTTTTCCGTTCTGCATTACCGGGTGCCAAAAGCGTTCCTGCATCACGCCTTTTCCGTTTTCGTCCGCATAGGTAATGCCGTGTTCCATTAGGCCTAGGTCCAGGGATGAAACATCATCATAATGCCCTTTTCCCAGGCCAAAAATGCAGGGTTCAATATACCCCTGGCATTCGCGTGTTCCCAAAAAGATATCTCTTCTGCCGCCGCGTTCCAACATACGCTTTGCAATAGCGTAATGTTTGTTTTCATTGCGGTCTTTTTCCAGGTCTGGGCGATGTTCGTTCCATTCAAAATGTGCCCGCACCTGATAGCAAACATCGGAAAGGTACGTATAGATGGAAAGAGCGTTTTTTCCATTGTTATACATAATGGGACGGATGCCTTTGGATTGTCTTTCAATCGGGTTCATCACGCGCAGTTCATCAATTACCCAGGTGAACGTTGGTTTCCAATAGCAGCTTTCATAAATGCCCTTCAATGCCTGGTAGGTGGGCACCGGGTAGCTGAATTTTTCGCCGCCTACGCGGGTAATTGGGTCGCTGAACAGTGCATAACGCCCATATACCTGCATAGATATTGAATTTTCGTATTGCAAAGTCTAACCCTCCTTGTTAAGCAAATTGTATCGGCATAAATCCGGGGCTTGTCTGAATTCCCTTTTCGTCATCGTAATATTCCTTGTTAAGAATTGTCACTGCCCCTTCTTTTACTGTGTACAGTGCGCCTTGATCTGCCAGGCGTATTTTTTCATTTGTTGTAATACCAACGGTAAAGCGTTGTGCGTCCCGCAGCATTTTGGGGGTAAGCGGTTTACTGGACGAAAGTCTTGTTGCCATATCCGCGCCATCTTCCCCATAGGGAACCACCACCGGCGTTGTAATGTCCTCCAAAGCATGGAAATTCCTTTCTGCCGTGGCAAACGCCTGCCGGAGCAAGTAATTGGGGAACTTTTGTTTTCCTGTTGCCTCTTTCCAGGCTAGCACACTTTCCTGATTATCTGACAAAAGGTCAAACAAATTCACTGTTTTTGGGGGGATGTACCCCTTTAATTCAACTGGATCGCCCATCCGTTCCTGTTGTTGGGACTCTGCATAATAAAGCTGGTAGTACCTCAAAATACTTTCCGGCTCTAACAGGTCCGCATCCCTTTGTAATTGCTGCAGCAGGTGCCGTGTGGCTTCCCTGCCGTTGCGCAGTTCCGGAAGTCGATCCAGATTTTCCAGATTGTAGGTTTTAACAAGATACACCGTGCGGCATTTCCTTTCCGCATTGCGGTTGCATCGGCCGGAAGCCTGGGCCACACTGGGCAGCGCAGCCATACTTCGAATGACGCAATCAAAGCTTACATCCACGCCTGCTTCTATCAGTTGGCTGCTTACACAGATCAAACGTTCCTGACCGTGTAAGGTGTTTAATTTTTGCTTAACTTCTGCGATAACATCTGCACGGTGCTTTGCACACAGGTGCGTGGTCAGGCAGTAAAGTTGTGTATGTTCCGGCTGGCATTGTTTCAAAGCCTCAAACACCTTTTCGACCGCCGAACGGGTATTCAAGATGACCAAAATGCTGCCATTCTCGTCTTGCTTGCTCCGTACAAATTCTGCGAGTTCTCCTGCCTGAAATCCATTTCCTGTTTCGGGCACTTCAATCTTTGTCCTTCGGAACTGCGCAAAGCGCAGCTGGTAATCCGTGACCAGGTCCACCGGCGATGCAAACCGCAAAGGGTTTGCTACTTCGCTTAGCGCTGGCTGTGTTGCCGTACACAAAACAACAACGCACCCCAAATAGTACGCCAAGAAATTTGCCGCCTGGTTGAACAAGTATGTATGGCAAATGGGCAGGGACTGTATTTCGTCAAACACCAAGATAGAATTTGCCAGTGCTGCCATGCGGCGCACATTCTGCCGCCTGCTGCAAAACAGGGTTTGCAGCATCTGTACCATAGTTGTACATATCACCGGCGCTTCCTGCCAGCGTTCCAGCTGGCGGAGAATTTCGGGGTTCTCTGTATCCAGCACCGCATCCGTATGGTGCTCCAACAGATATTCACTGCCGCCTAATGCCTTTTTGAACTCCTGTACATTCTGTCCGATAATTGACCGGAACGGTGCAACATAGAAAATATGCCGGGCCGAAAGTTTTTTGGCCGCATGCACACAATATCGCAGCCCGGAAAATGTTTTTCCTCCGCCTGTTGGCACATACAAGCGGTAAATGCCCAGCTTTGCACATTCGCCTGCTGTCTTGCATTGCTCCGAAATTTCTGCACGCAAGGTATCTATTTTATGTCGGGGCTGCAAATTGTTCAGGAATGTTTCAACATTGCTTTCTATCAGATCCCATGGCGGAAGCTGCTCCGGGGGAAGGCATCCTTCTTGATTATAATAGTTGCCTGAATCCAACCAGTCTGCATCGATCAGGGCTGCAAACAAAAATCTGTGTGCCAACCCCAACATGACCTGATAGATACAAAGCCGCGGCTTCTTTCCTTCCTGCGTTCGGATTTTCCGCACAAGACATTCTACCTCCTGCGCAGCTTTGGCAAACATTTGCCGTATCTCTGTTTCACTTATGCAATCCGCAAAAAAGGCCCGGCAGCTTTCTTCATATAGCTCTTGAGCCTGCTCTGAATACATATGTTTTATCCAGGGTTCTACTCCACTCAGGTCGAAAACATCCATACGTTCAGAGTGATGGGATCCGATTGCCAATGCTGCCATTTGCGCAGTCAAGCGAGAAGGTGGTGAAGCTGTTTCTCCGCCATAATTTTCCCATAGCCACCGCATTCCGGCGCTGGAATGATTGATTTTTTCGTTTGTCTGGCCTCTCAGATGTTTTTGCACGTTGATATGAGATTTTCCAACGTCATGGAGCCAGCCTGTAAGACGGCCCAAATTTTCAAGTCCCAGCGGCTGGCACGCCCGTGCGCAGTACTCGGCCACGTTTTCACTGTGTTGTTTTAGGGATTGTATTTTCCAGACGCCATTGATTTGTTTGGTATGACCGAGTAACATGGTAATCATCTCCTTGTTTCTTTTATTATAGCAGATCACTCATCCCATAATTCGGACTTTCACTCCAGTTCTGCAATCTTTGTCATACTATCCAAATTTATCCATGTAGAATTGTTAGCTATTCCCATTAGCAGATATTTTTGATAAAATAAGATATTATAGGGTTTATGAATTCACTTTCTTATATTACTTCTTCATCTTACCGAAAAATCATTTACGTAAGGAGTGAAAAGCCATGAAAAGGAAGTTATTCTCATTTTCCGCCAGTGTTATCACCGCAATAATGCTCACCGCTTGTGCTGCAGCGCCAGAAAATAAACCTGCTTCCTCCGCTGCTCTTTCCCCGACCAGTGAAGCTGTTGCCACAGCTATACCATCATGAACGAAACTGTTGAATATCCTTACGCAGACTTATCTGGCATGGTAGTTGTGAAAAATCAATCCGGACAAAAGCTAGTTCTGGATGTTTACGGCAATGAGATAATTTCCGCTGGGCAATATGAAGATTTAGCCCCCGCGCGCGATGGCTGCGTATGGGCAAAACAGAATGGCCTTTGGGGCTTGCTGCAAGTACAGGATTATACCGAAAACAATGCCGACATTATTCTGCCGGATGGATGCGTTGCACCAGATGTAACGCTTAGCCGAATTGATAGCCTTTGTACCTACACCACTGCTGATCATGGGCTGGTTATGCGTAAAGGTCCCGGTACAAATTATGAAAAAATGGATAATATCCCCTACGGTATCATCGTATGGGAATGCGGCTATAGCAGCAATGTGCCTGACTGGGTTGTTGTATATTACAGTGGGATTTATGGTTGGGTCAGTGATGAATACTTGGCTACCACTATTTATTCCAGCAGTAAATAAAAAAGCAGGTGTTCATGTAGAAACGATATCGTCCTCCACGTGAATACCTGCTTTTTATAGCTTCTTTTATTATATCTGTTCTGTGCCGCTATTTGTCTCTGTATGAAATAAATAGCCGCTATATGCATTTGAATGAAGTGTTCTGTTTGTTTGCTTTTTTACCTAAAAAAATCGCGTAGGAGGCTCTCTTAACTAAAGAGCCGACCTCTCACACCACCGTGCGTACCGACCGGTACACGGCGGTTCAACCGCATAAGTGCAAGGACTCGTAGTAGCGCCTGAGGATACTAAAATATCCTGCTTCTGCGAGTCTTTCGTTTGCAATGGAACCTTTTAATACAGGACTACCGGCGAAACGCCAATAACCCAGTCTGGAATTGCCCCACTGGTACTATTCCAAAATTCTTCGTTTGAGTTTCATTACTCATCGATATAATCTTTATCGAACCACTCGCCTAGCGAATGGTTTTAGACATACAAAAAAGCACCTTAGCTTACGCTATGGTGCTTTTCCTGGTGACCCGTGCGGGAATCGAACCCACGTTAACGGCGTGAGAGGCCGCTGTCTTAACCGCTTGACCAACGGGCCATAATAAAAAAGAGAAGCCGGCATCTACCTATTTTCACAGGCCGTTTCCAGCCAACTATCTTCG
>ENA-UOJB01002992-UOJB01002992.1-human-gut-metagenome-genome-assembly--contig:-C48-NODE-2992-length-10150-cov-6.991877_pt1 | contig 10150 bp, 8 predicted proteins | sample MGYA00242338_ERZ723885 | MGnify/ENA metagenome assembly ERZ723885
GTGGGGCACCGTGATCGCCGCCGGAACGGACGACTACAAGCTGACGCAGGCTGATCTGGCCCACATCAGCACGGACACCGGCGATGTCCTTGTCCTGAAGGAAAAGACGAACACCATCGAGATCGCTAGGACCCGCTGATGTCCCGCACATAAGAAAATGGCTGCCCGGCGCGAAAGCGCCGGGCAGTTTTTCGTGACCGGGATAGCGCCTTGTAGGGGCGAGGCATGTCTCGCCCGGCGCTGCACGAACGATTCGTACCGGCTGCCGATAAAAACGTACAAACCGATTGCGTCTGTAGCGGCGCTCATTGAGCGCCACGGAGCTTTGCAGGTTTGGTGGCACAATCGCCGACCGCACGCGCTCTGTAGGGGGCGGCGTCCTCGACGCCCCGCCTCGTAACGCTACCATATTCGCCAGAGCTTTCCGGTTATCTTACCGGGTACTACGAGATTGCCACGTCGGCCTCCGGCCTCCTCGCAATGACAAATCGGGAGCGTTTGCCTTTTTCATGTTCCCTGTACCGATCGGCAGGTGCCTCACGGGACGTCGAGAACGCCGCTCCCCTACCATGCCTCAGCACACAAAAAGCGGCGCATCCGGTATGGGATGCGCCGCATGGGAGACGATATTCAGGAAAGGTCGCTGCCGAGGTCGCAGGTATACAGCCAGCGGATGGAATCACCGTCCTGCACGGTGCAGTCCGATGCACCGTAGTTCGGGAAAACGCCGTTCACGGCAAACATCCAGCCGGAGCGCGCGCCGCAGTCCTTCTCGTAGAGGTTGCCGAGCCCCTCAATGTAGGTGGTCTGGTACAGGGGCGAGACGGAATACTCCATCTGGATATTGTAGTCGCTCACCACGCGCTGCAGGACGGAAAACACTGTGTCGCCCTCCTGCAGCTCGACTGTCACGGTGCCGAGGATGATACCGTTCGACGGGACGATGGAACGCTTGGCCTCCGAGAGCTTGTCCCAGTTGTCCAGGACCGTCGTGCAGGAGATGGAGACCGTGCACGAGGGAGCGGCAGGCTCCGTCGCGGGCGGCTCCGTCGGGGCCTCCGTGTCAGGCTGCGTCGCGGTGGTCGGGGCTTCTGTGGCCTTTGTGGCCTCCGTAGACGCTTCGGTCGGAGCTTCTGTGGCTTCCGTCGGGGCGGCTGGGGGCTTCTCTGTGGGAGCGGCTGTTTCGGGCGGCTCCGTGACGTCCCCCAGCGTTTCCGTGGCCAGCTGCAGCCCCTCCGTGCCGCCGGTGGGCTGCGTGTCCCCGCCGCCGCCCTGCAGCACAAAGACGAGCGTCAGAACGGCTGTCAGAACGACGCACACCAGCGCGATGAGCTGCCAGCGCTTCCAGGAATGAAACAGCTTCATGGCAGGACCCTCACTGCAGGTAGCGCGTCAGCATGGCCGCTGCCTGCGCTCGCGTCGCCGTGCCGCCGGGGGCCAGTCTGCCGTCCATGCCGTTCAGAATGCCGCGCTCCACGGCCCACGCCAGCGCCGTGCTCGCCCAGTCGGAGCACGTCCCGGCATCCGGGAAGGCCGCAAGGCTCTGCGTGCTCCCGGGGCTGCCGGAGGCGCGCCAGAGCATAACGGCGAGCTGCTCGCGCGTAATGCTGTCCATCGGCGCGAAGCGGTTTTCGCCCACGCCCTGTACAATGCCGCTCTGCTGCGCCCACGAAACGGCCGTGGAGTACCACTGCCCGGCCGGGACGTCGGAAAAGCTGCCGCCGTCTGCTGCGGGGCTGCCGGAAGCGCGCCAGAGGATCGTGGCGAGCATGGCACGGTTCAGCGTTCCCTCGGGATCGAAGCAGTCGTTGCCGACGCCATTCATGAGGCCCTGCTCCGTCACTGCGCAGACATAGGGCTGCGCCCAGTGGCGGGCCGTGTCGCGGTAGCGGACGCAGGTGTGTGTGCCGTAGGTCGTGTCCGTCATGGTGTACAGGGCGGGCTGACCCGCGAGGAAGCGCTCATAGGCCGCGAGGGCGTAGCCCGCCTGCTCTGTGGCCATGTAGTTTGCCGTGCGGTTCGTGTGGCCGAAGGCAAGGCCGGTTTCCGTCTGCACGCGGAAGCTCATCAGCGCGCTGACGAGCCACGCGCCGTTCGCACGGACAAAGCGGCTGTCCTTTGCCGGGTCGATGCCGAGGGCACACAGCGCCACAAGGACCTGCGAGATCGATTCCGAGGACGAGGCGCCCCACGCTTCAAAGCTGCCGTCGTCCTTCTGCATGCCGCTGAGCACGTTCAGGGCGCGGTCGATGGCCGCAGAGACGTTTGCCTGCGTGCGGTAGGGCGCGAGGGCCTGCAGCACCATGGCGGTCTGGTCGGGGTCGGCCGTCTTACCGGAATAGTCCCAGCCGCCGCCCGGCAGCTCCTGCGCCAGCAGGTAGGCCACGAGGCGCGCGCGGGAGCTCGTGCCGGAGGCTGCGAAGCCGTAGGACACGGAGTCCATGGCGATGAGGGCAAAGGCCGCGCCGTTCACGCCCTGCCAGACGGTCTGGTCGTAGTTTGCAAGCGGGGCCGTCAGGTCATAGCCCGCAAAGTCACGGGCGTTCTCGCCGCAGGCCGTCAGGGCGAGGATCGTGCGGGAATACTGCGTGTAATAGGATTTGTCCAGCACGCCGCCGCAGGCACGGAGCTTTTCCGCCAGAGAAGCGAGATAGTCCTGCCGCATGGTGTCCGTCAGATTGCCGCTGCGGGCCAGCTGCAGGATGGACCAATCGCTGTAGGTCCCGGCGGCCTGCATCGCAGCGGTGCAGTAGGCGGAGACGCCGTCCACGGCCTCGGCGACCGTCATGGGAAGGGCCGTGGGCTCCGCCGCCGCAGCGGGGAGCACCAGGCAGGCCAGCATGGCCAGAAGAACCAGCCCGGAGATCAGTTTTTTCATCATGGCTTTTTCCTCAAAGATCCAGAATTTACGCGCCGAGCCAGACCCACAGGATCTTGGCAATCTGGGCGCGGGTCGCGCCGTCGCGCGGACGGAGCCACAGCGTGCCGTCCGAGGCGGGGTCGCCCGAGATCAGGCCGCGGCTGACGGCCCACTGCATGGCCTCAACGGCATAGCCGGAGACCGCGTCCGCATCCGGGAAGGAGGAGAGCAGGTCTCCCGTAACGGCCTCGCCGTTGTAGCGGTAGAGAATGGCCGCGATCTGCTCGCGGGTGATGGCGTCCTCCGGGGCGAACGTCGCGGCGGACGTGCCCTTGACGACGCCGTTGGCGGCTGCCCAGATGACAGCCTTCGCATACCACGACTGCGGCGCGACGTCCGCAAACGGATTCGGCAGGCCAGTCACGTCCGGGGAACCGGCGTGGCGGTAGAGGACGGTCACGAGCTGTGCGCGCGTCAGCGTGCCGTTCGGCTCGAATGTCGTGGCGCTCATGCCGTTCATCATGCCCGTTTCCAGCATATAGTCGACCGGCTCATGATACCACTGCGTGACGTCGAGGTCGGAGAAGGCCTCGGACGGACAGACCTTATTCTGCGGCTGCGTTGTATAGCGGGTCGTCTCGCCGTCCTGCCACGAATAGAGTGCATAGAGCGTGACCATGGCGCGGATGGGGGTGTAGGTGTCCGTGTAGACCGTGCTCACCTGCACGGCGTCGGCCACGGGAGCGTCTGTCCAGCCTGCGAAGACATAGTCGTGCGCATTGGCCAGCGGCTTGCCCTCCGGGGCGGTGAGTGCCATCTCTTCGCCGACATAGCCGCGCTGCATCGGCTGGGAAGCGCCCTCCGGCGTGGAGAATACGACGGTCGCGGGGACGCGCTGGCGGAACTCCACCACGAGCGTGCAATCCTTGCGCACGTCGCTGACGGTGAAGACATTGCCGTCCTGCGCGACGGCGGCTGCGCCCTCGGGCTGAAGCGACCAGCCGGAGACGGCGGCGTTCTCCGCGGGCTTTGCTTCGAACGTCAGGTCATTCAGCGGCACGACCGTGCCGAGGGCCGTGTTGGCAGAGACGGCCGTAACGGTGAATTTCGCCTTGCCGAAGAGCTGCCAGTCGGAATGGACCTCCTGCAGGGCATCGACCTTGCCCTTACCGGGGTAGGCGTCCAGCGCGGAGGAGACGATGGGGAAGGCGCAGTAGTTCCGGCGTGCGCTTTCAATGGTCAGGTACTCCGAGCAGCGATCCCACTGTCCAATCTCAGTCTTCATCTGCGCAACGGCCTGTGCGACGGTGTCGCCCGCGCGCAGACGGTCAAAGAAGACCTCTTCCCACTTGTAGTCATAGTCGAACGTGACGGACTGGGAATAGCCGTAGAACACGCTCACGCCCTCGGCGCGCAGCGGGGCGCACAGACCGTCCGTCGCCATGCCGAGGCAGATGGCGCTCCAGATCAGGCTGTCCGGGGCGGACTTTGTCATGTGGTTCGCAATGCAGGTGCCGTCCACGGCGTAGTATTTTATCGTACCGTAGTAGCCCATGTACTGCGCGTGGTAGGTATTGCCGTCCTTGGCATAGTCCTCCGTCGTCAGGCCGCTGCAAGTCTGCAGCAGGAGGTAGGACGTTGTCGCGCCGGAGACAAGGTCGTCCTCGTTCCACGGGTTTTCATAGTCCGTGGAACCGTGGCTGTCGAAGATGACAACGCCGCTCGATTCCACGGCGGCAGCAACAGCGTCGATCGTGGCGCGCGTCGTCTTGAGGACCTGCGAGCTGCCGCCCGTGGCGGCGGCCAGCTTTTTCACCTCGTTCTGATACTGCATCGTGAAGTTGGGGTCCAGACCGTAATACGGCTCGATGAGCGTGATATCCGCGCTCGTCGTCGTGGATGTCTGCGGCTCGAGCGCTTCGGTCTCGCCGGTGCTTCCGGCGGCTCTGCGGGCCAGCTCGCGCAGGCGCGGGCTGTAGGCGCAGGTCACGCCCGTCGTCGTTTCAAAGCTGAACTGCGCGCCGCGCCACTGCAGCGTGCCGTCCACATAGAGGTCGGAGGCCGTCACGGCCTCCGCCACGGCCTGCGCCGCCGCGAGCGTCCGGTCCGGACCGTCCTGTGCGGACTGCGTCTGTGCGTCCTGCTCCACGGCGTCCAGCTCGGCCCACAGGGCGTCGATCGGCGCGTAGTCCGCGTCCGTCAGCGTGCGGGCCTTCGGACCGGCGGCAAAGGCGTTTCCGAACAGGGCCGGCAGCAGTGCCAGCACCAGAAGAAGCGCGAAAAATCGTTTCCAGTTCATATGTATCGGTTCCTTTCCTGTGAGTTACTTCTTATTCTACCATAGAGCCCGGCGATTGTCTATGGCAGCACTGCACAATTCAGCGAGAGCATTCGGCGAGAGATTTTTTGTCGAGGCAAGGTTTGAAAAGTGCAGGAATACTTTGTGTATTTCAAACTTTTCGAACCGATGGATCGGCAAAAAATAACCGACGAAGGCCGAAGATGCAATTGCGCGGTGTTGCCCTGTAAATTTTCCTCACAGCACCTGCCCGTTTGCCGCGCCCGTAAAGGCTCCGTGCAGGATGGCAGGCGCACCGCCGACGAACACGGCGTCCATGCCCTCGCTCTCCTGCGCAGGCTGCTCCCAGGTGGCGCGCTCGTGCACGGCGGCGAGGTCGAAAACATTGACATCAGCGTCCATCCCGGCGGCGATGCGTCCCTTGCCCTGCAGGCGCAGAGCCTGCGCCGGAAGGGAGGTCATGCGCTGCACGGCCTCCGGCAGCGTCAGGACGTGGCGCTCACGGACGAACGTTTCCAGAATGCGGGAGAACGTGCCATAGACGCGCGGGTGGGGCAGGCCCTCCGTGGGGTAGAGCGAGTCGGAGATGACGCTGGCAAACGGCGCGCGCAGGATGCGGCCGATGTCCTCGTCGCAGGTGATGAAGTCGATCATCGTCACGTTGCAGGCCTCCTCCGCCAGCACATGGCACAGGCAGTCGACCGGCTCCATGCCGAGAAGCTCTGCGGCCTGCGCCAGCGTTTTTCCCGTGAGCGGCTGGAATTCCGGCCGGTGCAGCGTCGTCAGGCGGATGTTGTCCCAGCCGACCATCTGCGCGATGTTGTCAAAATCGCGGCCGTGGGCGATGCGCTCACGCAGGATATCCCGCTGGGCTGGGTCGCGCAGCCGGGCAGCAACGGCGTCCGTCCCACCCGCCAGAAAGTCCTGCGGCAGCAGATGCAGAAGCTGCGTCGAGCCTGCGCAGTAGGGATAGACGTCGCACGAGACGTCCAGCCCCTCGTCCCGCGCCTGCTGCAGCAGCGCCAGCGCCTCTGGGATGCGGCGGTTCCAGTTGCGCGGGCCCATGGCCTTGAGATGGCTGATGTGCACGGGCGTGTTCAGCAGGCGTGCCGCGCGGAGCATTTCGCGCAGGGCTTCACAGACCATATCGCCCTCCTCGCGCATGTGCACGCAGATGGGAATGCCGCTGCCCTGCAGCGGGTCCAATGCCCGGAGCAGACCGTCCGGCGTGTAGAAGCACTCCGGCGCATAGCCGAGGCCGAGCGACACGCCGAGCGCTCCGTCCGCCAGCGCGCGCTCCAGACGGCGGTGCAGCTCCGGCAGGGCCTCATCCGCATCGCCCGGCGCATAGCCGCAGCAGTCCGCGCGTACCGTCCCGCCGCCGACGAGCATGCCGACGTGCAGCGGCAGCGGCCGGGCGCGCAGTGCGTCCAGATAGGCCGCCATGGACTCCGTGGGGATGGCCGGGTCGATGTCGCCCGTGATCGCCCCGAGATAGCGCTGCAGCTCCGCCCGGTGCGCCGCGCCGAACGGCGCGAGCGACAGACCGCAGTTTCCGTTGACAATGGTCGTCAGGCCCTGCCGCAGCTCCGCGCGGCCGAAGCCGGGGCGGAAGACGGCGGCGTCGCCGTGGCGGTGGATGTCCAGAAAGCCCGGCGTGACGTACCGCCCGGTGGCGTCCAGCGTTTTCGCGGCCTCGCCGCAGGAGCCGACGGCCGCGATTTTTCCGCTGCGGATGCCGATATCCGCCCGGAACGGCGCGCCGCCGCTCCCGTCGATGACCGTGCCCCCGCGAATGACCCAATCCAGCATGAAAAACGCCTCCTTTTTGCTCCCATCATAGCACACTTCTGCGGAAAATCAACGCGAACGGTTGATTTTTGTCGAGACGTTGGATATAATAAAGAAAATCCATCTTCGGAGGTAACACCCATGGCAGTCAAAATTGAAAAAGATACCATCATCGGCGACGTGCTCGACCTCGCGCCGGAGACCGCGCCCCTGTTCCAGGCTATCGGCATGCATTGCCTGGGCTGCCCGGCCAGCCGCGGCGAGTCCGTTGAGGAGGCCTGCATGGTCCACGGCGTGGATCCCGATGCCTTCCTCGCACAGGTGAACCACTTTATCGAGGCAGTGGAAGCCAATAAGTGATCCGGCCCGGCCTGCTGCAAGCTTCAGATTGCAGCAGGCCCTTTTTCTTGCAAACGGAGGAGCAGAGATGACACAGAAAGAACGAATGCTCGCCGGACAGCTCTACCTCGTGGACGAGGAGCTGGCAGCCGAGATGCGCCATACCGTCGGGGTGCTCCGGCAGTTCAACAGCGAGCCGGAGCCGGAGGTCCGCGCCGCCCTGCTGCGCGGCATGCTGGGCGGGACGGGACGCACGTTCAGGATCGAGCCGCCCTTCCGCTGCGACTACGGCAGCCATATCTATCTGGGCGAAAATTTCTATGCGAATTATGAGCTCATCGTGCTCGATCAGTGCGACGTCCGCTTCGGTGACAACGTCATGCTCGGGCCGCGCGTGAGCCTGTTCAGCGCGGGACATCCGCTCGATGCGGACATCCGCAATGCCGGGCTGGAGTACGGCAAGCCTATCACCGTCGGCAGCAATGTCTGGATGGGCGGCTGCGTGACCGTGAACGGCGGCGTGACCATCGGCGACAATGTCGTCATCGGCTCCGGCTCCGTCGTGACGCACGACATCCCGTCCAACGTCATTGCGGCCGGGAATCCCTGCCGCGTGCTGCGCCCGCTGACGGACGCCGACCGCGCTCATTGGCAGCAGGAGGCCGCGCGCTGGCGCGCGGCGTGCGGCCGGTGAGGCTGCCGGTCTCTGCGCGGCTGGAATGCTGCGCCGGGCTCGTGCCGCAGGGTGCGCGCGCTGCGGACATCGGCGCGGACCACGGCTATCTCGGCATTTCGCTGCTGCTGAGCGGGCGGGCCGGGTTCGTCCACGCCTCGGAGCTGCGGGAGCAGCCGCTCCGCCGCGCCATGGAAAATGCCCTGCGCTTCGGCGTGGCGGACCGCATGCGCTTTTCCCGCGCCGACGGGCTGGATGCCGTCGACCCGGACGAGGTCGATACCATCGTCTGCGCCGGGATGGGCGGCGATCTCATCGCGCAGATCCTGGACCGCTGCCGCTGGGTGCGCGACCCGCGCTATACCTTGATCTTACAGCCGCAGTCCTCCGGCAACGACCTGCGCCGCAAGCTGGCCCGGATGGGCTTTGCCATCGAGCAGGAGCGCCTTGTGCGCGACGGCGGCTTTCTCTATCAGGCCATGGCCGCGCGCTTCGGCAATGCCGCACCGGTCACGCCGGGGCAGGAGTATGTCTCCGCGGCCCTGCTCCGCTCCGGCGATCCGCTGCTGCCGGACTATTTTGACCGGCTCATCCCGTCGCTGGAGCGCACCGTCGAGGGTCTGCGGCGCGGCAGCGAGCCGGAACGCCTGCACTATTATGAAACTGCGCTGCGGGAGCTGCGCGAAATGAGGGAGCTTTATGACAACGGTTGCTGATATTCTGGATGTGCTCGAGGCCCTTGCGCCTTGCAGCATGAAAATGGACTGGGACAACGTCGGCCTGCTCTGCGGCAGCCGCAAAAAGCAGGTCGAGCAGGTCCTTGTCGCCCTTGACCCGTTCGAGGACGTCTGCGATGAGGCGGTCGAATGGGGCGCGGACGTCATCGTCACACATCACCCGCTCATTTTCCGCCCCGTGGCGAACGTCACGGACGAGACGAGCGTCGGCCGGATCATCGAGCGGCTGTGCTCGGCGGGCATCTGCGCCGTCAACGCGCACACGAACCTCGACTGCGCCCCCGGCGGCGTGAACGACGAGCTGGCCGCCGTGCTGGGCCTGCGCAGCGTCACGGTGCTCAACCCGAGCGGAACGGACGCCCAGGGCCGCCCGTGGGGGCTGCTGCGCGGCGGCGAGACCGACGAGCAGCCGCTGGGGGAATTCCTGCAGACGGTCAAGCGGACCCTCGGCTGCCCCGGCCTGCGCTATGTGGACGGCGGCAAGCCCGTCCGCCGCGTTGCCGTGGGCGGCGGGAGCTGCGCCGACGGGATGCACGAGGCGCTGGAGGCCGGGTGCGATACGTTCGTCACGGCGGACGTGCGCTATAACCAGTTCTGGGATGCGCACGACCTCGGGCTGAATCTTATCGACGCCGGGCATTTCTACACCGAGAACCCCGTGACGCGCGTGCTGGCAGATGCGCTGGCGAAGGCCTTCCCGGATATTTCCGTAAAAATCTCCGAAACCCACACCGACTGCATGAAATATGCTTGATTTTTGGCCTGTGGAATGCTAAAATAATCTAGTTATTTACAGATACCACTCTACGAAGGGAAGAAATATTATGTCTGGACATTCCAAGTGGCATAACATTCAGAAGACGAAGGGCGCGCAGGACGCCAAGCGCGCGGCAGCCTTCACGAAGATCGCGAAGGAAATGTATGTTGCGGTGAAGGAAGGCGGCGGCTCGACCGACCCCAGCTATAACTCCCGTCTTGCCACCGTCATCACGAAGGCCAAGGCTGCGAATATGCCGAACGACAACATCAAGCGCGTGCTCGAGAAGGCCGCGAACGCAGGCTCCGGCGATTCCTACGAATCCATCACCTACGAAGGCTACGGCCCGAGCGGCATCGCCGTGATCGTCGAGACCATGACCGACAGCCGCAACCGCACGGCAGGCAACGTCCGCCACCACTTCGACAAGTACGGCGGCAAGATGGGCGCTGCGGGCTGCGTGTCCTGGAACTTCAGCAAGAAGGGCGTGCTCGTCATCGACAACGAGGACGGCGACTATGAAGAAGACAACGTTATGATGGACGCTATGGACAGCGGCGCGGACGACTTCGAGGCCGACGGCGACTGCTTCACGATCTACACCGATCCGGACGACTTCAACGCCGTTGCCGATGCGCTGGCCAAGAAGGGCTATACCTTCGTTTCCGCGCAGATCGAGATGGTCCCGGGTGAG
>ENA-UOJB01002997-UOJB01002997.1-human-gut-metagenome-genome-assembly--contig:-C48-NODE-2997-length-10141-cov-3.838390_pt1 | contig 10141 bp, 6 predicted proteins | sample MGYA00242338_ERZ723885 | MGnify/ENA metagenome assembly ERZ723885
CAAGAATCAGATTGACACGCTGCTGGGGCGCGGCATGAACATTCATCGCAATCCGTTAAACGGCAGAAACTTTGAATATTGTTCGGAAGACCCCTGTGTGGCAGGTACGATGGCTGCAGCTCAGTTAAAGGGCATGGGAAAATATGGTGTGACCGGAACGATTAAACACTTTGCGGGAAATAACCAGGAATTTAAGCGGCACGATGCAAACGGCGTTGTTTCCGAACGTGCGCTGCGCGAGATCTATTTAAAGGGCTTTGAAATCGCAGTAAAAGAAGGACATGCCTACAGCATTATGTCTACCTACGGACCGATCAACGGAATCTGGACAGCAGGCAACTACGACCTGCTGACGACGATTTTGCGGAAAGACTGGGGCTACCAGGGCGTGGTAATGACCGACTGGTGGGCGAAGATGAACGAGGAAGGCGAGGAAGGCTCCCAGAGCAATACGATTCCGATGGTGCGCGCCCAGAACGACGTTTACATGGTTGTTTCGGATTCTGCTTCGAACTCTGCAAATGACAACACGATGGAGGGCCTGGCAGATGGACGGCTCACAAGAGGACAGCTGGTCAGAAATGCAAAGAATATCTGTCATTTTCTGATGCGTTCGCCGGTGATGAACCGTTTCTGTGATCGGGAATTTGATGTATGTGAAGAAATTAACAATCCGGCAAAGGATGCGATGGCAGGAAATGTGATCGCAAGCCAGAAAGTAGAAAAAGAGACAAAGCTCGATCTGACAAAGCTGAGTACCCAGAAGGGCGTGCGCGCCGGGTATCTGCTGGACGTCTCCAAAGCAGGCAGCTATCAGATGATTTTTAAAATGCATTCCGGAGAAAATCCGTTTGCGCAGCTGCCGGTTTCCATTTTTGTCAACGGCGTCCTGCAGCAGACGACGACCTTTAACGGAACCGACAACAAGATCATAGAGCGTGCGGTAACGATAAGCTTCCCGGAAAGCGGGGAAAACCAGCTGACGCTGTTCTTTGGCGAGAGCGGGGTCCGCATGGATGAAATCCTTCTGGTGCAGGAATAGAACGGCATACAAGGGCTTTGCGTACGGACTGGAGGAAACGTGAAGAAAGAGAAACAAAAAGACAGAGAGGATAGACAGATCTGCATTGTGTTTGCGACGGCGCTTCTGGCGTGCGCGCTCTTTACCGGCTGCGGTGCTGCGAAGGAGGATAATCTTTCGCAGGGAATTGCGCTGGTGGAGCAGATGGACTATGAGGGCGCGCTGACCTGCTTCGAGGCGGCAGCCCTGAATAAAGAGGATATGCGTCAGGTTTACAGAGGGCAGGGGCTGGCTTACATGGGCATGACGGATTATGAGAATGCAGCGGCGAGCTTTGAAAAGGCGCTGGGGCAGAGCAGCCCGCGTCCGGATGCGATGGATTATGACATCAACTATTATCTGGCGACCGCCTATTATCGGAACGGACAGGTCGACAAAGCGATCCATGTTTATCAGGCAATCACGGATCTGAAGCCCGGGGAAAAGACCGCCTGGTACTTAAAAGGAACCATGGAGCTGGAGCAGGGCAGTACGGACGCTGCGAAAGCCGATTTTGACAAGGCGGTTGAGGCTGCGCCGAACGATTACGACATCCGGATTGATATTTTCTGCAGCTGCAGCAAATACGGACAGGACGATCTTGGAAAATCCTATCTGGAAAATGTTCTGGACGGCGACAGGAAGCGGATTTCGGATTTCGATCTCGGCAGAATCAGCTACTACCTGGGCGATTATGAGCAGGCCCGCACCTCTTTGGAAAAGGCGCAGGAAAACGGCGGTGCGGAAGCAGCGTCTCTGCTCGGTCAGACCTATGAGGCACTCGGTGATTACAATTATGCGGCGAGTGTCTATAACACCTACCTGCAGAACAAAACGCCGGACGCGTCCTTGTACAATCAGCTCGGGCTTTGCAAATTAAAGGGCGGCGATTATGAAGCGGCGCTTGCAGCGTTCCAGGCGGGGCTGGAAGTAGAGGGAAATACGGCGACGCAGTCGCTGATGTTCAACGAACTGGTAGCGTATGAATACCTTGGGCAGTACGACAAGGCGAAGCTTGCGATGGATCAGTACCTTGCTTTGTATCCGGACGATGAAAAGGCACAGCGGGAAGCGGTATTTCTGCAGACGCGGTAGCCCCACACACGGACAGGACAGTATAGTCGCATGGCTGCTTAGAAAGAAATGTAGGGAATGACTATGGAGAAACGTGTAAAAATCAGAAAAACGGTTTTTGGCGGCGCGATCGCCCGTATCTGCTGTCTGGCGTTGTGCCTTTGTCTCGGATTGTCGATATCGATGACGGCACAGGCAGCATCCGGGAAAAAAGTGACGCCGGTTACGATGGCAGCAGTCGTCGGGGAAGAAAAAACGGTGACGCAGCAGGCGGATAAAACCTCTGCAGCACTTGGTATTTTACCGGCCGGCACGACGGTCAACGTATGCGGGCAGACCGGCAGCGGGAAAAGTGGCATGTACCAGATTGTCTATGGAAATGCGATCGGCTATATCACACAGACAGCCTGCCAGCCGGTCTGCGTGGATGTAGCGATGACGGCAGCGCTTGCTGCACAGGCGGAAGCGGTGAAACAGCAGGTGGCACAGGCCCAAGCAGCAGCGGCGGCACTGGCAGCGCAGCAGGCAGCAGTACAGCAGGCAGCAGTACAGCAGGCAGCAGTACAGCAGGCGGCAGTACAGCAGGCGGCAGTACAGCAGGCGGCACTGGCTCAGGCGCAGGCTGAGCAGAAAGCCCCCATTCCGGCGGGCAGCGGCAACGTCATCTTCGTCGGGGACTCCCGCACGGGACAGATGGCGAATGCAGTCGGTGGAACGGCAGCATGGCCTGGTACGGCCTTTGTGGCATGCTTTGGAGGTGGCGTGGACTGGCTTTCCACCGCCCAGGCGAAAAAGGACGTCGACCAGTATGTGGCGCCCGGCTCAGTGATTATTCTCAATTACGGCGTCAATGATTTGTCACGACACAACGATTATATTACGACGATTAACCGATATGCACAGGATTGGATTTCGAAAGGTGCGACGGTGTACTTCGCCTCGGTCGGTCCGGTCGGGGAAAACGAATACGGAAAACGCAACTGGGCGGTAGAATATTTTAACAACCAGTTAAACAACCGGCTGGATGCCAGAATCGGACGACTGAATCTGTATGTGTTTCTGGCGGGCAGCGGATATACCACGCAGGCAGACGGACTGCATTATGATGGTGCAACCTACGCAGCGATGTTCCGGTTTTTGATGCAGAGCATTGGAAGAATATGAAACAAAAATACGAACACATTCAGCTTCTGAGGGCGCTTGCCTGTATCGGAGTGTTTATCACCCACCTTGCACCGAGGCTGGGAGCGACGGGAAAAGCCGCGCGGCTTGCTAATCAGGGAGCGGCGGGCGTGTATCTCTTTTTTGTCCTCAGCGGCTATCTCGCCTGCTGTGACAGAAAGCTCCCGACGGCTGGAAAAAAAGAGCTGCTGACCTATTATAAAAAACGTCTGGTGCGGATTCTTCCGCTATATTATGGGGTGATCCTTTATAACATCCTGCTGCACGGGCTGATTTTAAAGGATATTCCGGCAGACCCGCAGGGCCTGTACTGGCTTCGGTATTTTTTCCTGACAAACAGCGTGATCCCTGCACCGAATGATTTCTGGGGAAACCTGAGCGCAACCTGGACGATCAGCCTGTTTATGGCGTTTTATCTGCTTGTGCCGGTCTTTGTGCGCCTGATCCGAGGCTGTACGAGCGCGTTTTTCTGCTATGTACTGGCATTGATTCTGCGGTATTTGTGGGTAAAAACCGGATACGGTGATTACATGATGATTTTTTACTACCTGCATTATTTTCTGCTCGGTATGCTGGTCTGGGAGATCCATCAGGCGGGAAGGCGTATCGGCGCGCAGCTGCTTGTCTATATCGGCATGATTGCGGCAGCAGGTGCGGGTTTGGCCCTTGGCAGGGCGCAGACGGATTCGTTTATTTGGTGGTCGTGGTGCTTTGGTATGTTACTGCTTGCAGGCAGCGGCTTTCGGTTCTGCAGGAAAGGAATCGGCGGTCGGATTTCGGACGCTGTGCTGTGGACGGATCGGTATTCGTATGAGATTTATCTGGTGCATGCTGTAATTTTAGAAGGGCTCGGCATGGTGCGGGTACAGATCGGACTGCCGAACGCAGCGTTTCTGATTCTGGCGCTGCTTCTGACCGGCGCAGGTGCGGTACTTTCCAAAAAACTGATCGAAGAACCCATCGCCGGACTTGTTGCCCGAAGTAGAATGTGATACCATAGCAGAAGCTTGGAAAACTGACGCAAGCCAGGAAAACAAAAAGGAGAAAAAGATATGATTGACCAGTTAATTGCAAATATCAAAAAGACAAATGCTCCAATCGTTGTCGGACTGGACCCGATGATGAAATTTATTCCGGAGCAGATTCAGAAAGCTGCTTTTGCGGAATACGGCGAGACGTTAAAGGGCGCTGCAGAAGCGATCTGGCAGTACAATAAGGGCATCGTGGATGCAGTAGCGGATCTGATTCCGGCAGTAAAGCCGCAGATCGCCATGTATGAGCAGTTCGGCGTAGCAGGTCTGATCGCATTCCAGAAGACCGTCGCATACTGCAAAGAGAAAGGTCTGGTTGTCATCGGCGATGTAAAACGCGGCGATATCGGTTCCACTTCTGAGGCTTATGCGGTTGCCCATCTCGGAAAAGTAGTAGTGGGAGAAAAGAGCTATGCACCCTTTGACGAGGATTTTGCAACGGTGAATCCGTATCTGGGTTCCGACGGCATCAATCCGTTCATAAAGGTCTGCAAAGAAGAAAATAAGGGCATTTTTGTGCTGGTAAAAACTTCCAACCCCAGCAGTGGTGAGTTCCAGGATCGTCTGGTGGACGGCAGACCGTTGTATGAAATCGTCGGTGAAAAGGTTGCCGAATGGGGCAGCGAGTGCATGGGCAGCGAATATAGCAATGTTGGTGCGGTTGTTGGCGCAACCTATCCTGAAATGGGCAAGGCGCTGCGCAAGGTGATGCCGAAGTCCTACATTCTCGTGCCCGGCTACGGCGCACAGGGCGGCAAGGGCGCTGATCTGGTGCACTTTTTCAATGAAGACGGACTTGGCGCGATTGTCAACTCTTCCCGCGGCATCATTGCAGCATATCAGCAGGAAAAATATGCACAGTTTGGTGCGGCTAACTATGCGGACGCATCCAGACAGGCGGTTATCGATATGAGAGAAGATATCGCACAGGCGCTGCAGGGACGCAAATAAATGAAAACGTCAATCAGAATATAGAAAAAATCGGGTGGAAGCTGTCAGGTATCTGGCGCTTCCGCCTTTTTTCGTGTAGGAAACAGCGTCTCTATACAAAAAAGAATGTGCCAAGGCACGAGGGGATGGACAAGTCAAAAAACGTAATATATGGACAAGTCAAAAAAAACGCAATATAATAAATGAAATGTAATATATTGCAGCGAGGAAAAAAGAATGAATCAGGAAGTCAGCATAACAAAAGAACAGGTTCAGAAAGAAATGAAATATTTCCGCAGGCTTTTTCCGATCGTGAGGCTCCTGGACGGGGAAAGGCTGCTGCGAAGAAACGATGGCATGGAAGCAGAACCGGTGGAGATCGATGCACCAGAAATCTGCCATTGTTATGATCTGTGGAAATACTCGGCTCCCTGTAAGCATTGCATTGCACTGGAGGCAGTCAGAAGCAGAAAAGAAAAGTGCAAGCTGGAGATTATGGGGAATGACATCTATCAGGTGATCGCAAGATATCTGGAAATGAATGGAAAGCCTTACGTGATGGAGTTGGTACACCGTCTGGATGAGGATGCACTGACGGATCTGGAGGAAAAACAATATCTGATTGAACAGCTGACAGGCTATAACGAGAAGCTCTATCAAGATGTGCTGACAGGTGTATTCAACCGCCGGTATTATGAAGAAAAGGTCAAAAATATGTGGGGACCTGTGGGCATTGCGATGATGGATCTGGATAATTTTAAATATTATAACGATTCCTACGGACACAATGTGGGGGATCTTGCACTCAATAGTGCTGCAAAAGTGATCTTATCCAATATCCGAAAATCAGATTTTCTGATCCGCTATGGCGGGGACGAATTTTTGCTGGTACTGCCCGGGATCCGGAAGGACGCCTTTGACAAAAAACTCAACCAGATCCAAAAACAGCTTCATCAGACCACTTTGGACGGCTATCCGGGTATCTCCCTTTCTGTGAGCATCGGAGGAGTAACGACGGTGGAAGAGACTGTGGGGACCGCTTTGGAGCGTGCGGATCGGCTGATGTATCAGGCAAAGAAGCACAGAAATCAGGTTGTGACAGAAAGCAGTACGGAGGAAATCCGTCAGAAGGTCGGAGAAAGGCTGGAACGCGACTCCGGCAGAGAGCTTGTCCTCATTGTGGATGATGCCAAGATCAACCGGGAGATTCTCTTCGAAATGCTGAAGGATAGGTTTGACATTATAGAAGCATCCAGCGGCGAAGAGTGTCTGGAGCTGCTGCATCAATACGGGACAGAAATATCTATCGTTTTACTGGATTTCATCATGTCGGGAATGGACGGACTCGGTGTTTTGAAGGTGATGAATAAAGAACATCTCATCGAAGATATTCCGGTCATCATGATTTCCAGCGAAGACTCGGAGCTACATATCCGTCAGGCATACGAAATGGGCGTATCAGACTATATCAGCAGACCCTTTGATACAAGTGTTGTTCGCCAACGTGTATATAATACCATCAAGCTGTATACAAAGCAGCGCAAGCTGATCGACCTGGTTGCAGGCCAGATGCAGGAAAAAGAGAAAAACAACCAAATTATGGTCAATATCCTGAGTCATATCGTAGAATGCCGAAACGGAGAGAGCGGACAGCATGTCCGGAATATCGGAATACTGACGAAGATTCTTTTGAAAAAGCTGATGCAGAAAACGGATCGATACCAGATGACATGGGGAGACTTAAACCGGATCGCACTGGCGTCGGCACTTCATGATATCGGCAAAAGCGGCATTGAGGAAGCCATCTTAAATAAGCCCGAAAAGCTGACGCAGGAAGAATATGAAAAAATGAAAAAGCATACCGTGATCGGGTGGTCGATGCTGCAAGATCTGAAACAGTATCAGGAGGAACCGCTGGTACGTATTGCAGAACAGATCTGTCGCTGGCATCACGAGCGCTACGACGGAAAAGGTTATCCGGACGGTTTAAAGGGGGACGAGATCCCGATTTCAGCACAGGTGGTTTCCCTTGCAGATGTATATGATGCATTGACCAACGAGCGTGTATACAAAAAGGCGATTCCACATGAAAAGGCGATTGAAATGATCGTCACAGGAGAGTGCGGACAGTTCAATCCGTTGCTGATAGAATGTCTGCTGGAGATAAAAGAAGATATCCCGATTCAGCTGATGAATGCTGAGCACAGAAATAGCTGGACACCTCTGGGGGGGGGTAACACCCTCGTGGCGGGTTTGAAGACAGAAGGATAGAGGATAAGGGAAAAGGAGAGGAAAAGATGACAGTCAGAGAATGCTATGAAAAAATCGGATCTGATTTTGACAAAGTGCTGGGACGTATGGGCAGCGAAGCGCTGGTAAAACGGTTTGCAGTTAAATTTCTGGAAGACAAGAGCTTTGAGGAGCTGACGGAATCCCTGAAAGAAAAGGACGGAGAGGACGCATTCCGCGCCGCACACACCTTAAAGGGTATCTGCGCCAATCTTGGGCTGGACAGATTATACGAAGCAGACTGCGAGCTGACCGAAAAGCTGCGCGGACGTCAGACCGAGGGCAGCGAGGAGTTATATCAGAAGGTGGCAGAAGCGTACGAAGCCACAGTAACCGTACTAAAGGAGCTGGAAAATTTCTGAAAATCTTTACAGATAGTGAAGATTAATCTAAACTGATAGGGAAAAATCTAAAAGAGCGGGGAACAGAGGAAGAAATATGCGTCTCAGGGGAAAAGGCGCAGCAGAATCAGACGATACACTGCAGTTGGGCACTGCGTGTTAAGATTCTGTTAAGAAAGAGTGAGAACGATATCATAAAGGAGACACTCTTCTTCAGAAAAATACAAATGAAAGGGAAGACACAGATGAAAATAGCGATGATAGGACATAAAGATTTCCCTTCTCGTTCCGGAGGCGTAGAGGTGGTAGTTTATGAGCTTTCGACCAGACTTGCTGCCAGAGGACATGAGGTAACCGTGTACAACAGAGGCAGGCAAAAGGGGCATAATACTTATCAGGAACAGAACGTCAGGGTCAAGCGGATTTTTACATTTAAAAAGCAGATTTTGAATGCGATGGTCTATTCTTTTCTGGCGACATTTGATACAATATTCCATGATTTTGATGTCATTCATTATCATGCGATCGGACCCTCCGTTCCATTGTTTCTTGCAAAGCTGTTTGGCAAGCATACGGTATGCACGGTGCATGGACTGAACTGGAGAAGTGATAAGTGGGGTGGTTTCGCTTCCTTTTATCTCCGTCTGGGAGAAAAAGTTGCCGCCCGTTTTGCTGATGAAGTAATCGTTCTTTCCGAAGAGGAGAAACAATATTTTCTGCAGAAGTATAATCGGGACTCTATTCTGATCCATAATGCAGTGGAACGGATCACACCGGTTCCCTGTAATGTCATCCGGGAAAAATATGGCCTGGAAAAAGACAGCTATATTCTGTATGTCGGACGGATCTCTCCGGAAAAAGGACCGCAGGATTTGCTGGAAGCGTATCAGAAGCTCCAGCTGCAGGAACGCCTGGTGTTGGCTGGCCCGATCCCGGAAACGGAATTTGGAAAAGAAATGCTCCACAAAATCGATGCAGACCCGAGGGTGATCCGTACCGGCCTGGTGCAGGGACAAGAGCTCGCTGAGCTGTTTTCCAACTGCAGGCTATTTGTCCTTCCGAGTCATACCGAGGGACTTTCCCTTGCCCTTCTGGAGGCAATGTCCTGTGGCGGAAGATGTCTGGTCAGTGATATTCCGGCAAATACGGTGATTACCAAACAATACGGGGCAGAGTTTGAGGCAGAGAATAGTGATTCGCTGGCGGCTGCGCTTTCGAAGGAATTAACAACTCCAAAAGACGAAGAGTTGCTGAAGCAGGAAATGGAATATGTCAAAGAAAATTTTGATTATGATGCAGTGATCGAATGGCATGAAGATGTTTACAAATGTGCTCTGAACAGAAAAAATGAGAAGCGTTGGGAGCAAAATTGCTGATGAAGAAACAGGATGTGCAAATTTCAATAATTGTACCAATTTATAAGGTGGAAAAGTATCTTGTCCGGTGTGTAGAGTCACTGATTGCGCAGGATTTTCTGTCGTTGGAAATTATTCTTATAGATGACGGCAGCCCTGACCGGTGCGGAGAAATTTGTGACAATTATGCAAAAAAAGATGCACGGATTACCACTTACCATAAACTGAACGGCGGCTTGTCGGATGCGCGCAACTACGGACTGGAGCGGGCGCATGGGGAATATGTCTTATTTGTAGACAGCGATGACTATCTGGAGCCCCAGGCCTGTGCCAACCTATGGAAGGAAGCAAGGGCAGGCTTTGCAGATATAATCATTTCCAAAATGGCACTGGAGAAACCCTCTGAAGGAATGGCGCGATTTGAAAAGGTTGCAGAGGAGCGTTTTCAGTATCATCGTATCTATAGCGGACCGGCATATCTGATGGGATGTCTGGAGGGTGGTGCACTTCGGGTAGAGGTTATCCGAACCATGTTTCGGCGAGATTTTCTTGTTAGAAATGACCTGTATTTTGAGTACGGTATTTTACATGAAGATGAAGAATTTACACCGAGAGTATTGTTAAAAGCGGAACGGGTTGTGTTGACAGATTATGTCTATTATCATTATGATAATTCCAGAAGTGATTCTATTATGAATTCCACGGCCTTAAACGCAAAAAAAATTGCGGACAGGGTGAAGATCTACGATGGACTGAGGAAGCTTTATAAAACAGTAAAGCCCCGGAAGCTGCGCAGGCTTCTGGAAGATGATCTGTCCTGGAAATATATTGATTGCTATTGTGCCAGTGAACCAAAAAGCAGAAAAAAGCTTGGCGTAA
>ENA-UOJB01003004-UOJB01003004.1-human-gut-metagenome-genome-assembly--contig:-C48-NODE-3004-length-10120-cov-8.413115_pt1 | contig 10120 bp, 4 predicted proteins | sample MGYA00242338_ERZ723885 | MGnify/ENA metagenome assembly ERZ723885
GCGCGTTTCTGCATTTCTTTTGTCAGTTTATCGACCAGACGCTTGCCGTCCTCTGCCGCAGCTTCCAGCAGGATCATGTCGGTGCGCTTCTGGTAGGCCTGCAGAAGGGGCGAGCCCTCCCCGAACAGGCTGTTCTTCTTTTTCTTGAAGACCATCACCTGCATCCCCTCGCGGGCATAGGCTTCCAGAAGGTTTGCGTAGACCTTTTCCCGGGTCTCCGGCTCCTTCACCACCACCGAGAGGGAGAACATCTGCCGCAGCGGCAGGGCGATGGGGTTATCGCTCTGGTCGTCGTAGCCCAGCGGAATGCGGCCAGCCGGGAACTTCTCGCAGAACGCGGGATATTCCTCGCGGCCAAAGGTGATGCCGCGCAGCTTCTTGGCGCGCCACTCTGCGATCCGGACGCATTGCTGATACCGTCCCAGCTGCTTTTTGAGGTAATCCTTGTGGATCTTCATCGCATCTTCTTCGGGGAAGCGCTCGCAGACCTCTGCATACTGCTCGGTGCACATCTGCAGCAGCTGCTGCATCAGCTTTTTCTCCTGGGTCAGGTGTTCCAGCTCCAGCTGATAGCCTTCGGTCTGGACACTCTTTCTGTCAGCCATGGTCAATTCTCCTTGCTTTCTCAAATGATCGGCACTTCATCCGGGTCGGGTTCCACATGCACCAGCTCGCCGCAGGGCAGCGAGAGCCCGGCCAGCCTGCCCTGATAATACATCACGCAGTGGTTGTAGTGCTCATCCGGCTCGTTGATCGCCAGGTAATCCCGCGGCAGCGGAACGGCGCCGCATTTGTCCAGCTGGCCGCCGAACATCAGGGTGAACTTCTGGGGGTTGAAGCAGTCTGCCATCGGCGTCTGGGCCGCCGTCAGCGTATATTCGCCGGGGCCGAAGCAGGCCGTATAGTAGATGTTGTAGCCATAGCCGTTGTTCTTCTTGCTGGTCGTGTTCGGGTCCTGCGCACGGAACAGCTCGGCAAACATCACCGCCTGGCCGTCGTACAGCGACTTTGCAAACTCGTAGTAGTTTTCAAAGATCACCATCAGCGGCGTGCTGTGGGCGTGGATATACTCAAAGGCACGCACCGTGTTCTGCGGGTCGCCACGGGTCAGGCCGTTCTGCTGCACGAACTCGTTGCGCAGCTGCATGCGCTCGCCCATGATCGCCATCAGGCGCTCGAACAGCTCCTGCAGGCCGGTCTCCTTATCCTGCTCGAACAGGGTGACCTTGGTCTGCGCCTGCAGCTGCTGCAGCAGGTCCGAACCGTCTGCATAGATGCTGTTGAAGTTGCGGCGCACAATGAACAGCTCCATGTGCTCGCGGCAGTACGCCTGCAGCAGGGTGCTCACGATGTGCTCGGCACCGGCCGGGTTGCCGTTGTAGACCGTCAGCGAGAAGGTCTGGCGCAGCGGCAGCGCCACCGGCTTTGCATCCGAGAGGTTGTAGCCCAGCGGGATGCGCATGGGCGCAAACTTTTCGCAGAATTCTGCGTAGCTCTGGCCTTCTTCCACCATCGGCAGACGCATGGCCGGGGGGTATGCTGCATCGCGGGCGGCGATCTCGTCCAGCGCGGCGCGCAGCTGCTGTGCGGCGGCCTGCTGGTCCTCGCTGTCCGAAAGGATCGCGCCCTGGAACTCCAGCGGCTGCTCCTCCCAGATGCACAGGCCGCGGCCCGGCAGGCAGGGCGGCAGATATTCGGTCTTGCAGCCCAGAATGTCGAAGTAGCCGTACTTGTCCTTCTGGTTCATGCCGATGTGCTCGCTTGCTTCCTGCCGCACGCGCATACTGAACTCGTTGTAATGGCCGCCTGCCAGCACGAATTTGATGCCGTAGGGCGCGCCGTCACGCATGAAATCATGGATGGTGCTGTAGTAGAAGTTGCCCTTCTTGATGCTGGTAAAGTTGACCACGCCGTCGATCACCACCACCCACAGGGGCAGTTTTTCCACCCGGCAGTAGGCCTCGTAGCTGTTCACCTCGGCCTGCGCGAACAGCTTCTGGCGGCGCTTGGTCTCGTCGGTGATCATCTCGAACAGGCGGTCGATGGACGGTTCGTCCTCGTCGGTCAGCACGATGCCGCAGTGCGGGATGCGGCGGAACTGGGTCAGCAGCTTACTGGAGAAATCCAGAATGTAGAAGTTGACCTGCTCGGGCGTATAGCGCTGGGCCAGGTTCAGCAGCATGGTCTGGATCATGGCCGTCTTGCCGCAGCCGCTTTCGCCCACCAGCAGCAGGTTGTGGGTGCTCTGCAGGTCCAGCTCCATCGGGTACTGTTCCTGCTTGCCCGGGTCGTCGATCATGCCCACGAGGGCCGAGATCTTTTCCGGCGTCTTGCCGGGGAAGCGCTCCTGCAGCTGCGCCAGCGTCAGCATGGTGGGCAGCGGGGGCGGCAGCAGGGTGCGCGGGATGATGTGCTCGCGCTTTGCCATCTCGGACAGGTACTGCACCACCGCCACGATCTGCTTGGACTCGGCCTTTTTCTTTTTCTTGATGGGCTTTGCCACCAGCAGAGTCTGGGCCGTGTCGTCGATGACCTGCACCGATTCGTCCTTCTGCTGGACCACTTCGTCCTGCGGGATGTATTCGGCGCCGCACCATGCGGACTGGCCCATGGCGAAGTATTCGTTGTAGCCCACCTGCAGGTAGAACCGGCCGGTGTCCTTCAGGCTGGCGGCGTCCGGGCGCTTGAGCATGTCCTGGCTGTCGCCGGTGTCCTGCACGCGCAGGCAGACGCGGAACTTGGTGTTGCTCCAGATCTGGTCGTTGACCACGCCGGAGGGCTTCTGGGTGGCCAGGATCAGGTGGACGCCCAGGCTTCGGCCGATGCGGGCGGTACTGATCAGCTTGTCCATGAACTCCGGCTGCTGGCTTTTCAGCTCGGCAAACTCGTCCGAGATGATGAACAGGTGCGGCAGGGGTTCCTCCACCCGGTGGGCGCGGTACAGGCGCTGATAATCGTAGATGTCCAGCGTGCCTTCGTTGCAGCGGCTTTTCGCCTCGTTGAAGATGCGCTGGCGGCGTTTCAGCTCGCTCTCGATGGAGATCATCGAGCGGGAGATGGCAGCACCGTCCAGGTTGGTGATGGTGCCCACCAGATGCGGCAGATGGATGCCGCGGGCCTTATCCTCAAAGGCACCGGCCAGGCCGCCGCCCTTGTAGTCGATGAGCAGGAAGGCCACCTCGTCGGGGCTGAAGTTGACCGCCATGGACAGGATGTAGGTGATGATGAACTCCGACTTGCCGGAGCCGGTCATGCCGGCCACCAGGCCGTGGGGGCCCTGACGCTTTTCGTGCAGGTCCAGCATGAACAGTTCGCCGTCGGTGCCCACGCCCACCGGCGCAGCCAGGCTGCGGGTGGGGTCGCTGTCGGCCCAGCGCTTGAGCAGGTTCAGGTGTTCCACCTTGCCCACGCCGAACATCTCCAGGAAGGTGAAGGTCTTGGGCAGGCTGTAGCTGCCTGCGATGGTCATCAGGCTGGTGTTGGCCAGCTTTTTCATGCTGGCAAGGTAGCGGTCCTCGCCGTAGCGGTCCAGCGCGAACTCCTGGGGCGGCTGGTCCGGGTGCAGCAGGTCGTAGGCCTGATGGGTGCCGGTGGAGCTCATGCGGAAGATGCGGGTGCTCTCCTTGGGCTGCTGCTCAAAGGCGGCCACCACCGAAAGGCCCACGTTGTGGTCTTCGGCCAGCACATCTTTCAGCACTTCCAGGTTATCGTAAAGGGATTTGCTCAGCGCAAACACCACATAGTGCGGGTGGGTGCGGCGGTATTTCGCCACATCCGCTTTTGCGCCGAAGGCCCCCTCCATCTCCCGGCGCAGGTATTCGCCGATGGCGCTGGCGCCGGGCTGGCTGGTAGCCAGGAAGCGGATGGTGCGCTCGTTGTTCCACACATGGGGCAGGTAGCGCACCTCGTTCAGGGCGGGCAGTTCTTCCTTTTCCAGCAGGAAGATGCACTTCACCTCGTCGTAGCTGTGGGTCATCATGAGCTGGGCCGCCAGGCTGCGCACAAAGGCCAGCACATAGGGCCGGTCGCCCACCACGCCGCAGACGTAGTCCTCCAGCAGGGAGGTCATCACCGGGGCCTTGGGGATGACGTAGGTCTGCTGCACCAGCGCATACATCTGCGCTTCCAGCGTGTCCTGCTCCATCTCAAAGCGCTCCTGCGGGTACTCCAGCGCGGCGCGCATGGGCACCGTGCCGGAGCCGATGCGCAAAGTGAGGAAGTCGTCGTCGGTGTTGCGGCGCTCCCACAGGCGGGAGACCATGCTCTCAAAGTAGCCCAGCACGCTGGACATGTTCGGGTAGTTGGCGTTCAGCACGTCGTATTCGTGCTTGCACTCTTTTTCGATCTCCTGCTTTTTGGCTTCCAGATATTCGCCGTATTTTTCCAGACGGCGGGCCTCATATTCCTTGCGCTCCTTTTCGGTGTAGCGCTGGGTCAGGAAGGGGAAGACCAGCGAGGTGAGGGCCATACTGTAGCTGCCCATCATGATGGAGCGGCCGCCCATGACGGCCGACGAACCCATGCGCAGCACCAGCGGCATCTTGTCCGAGTTCATGGGCATGGGCGGCGCATCCACTGCGATGGCCGGCCACTCCATGGAATAACGGCTGCGGGGGCCGCGGTTGTACAGCCCGCCGCGGCGGGCACCGGTGGCAACGCCCACGTCGCCGCGGGGCGGGTCCAGCACCGGCAGCACCGACGGACTGACGTACATTTTGGTATCACCGGAGCAGATGGACAGAAAGTCCGTGCCGACGATGACGCGGGGGCCCATCAGGTAGACCACATCGCCCAGCTTCAGCGCGGCGGTGCCCCTCACGCGGCAGTGGTTGACGTAAACGCCGTTGGCGCTCTCCAGGTCCTGCACCTCCCAGCCGCGCTCGGTGAGACGGAAGACGGCATGGTGGTGGCTGACGAAGCCGTTGGAGCTGACGATATCGTTGGTGTTGTCGCGGCCAAAGCGGATGGGCACATTGTAGCGTGCGCGGTAGTTGCGGAACACGCTGGACGCCTTGGTGATGGTCTCGGCATACAGGATATACTGGCGGCCCGCATTGCGCAGGAAGTACATCTGCCGCAGTGCCAGCGGCGTCTGGCGGCAGTCCACCGACTGCGCGCCCACAAAGCAGGTGGCCGCGTCGCAGCACAGATACCACTGGCCGCCCAGCGCTTCGATGGAAAGGAAGCCGCTGCCCGCCTGGGAAAAACGATATTTGCCTTCTGCCACCCGGGGCAGCAGCAGCGCGTCGATGTGGCCGTTCTCGCCGATGAGGTTCACACGCATGCCGAGGTATGCGGCGTCCTGCCCGACGTTTGCGGTCAGAGGTTTCGGTCTATCCATTCCATCCTCCCGTGATGTGGGGTATGCTCTTTATAAGTCGTTGGCTCAGTCCAGCTTTGCGCCGCAGTTGATGCAGAAGGTCGCATCCGCCGGGATGGGCTCACCGCAGCTGGGGCAGACCGAGGTCTGCGGGGCTGCCGGCTGGGCAGGCTGCTGGACCGGCTGCTGCACGGGCTGGGCGGGCTGCTGGAACGAGGGTGCCGGGGCAAATGCCGCCGACTGTGCCGGAGCTGCCGGGGCGGGAGCGGGAGCCGGGGTGGGAGCCGCGGGCTGCTCCACCCGTGTGCCGCAGCTGGTGCAGAAGGCTGCACCCGGAGCCAGCGGCGCGCCGCAGTTCTGGCAGAAAGCCTGTGCGGCGGGCTGGGCAGGCTCTGCCTGGACCAGCCGTGCACCGCAGCCGGAACAGAAGGCCATGCCCGGGCGGATCTTTGCGCCGCAGTTGGGGCAGCGGCTGGCTGCGTTGATGGTCTGGATCTGCATCCGGCAGTTCTCGATCTTATCGTGCAGGGCATTCACCTGCTCGATGAGATCGGCTGCTTCGGGCAAGGGGTGTGCGCTGTAGGCGCAGTACACCTCATAGCCGATCTGATTGTAGAGCTGGTTGATGCGGCTTTCTGCATCCGAGATCTCGCCGTTCAGCCGGGTGATCTCCGAAAACTCTTTGGCACTCTTGGCCGCGCTCTGGCTCGCCTGGGTGACCCGGTTCTTCATTTCATCGAAAAATGCCATGGTTGCGTCTCCTTTTCGCTGAATCTTAATAGCCGTACCAGCCCAGATCAATGGTGGTCCCGGCCAGCGTATCTCTGCACCACATCTGGTCCACATCGGTGAGCAGGCGGGTCTTCTCCTTGCCGTCGTAGCTGTACAGATCGTTGTCCGAGATGTACAGCGTGGTGTTCTTATCCACGCGGCGGACCCAGCTCACGCCGTCCGCGATCACGGTGCGGGTGCCGTCCTTGGCGATCAGTGCGATCTCCTTGTCGTCGTAGCTGTTATAACCGGTGTGCACCAGCAGCTGGCCGTCCTCGTACACCGTTGCGTAATCGGCTGCGATGTCCTGCGCCGCGCGGGTGGACTTGCCGTTCGCGTAGGTGTACAGGTCTGCATAGGTGGTGCCGTTGCTGTCGTACTTGTTCGCAACGTAGTACAGCACACCGTCTTCCACGCTGCAGATGGAAGCGTCATCCGACACGATCTCCAGGCTGCCGATGACATTGCCGCTGACCTTGGCAGCGTACAGGGTATCCTCGTCGCTGTCCTCAACCAGGACGTAATCGCCCACCATGGCGGCATCGTCCAGTTCGGCAATGGCCTCAAGGAAGGTCTTGGACATGTTCACGGTCTTGCCCGTATCCATGTTATACACATGCACATTAGCCGGTTCCATGATATCTTCCAGATAGTCGCTGCCGTCGCTGTTCACCACATCGTCCACGGTCACGGTGCCGGTGAGGGCGTCTGCGCCGTAGTAGAAGATCGTGTTCTGGTAGTTCACGGCCGCCAGCAGGTTCTCTGCGATCACGGTCGTGGTGCCGTCCTTGTAGTTGAAGCTGTAGAGGTTATAAACCGGGGTTTCTTCCTTCATGGACTGGACCAGCTCATAGCGGCTCTGGGCAGCATAGTAGGCATCGTAATCGGTGGTACTGCCAGCCTGCTCGCAGCCCACGCACAGCTCATGCCATGCGGTGTCGCCGTACTCGCCGTAAGCCTGTGCAATGGTGACGAGGTCTGCCTTGACAGCGTCGGTCAGCGGGAAGTAGCCGTCGCCGTCCTCCTGAGAGGAATACTTGTCCACGAAGGACTTGCAGGCCAGCGCCACAGCAGAATCGGAAGAATACTGCATGTCGTCGATGGAAGCGTACTCGCCAAAGAAGCGCACCGAGGTCGAGCAGGAAGCAACGATCTGGTCATAGTCGCTCTCGTTGTCGTACTGGCCGAAGTAATAGTGCCAGTAGTAGGGGACAGAGTAATCGTCCTCGCTGGGCTCCTTGGTGTAGTTGTCGGCATCGGACAGCACCGAAGCCAGCGAATAGGTCTCGCCCGAAGCGCCCAGATAATACAGTGCGTCGTCGCCGTAGGTCACGGTCTCGTAGTCATCCACCAGCTTTTCGGTGTTGCCTGCGGTATCCACGCTGTAGAGAATGCTCTCATCATCGTCGTTTTTCTTGTAGTACAGGATGTGGTCCAGGTTCTGGGTGGACACCAGCGAGTACACGCTGCTCACCAGCTTGGTGGACTCATCCGGCTTCTTCAGGTCCACGAAGTAGAGGGTAAAGTCGCCGTTGTCGTCGGCGGTATAGTACATCACGCGGTTCTTCTCGGTGTCCACACGGAAGGAGTAGACATCCTTGCCCAGGGTGGTGGGCTGGTTGCCGTCGTAATAGTACAGCTTATCGTCGGAGTTCTTGTACACGACACCATTGTTCAGCACCGAGAAGCCCAGGTCCACGTTCGTTGCAATGGTGGTGATGTACTTGTCGTTCTTGTCCGAGCCGTCCTTCAGCTTGCCATACTCGGCACGGTTCAGGGTGCCGTAGCTGCCGTCCAGCTTGGAGATATAGTAGAAATACTTGCCGTCCGGGCTGAATGCGGTGCTCAGGCTCTCGTAATCGCTCTCGTCGGTCTTGGCCGAAGCGATCTCCACCGTGTCGGTCTTGCTCAGGCTGGGCAGCAGCTCATACTTGCCGTCCTGCAGTGCGACATAGGCGTTCTTGCTGGAGCCGCCCAGGTTGGGCAGCACGAAGAACACCACTGCCAGCACAGCCAGCACCACAGCCACGATGGCCACGATCAGCAGCGGCAGCTTGGACTTTTTGGCCGCAGCGGCACCCTGATCGGGCTGCACCGCGACCTCCTCCGGGGCCTGCACGACCGGGGCAGTGGGCTTGCGCGCCACGATGGTCTGGGTGGGCTCTGTCAGGCGTGCGCCGCAGCTGCCGCAGAATTTTGCTCCATCCGGGAGCTGCGCTCCACACTTTGGACAATTCATAATCTATTCCTCCATATTCTCGCAGGGCCGGGTGCTCTGCTCGTTTATTGAACGCGTTCGCCGTTCCGGCGATGCGATCCGGACTGAAAAAACGGGGGGCGTTGCGGGAAGAAAAAAGCAGTGTCAGAACGCACCGGAACACGCCCTGCCGCGGCGCTCCCCATGGGGAACCGCTGCAAAACGTGCAACACCGGTCAGACCGTTTCTGACACTGCCATAAAAACTTTTTTTCGAAATCTGCCGCATTTTATAATACCCCTATTATAAAATAAGCTCAGCCATCCAAGCGGACAGCCGCCACCGGCGCTCCATGGCCGCAAAACCATGCACAACGAGCGCCGATGCGTTCCTCCCATCCCCGGCAGCGCACCCTGCGGCTGCTACCGGGAACCAGCTTTATTATAGCGCAATGCCAGGTGCGGGTCAAGAAAGATGTCGTTTTTGCGCGAAGGCGTCTGCCCGCCAAAACAGCCCGGAAAAAGCCCGGGCTGCTCCCGCTGCGCTGCCGGCGATCAGACGATGCGCGTGCCCTTCTGGTAGACGGCCTGAATGTTCAGTTCCTTGTCCGCCAGGATGACATTGCCGTAGCGCCCGGCGGCCAGAGAGCCGTAGTCGGCGTCCACACCGATGCTCTTGGCGGGGTTCTCGCTGGCGGCACGCACGGCGCTTTCCAGCGGGACGTTCATCTCCAGCACGGCGCGCTTCATGCAGTCGTACAGGCAGGTGTTGCTGCCCGCAATGGTGTCCGGGTGCTCGGTCAGGGTGGCGCGGGGTCCCTTGACCGTGATAGCCTGTCCACCCAGACTGTACTGACCGTCCGGCAGACCGCAGGACATAGCGCTGTCTGCAATCAGGCAGACGCGGTCGTCCCCGAAGGTGTTGAAGGTGAACCGCACCATGGCGGGGTGGATGTGCACGTTATCGGTGATGAGTTCCACCTCGGCATCGTGCTCCATGGCAGCAATGATGGGGCCGGGCGCACGGTGGGTGATGCCGGGCATGGCGTTGTACAGGTGGGTCATGTGGGTGGCACCGGCCTCAAAGGCCTTGACGGCGGTGTCGTAGTCGGTGCAGGTGTGGGCGATGGAGATGCGCACCTCGTTATGGCACTCCTTGATAAAGTCCAGATTGCCCGGCTCCTCGGGGGCAACGTCCACCAGCTTGATCAGACCGTTTGCACGCTTCTGCAGGCGGCGGAACATGGCGGCATCTGCGCCCTGCACATACTCCGGGTTCTGCGCGCCCACCTTTTTGGGGCTGATGAAGGGGCCCTCCATGTTGATGCCCACAAGGTCGGCACCCTTGCCGTTTTTATGGGCGGCAGCAGCGTCCATCACCTTGTTCAGGATCTCCTCCGGGTAGGTCATGGTAGCAGGGCAGATGGCCAGCACACCCTTGCTGGCCTCGAAATCCGCCAGCGTCTGGATGGCCTCCTCGGTGCCATCGCAGAAATCCTTGCCCATCGCCCCGTGGAAATGGATATCCACAAGGCCCGGCAGGGCGTACAGCCCCTCGGCGTCCAGCACCTCCTCGCCCTCTTCCGGGGCGGCAAAGGGTACGATGCGGCCATCGCGGATGACGATGGTGCCGCGCTCAAAGGTGTGGCGCGGGGTATAGACCAGTGCATTCTGAAGGATCATACAAAACACCTCGTTCTTTCTTCTTTTTCACCCAGTATAACACGCCGGGTGTTTTTTCAAAAGTCCTTTTGTGTGAACATTGTACCGCTGTGCAAATAGCAGTTTGCGTTTTTTAATGCACAAGCAACATCCGCAAACTGCATATCGCAA
>ENA-UOJB01003029-UOJB01003029.1-human-gut-metagenome-genome-assembly--contig:-C48-NODE-3029-length-10039-cov-4.415565_pt1 | contig 10039 bp, 10 predicted proteins | sample MGYA00242338_ERZ723885 | MGnify/ENA metagenome assembly ERZ723885
TGCTTCTCGAATACATCTGCTCCGAGAGAACAAAGATGGGCACAATGCCTGCCGATCCCGTTGCAGTAAAGACCATCGTTACAACCGATATCGCAGCTAAGATCGCTAAGGAATACGGCGTTAAGCTTATCGAAGTTCTTACAGGCTTCAAGTTCATCGGCGAGCAGATCGGCTTCCTGGAGGATAAGGGTCAGGAAGACAGATACATCTTCGGCTTCGAGGAGAGCTACGGCTACCTGGCAGGCTCCTATGTAAGAGACAAGGACGCAGTTGTTGCTTCCATGCTCATCTGCGAAATGGCTGCATTCTACCGCACCAAGGGCATTTCCCTCATTCAGGCAAGAGAGAATATGTACAAGAAGTACGGAGTATATATTCACAGCCAGTCCTCTTTCGTTTGCGAGGGTGTGACCGGTATGGAGAGAATGAAGGAGATCATGTCCGACCTCAGAACCAACACTCCCAAGACTATCGGCGGTCTTACCGTAACACGCTTCGAGGATTACCTTGCAAGCACCTCCGTTGATACCGCAACAGGCGCAAAGACAATGCTTACACTTCCCAAGTCCGATGTGCTCACATTCAAGCTCACTGACGGCGCAAGCGTTATCATTCGTCCCTCCGGCACAGAGCCTAAGATCAAGGCTTACTACACCACCACAGGCACTACCAAGGCAGAAGCTGCTGCTCTTGAAAAGACCATTTCCGATGATTTTGCAAAGATCCTCGGTTTCTGATCAACACAACAACTGACAGATATACAAACACCGCCGGCAGGCAATGCCGGCGGTGTTATTTTTGATGTTCGGAGATGATCTGTTGAATAAAGATCCGGCAAAAAGAGCAGTTATCTATGTTATGGGACTGTTTATAATGACATTGGGAGTATCCATATCCGTAAAATCCAATCTTGGCGTTTCCCCCGTAAGTTCAATACATATCCTTTGCGGTCTGCATGATATTTATTGGCAGCCTGGGAAGCGTAGGCGCAGGAACCATAATCGCCGCAGTGCTTGTGGGACTTGAACTGAAGCTTATAACAAAGCTTTTCGGCAGGTACCGTGACAAGCTTCTGCCGCAGAGCTGATAATACATATGCGCAAACAAAAAAGCTCCCCCGAGAAATTATCTCGGGGGAGCTTTGGTTTATTTTGTCATCAGCTGTCCTTTTCAGGTGCGATAGTCGTAAGAGAGAGCTTCTCGCCGTCGCTGTCAACCTTGATAGTAGTAAAGGGGTCAAGGTCGTTTGCGATCATAGTGCGGGCGATAAGAGTTTCAAGCTTGCTCTGGATATATCTCTTAAGGGGACGTGCGCCGTAAATGGGGTCATAGCCCTCCTTAGCGATAAATTCCTTAGCTTCGTCAGTGACTTCAAGCTCAAGCTGCTTGTCCTCCAGACGCTTTCTCAGACCGTCCAGCATAAGGTCGATGATAGGATATATCTCCTTCTTGGAAAGGGGCTTGTAGAATACTATCTCGTCCAGACGGTTCAGGAACTCGGGACGGAAGTGAGTTTTCAGAAGCTTATCAACCTGAGCTCTTGCCTCGGGAGTTATCTCGTTGTTCTCGTCAATACCTTCAAGGATATACTCGGAGCCAAGGTTGGAGGTCAGTATGATTATGGTGTTCTTGAAATCTACCGTTCTGCCCTGAGAGTCGGTGATACGGCCGTCATCAAGTACCTGGAGCAGAATGTTGAATACATCGGGGTGAGCCTTCTCGACCTCATCGAAGAGGACTACGGAGTAAGGCTTGCGGCGAACAGCCTCAGTCAGCTGACCGCCCTCCTCATAACCAACATATCCCGGAGGCGCTCCGATAAGACGGCTCACGGAGTGTTTCTCCATGTACTCGGTCATGTCGATACGGACAATGTTCTTTTCATCGTCAAACAGTGCCTGTGCCAGAGCCTTTGCAAGCTCGGTCTTACCAACACCTGTAGGACCCATGAAGAGGAAGGAACCGATAGGACGGTTGGGGTCCTGTATTCCCGCTCTTGAACGGAGTATTGCCTCGCTGACCTTTTGAACAGCCTCGTCCTGACCGATAACTCTCTTGTGGAGAACCTCGTCCAGATGCAGCAGCTTCTCACGCTCGCCCTCCATAAGCTTGGATACGGGTATGCCTGTCCATCTGCCAACGATCTTGGCGATCTCTTCATCTGTTACCTTGTCACGGAGCAGAGTATGCTTCTCATAGTCATCAGCAGCAGCCTCAGCCTCTTCCAGCTCTTTTTTCAGAGCAGGGAGCTTGCCGTACTTCAGCTCAGCAGCCTTGTTAAGGTCGTAGCTGCGCTCAGCTTTGGCAATGTCGGCGTTGGTGTGCTCAATGTCCTCACGGAGCTTCTGGAGACGGGAGATAGAGTTTTTCTCGTTTTCCCAGCGTGTTTTCATGGAGTTAAACTCGTCACGCAGCTCGGAAAGCTCTTTTCTTACCTCTGCCAGCTTCTCCTGAGATATCTTGTCCTCTTCCTTTTTGAGGGCAGTCTCGGCGATCTCCTTCTGCATGATCTTTCTTGCGATATCATCAAGCTCGGTAGGCATGGAGTTCATTTCCGTGCGGATGGTAGCGCAGGCTTCATCAACAAGGTCGATAGCCTTATCGGGGAGAAATCTGTCGGTAATGTAACGGTTTGAAAGAACAGCGGCGGTGATAAGTGCGCTGTCCTGAATTTTTACGCCGTGGAACACCTCGTAACGCTCTTTAAGTCCACGGAGGATAGAAATGGTATCCTCAACGGTAGGCTCATCAACACGCACGGGCTGGAAACGTCTTTCAAGCGCAGGATCCTTTTCGATGTACTGACGGTACTCGTTAAGAGTGGTCGCACCGATGCAGTGAAGCTCGCCTCTTGCAAGCATAGGCTTTAAGAGGTTGCCTGCGTCCATAGCGCCGTCAGTCTTGCCGGCGCCGACAATGGTGTGCAGCTCATCAATGAAGAGGATTATCTTGCCTTCGGACTTTTTAACTTCGTTCAGAACGGCTTTCAGACGCTCCTCAAATTCGCCCCTGAACTTAGCGCCCGAAATAAGAGCACCCATATCAAGGGAGAAGAGCTTTCTGTCCTTTAAGTTGTCGGGAACATCTCCACGGACGATACGCTGTGCCAGACCCTCTGCAATGGCAGTTTTACCGACACCGGGTTCACCGATAAGAACGGGGTTGTTCTTGGACTTACGGGACAGGATACGGATAGTGTTTCTTATCTCGCTGTCACGGCCGATAACAGGGTCAAGCTTGTTCTGACGGGCAAGCTCCACAAGGTCCTGACCGTACTTTTTAAGCACATCATAGGTATCCTCGGGAGTATCGGTGGTAACACGCTGGTTGCCTCTTACCTCCTGAAGAGCCTTCAGGAAGCTGTCCTTGTCAATGGCAAAGTCCTTGAATATCTGTTTGATGTCCTTGTCAGCGTTGTCAAAGTAGGAGAGCATAACGTGCTCTACGGATACAAATTCATCGCCCATATTCTTGGCAATGGCTTCGGAGGCATTGAGCAGTCTGTCAAGGGACTGGGAGATATAAACGGTGTTCATATCACGTCCGCTGCCCGTTACCTTGGGTATATTTGCCATAACACGCTCAAGGCTGCCTGCAATAACGGTTGCGTCCTTGCCCAGCTTTTTCATCAGCTGAGGGATAAGACCGTTTTCCTGAGTCATCAGCGCATAAAGCAGATGAGGCTGGTCAACGTTGGTGTTCTGGTACTCAATAGCGGTATCCTGTGCAGCCTGAATGGCTTCTATAGTCTTTTTGGTAAGTTTCTGCATATTCATAAAATTCATCTTCCTTTCAGACGGTGAGTTATATTTTCAAGTGGGGGAGTGCTTCGGTCAGCTACCTGTTGCGGCTCATGACCTCATAAAGAATATTCATATGTGACCGCTCCTTTGTACGGATATTTTGCGGGAAATTTGTATTTTAACGCCGAAAATTTCGGCACCAAAATGCTTGACAATCAAATGAAAATGTGCTATAGTTTATTTTGTAGCTTTTTTGATGAAAGGATGTGTCGTGATGCCCGCCGATAAAAACGGATTTAAAACTATTGCCGAAAACCGAAAGGCAAGGCACGATTACTTTGTCATCGAAAGCTATGAAGCCGGTATCGAGCTTGTGGGAACTGAGGTCAAGGCCATCCGCCAGGGCGGCGTTAATCTCAAGGACTCATGGTGTACTATTGAAGACGGCGAGCTGTGGGTGAAGGGAATGCACATATCTCCCTACGAACACGGCAACATTTTCAATCGTGACCCCATGCGAGTCAGAAGGCTGCTGCTCCATAAGAAGGAGATCAACAAGCTTTTCGGTCCTATCAAGCAGGAGGGGCTTACTCTCCTTCCTAGCTCTCTTTACTTCAAGGGTTCAAGGGTCAAGATGCAGGTCGGTCTTTGCAAGGGCAAGAAGCTTCACGATAAGCGTGATGCAATGGCTGCCGAGGCTGCCAAGCGTGATATTGACAGAGCCATCAAGGAGAGAAACAGGTAAAACGTTCGCTTCATAACCTGGGGATGTAAAGGTTTCGACGGGGATTGTGAAGCATGATAAGCGAGCAGAGGACTGTGCTGATCTCTATAACCCGCACACGTTTTAAAATTAGACGACAACGATAATTTTGCTTTAGCAGCTGCGTAAGCGCTGCTCGTCTGCCCGGAAAGTACCGTGGTTCCGGCTCAGGCGTCGATTAACGGTGAACGTCATTCGGGAGTGCCTGCGCCCGTCTGATGTATCGCAGGCTACTGAGTTCAGCTGTGTGTCTGTTCACGGCTGAACGAGGGAATGTAAATAACAGACTACGCTCGTAGAAAGTCGTGTGGATCGGTTTTCGGACACGGGTTCGATTCCCGTCATCTCCACCAGATATCCGTCTGTAAGGATTTCCTTGCAGGCGGTTTTCTTTTTTCTGACTTTTTACAAGTATCAGTATAACTGCTTATTGTGACAATATAATGTTAGAATTGTGACAAATAAGTAAATTTTAGCACTCTGTGCGTGAGAGTGCTAATTTCCTGCTTTTCCTCTTTTATGAGTTTATTTTACCATATTATATGTGCAGATGTCTATAGATTTCGGAAGTTTTAATTTGATTTTAATGAAATAAAATTCCCCTTACTGATATGGTTGATACATAGATCAGTAAGGGGGATATGTATGTGTTTATAGGGAGAGGTGAGTAAAACATATCGCAGCGTTTTATAAGTGATATAAACAAAAGACTTTGGTACCAAATACGTTGCCTCTTATCTTACCACTTATATCCGCAGTTCTTACAGTGCATAGTTTTACCTAAGTTACTACTAAATAATCCAACCAAAGCAAAGCCAAAAGCTTTTTGAGCTGTAGATATTCTTTCTACATTTGTTGAACCGCAGGTAGGACACTTAGGTACATTAGCTCTTTGAGCTTGTTGTTTTTCCATACGCATCATATCAAGAGTAGCTTGCTGTTGGGCTTTTTCTACCCCTACCCTTTTATTGTAGAGTTCTTCATCGAAGAGTGGATTGGGTTTTACATATTCTTCGAGGATTTTCTTAGATGGGTCAAAATCGTAACCGCCATCATATAACCATTTGTCCCACGAATACGGCGTTACAATTTCTTTAGTTCCACAAAAATTACATATATCATTTTCTCCACCAATATTCCCACATTTGGGGCAATATGCCATCATATCTTCTTTCTCATTTTTATTCATAATAAATCACCTCTGTACTTTAATTATATACTATAAATTAAATGAAGTCAACATTATTTATAAAATTTATTCAAAACGTAAATTTTATATTTGGTATTTAAGACTGTTGACGGAAGTTTAACAAATATATTTAAGAAGACAGAACAGATATCAAGTGGGTTTAATTTGGCATCAACTGAAGTAGCTGGTTTTGTTAATCAATTTAACAGAATAAATAGTAATCAGCAATTTGATAGACCTTGGGAAAGATTTTTACAAGGTGCAACAAATCGTGATTCTAATGTTGCTTTATACTTTGCTGAACTCGCTGAAAAGGGAGCTTCTGCAAAAGCAAGTATTGAGGGTGTCTATGCTGCAATTCTTGATGGTAATACTAAAGGTTTTGCCAATGTAAAATCAACAATGACTTTGTTCAATCAGGCACAACAGTCTGGTGCAGATAATGCAAAGGCATTTGCAAAAGCAGTTAGTCAGAGTAATACTCAGCTCGGTAATTATTTGGGCGGTCTTAACGGAGCTAAAGCATCTCTTGTTGGTTATGGTACACAATTAGCGATTACAACAGCAAAAACTATAGGTCTTCGAGCTGTCACTATGGCTCTTAATGCTGCTTTAACTTGGGGATTATCCGCTGGTATAAGTGCTTTGATTTCATGGTTAGATACGGTAATTGTTACTGAAAAAGAACTTGCTGAAAAGACAAAACAAACAGCAGATGAAGCTAAAAAATCTTACCTGCAATCTTGCCCTTTCACCAATCTCCACCCGCCGCATAATATAAAAAAGCGGAAAATCACAGGAGCAGCGGCCCTGTGATACTCCGCCGAATACATTACCGAAAGGAGAGGGAAGATGAACGAAAACGACAAATGCAGTACAGACGGACTGACCATACCCCGGGGACGTTTTCCTCAGGATACACCTCTTGCCATGGCATATGTGCCCTATCAGGAGTGGGAGGACACCTACGCCGAGAATGTAGCTCTGGCAAAGGGCACCATATTCCCGTCGCTTGATATGCCTTTTCTTGGAAAGGAGGGCGTAGCACAGTATGGAAAATAAACGCCGTCAGCTTATGTACGCCATTCAGATGTACGACTTTTATCTGTATGAGCTCCAGCTGTACCTCGACACTCACCCCACCTGCCGCAACGGACTTTTTGCGTTCAGACGATACAAGGAACTGCGTGAAAAGGCAGTACGGTCATATAATGAGCTGTTCGGACCTCTGACACCTATCCAGTCAGGCTGCGAAAATGTCTTTGAATGGGCAAAGGGCCCCTGGCCGTGGGAAAAGGAGGCTAACTGATATGTGGATATATGAAAAAAAATTACAATATGCTTGATACACATAATAAATATGCTAACATCATTCACAACAAAAGAGGAGAGTTCTTGCTGCGGCAGAGTACTCTCCTCTTTAAAATTTTTTCTTGACATTTGCTTATGCGTGGTATATAATATAGATATGGGATATATACCATATTGCAAAAGGAGAGTAAAAGCTTGTTTGATGTTGAATACTATGAGAAAGAGGACGGCACATTTCCTGCCGAAGAATTTATTCTTTCTCTTGACGCAAAAATGCAGGCTAAAATGTTCAGAGAGCTTGAACTGCTCGAAGCATTCGGAAATGAGCTTCGTGAGCCGCACTCCAAACCGCTGGGCGACGGGATTTATGAAATTCGTGCAAAGGTTGCTTCTGACATTACACGAGTGCTGTATTTCTTTGTAGTCAATAAGAAGATAATTCTTACCAATGGATTTGTAAAGAAAACACAGAAAACGCCCGAAAATGAAATTACACTTGCAAAAAAATATCGTAAAGAATATCTTGAACGAAACAAGGAGTGATCGATATGAGTAAAAATTTCAGAGAAACCTTAAACGCCCGTCTTGAAACCGATTCCGAGTTCCGCAAGGAGTATGAAGCACTTGCTCCCGAATATGAGCTTGCCAAAATGCTTATTGCCTGCCGCAATGCCGACAACCTTACTCAAAAACAGCTTTCCGAACTTACCGGTATAGATCAGGCTGACATCAGCAAGATTGAGAACGGTAACGCCAATCCCTCTATCAAAACACTTACTCGAATAGCCTCTGCAATGAATATGAACTTAAAAATTGAGTTTGTCCCCAAAACTCAGAATGTTTAAGTTGATACAGTTAAAAAATGATAAAACACACGATGTCAGTAATCAAAGGTACTGATATCGTGTGTTTTGCTCTTAAATGAAAAAGCATTTGATTGTCATATTGGATTCTTTTTTGTTATGAATACCTCGCAAATCTGATGTCTTGCTATATTCAATACGTCTGACTACGTTGCTAAGCAGTTCCTTTTTTTGCAGGGGATCAGCAGAAGAAAAATTTTCCAGTAATAATTCTATGTTTATAATTGCTTGCTCGTCCGAGATTTTTTGTGTGGTAATCTTTTCAGCATTAGATAATGCCTTTTCAGCTTCCTTTAATTTCTGAGCAACGATAGATTGCCTTTCAAGGTAAGTGTTTTCATCATAAATCTCTCGTTCCAATAAATCATGAAGTTTATTTTTCTGCTTTTTAAGATCACAAATTTCAGATTTTATCATGGAAATAACATCTATTGTATTTTCATTTTGTGTATTGCTGTTATTTATTCCGGAGAATTTATTTTTTAACTGTGCAAGGTGTATCTTGAGCGCAGTCAGTACAGCTTCATCTATTTTATCAGTACGAGAAGATACAGTATTACACTTTGTGGTTCGACATACCATATGTTCAATTTTAATGCCCGATGGTCTTTCTATTGTGCGGCGTTGCATACATTTTCCGCAGGATCCGCAGTAGAGCAATCCGGAATAGTAATTTTTCAGAGTATTTTCGGAAGTCGTGCTTGATGTTTTTCGGTTTATTCGCCTTTCTTGTGCCTGCTCATACAGTTCTTTACTTATAATAGGCTCATGTAATCCTTTATAGAGCGTGTCACCATTGGATTTTGAATGCCACTGGTTATAACCCATATATACAGGATTGCACAATATTTTTCTTATAGAAATTCCCTCCCACCAATCGGAACGAGGTGGCTTTATTCCCATACTGTTTAGTGCTGTGGCAATTTTTCTTTTTCCAAAATGTTGATTTACATACATATCATAAATCAATTTTATAACCTCAGCCTCTTCAGGAACAACTTCCAGGGTGTGAATTTTGGGAGCAGGGTTTGTCTTTTTGTATCCGTATGGCGGAGAAGAAATTATAAAGTTTCCCTCTTTGATAGCTGCAAGTCTGCCTGCTTCCATACGGCGGCGTATGGTTTTGTATTCTCATTATTTGGATCATATACTTTTATAGGCGTAATGATTTTGGTATTAGAATCCTTAAACGCTTGTGCAACAATTCCCTGGTCAATGGTATTTCCTCTCGCAAGTCGTTCAATCTCCATTACAAGCACACCGTCATACATTCCTTCGGTAACATCGTTAAGCAGCTTCTGCATCTGAGGACGGGCTGCTATGCTTTCACCACTGACAATTTCCTTATATTCAGCTGCAATGCTTATTTGCATTCGCTTTGCAATATCATACAGTGTCTTTTTATGCCTGGCTAATGTTTCACCTTCGCCACGGGCTTCTGCTTCAAGATCGGCACGTGATTTTCGCAGATATACAGCATAAAGGTTTGTTGAACTCATTTTTCCTCCGATAAAAGCAGGTATAATTTGATTTTATTCCCCAGTGGGGAATTATTTTGTAGGTGCGGATATAGGGTATTAGTATGCTGATTATGCTGTTCAAGGTCAAATTTTGTGACCTTGAACAGCATAATTCTGATAATCTGTACCTATTGAAAATTTAATTCTTGATTTTCTGAACAAATAAATCCCATTCTACATCACTTTGACGATTTCTAAGGTAATTCTGAAAACACTCTATGTTATCAATACGCTCAAACATATCATTAATTGCATTGGCATTCTCTATTGAGAGCTGCTCTATCTTTGCCATTCTGTTTTCGAGCCTTCTTCTGTGTAAATCTTCTTCAAGTATATTAATTGCTTCACGTAAATTTGTTGCACGATAATCAACATATATGTATTCAACCAAATTTAAAGCGTAATCCCAGTATTTTCGGGGAATGACACAATTTTTAGAAAGATACTCGTCCATATCCTTGAGTTGTAGCGACAGGTTTGCTTCAATCGGAGCATCAATCTCAAAAGATTTGCTATACATTGATTTTACACTTTTATATTTTTTAGCAATATCAATTTCTATAATTATCCTGCGTATAATCGGGAATAACAATATCCCTATCATTAAAAAAGGGTATATTTTTAACAATGTTCTTCCAAGTCCAGGTTTG
>ENA-UOJB01003046-UOJB01003046.1-human-gut-metagenome-genome-assembly--contig:-C48-NODE-3046-length-10002-cov-8.835126_pt1 | contig 10002 bp, 8 predicted proteins | sample MGYA00242338_ERZ723885 | MGnify/ENA metagenome assembly ERZ723885
GCGTCTTGCTGCCGCAGGCGGCCAGCGCCAGCACGAGCACCAGCGCGAGGGTGAGCGCCGCGAAGCGCTTTGCATTGCGGGATAACCATACCTTCATATGGGAACACTCCTTTCGTTGTGTCCTTATGATATGCAAGGGCGCGCCCGCTGTCAAGAACATGCACGCGCCCTCTTGACAAATACCCTTCGCGGGTATATATTTGAAAATACCCCCAAGGGGTATACGGGAAACAATGAGGTACGAATATATGGACGATGAGAAAAAAACGTGCTGCTGCGGCTGTTCGCAGCGCAAAAAGGAGCGCTCGCCGGAGGAATACAAGCGGCTCATCCACCGGCTCAACCGCATCGAGGGCCAGATCCGCGGCATCCGCGGCATGGTCGAAAACGACGCCTACTGCCCGGACATTCTCGTGCAGTCGGCGGCGGCGGGCGCGGCGCTCAACGCATTCAATAAGGAGCTGCTGGCCAGTCACATCCGCACCTGCGTCGTCGAGGACATCCGCGACGGCAAGGATGAGGTGATCGACGAGCTGGTGGCGACGCTGCAGAAACTCATGAAATGAGCCGCACCGCAAAGGAGGAACGACATTGAAGCAATATAACGTCACCGGCATGAGCTGCGCGGCCTGCTCGGCGCGCGTGGAAAAGGCGGTGTCGAACGTACCGGGCGTGACGGCGTGCTCGGTCAGCCTGCTGACCAACTCCATGGGGGTGGAGGGCACGGCGGCCGATCAGGCTATCATCGACGCGGTGCAGGCCGCGGGCTACGGCGCGTCGGTCAAGGGCGCGCAGCAGAGCGCAGGCCCCTCCGCCGGCGCCGACGCGCTCGCCGACCACGAGACGCCGAAGCTGCGGCGCAGGCTCTTCTGGTCGCTGGGCTTTCTGCTCGTGCTGATGTATTTTTCCATGGGCCACATGATGTGGGGCTGGCCGCTGCCGAAGTTTTATGACGGCAACCACGTCGCCATGGGCCTGACGCAGCTGCTGCTGACGGTCATCATCATGGTCATCAACCAGAAGTTTTTCATCAGCGGCTTCCGGGCGCTCTGGCACCGCGCGCCGAACATGGACACGCTCGTGGCCCTCGGGGCGACGGCGGCGTTCGTGTACAGCACGTACGCGCTCTTCGCCATGACGGGCGCGCAGGTGCGCGGTGACGAGCAGGCCGTCATGAACTGCATGATGGACTTTTACTTTGAGTCCGCCGCCATGATCCTCACGCTCATCACGGTGGGCAAGACGCTCGAGGCCCGCTCGAAGGGCAAGACGACCGACGCGCTGCGCAGCCTCATGGAGCTCGCGCCGAAAACCGCCACCGTCGAGCGCGACGGCGCGGAGGTGACCGTCCCGGTCGAGCAGGTGCAAACCGGCGACGTGTTCGTCGTCCGCCCGGGCGAGCGCATCCCGGTCGACGGCGTGGTGCTCGCCGGCACGAGCGCGGTCAACGAGGCGGCGCTCACGGGCGAGAGCATCCCGGCCGACAAGGCACCGGGCGCGTCCGTCTCGGCCGCGACGGTGAACCAGTCGGGCTTTCTCAAGTGCCGCGCCACGCGCGTCGGCGAGGACACGACCCTCTCGCAGATCATCCAGATGGTCAGCGACGCGGCGGCCACGAAGGCGCCGATCGCCAAGATCGCCGACAAGGTGTCCGGCGTGTTCGTACCGGCGGTCATGGGCATCGCGCTCGTGACGTTCGTCGTCTGGCTGCTGCTCGGCCGCACCGTGGGCTACGCGCTCGCGCGCGGCATCTCCGTGCTCGTCATCAGCTGCCCGTGCGCGCTCGGCCTCGCCACCCCGGTGGCGATCATGGTCGGCAGCGGCATGGGCGCGAAAAACGGCATCCTCTTCAAGACGGCGGCCTCCCTTGAGGAGACCGGCCGTATCCAGATCGTCGCGCTCGACAAGACCGGCACCATCACCTCCGGCGACCCGACCGTGACGGACCTCTGCCCCGCCCCGGGCGTGACGGAGACGGAGCTGCTGCGCCTGGCCTGCGCGCTCGAGCGCCGGAGCGAGCACCCGCTGGCCAAGGCGGTGCTGCGCCGCGCGGAGGCGGACGGGCTGACCGCCGCCGAGGTCGCGGACTTTCAGGCCCTGCCAGGCAACGGGCTCAGGGCCACGCTCGACGGGCAGCCGCTCTGCGGCGGCAACGCGGACTTCATCCGCACGGCGGCCGACATTCCCGCGCCCATGCAGGCGCAGGCGCAGGCGCTGGCCGAGGCCGGCAAGACGCCGCTGTTTTTCGCCCGCGGCGGGAAGTTTCTCGGCATCGTCGCCGTGGCGGACGTGCTCAAGCCCGACAGCCCGCAGGCCATCCGTGAGCTGCAGAATATGGGCATCCGCGTCGTCATGATCACGGGCGACAACGCGCGCACGGCCAGGGCCATCGGCGCGCAGGCCGGCGTGGACGAGGTGATCGCGGGCGTGCTGCCCGACGGCAAGGAGCGCGAGATCCGCCGCCTGAGCGCGCGCGGTAAGGTCGCCATGGTCGGCGACGGCATCAACGACGCGCCGGCGCTCACGCGCGCGGACATCGGCATCGCCATCGGCGCGGGCACGGACGTGGCCATCGACGCGGCCGACGTCGTGCTCGTCAACAGCCGTCTGAGCGACGTGCCGGCGGCCATCCGGCTCAGCCGCGCGACGCTGCGCAACATCCACGAGAATCTGTTCTGGGCGTTTTTCTACAACACCATCGGCATCCCCATCGCGGCGGGCGTGTTCGTCCCGCTCGGCCTGACGCTCAACCCCATGATCGGCGCGGCAGCCATGAGCCTGTCGAGCTTCTGTGTGGTCACGAACGCCCTGCGCCTGAATCTGTTCAAGCTGCGCGATACGCGCCACGATCATAAACGTGCAAACCATCTCAAAGAAGCACCAGAAATCAAGGAGGAAACTACAATGAAAAAGACCATTCAAATCGAAGGCATGATGTGCGCTCACTGCGAGGCAACCGTGAAAAAGGCGCTCGAGGCGCTGCCGGAAGTCACCGAGGCCGCCGTCAGCCACACGGCGGGCACCGCCGTCGTGACGCTCAGCGCTCCGGTGGACGACGCCGTGCTCAAGAGCACGGTCGAGGCCAAGGACTATAAGGTCACCGGCATCGCGTAATGCATCCAAAACCGCAGCAAAGGCGTCCCCTCTCGGGGACGCCTTTGCTGTTTTCTGCTCACTTTTTGTGCGCGTCGATCGGCTGCGCGAACAGCCCGTGCTGCGTGCAGTACCACAGCAGTGTGCCGTGCGCGAAGTACGGCAGGCGCGTCTGCGCGCCCCACTCGGGGTAGAGCCGCCGCAGCACGACCGTGTCCTCGTTGACCAGCGCCGCGAACGACAGGTAGTGCTCCCGGCGCATGGGGTGGTCGGACGTGAGGTACCACTCGCCGTCGCTCAGCTCCGCCGACAGGATAGTCCCCGCGCGCGGGCGCTGTCAAGCGGGCGGCGAAAAATCGCGCCGGAGCGGGAAAAATTCTGAATTTTGCCTGAATTTTTGCTTCCGGTGTAGCTTTTGCGCGCGCGCGCCCTTATAATGTAAGCGCGGACGAAAAACCGTCACAACCATCCGCATCCGACGAAAAATCACCACGGAAAAGGAGTTCGTATATGGGACTGATCAAAGCTGCCGCGGGCGCTGCCGGCGGCGTTCTGGCCGACCAGTGGAAAGAATTCTTCACCTGTGAGGCCCTGCCGGCCAATGTGCTGGCCGTGAAGGGACAGAAAAAGACCACCCGCCGCTCGAGCAACACACACGGCGACGAGAACATCATCACCACCGGCTCGCGCATCGCCGTCGCCGACGGGCAGTGCATGCTTATCGTCGAGCAGGGCAAGGTCGTGGAGGTCTGCGCCGAGCCGGGCGAGTACACGTATGACGCATCGACCGAGCCGTCGATCTTCGCCGGGAACCTCGGCGAGAGCATCGGGCAGGTGTTCCGCAACATCGGCAAGCGCTTCACCTTCGGCGGCGAGGCCCCGAAGGATCAGCGCATCTACTACTTCAACACCAAGGAGCTGACCGGCAACAAGTACGGCACGCCGAGCCCCGTGCCGTTTCGCGTGGTGGATCAGCGCGCCGGCATCGACATCGACATCGGCATCCGCTGCTTCGGTGAGTACAGCTACCACATCGCAAACCCGCTGCTGTTTTACACCAACGTCTGCGGCAACGTGACCGAGGACTACACGCGCGACACGCTCGACGGCCAGCTCAAGAGCGAGCTGCTCACGGCGCTGCAGCCGGCGTTCGCGCGCATCAGCGACATGGGCATCCGCTACTCGGCGCTGCCCGGCCACACGCAGGAGATCGCCGCGGCGCTCAACGAAGAGCTCTCGGCCCAGTGGCGCGACCGCCGGGGTCTGGAGATCGTGGCCTTCGGCGTCTCGTCCGTGAAGGCCGACGAGGCCGACGAGCAGATGATTAAGGACATGCAGCGCGACGCGGCCTACATGGACCCGACGCGCGCGGCGGCGATGCTCTCGCGCTCGCAGGGCGATGCGATGAAGGCGGCCGCGTCCAACACGGCCACCGGCCCGGCCATGGCGTTCATGGGCATGGGCATGGCCGGCCAGACGGGCGGCGTCAACGCGCAGGGCCTCTATGCCATGGGCCGGCAGCAGGCGGCCCAGCAGCCCGCCGCCCCGGCAGCCGGAAGCTGGACGTGCGCCTGCGGCCAGACGGGCAACACCGGCAAGTTCTGCGGCAACTGCGGCCGACCGCGCCCGGCCGCGCCGGAGGGTTGGACGTGCGTGTGCGGCGCGGTGAACAAGGGCAAGTTCTGCTCCGAGTGCGGCCGCCCGAAACCGGCCGGCACACCGAAATACAAGTGCGACAAATGCGGCTGGGAGCCGGACGACCCGACCCACCCGCCGAAATTCTGCCCCGAGTGCGGCGACCCGTTTGACGATGGGGACATCCAGTCGTAACCCCCGCCCGGACGAAAGGAGGCATGCGCCATGCCGACCCAGGTAACGAACTATCAGTGCCCGGCCTGCACCGGCCCGCTGCACTATTCGGCCAAGAGCGGCAAGCTCGCGTGCGACTACTGCGGCTCGTCATTCGACGTGGCCGAGATCGAGGCGCTCTATGCCCGCAAGGAGGCCGAGGCCGCCGCAGCCAAGCAGGCGGCCGACGCAAAGGCCGAAGCAGCGCAGGCTGCCAAGGCCGAGGCTGCGGAAGCCGCCGCGGCCTCCGGCGGCTGGGACACCTCCGACCTCAGCCGCGACTGGGGCGCGGAGGCGGACGGCCTGCGCGTCTACAGCTGCCCGTCGTGCGGCGCGGAGCTCATCTGCGACCAGAGCACCGCGGCCACGGCCTGCCCCTACTGCGGCAACCCGGCGATCGTGCCGGGGCAGTTTTCGGGCGCGCTGCGGCCGGACTATATCCTCCCGTTTCGCCTGAGCAAGGACGACGCCGTGCAGGCGCTGCGCGCGCACTACAAGGGCAAGCCCTTCCTGCCGCGCTCGTTCACGTCCGCCAACCACATCGAGCAGATCCAGGGCGTGTACGTCCCGTTCTGGCTGTTTGACGGCGGCGCGGAGGGCGCGGCCAGCTACCGCGCCAGCAACACGAACGTGTACGAGACCGGCGACTATGAGATCACCGAGACGCGGCATTACCACGTGGTGCGCGCCGGGTCGCTCGCGTTTGAGAAGATCCCGGTCGATGCATCCTCCAAGATGCCGGACGACCACATGGACTCCATCGCGCCGTTTGACTATGCCCAGCTGCGCCCGTTTTCCACGGCGTACCTGCCGGGCTATCTGGCGGATAAATACGACGTGACCATCGACGACAGCCGCGACCGGGCGGACACGCGCTGCCGCGAGACGCTCGCGCAGGCCCTGCGCGACACCGTCACCGGCTACGGCGCGTGCGTGACCGAGCGCGAGGACATCGCGCTGCGGCGCGGCAAGGTGCACTACGCCCTGCTGCCGGTGTGGATGCTGAGCACGAAGTGGCACGGGCAGGACTTCCTCTTCGCCATGAACGGGCAGACCGGCAAGCTCGTCGGCGACCTGCCGACGGACCGCGGCCGCTTCTGGGGCATGTTCGCCGCCATCGCGGCCCCGCTCACGGTGGCGCTGACTGCAATTTTGCAGTTCCTGCTGTAAGGAGGCGACGGATATGAAACGCAGACTTTCCGCCCTGCTGCTCGTGCTGCTGCTGGCCGTGACGCTCGCAGTACCGGCGCTGGCCGCCGGGGACTGGGTCACGGACGAGGCCGGCCTGCTCACCGACCAACAGATCAGCCAGCTCTCGCAGCGCGCCGCCGCCCTCGCGCACAGCAGCGGCGTCGGCGTGTACATCCGCACCGTGGACGACTATGCCGACTACGGCTTCACCGACGTGGAGACGGCGTCCTACACGCTCTACCACAACGACTCGCTCGGCGTCGGTGACGGGCGCGACGGTGTGCTCCTGCTGCTGAGCGTGTCGAACCGCAAGTACGCCGCCTTCGTCTACGGCGACAAGGCAGAGCTCCTCTTCCCGGACTCTGCCCTGCAGCAGCTCGAGGACGGCTTTCTCGACGACTTCCGCAACGACGACTGGTACGAGGGCTTTTGCGACTACATCGACGGCTGCGCCGACCTGCTCAGCGGCGAGTCCTATACCGGCAGCGACTCTGACTATGCCTACAGCCCCGGCCATGACGCCGACGTTGACCCCGGCTTCTCCGCGCCGTCGCTGCTGCGCAATTTGGGCATCGCGCTCGTGATCTCGTGCGTCATCGCGCTCATCGTCTGCCTGATCCTCAAGGCGAAGATGCGCTCCGTGCGCCGCCAGACCGAGGCGCGCGCCTACGTCACGCCCGAGGGCCTGCACCTGACGCAACGCGACGATGTCTACACCCACACGACCACGACGCGCCGCAAGATCGAGCGCGACAACGACCACCACTCCGGTGGCGGCGGGTCGAGCTTTTCCGGTGGCGGCGGCCACGGCCGCAGCGGCAGCTTCTGACGCACCAAAACGCAAAAACGCTGTCCCATTTTCGGGACAGCGTTTTTTCATGCCTCCGTGGCGGGGATGCGGATCTCGGTCACGAATTTTTCCGGGTCGCTCGTCAGGCCGTAGTCGATCATCGTGATCTCGCGCGAGAAGTCCGCCGGGGCGAGCGCGTGCGCGCGCAGGTAGTCCATCAGGCGCGCATACTGCGCCGGGGCTTCGGGGTGGCTGCCGCGAAAGCACACGGCGGCGCACGTCGTCTCGGGCAGGGTGGTCACGTCGCCATCGAAGGCGTCCTCGTCGTCGAGCACGAGAAACGCGCGGTCATACGGCGCAAACGCCCCGGCCAGCAGCCGCTCGGCCGAGAGGCCCACACCCACCTTGCCGAGGAACACCACGGCCTCCGCCTGCGAGCGCTCGAGCATGCGGATGGACGGCTCCATGTCGAGAAAGCTGTGCAGCTCGAGCGCGCCGGACATCCACACAATGCGGCACGCGGGGCTGCGCACGAGGCGGATGGCGCCGAGCTCGGCTGTCTGCGCATCGTGCAGCTGGCGCAGGCGGTTGTCGATCTTGCGCTCGACGCGCTGCAGCTCCGCCTGCTTGCGCACGACGGCGGCCTTCTGCTCGCGCAGCAGCTGCTCGGTGCGCCCGACGTCGCGGTTGCGCAGAAAGGCGCGGATCTGCCCGAGCGGCATATCCAGCGCGCGCAGGTAGCGGATGGTGTTGAGCACCTCAAACTGCCGCGGCCCGTAGTAGCGGTAGCCGGTCGCGGGGTCGGTGTATTCCGGCGTAAGCAGGCCGATGGTCTCATAGTGGCGCAGGCTGCTCACGCTCAGGTGAAACAGCTGCGCCACGTCGCCGATGGAAAACAGCTCCTGTGTCCGCGCCATGTCAGTCCTCCTCCGGCACGAGCCGGCCGCGCCGGCGCAGCACGAGAAACGCGATCACGCAGATGATGACCGACAGCAGCGAGCCCGCCGCCGTGGCCAGGCCCATGGGCAGCAGCGTCGTGGGAAACCACTTGCTCATCAGGTACGCGCCCGGCACGCGCACGAGCACCACGGCCGTGATGTTGTGCAGAAACGACAGCTCCGAGCGGCCGATGGCGCAGAAATACCCGCTGAAGCAAAAGTGCAGCCCGGCAAAGCAGCAGTCGAGGATGTACCCGCGCAGGTACTGCCCGCCCGCGGCGGCGACGGCCGCGCTGTCCGTGAACAAGCTCACGACGGGCTCGGCCACGAACTGGATGACGATCGTGATGAACACGCCGAAGCCGAACGCAACGGCGATGGCGTACCACAGCGTCTGCAGCGCACGGCGGGGCTTGTCCGCGCCGATGCATTGCGCACCGAGGGCCGACACCGTCGAGAGCATGGACGACGGCACGAGGAACAAAAAGCTGATGATCTTCTCCACGATGCCGACGGCGGCGGCGTCCGTGAGGCCGCGGCGGTTGGCGATGACGGTGATGAACAAAAACGCGATCTGGATCAGCCCATCCTGCAGCGCGACCGGCACACCGATGCGCAAAATGCGCCCCATGACCGCCCGCCGCGGGCGCAGATCGCTCCGCGTGAGGGCGATGCCGTCGCGCTCGCGGCGGATGACGACCAGCGACACAACCACGCTGACCGCCTGCGCCAGCGTCGTGCCGAGCGCGGCGCCCGCCGGGCCCATGTGCAGCGCGCCCATGAACAGATAGTCGAGCGCGATGTTTGCCGCGCACGCGACGGCGATGAAGTACATCGGGCGCTTCGAGTCGCCCAGACCGCGGAAGATGGATGCGATGATGTTGTACGCCGTGATCAGTGGCACGCCGAGAAAGCAGATGCGCAGGTAGGCGACCGTGCCGGGCACGGCCTCGGCCGGCGTGGACATGACCGCCGCGATCGGCCGCGCGAGCGCGAGCAGCAGCCCCGTCAGCACGACGCTCAGCGCCAGAAACAGCGTCGTCGTGTTGCCGATGTAGCCCGCCGCGCCCCGGCGGTCGCGCGCGCCGACGGCCTGACCGATCGTGACCGTCGCGCCCATGGCGAGGCCCACGATCATGACCGTGAGCATGTGCATGACCTGACTGCCGATGGACACGGCCGTCGTGCTGGCCACGCCCTCGTACTGGCCGATGATGAACAGGTCGGCCATGCCGTAGAGCGTCTGCAGGAAGTACGAGAGCAGATACGGCAGCGAAAAGCGCACAATGTTGCCAAAGACGCTGCCGGTCGTGAGATTTTTCTCCATGGCGTTTGCCCCTTTGCGTGGAATACCGTCATTGTAAACTCTACAACGGTTGTAGAGTCAAGGCTTTGTTTTGCCCCGGCGCGGATGTTTTTCGCGCCGGGGCTGCATTTTTCAGAACGTCAGGCGCATCTGATACCAGACGACGCCGCCGTGGGTAGAGCTCGACACGCCCTCGCTCACGAAGCCGAACTTCGCGTAGTAGTGCACGAGCCGGTCCTTGCACGTGAGTACGAGGCCGCGGCGGCCCTGCGCGCGCGCGTCGGCGATGGCGCGCTCGATGAGCTGCCCCGCGCAGCCGTGCCGGCGGTAGTCTGGCAGCGTGTTCACGCCGAAGATCATCTGCCACGCGCCGTGCGCGTCGTGCAGCGCGGCGTCCGCGTAGAGGTCGTCCGTGAGGTCGGTGCGGTCCGTGACCATGCCGTCCACGAACGCGATGAGCGTGCCGCCGTCAAACATCAGCCAGAAGTGGTCGCCATAGTGCGCCAGCCGGTCAGCGAATTCTTCCCGTGTCGCGGCCTCCGCCGCCGGGAAGCACGCTGCCTCCACCGCCGCCACGGCGTCGAGATCGTCGAGCGTCGCCGTGCGAATCATCCTAGTATCCATCGTTATGCCTCCGTTTCGTCCAGCAGCAGCGCTTCGAGCTCCGCCACCGTGCGGCAGTAGTGCGGGCAGATGCGCTGCATCGTTTCGATGATGTGCGGCACGGTGTGCGTCCACCCCGCCGCGATGAAGTCCACGCCCGCGCGGTCAGCCATGTCCTTGCCGGGCTTGAGATCGTCGATGACCACGAGCTGCTCCGGCCGCAGGCCGAGCTC